>Ga0116217_10005807_pt1 | contig 10789 bp, 11 predicted proteins | sample Sb_taG_6_FD_89697 | JGI IMG/M metagenome (GOLD analysis project Ga0116217, IMG submission 89697) | Peat soil microbial communities from Weissenstadt, Germany - Sb_50d_4_PS metaG | ecosystem: Environmental > Terrestrial > Soil > Wetlands > Peat | place: Germany: Weissenstadt | collected 2010-09-21 | reverse complement strand
GTTCGTTTTGGCGCTGCCGCTGCGTGCGCATTCCGAATGGTTCACGCTGATCGCCTTTATCGGCGGCCTGTCGGCGGCGACCGCGATGGTGATCGTCGAATCGGTCGCGCTCGCCATCATGGTCTCGAACGACATCATCATGCCGCTCATCCTAAACCGCCGTGCGGTCTCGGCCGATGGGCCGGACGATGCCGGCGCGCAGCTCTTGTTGGTGCGCCGCGTCGCCATCTTTGCGATCCTGTTCCTTGCCTACATCTACTACCGCTCCGCCGGCCCGGCGCAGCTCGCCTCGATCGGGCTGTTGTCGTTTGCCGCCATCGCACAATTGATGCCGGTGTTTTTCGGCGGATTGATCTGGCGGCGCGGCACGGCTTACGGCGCGATCGCCGGCATGACCGCCGGCATCCTGGTATGGGCCTATACGCTGCTCCTTCCGAGCATTTCCGACACCGGCATGATCGGCGAGCATATCGTCAGCGACGGGCCGCTCGGCGTGGCGTGGCTCAAGCCGCAAGCCTTGTTCGGTCTCGACCTGCCGCCGCTTGTGCATGGCGTCGTCCTCAGTCTTCTGGCCAACATCGCGCTCTTTATCGGTTGCTCGTTGGCCCGCCGGCCGAGCGCGATCGAGCGCGTGCAGGCGGATCTGTTCGTGCCCACCTCGCTCGCGCCGATGGCGCCGAGCTTTCGGCTGCGGCGCGCTTCGGTGACGGTCGAGGAATTGATCGCGACCATCGCCCGCTATCTCGGCGAGGAGCGAACGCGCGAATCCTTCGCCAGTTTCGCCGCTTCCAAGCGCATCAGTCTGGAGCCGCAGGCCGAGGCCGATTTTCAGCTGCTGCAATATGGCGAATATCTGCTGGCTTCGGCGATCGGCGCCGCTTCTTCGCGCCTCGTGCTGTCGCTGCTTCTGCGCAAGCGCAATGTCTCGACCAAGGCGGCGCTCAAGCTCCTTGACGACGCCAATGCCGCCATCCACTACAACCGCGAAGTCCTGCAGACCGCGCTCGATCACGTCCGCCAAGGCATCGCGGTGTTCGACAAGGATATGGCGCTCGTCTGCTGGAACCGGCAATTCGGCGAATTGTTCGACTTGCCGCACGGGCTGACGCGCGTCGGCACCCCGCTCGATGAAATTCTGCGCCACATCGCGCGAAACGGCGCGCGTGACGGGCGGGGCTTCAACCCCGACAGCAAGGATTTCGACGAGCAGATCGCCGAGCGCGTCCGCAAATACGCATCGGAGGCCGAGCCGTTCCTGGAGCGTTTCGGCGAACGCGGCCTGGTGATCGAAGTGCGCGCCGACCGCATGCCCGGCGGCGGGCTGGTCACGACCTTCACCGACATCACCCCAAGCGTAAAGGCGGCCGAGGCGCTGGAGCGGGCGAATGCCACGCTCGAGCGGCGCGTGCGCGAGCGCACCCACGAACTGACGCGGCTCAACAGCGAGCTCGAGCGCGCCAAGGCGGAGGCCGACGACGCCAACGTTTCCAAGACCCGCTTCATCGCTGCCGCGAGCCACGACATTCTGCAGCCGCTTAACGCCGCGCGGCTTTACGTCACCAGCCTGATCGAGCGCCAGCGCGCCGGCGAGGATTCGGGCCTGGTGCGGAATATCGACGCCTCGCTCGAAGCGGTCGAGGAAATCTTCGCCGCGCTCCTCGACATCTCGCGCCTCGACACCGGCGCGATGCAGCCGGAGATGACCGATTTCCGCATCGACGAATTGCTGGCCCGGCTGGAGGTGGAATTTGCGCCCCTGGCGCGCGCCAAGGGGCTCGCGCTGAAATTCATGCCGTGCGCGCTTGCGGTGCGATCCGACCGGCGTTTGCTGCGGCGGCTGCTGCAGAACCTGGTCTCGAACGCAATCAAATACACGCCGAAAGGCACCGTGCTGATCGGCTGCCGCCGGCGCGGAGCGCGGCTGCGCATCGATGTCTACGACACCGGCATCGGCATTCCGCATGCCAAGCGCCGCGCGGTGTTCAACGAATTCCATCGCCTGGATCAGGGCGCGCGCGTCGCCCGCGGCGTCGGTCTCGGCTTGTCGATCGTCGAACGCATCGCCCGCGTGCTCGAGGCCGAGGTGACGCTGAAATCGGCCTTCGGCCGCGGCTCGCGCTTCTCGGTCGAGGTGCCGCGCGCCGCAACCGCCGCTGCCGTGGCCGCACCGGCGCCGGCGGCGCGCAAACCCGCGGCCGGACAACTCATCGGCACCGTCGTTCTCTGCATCGACAACGAGCCCGCGATTCTCGACGGCATGCAGACGCTGCTGGGCGGCTGGGGCTGCCGGGTCCTAAAAGCGGAGAACCTCGCGGAAGCGCTGGCCGCGATGGAAGGCAGCGGTCTCGAGCCGGACGGGCTGCTGGTCGATTATCATCTCGATGGTGCCAACGGCGTCGGCGCCATCGCCGAGTTGCGTCGCCGCCATGGCCGCGATCTGCCGGCGATCCTCGTCACCGCCGACCGCTCGATGCATGTGCGCGAAGAGGCGCGCGCCGCCGGCGCGCACATCCTCAACAAGCCGGTCAAGCCGGCCTCGTTGCGCGCGCTGATCACGCAGTGGCGCGTGCAGCGCGTCGCGGCGGAGTAGGCGCCGTCATTGCGGGGCGCGCCACCGATCTCGGGCGTTCGCGAGATCGGCATTTTAGATCACCCAAGTCGCCAACAGCCGACTTGGGTGGCGCGAACGAACCCGGAATCCATGACCATCGCCGCGCCAACTTTGTCTGCAACGTTGGCCCTCCTCACGTTTCGTAAATATGGATTCCGGGCTCACGCTACGCGCGCCTGGGATGACAGGCGTTACGATTCTCGTGCCGCCACCTGCGGCCAGTGTCCGGCTTCGATCTTGTTGGCGGCGATGACCGCCTGCGTGCGGCTCTCGACGCCGAGCTTTTGCAGAATGGCGGACACATGCGCCTTGACGGTCGCTTCCGACACGCTGAGCTCATAGGCGATCTGTTTGTTGAGCAGCCCCGCCGAGAGCATCATCAGCACGCGCACCTGCTGCGGGGTGAGTGTCGCAAGCTTGGCGATGGTGGCCGCCGTCTCGGCGTCGGCGGGGCGGGCGAGATCGACGTCGGGCGGCGTCCAGACCTCGCCCTGCAGCACGCGCGCTACCGCCGCGCGCAGCGCCTCGATGCCGAGCGTCTTCGGGATGAAGCCCGACGCGCCGAATTCCATGCAGCGGCGGATCACGGCGGGGTCGTCATTGGCCGAGACCACGACGATCGGCAGGCTCGGATATTGCGCGCGCAAATACATCAAGCCGGAAAAGCCGCGCACCCCCGGCATCGACAGATCGAGCAGGATCAGATCGATGTCGCTGCCGCCGCGCTCGAGAAAATCGCTGACCTCCTCGAAGCTGCCGGCTTCGGCCACCTCGGCGCGGTCGAACAGGCCGTTGACCGCTTCGCGCAGCGCGCCGCGGAACAGCGGATGGTCGTCGGCGATCAACAGATGATGGGAGGGCGCGTCGTTCAAAATAGCCTCGCCGCGTGATGTTATCGCCGTTTAGTTGCGGCGACTACTCTTCCGCTCATTCCCGCGAAAGCGCGAATCCAGAGCTGGGTCCCCGCCCCCCGCCTGCGCGGGGACGAGCGGATGATTCACCCATCCGCGCAACGTCCCAAAAATTGCAGCACCACCTCGCGCCGGTGCGGCCGCGCGCGGTGCTCGGCGACGTAGATTCCCTGCCAGGTGCCCAATGCCATTTTCCCGGCCGTTACCGGAATGTGCAGCGACACGCCGTTGAGCATGGATTTGACATGCGCCGGCATGTCGTCGGGTCCCTCAATGTCGTGCACCCATCCCGCGTCGGCCGGCGCGAGGCGGGAGAGCGCGGTGACAAGGTCCTTGCGCACGTCCGGGTCGGCATTCTCCTGGATCACGAGCGAAGCCGAGGTGTGGCGGATGAAAAGGAAAAGCGCGCCGTCGCGCGCCGCGATGCGATCGAGAAAGCGCGCCGCTTCGCGGGTGATGTCGACGAAGCCCTCGCCGGAAGTGGCGACCGCGAGCGTGGCGGTCGCGGCGGTCTCGATGCGCGTCCGCTGAATGTCCGTCAGATCGGGACGCACGTAGGATTTAGCTCTTGTTGTTCAGCACTTGCCTTTGCGCCCGCGCGATGGCCTCGACGAAGCGGTGCCACAGATGGCCGGCGAAAGCTACCATGCGGTCGATGTCGGCATTGTCCGGCAGACGGATCGTCACGTCATTGTCGTGGGCGCCGGGGCTTTCCGGCGCCGTAGTGCCGGACAAGGCCAGGCCATGAGCGAGCATCTCTTTCTTCAAGGCGGCATTTTCAGCGCGCAGCCTCGCGATCTCGTTCTCCAGTACGGTGCGGTCGTCCGGCGCCGCCTGGCAGGCCCAGCCCACCGCGCGCTGGTTGCACACCGACACCTGGCCGGTCTGCGTATCGAGCCGCAAAAAACCGTCTGCGACTTTGCCGAAAGTATAGCGGCCATGCTCGCTGTCGGGCGTCTCCTCCGCGGCCGATGCGGGTGCCGCCAAAGCCGCTGCGGTCAAACAGAAACAGGCGATGGTCACGGCAAGCGTCTTGACGATCATGGTCCTCTCCACACCGCGCGAGAATGGGCACCGGCACGGCCGGGCACGCTGCGAGGGGTCTTCAACCGGTCTTCCACCCTTCTTGGCGGCGGCTTTGCTGCGGATGCAACGCCGGCATCAAGGCATCATTGTAACGATCTTTGCTTCGCGCCGCACAATCTCTGCTAGAAGCCGCTTGAGGTGGTCTAGAATCTTCGTGATTTCAATGGATTAACACAGGGTGGCGTTTCTTGACTTGGTGAAACCCAGTCAGTATGGTCCGCGCGGCTTCTGGGGGCGGGTCCGTCTCGATTGCTGCAAGCCGCGAGTGTCGGACAAATGAGTGACGGCACGCGCGAGAACGGCGACCGCGACAAGGCACACACCGACGAAGCCGCCCTCTCCGCGAGACTCCGGCGTCTCGGCGAAGGTCTAGGCTCCGCACGCGGTCGTGTGGCTCCGCCTTCCGACGGTCCTGGTGGAGATCGGGCGACGACTGCATCGGGCTACGCCAGGGGCTTCCGGCTCTCGAGCGAACTCGTTGGAGGCGTGCTGGTCGGCGCCGGCCTCGGCTGGCTCATCGACCGGTTGCTCGGTATCTCGCCTTGGGGGTTCATTGTATTTCTTTTGCTCGGCTTCGTCGCGGGCGTGCTCAATGTGATGCGCTCCGCGGGAGTCGTCTCCGGCCCGACGCCGGGCGACGGCGCGTCGGGAAGCCGGAAACAGTGACGCTGCGCCTTGTGCGCCTGACGGCGATGGAGCCATGACGGTCGATCCGATCCACCAATTCAAGATCAACAATCTGGCGCCGCTGTTCACGATTCACGGCCACGAGATCGCCTTTACGAATTCCGCGCTGTACATGCTGATCATCGTGCTGTTGGTGTCGGCGCTCCTGATCGGCGCCACGGCGCCGCGCGCGCTGGTGCCCGGCCGGCTGCAATCGATCGCGGAAATGAGCTACGAGTTCGTGGCCAACACCGTCCGCAGTTCGGCCGGCACCGAAGGGATGAAGTTCTTCCCCTTCGTGTTCACGCTGTTCATGTTCGTCCTGTTCGCCAACATGATCGGGCTGATCCCGTTTTCGTTCACGGTCACGAGCCAGCTCATCATTACGGCGACGCTGGCGCTCTTGGTCTTCTTCATTGTCGTGATCTACGGCTTTTGGCGGAACGGCTTGGGCTTCCTCAAGCTGTTCGTGCCCAAGGGCGTGCCGATCTACATTCTGCCGGCGATCGTGGTGATCGAGGTGCTGTCATTCGTGTCGCGGCCGATCTCGCACAGCGTCCGTCTCTTCGCCAACATGCTGGCCGGCCACATCACGCTGCAGGTCTTCGCCGGCTTCATCATCATGCTGGCGGGCTTCGGCATTGCCGGCTGGTTCGGCGCCGCCATACCGTTGCTACTGGTGATCATGCTCACCGCGCTTGAATTCCTGGTGGCCTTCCTGCAGGCCTATGTCTTCGCCATCCTCACCTGCATCTATCTCAACGATGCGATCCACCCGGGCCACTGACGGCACCACAATACAACCTCGAAAAAGGAGTTTTTTTCATGGATCCGACCGCCGCAAAGTATATTGGAGCCGGCATTGCCTGTATCGGCATGGGCGGCGCCGGCGTCGGCGTGGGCATCATCTTCGGCAATTATCTGGCCGCGGCCCTGCGCAATCCGTCGGCGGCGCAAGGCCAGTTCGGCAACCTGATTTTCGGCTTCGCCATCACCGAGGCGCTGGGCATCTTCTCGCTTCTGATCGCGCTCCTGCTCCTGTTCGGGCTCTGATCGCCGGATGGCCGAAACGACTGCCCATACCGAAGCGCCCGGCGAGAAACACGCGTTCCCGCCGTTCGAGTCGCAGCATTTTCCGTCGCAGCTGTTCTGGCTGGCGCTGACCTTCATCCTGCTCTACGTGCTGATGTCGCGGATCGCATTGCCGCGCATCGGCGGGATTTTGACAGCGCGGAGCAAGCACATCGCCGACGATCTGGCGGCGGCGCAGCGCCTCAAGGACCAGTCGGACGCGGCCAACGCGACCTATCAGAAGTCGCTCGCCGATGCGCGCGCCCGCGCGCAAGGCATCGCCAACGACACCCGTGAGCAGCAGGCGGCGGAAGCGGCAGCGACCAACAAGAAGCTCGAGGCGCAGCTGCATGAGAAGCTTGCCGCGGCCGAGCAATCGATCGCAGCGACCCGCAGCGCCGCCATGGGCAATGTCGGCAGCATCGCGTCGGACACCGCCGCGGCCATCGTCGAACGCTTGATCGGTACGGTGCCGGCGCAAGGCGACGTTGCGGCCGCCGTCGCCGAAGTCTCGAAGAGATAGAGCATGCTCGAAGCCGAAGCCTGGGTCGCCGTCGCTTTCGTCCTCTTTCTCGGTTTGCTCGTCTATATGGGCGCGCACCGAAAGGTGATCGACGGCATCGACGCGCGCCAGGCGCGCATCAAGGCCGAGCTCGACGAGGCGGTGCGGCTGCGCGACGAGGCGAAGGCGCTGCTCGCCGAATACGAGCGCAAGGGGCGCGAAGCCGAAGGCGAGGCGGCCGCCATCATCGCCGGCGCGAAAGCCGAGGCCGAGCGTCTTGCTGCCGAAGCCAAGGCCAAGATGGAAGATTTCGTCGTGCGCCGGACCAAGATGGCGGAGGCCAAGATCGCGCAGGCGGAAGCGCAGGCGCTGGCCGATGTCCGCTCCGCCGCCGCCGACACGGCGGTCGCCGCCGCCGAGAAAATTCTCGCCGCCGCCGCCAAGGGCAAGGTCGCCGAGGATCTGCTCGCGCGGGGTATCGAAGACATCAAGAAGAAATTCAACTGAGCGCGTCATTGCGGGGCGGCCCCAACGGGCCGGCCCAAGGTGGCGGGCCCGATGACAGGCTTCGGGCCGAGCCCGGAATGACACGCAATCAATTGGCGCCTGCCGCCGGTTTGGATTTTGATTTCGGCCGCACCTTCGGCGGCTTGGCCTGAGCTTCGGCCGAAACCGGATCGAAGCCGACATAGACCACATATTCGTCAAGCTGCGCGGTCGGTGTCGGAATCGGGAACATCATGTCTTCCACATGGACGAAGGGCGTGTTGCCGGTCGCATCGACCACGACGGGGATGACCAGGAATTTGGTCGCGATCGGCCGTATGCCCGACGGCGTCTCCTGAACGACGGCGAAGCGCAGGGGCACATCGACCTTGCCGGGCCCGCCCGCCGGTCCGACCACGACGCGGCCCTCGACGCCGATCTTCATCACCATGTTGCCGTCGACCACGGAGCATTCTCGCGCGGCGCGCACGAAGCTGCCTTGATACTTGAGGGTCATCGCCGTTTTTTCGCCGGGCGGAGCGATGGTGAGGGTCGAGGCGCCGCGGCGAATATCAACACCCGGGCAGTTCACGTCAGGCTGTGCGCCGGCGACGGTTTGCGTGCCCTTGGCCGAGGAGGAGCCCGAGAAGAAATTGCTCAGCGAGCTCGAGCCCTGCTGGGCGTCCGGGGTAGCCGCGGAGGGCGCTCCCAAGCCGGAGCAGCCGCCGGCAAAAAGCGCAAGGCAAAGCGCTCCCGCAAGCAGCGCGCAGCCGCACCTCCTCATCCGCTCACCGGTGGCCGGCATTTTGGCCCGCCGCTCATCCTCGATGTCCCCGATGCCTTTGTTATATCAAGCGAACCGTGGCCATCCCAAGGCATCAGGCCGGGCGTGGTTAAGGCCCGTGATCGCTGTTACCTCCCCCTTGAAAGGGGAGGTCGGCGGCCGCAGGCCGTCGGGTGGGGGTCAACAAGACACGCTCACAATCGGCTTGCGACCCCTCCTCGCCGCGATGCGATCGCGTCCCCCGCCTCGCCTAAGGCTTCGGCTCCTTCAATCGCCCGTACAAAAGATGATCCTGCCACATGCCGTTGATGCAGAGGTAGTCGCGCGCATAGCCCTCGCGCACGAAGCCGGTATTTTCCAGAAGCCGGATCGATGCGCTGTTGGTCGGGATGCAAGCCGCTTCCAGCCGGTGCAGCCGCAATGTGCCGAAGGCGAATGGGATGACCGCGCGCACCGCCGCCGTCATGTAGCCCTGCCGGACATAGGGAAGCCCCATCCAATAGCCGAGGCTGCCGGCCTGTGCGACCCCGCGCCGGATATTGGCAAGCGTCAATCCGCCGACCAGCGTGTTGTCGTAGCTGCGGAAGATGAGAAACGCATAGCTCTGGTCGGTGCGCAGGTCTTCGGCATAGCGCCGCACCCGGCGGCGGAACGCGCTGCGGCTTAAGTCATCGGCCGGCCAGGTCGGCTCCCAGGGGATGAGAAACTCGCGGCTCAGCTCGCGCAAGGCCGCCCATTCCGTATGATCGGTCGCCTGCGGCGTGCGCAGGACGACGCCCTCGCCAACGACCGAGGGCAAGGGCTCCGAGAAATTGATGGTGCGGAAGAACGCCATCAGATGTGCCCAGCGGCAGATCCCCTCCGCTCATGCCGGTTCTATCATGCGGCTTGGCGGTTGAGAGTCTCGGCAATGGCGGCGGCGCTTTCAAGCCCAGACCCGAGCCCGAGCACGGCGATCGCCGGCTTGCCGCGCTGGATCAGGGCGCGGCCGGCGGCGCGCGCGCTCTCGACCGTCACTGCCTCGACCTTCTCGACCAGTTCGGCGAGCGGAATGGGCCGTCCCCAGGCGAGCATGTGCCGCGCCAATTGTCCGATCCGCTCGCCCGAGCTTTCCAGCGCCATCAGCAGACCGGCTTTCATCTGCGCCTTGGCGCGCGCGATCTCGGCCTCGGAGACGGTTTCCGCCGTGTTGGCGATCTCTTCCACCACGAGCCGCATCAGCTCCGAGGTGTCGGCGGCGTCGGTGCCGGCATAAAGGGCGAACATGCCGATGTCGGAATAGGCCGCATGGAAGGAATAGATCGAATAGCACAGGCCGCGCTTCTCGCGCGCTTCCTGAAACAGCCGCGACGACATCCCGCCGCCGAGCACGTTGTTGAACATCTGCAGGCTGTAGAGCGACGGATCGTTTTGCGAAACGCCGGGCAGCGCCAGCGCGATATGGACCTGCTCGAGCTCGCGCCGCTCCACATGGGTGCCGCCGCCGAACCGCGCCGGCTCCGGCGTCGGGCTCGACGGCCCGTTGAAGCTGCCAAAGCGCTTCTCCACTTCGGCGACGACGGCGGCGTGGTCGACCGCGCCGGCGGCGGCGATCACCATGTCGGGGCCGCGATAGTGGCGGCCGAGATAGTCGCGCAATTTCGCCGCGTCGAACGAACGCACCGTCTTGGAGGTGCCGAGGATCGAGCGGCCGAGCGGCTGATCGGGGAAAGCGATCGACTGCAAATGCTCGAAGATCAGATCATCGGGCGTGTCCGCCACGGCGCCGATCTCCTGAATGATGACGTTTTGCTCGCGCAACAGCTCGTCGCGTTCGAAGGCCGGCTCCGAGAGGATATCGGCGAGCACGTCGAGCGCGAGCGGCACGTCGGCCTTGAGCACGCGCGCATAATAGGCCGTGTTCTCGGCGCTGGTGGCGGCATTGAGATCGCCGCCCACCGCCTCGATTTCTTCGGCGATCTGCCGCGCGCTCCTTCGCCGCGTGCCCTTGAACGCCATATGCTCGAGGAAATGCGAGACGCCGTGCTCGTCACGGCGCTCGTCGCGGCTGCCGGAATTGACCCACACGCCGAGCGAAGCGCTCTCGAGATGCGGCATCGTATCGGTCACGACATGGATGCCGGATTTCAAGGTGGTCACCGCTACGCTCATGCTGCCGCTCCTTCTTGCGCGGCGCGGCTCGTCGACAAGACGAAATGCTCGACCGCTGACTGATCGGCCGGCAGCGCGGTCACGCGCTCCGGCCGCTGACTGAGATCGGAAAGCCACTCCGGGAGTGGCGGGCGCGCGCCGGTGGCCGCCTCGACTGCCTCGGGAAACTTGGCCGGATGCGCGGTGGACAACACCACCATGGGCAGTGCCGGATCGCGCTGCTCCTTCTCCGCCACCGCGAGGCCGACCGCGGTGTGTGGATCGACGAAATGGCCGGTCTCGCGCCGCACGGCGCGCATGGTGGCGGACACTTCCTCTTCGTCGGCGCGGTCGGCGCTGAACACGGCGCGGATTTGCGCCAGCGCCCGCGTCGACAATGTGAAGCGCCGCGATTGCGCCAGCGATCCCATGAGCGCGCGCACGGCGCCGGCGTCGCGATCGCAGGCGTCGAACAACAGCCGCTCGAAATTCGAGGAGACCTGGATGTCCATCGACGGCGAGGTGGTCGGCACCACGTCGCG
>Ga0116217_10005806_pt1 | contig 10790 bp, 6 predicted proteins | sample Sb_taG_6_FD_89697 | JGI IMG/M metagenome (GOLD analysis project Ga0116217, IMG submission 89697) | Peat soil microbial communities from Weissenstadt, Germany - Sb_50d_4_PS metaG | ecosystem: Environmental > Terrestrial > Soil > Wetlands > Peat | place: Germany: Weissenstadt | collected 2010-09-21 | reverse complement strand
TGTTGCAGGTGCTGGTCGACGGCACCAATGTGGCCCGCGTGGTCCACACCTGCGCCAGTTTTCCGGTCACTCCCGCGGATCCGGTGATCCGGCGGGTGCGGGCGGCTAATCCTGACGTGACCCTGGTCGACATTCCAGCCGATAACGCTCCGTTGGCTCTGCGCTCGATTGAACTCCTGCACCAGGAGTTGCCCGACACCTCCATTTTTGCCATCGGCACTCTGAACCAGCCTCAAGTCATCGTCAACGCCATGCGGGCCGGGGCGCGTGAGTTCATTGAACGTCCCACCAACACCGCGGACCTGATGGACGCCTTCGTACGCATGCAGGCTTCGCAGAGGAAAGGGCGGAACCAAGGTATTCGAGGCAAGGTGTTCTCCGTCATTAATGCGAAGGGTGGAAACGGTGCAACCACGGTAGCCGTGAATCTGGCGCTGGCGCTGCAGTCCGCCTACGGACAAACGGCGCTGGTGGATATGGCTCCGCTGGGCCACGCTGCCTTGCACATGAATCTCAAACCGGTTTTCAACGTGGCCGACGCCACCCGGAACCTGCACCGCATGGACACTTCCCTGCTGGAGAGCTTCATGACGCGTCACAGCGGGGGCTTGCAATTGCTGGCCGGAACCACTGTGCCCGCCGCAGTGGATCCGTCGACCGCGGAGTTTGTGAAGCTGTTCGACATGCTGGTGACTCATTTCCGTTATGTGGTGGTCGACGCCTCATCGCGTTTTGACGCTGCCAGCCGTCTCATCGCCAGTCTTTCGGAGACTGTTCTGCTGGTGGCCTGCAGCGACGTGGCCTCGCTGTGGAGTGCGGCGCGGGTGCAGCAGTATCTGGGAGAGACCGGGAGCCGCGAGCGCGTCCGGCTGGTGCTGAACCGGTTTCGCAAAGTGGCGGGCTTCAGTGAGGCGGACGCCGAGACGGCGGTCGGGGCCAAGGTGCTGTGGCGCATTCCGAACCAGTATTTCGCAATCTCGGGCGCGATCGACCGGGGAACGCCGGTGATGGACCAGCGAAATTCCGAGATCGCCCGCTGCTTCGCCGGGCTGGCGCAGGAGTTGACCCGCAATGACGCCGACGTGAAGCGCGCCGCGTGGTCGATGTTCAAATCGGTTTAGGAACTAGCATTGAAGCAGCATTATAGGAACCTAGCGTTATGGGAACCGGGGCCTTATGGGAAATCTTCAATCGTTCGAGCGCGCCGATTACCAGCAGGTAAAAGCCGATCTGCATCGCAAGATTCTCGATCGCCTCGACCTGGAAAAACTGGGCAAAACCTCGGGAGACTCAGCGCGCGATGAAGTGCTGGTCGTCATTCGCAATGCCGTCAACGGCGAAGTCGTGCCGCTTAGCTTTGCCGAACGGGAACGCCTCTCCCGCGAAATTCTCGACGAGATCTTTGGCCTCGGCCCGCTCGAGCCGCTGCTGAAAGATCACAGCGTGTCCGATATCCTGGTCAACCGATTCGACCGGGTCTACATCGAGCGCGCCGGCAAGCTTGAACTGACAGGCTTATCGTTCAAGGACAATACGCACCTCATGCAGATCATCGAGCGCATCGTATCGCGGGTGGGGCGCCGGGTCGACGAGTCTTCGCCCATGGTCGACGCCCGCCTGGCAGACGGATCGCGCGTCAATGCCATCATTCCGCCGCTGGCCATCGACGGCCCCTGTCTCTCCATCCGGCGTTTTGGACGCGAGCCGGTCACCGCGCGGCAGATGCTCGAGAACCTTACCCTGACCGAATCGATGCTGGAACTGCTCTCGGCCATGGTCAAGGGGCGCCTCAACATCCTGGTGTCCGGAGGAACGGGCGCGGGCAAAACCACCCTGTTGAACCTGCTCTCCGGCTACATTCCCAACTCCGACCGCATCGTGACGATTGAAGATGCCGCGGAATTGCAGCTCAAACAAGAAAACATTGTCAGGCTGGAGACGCGCCCGCCCAACATCGAAGGCAAGGGGGCGGTGCGCCAGAGGCAGTTGGTCATCAACAGCCTGCGTATGCGTCCCGACCGCATCGTGGTGGGCGAGGTGCGTGGCGAGGAAGCCTTCGACATGTTGCAGGCCATGAACACGGGCCATGAGGGATCGATCACCACGGTACACGCCAACTCTCCCAGCGACGCCATGGCGCGCGTGGAAAACATGGTGTCGATGGCGAATCTGAATATTCCCGAGCGCGCCGTGCGCCACCAGATTGCCTCCGCGGTGCATGCGGTCATTCAGATCGCGCGCCTTTCCGACGGTACCCGCAAGGTCATCACCATCTCCGAGATTACGGGTATGGACGGAGACAGCATCGGCATGCAGGACATTTTTAGTTTTGAGCGCACGGGAACCGATGAGAGCGGGAAGGTTCGCGGTATATTCCGTGCGACCGGCGTGCGTCCGCAGTTCGCCGACCGGCTGGCGACGGCTGGGGCGCGTTTGCGGCCGGCGCTGTTTGAGTCGAAAACCGAGGTCTGAGTGAGGTCTGAGTACTGATATGCCCGCAGCTCTGATTGCGCTTCTCGTATTTGTGCTGGTGGCGCTCGCGGCTTTCGCGCTGGGCTCGCTGGTGGACCAGCGCAGCGCCCGGGCCCGGCTGATTAAAGAGCGCCTGGCCAACGAGCGCAAGGCGCCCGAGCGCGCCCCGGAAGAAGAACTGGCCCTGCTGCGGGACGAGCAACTCAGCCAGATTCCCGCTCTGGACAGCCTGCTCCGGCGGTCGTCACGAGTTACCGACATCCAAAAAATGCTGGCCCAGGCGGGTATGGACGTGCGCGCCGGCAATTTTCTCGGGATCTCGGCGGTTGCCGGTGTGATTGCCACGCTCGTGGCTTATGGTCTGAGCAGGCGCGTCGAGGTGGCATGGGTGGCGCTGCTGGTCGGCTTTGTGCTCCCCTATTCCTACGCTTCGTATCGGCGGAACAAACGGTTTGAGAAATTCGAGGAGCTTTTCCCGGAGGCCATCGACACTCTGGCGCGCGCGGTTCGGGCGGGGCACGCCTTCACCACCGCGCTCGAAATGATCACCGACGAGGTGGCGGAGCCGGTTTGCGGCGAGTTCCGCCAACTCTACGAGGAACAGAAATTCGGCATGCCCGTGCGCGATGCTTTGATGAATCTGACCGACCGCATGCCTCTGGTGGACGTGAAGTTCTTTGTCACCGCGGTCATGCTGCAGCGTGAGACCGGCGGCAACCTGGCCGAGATCCTGGATAACTTGTCGTATGTCATCCGCGAGCGTTTCAAGATTCAACGCCAAGTGCGCGTGTACACCGCCCAAGGACGCCTCACGATGGGTTTACTGATGGGGATGCCGCCCATCATCGTCACAGTGATGCTGGTGCTCAATCCCAGTTTCATTCGCCCGCTGTTCTCTGACCCGATCGGACACTTTCTGCTGGTCGCCGGAATCACTCTGCAGACGATTGGATATTTCGTGATCCGCAAAATCATCCGGATCCAAGTTTAGGTAAACAGGTTTAGGTAAATCAATGGCGTCACTGCTCCTGGTCATCGTCGTGTTCCTCACCGTCGTGATGGCGGTTTTTGCCTTTGGAGCGGCCGTGGTGACTCCCACTTCGGTGCTCGGCGCCCGCCTGCGCGCTTTGGGCGGGCAACAGCAACCCGTCGAGAACAAACCTGCCCTGCGGGAACGCATCCAGCAGGCGCTGGATCCGATCAGCAGGGCGATTCCACTTTCTCCGTCGGATGTTTCGCGTACCCGCGCCTGGCTGATTCAGGCCGGATACCGCGATGCCATCGACGTCAACTACTATTTCGGGGCGCGTCTGCTGGCGGCGGCCGCCGGCTTTGCGGGCGTGGCGCTGTTTGCCGGCTTCGATAACCTCTTCCTGCTCGCCGGCATTCCCGGTCTCGGCTTCTTTCTCCCGCGTTTTATCCTGAAGCGGATGATTCGAGACCGGCAGCATCGCATCCGGCTCGGCCTGCCCGATGCGCTCGATCTTACGGTCATCTGCGTGGAGGCGGGTCTTGCGCTCGACCAGGCTCTAACGCGGGTGGGCCAGGATCTGCACCACGCCCATCCGGATCTCAGCGATGAGTTCCATCTGGTGAACCTGGAGATGCGCGCCGGCAAGCCCCGCGCCGAAGCCCTGCGTAACCTGGTGGACCGGACAGGAGTCGACGATATCCGCTCCCTGGTTGGCACACTCATTCAAACCGATCGTTTCGGAACCAGCGTCGCCCAGGCCCTACGCGTGCATTCCGACTCGCTCCGCACGGAGCGCCGGCAACGGGCCGAAGAACAAGCCGCCAAGACCACCATTAAGATGGTCCCCCCACTGGTGATATTTGTTCTGCCCTCAATTATTTTTGTCACGATCGGACCGGCCGTAATCGATCTGATCCGGCAACTGGGGCCGGTTTCGGGCGGCCGGTAGAAGGCGGCGGCACAGACCGCGGGCGCAAAACTGGGGAGCATTTTTTGTTATGGCGGTTTTTTCCTCGCAAGGACAGGCCTTCAATCAAACCCGCCAGGCGTACCTCGCCACCGCCCTGGCAGTGGCCGACACGCACTGGACGCGGCTACGGGGTCTGCTTGGACTTACTTCGGGTGACTTCGGTAATGGTTCTGGCCTCTGGATTGTGCCCTGCCACGGCGTTCATACTCTAGGCATGGGATTTCCCATCGACGTGGTTTACCTGGATCGCGCCATGACGGTAATTCATGTCCAGAGCGATTTGCAGCCCTGGCGGTTTGCCCCGGTCCGGACCGAAGCGGCTTCGGTTCTGGAACTTCCGTGTCGCACTGCGGCCGAAACCAGAACGGCGGTGGGAGATAAAATTGAAATAACGATCGCAAAGGATGGTAGAGTACCGCCCTCGTGAGTGTAGCCCTCCAACTCGAAGAACCCGTCGCGCTGCATGACGCGCCTAAGTTGCTGGTGGAATGGTCGTCGCCGTGGCGCGAGTTCATCGGCGCGATCCGGCCGGCCCTGGCGCGCTCGGAACGCCGCCTGGCGGGAGAGGCTCCCTTCGGATTGATTCCCTTGCGCATCATGGTGCCTTCCTACCTGCTGGAGGCTTTCTTGATTTTCGCCGCGATCGTGGTGCAGGTGAAGCTTGCCGAGTTGCGACCCTTTGTGGCACCCAGGTTTTCGAGGCACGACGTGATCTACTACAGCGGTGACGAACTTCCCCGCACCGAGGATCTCGGCGGCGCTCAGGCGGGAACCACCGGCCGGGCCGGCGGCGAGGAAGCGCACCATCGCACGCAGACCATCAAGATCGCCCGCGGTGGGTCTCTGGTTCCGAAGATTGTGGACGCACCGAACCTGAAGCTCCCATCCTCCCGCGACGCGGTGGCAAACCTGCTGGCCATCAGGCCGAATGCCGGGCCTCCGCCTTCGGAAGGAATGCGTTCGACACGGAGCGCGCCGAATCTTGCAGCCGCGCTCATTGCTCCGGCTCCGAATGCAATTCGTGACTACACGCGCAACGGCGTTCAACTCGATTCCGTGATCGCGCCAGCGCCGACTGTGTCGCGCGATCAGCAGCTCACTGCGCCCAATTTCAGCGCAACGCTGATTCCGCCCGCGCCCAGCGTTTCCAGCGAGCACACTCTGGTCGCGCCCGCGCTGGCTCCAACTGTGATTCCACCGGCTCCCAGCGTCTCGCGCGACCGCGCGTTCAACGCGCCAACTCTTAATACGTCTGTGGTCGCGCCCGCGCCAAGCGTAGCTCGGGATCAGGGTCGTTCCGCTCCGACACTGGCCGCAAACGTGATTCCGCCGGTGCCGGGTGCAGTGAGCCGGGAAACTTCCAGTTTGCCGGTGCAAATGACCACCGCGGCGGTCATAGCGCCGCCGGTCTCGGCTCCGGAGCGCGCCAGCACGCGCAATCCCAAGCTCAGTTTGCCGGCACCCTCGGTGATTGCGCCGCCGCCTTCAACCGACGTGTCGCAAGACCTGCACCGGCTGGCCAGCGGCGCCGTTCCGGATCCGTCGAAGACGGTGGTGCCGCCACCGCCAAGCCAGGCGGGCAGCGGATCGTTCGTGAGCAGCCTGATGGGCAAACTCTTTGGCGCAACCGATGTCGTGCCTCCACCGCCGGCAGTTCATTCGAACGGCCCGATTAGCAACCCCGGAGCCTCGCTCCCCGCCAATGTCGTCGCGCCGCCGCCCACTGTTGGCGCGAGCGCGTCTGCTGGCAGTCCGCGTGGGACCCGCAGCGGGATGGGCACATCGCTGGGAGCGAATGTGGTCGCTCCACCGCCCTCGGTTGGCGTGTCAGGGGGCACCGGCACGCGCTCGGTGGCATCGTCTTCTGCGCCGACACTGGGCGCGCCCAGTGTTGTTCCACCGCCGCCTTCCCTCGCCGGAGCAGGCGGAGGCACGGGCAACAGCGGTGGAGGAGCGGGAACTCCCCGCGGCACATTGCTGGCTAACAATATTGTTCCACCGCCACCTTCCGTAGCGCGAGGCTCCGCACCGGCGGGCTCCGGCTTGACGCGCCAGGGCGCAGGCCTCGGCGCACCGCTGGACGCCGGCGCAGGGCTCGCCCCGGCCAACAGCGGCGGCAGTGGCGCTACCGCTGGTGCCGTGATTTCCAGCCAGCCTGGCCCCAAGGTTGGATTACCCAACAACGGCGGCACCGGTTCCCTGGCGATGTCACCCACGGGCGGAGACAAGCCCGGCCTTGGCGGCGCGGGTGGAGGCTCGAGCATTGGCCGGGGCACCGGTCCCGGCAGCGGCATGAATGGAGCGGGCCCCGGCGCTGGAAAGACCGACTCCGGACACGGCTCTGATCCTGCTGCGCGATCCGGCATTTCTCCTAACGGGGGCCCAGGCGGCGCAGGAAACGTGCCCTCCGGCACTCCGGCCGTTCGCGGGGTCGACATTAGCGGTGGCAGCTCAGTCGTGAATCTGCCCAGCTTTGGAACGGATCCTTCTGCCAGCGATCCTCAGGCACGCGGACATTCCGCGGCCAAGCACGGCCAAACGCTGGGGGTAACGATCGTCGCCACCGCCTCATCCGGAGGAGCTTTCGAGCCTTACAAGAAGCTTTTCAAAGGCGAGACGTATAGCGCCTATTTCGATACCTCTCTGGGCACAGTCGTGATGGAATTTGCGGATGAAACCGCGACCAGCCATCCTTACGGAGCAACCCTTGCCGCACCCGCCGCGATACGCACAAATCTTCCCGATGGCTTGCCCCACGCCCGCATGCTGGTGGCATGTACTCTGGACGCTTCCGGCAACTTGAAGAACATGCGCGTGCTGGAGCCCGGTCCCGCCGATATGACAGCGAAAATCATGGCTGCTCTGCGGCTGGAAGTTGCAACCCGCCATGCGGGGCGACCAACCGGTTGAGGTCACCGCGATCCTGGGATTTGGCATCGATACCAACGACCGATTCTAGGGCGGCGTTCCGCCACCATTTAGCTCGTCACCTTCTGCATCCGATCAACTAATCTTCTGCCGAACCGTTGCCGATATGGGGGAAAGGGCGGTACCCGCCTCGATCCGGAGAGTGGATATGGATTTTGATGAGGCCATCGGCAACCACAGCAAGTGGAAGCGCAGGCTGCGCCAATCCTTAACCAAACGCGATGGCAGCCTGAATCCGTCCGAGGTCAGTCTCGACCACAAATGCGCGATCGGCGAATGGATCTACGGGGAGGGCGCAAAGTACTCCTCGCTTCCGGAATATACCAAGCTCAAGTATGAGCACTCCCGTTTTCACATAGTGGCCGCAGAAGTGGTCAAGAAGGCAAGCTCGGGAGAATCTGTCCGCGCGGAGATGGCGCCGTGCTCCAACAGTGAGTTCTCGACCGCGTCCTCGGCTGTCGTTATCGCAATTATGGCCATGAAGAAGCGGTTGTCGGGGAATGGGTAATTCTGAGGCCGCAAGAAACAGACTCAACCACGAAGGGCACGAAGTATCACGAAGGAATGCCCGAGAACGGTTTCCTTTGTGTGACTTCGTGCCCTTCGTGGTAAAGATCCTGAAACTCTTGGCGAATCATTTGGCGCTTCGCTTGGCGCGGCGCCGCGACGGGGGAATCACGCCCTTCTCCGGAATCTCCTTCTCGATCTTGTCGGAAACGTTGTGCAGGGGCTTGTCCCCGGCCGATGATAACTGTCGACCTGCGGCCTTCGCGGTCAGTCCCTGCCCGGTGTAGATCGCCTCGCTGAAAGTCGATCCCGAAATTGGCGAGGCTACGGCGAAAATTCCGTGGGGCACTCCGTTGGTGAACGCGGTTGCAATATAATCGCCCACCATCAACCCGTTCTGCGAATTTGGCAGCCAGTTGAGCAGCATCGGCCCAGTGAGCGCGGACGGCGCGTTCCACGTCGCACCGCCGTTTGCCGACGAAATGTACCCCACGAGAAGCTGGCAGGTCGACAGCGTGCAATCGGTTTGCGGATAGTAGTAGTAGTGAAGGGCCACGTGCGCGCCGGCGCCCGATGTCGAGGGATCAATTCCAATTCCCGGGATGAAATGATCCACCGTGCTTGAAGTGGCGTCGATCGGGATCCGCGTAACCGCGGTCCAGGTCACGCCGTCGGTCGAGGTGCTGTATACCAGGTCATTGGTCGAGCAATTCGGATTCGCGCGGAAACGGCAATCCTCCCAGACGACCCAGACCGTTCCTGCGCTGTCCACGGCCGCGGAGGGCAAGGGTCCGCTGCGGATTCCTGCCGCATCGGCGTGAAACTGGATGTTCGCGATGGTCACTGGGGCCGTCCAACTCGTGCCGCCATTGTTCGAAGTGAATGCCGACATCAAGGCCGCTTGACTGTTCATGGGGACCGTTTCGATGGGCACGACGACCGTCCCGTTCGGCTGCACGAGAGGTTGGCCGCCGATTCCCACGGCCAGATCCGCAGTAGCCGTTGCCGGCCCCCACGTCAGCCCGCCATCCGTGGAAGTGGCCATCAGAATCCGATCGGAATTGATCGGATCGTCCCACTCCAAATAACAAGTGCCCAAATGAGGGCTGCTGGGCCAGCTGTCGCACACAATCCAATTCTTATCGGAGCTCTCGGAGGTGGGCTCGGCGCTGACGGGATTCTGCCAGGTCACGCCGTCGGTGGACCGGCTCACGACCGCGGCAGGAGTCTGGGAAGCCGAAATCGGAAGCGATGCGATCATCCACACTCCGTGCTTCGCGTCGTAGGCCACGGCGGGATCGCTGGCCGAGTCGTAGGGCCCCGAACCTTCTCCCGTGGTGAGGCCGGGCAGAAATCCGTGGCTCCAGGTCGTGCCCCCGTCGGTCGAAGTGGCCCATCCGATGTCGGTCGCGCCCGCGCCCGTGGGACCGATGCGTCCAGTCTGAAACGCAGTCACCAGCGTGCTTCCATTCGCCAGCATATGGGGCTCGACTTCGGTCGCATGCTGGCCGGGGCCTACGGTAAAGGAATCCGAACTCACCTGCGTGAGATTCGGTCCCACAGGATTCCCAGGCTGCGTCACGGTAACGGTGGAAGAAGAAGGTGAAGATCCCGAGCAGCCAGCCAGCGCGAACGTGATGGCAAAGACGGCAAGCACTGCCCATTGGCGGGAACGAGGCCCGAAATCCTTAATATGAATACGAGTCATGCGATGCGGATCATGCGATGCCAGTGTGAAGCCTCGGGACCCTCTCATCATCTTCGGAATCGGCGGGATGCGCAATGGAATTCATCGGCTCGGAGCGCGATCGGCGTCTTCCTGGTTTAGATCGGTCCGCATAAACACGATCGCAACGTCATCGGAATAGAGTGATTTCCATCCTGGCGTTTCGCGTATGACCGTCGTCAGCGCGGCTCTTCTCGGGAGCAGCAGGTATCCGACCTGGTGAATTTTGAAGAACTCATCCCAGTCTGGCTCGACATGAACCATCTTCAGATAAAGCCTTAGGAATTGTTCGCCGTAGAAGTCATGCCGATCATCGATCACAACTCCGTAAGAAGAATATCGCCGGTAAATCAGATAGCCGCCCCAGTAATCCGGACTGAGAATCGGAGCATTTACTCGACTCTGTTGGAGATAATTCACGGCCTCGACCGGCATCCGCTTGGCGTCGAAGTGCGCGTCCATCCACTGGCTTGAGCCTACGCGCCGGCCGTGGACAGCGATCAGAAGAACCGCAGCGGCCGCGAAGATTGGCCAGAGGTGACCGCGCAGGTGGGAATCGACGGCGTCCATTCTCTGTACAAAGCCCCAGGCATTGAGCGAAGGCAGCAATGGCCCGACGATCATGACCAGCAAAACGGAAGAGACGGGAATATTTCGCGAAGCGTACAGTCCCGCATACACCGCGAACAGCAGCAGCAGAAGCTCGCTCAGTCTCAGCTTGCGGCCACGAGCCGCCAGAGCCGCAATGGCGATCAACAGGAGTGTCAGAAAGCATTTCTGCGCGATGCCGTGGAAATTGGGCGACTGGAACTCATCGATGTGATCCATCAGGAAACGGTTGGAGAGATAAGAGTAAATGTGCGCGTGCAGCTTCCATCCATAGGGATTGACGAAGCTGGCTGCGATCGAGAGCAGCCCTACGCCGGTTAACTGGCGCACGCGCTGACCTGCGGCGATCTTTTGCAGCGTGTCTTCGAGGCCAGTCTGCCGTGTGGTCACCCATTTCCAGAGCGCCCCTAGCCAGTAAACTACCAACAACAAAAACCCAAACAGAAATCCACCATGCACGTTAACCCAAAGCAGCATCGACAGCGGTAAGGCCCATAACCATTTACCGCGGTGCGCCTGAAGTCCCGTCCGATCAGTGGTATCGAGAATCCAGAACCATGCCAGAGTGAACAGCCAGCTCAGGACATGGGGACGCGCGAGGAAGT
>Ga0116217_10005805_pt1 | contig 10791 bp, 7 predicted proteins | sample Sb_taG_6_FD_89697 | JGI IMG/M metagenome (GOLD analysis project Ga0116217, IMG submission 89697) | Peat soil microbial communities from Weissenstadt, Germany - Sb_50d_4_PS metaG | ecosystem: Environmental > Terrestrial > Soil > Wetlands > Peat | place: Germany: Weissenstadt | collected 2010-09-21 | reverse complement strand
ACGACGGCGATGATCACGGGCGTTGAGAAGAGGCAGGTGTTCGATCTGCCCGAGCCGCGACTGGACGTCACCGAACATCAGGCGATGATCTATTGCTGCGCCCACTGCCGCGGCCAGACCACGGCGGGTTTCCCGGAGGGGGTGATCTCGCCGGCTCAGTATGGCCCGCGGGTGAGGGCGGCGGCGGTCTATCTCAATGTACAGCAGCTCATTCCCGAGGACCGGGTGGCGCAGGCGATGGCCGACCTGTTCGGCGCAGCGAGGCTTTGTCCCGACAGCGTCGTCGCCTGGGGCAAGAGGAAGGCCGAGGAATTCGGGGCTGTGGCGGCGCGGATCGCCACGCTCGTGGCCCAAGCCGCGGTGCGCCATCTGGACGAAACCGGCTTTCGCGTCGCCGGCAAGGGCCAGTGGCTTCACACCGCCTCGACCGCGGCGCTGACCTCGTATCGGGTATCGGCCAAACGCGGCGACTTGCCCAAGGGCCTGCGCGGCGGCGTCGTCGTCCACGATCATTTCAAGCCCTATTACGCGCTGCCCGACGTGAGGCACGCGCTGTGCAACGCCCATCACTTGCGTGAACTCAAGGCCCTGATCGACATCGACAAGGAGCAATGGGCCGGGCAAATGCGCGATCTTCTCCTCGACGCCAACAAAAGTGTCCTCGCGGCGGTCGCTTTAGGAGCGACGGCGCTGCCGACGCTCGTTCTGCGCACGCTGATCAAACGCTACAACGCCATCGTCCGGCGCGGGCTTGCCTTCCATAAAACCCAGCCGCCCCTGCCCAGACGGGTCGGAGCCCGCGGACGGGCGCCGCGTCGCCCCGGACACAATCTCCTGATCCGGTTGCACAAGTTCAAACGCGACGTTCTCCGCTTCCTCTACGACTTCGCCGTGCCCTTCACCAACAACGAGGCCGAGCGGGATCTGCGAATGATGAAGGTCAAGATGAAAATCTCCGGCGCCTTCCGGACAATGGCCGGCGCTCGCACCTTCGCCTGCATCCGATCCGTCGTATCCACCGCGCGAAAACAGGGCTGGAATATTCTCCAAACCCTCACCGCAAACCCAGCCGCCTTGATCCACGCTCTCTCCGGCTAACCGACGGCTTGGCAGTTACCAGATTTCTTTGGATTCGCCGTAACCCGTTGAAAAGTCCCGATTCGGACGAATAAAACCAAGCAAATCCAAGCCTTTTTGCTTGGATTTATTTGGTCTTGCTTGGTTTTATTTGGACTGGTTCGGACGGCTTTGGACCGCTCGGGCGAGGCCGCAGCCTCGGCCCGCTTCGGTTGCGTCGGGGCGACGGGTTCCGTCGGCGCTCAAGCGCCCCGCCCGACCTCGGCCTCCTGGGTCGACGGCTCCGCCCGCGCCGATTCCGCGACCGCCTCCTCGAGCAGGCGCGCCAGCGTCTCCGGCTCCTTCGGGAAGCCCGCCCGGATCCACAGCGCCTGGAAGGCGCGAAGCGCCCGTCCGACCGGCCGCCCCGCCGCCACGCCGCGCGCGATCAGGTCAGCGCCGCTGAACGGCAGCTTCGGCTCGGGCGCGTCGGCGAGAAAACATTCGGCCCCAGCGAAGGCCGTATCGGCCGGGCTTGAGCCGGATTCGGCCTGCGCCAGGGCGAGCGCGTCGCGCGCCGCCTCGCGCCCGGCGCTGAACAGGAGCGCGCGCAAGTCGTGGAGCGAGGGGGGCGCGGCGATCCCGTGCAAGCCGATCAGCGCCGCGGCTGCGGACGCGATCCGGTCGTATTCGGCGTTGGCAAGACGCAGACGATCGCGCAACCGTTCCGCGTCTTCCGGGATTGCGACCCCAAGCGCGGCAAGACGCAAGACAGCGTCGCCGTCGTGACCCCGCGCGGCCTCAATGTCAACGAGGCGGCTGAGGCGTCTCGGGTAGGCGAGGCCGCCCAGGATCGGCTCGAGAAAGCCGCATTCGCCCATCGTTTGCACGACGTCGCTGGCGCGCCGCGCGGTGAGGAGCTTCATGAGTTCGGCGCGCACGCGCTCCCGTGAAAGGCGGGCCAAGCCGTCGCGCGCCCGGATTGCGGCCGAAAGGCCCTCGGCGTCGAGCGCGGCTGAAGCGAATCGGGCCGAGAGGCGGAAAAAGCGCAGAATGCGCAGGTAATCCTCGCGGATGCGCTCATCGGCGTCGCCGATGAAACGCACGCGACCGGCGGCGAGATCCTCGAGCCCGCCGACATAATCGTGGACGGTTCCGTCGGCGCTGAGCGACAGCGCGTTGACGGTGAAGTCTCGCCGCCGCGCATCGGCGGAGAAGTCGCGTCCGAACGCCACCTTCGCGCGGCGCCCGTCGGTCTCCACGTCTTGACGCAGCGTCGTCGCTTCGATCGGGCGTCCTTCGACGATCACCGTCACCGTGCCGTGCGCGACGCCGGTGAGCGCGACCTTGAACCCGGCCGCATGGGCGCGGCGAATCACTTCGTCCGGCGCGGCGGTGGTCGCCAAGTCGAGATCAAGGACGGGCGCGCCGAGCGCCAGGTCGCGGACCGCGCCGCCGACCAGCCGGGTCTCCTCCCCCGCTCCGCTGAGCGCTTCGAGCGCGCGCGCCAGCGCGCCCTGCCGCAGCGGCGTCAGGTCGCTGAGCTTTCCGCCCTCCAAACCCGGGAGGACGGTCATTCGATTCGTCCGGGTACGAGGACGCCGTTTTCGACATGCGCCGGAACGTAAACGCCTCGGCCTCGCGGCGCGAAGGCGTTGACCGCGACGAGGCCGAGAACCGCCGCCGCCAGACCGAGGAGCGTCATGATTGACACGCGTCCGCGCGTCCAGTGCTCAACCTCGAGCGGGTAGCGGGCGCGCAGGACGAGGTAGATCGCGTAAGCCGCGAACGGGCTCAAAAACAGCGCCAGCGGCTCAAGGAGGGTCCGTCCCATCAGGAAAACAGCCTCTCGTAGAGGTTGCGTAAAATGCCGGCAGTCGCGCCCCAAATATATCGACCTTCGTGCGGCATGGCGTAGAATTTTCGCCGGCGTCCCTGCCATTCGAGCTCGTCGAGGCGGTGATTGGCGGGGTCCATCAGGAAGGCCAAAGGCGTCTCGAAAACCTCGGCGACTTCGTGTTTGGCGACCGTCAGCGTGAACGACGGTTCGACGAGAGCGACCAGCGGGGCGACGCGAAATCCGGTGCCGGTGAAATAGGGGTCGAGCCAGCCGAGAGGCTCGATGAACTGCTCCTCGAGCCCGATCTCCTCGCGCGCCTCGCGCAAGGCGGCCTCGCGCGGGGTCTCGCCGGGCTCGATCTTTCCGCCGGGAAAGGCGACCTGGCCCGAGTGGGCGCGCAAGTGCGAAGCCCGTAACGTCAAGAGAACGCTGAGACCTTCCGGGCGCTTGACGATCGGCGCAAGAACCGCGGCGGGCTGTGCGCGGGCGAGTTCGGCCGGCTCCCGGCGTTGCGTCCCGAGCGCGTTATCGCGCGCGCCCGGCGCTGCGGCCCGCTCGAGGTCCTCAACGCCTAGCGAGGGCCTAAGCTTCCGCTGCGCCAACGCGCGCAGAACTTCAGCGCTCAGATCGGAGGCAAGCGGATTGCTCAAAGCCCCTCGATTTCGCTCGCAGGGCACATGGGGAAGAATCGTCCGCGCGAGCGCACGCCGAACCAATCGCCGCTCTCGAGCCGCTCCGTCCGGCCCAGCCCAACAAGGTCATAGAACAGCGCCCGTTTGACCAGCGCCCAAAGGTCGCCCCGCACCCGAACATAGGGCTTCAGGCCCTCCGAGGCGCCGCGCTCGAATCGAAGCGGATGCTCGCCGTCGACCGTCACCATGTCCTCGACATTTGTGCGGAAGCTCAGCCGCGGTCCGTCCGCCTCGTCCTCGACGCGCATTTCGATCGCCAGAAATGGTGCGTCGTCGACCTTTATCCCTACTTTTTCAACTGGCGTAACAAGGACGTAGCGGTCGCCCTCCTTGCGCATGATCGAGGCGAACAGCTGCACGAGGGGCGCCCGGCCAATCGGCGAGCCACAATAAAACCATGTTCCGTCGGCAGCGATGCGCATGTCGATATCGCCACAGTCGGGCGGATTCCAAGAAGGTGCCGGCGCCAGGCCGCTTGATCGCCCCATCGCGGCGTCTCCGAGTCCTCGGAGGGCCCCTTCCGGCACGCGCGCCGGCCCTGCGTTTATCTCGTTCTTGTTTGTGGGCGAATCTGACATCTGCGTGCTTAGGGCTTGCGTCGGAAGGACGCGTTCAATCTAGTGCGCTTGACGACAAAAAGAAACCGTAAGCCAGTCGCATGGCGCATAAGGACGAGCGGATGAACGTGACTGATATCGCCGAACCAGGCCAGTTGACCCGGGACGCCGCCGCGGCGCTGGAGCGCGTCGGCGCCGCGCGCGCGGAGATCGGCGGCGTCATTTTCGGCCAGGAGCGGGTTGTGGACTTGACGCTCGCGACCCTTCTCGCGGGTGGACACGGATTATTGATCGGCGTGCCAGGACTGGCCAAGACCAAACTCGTCGAGACGCTGGGAATCGTCGTGGGACTCGACGCCCTCAGGGTGCAGTTCACGCCCGATCTGATGCCTTCCGACATCCTCGGCTCCGAGGTGATGGAGGAAGGCCACGACGGCAAGCGCGGCTTTCGCTTCATCAGGGGGCCGATTTTCGCTCAATTGCTGATGGCCGACGAGATCAATCGCGCCAGTCCCCGCACTCAGTCCGCCCTGCTGCAGGCGATGCAAGAGCATCATGTCACCGTCGCCGGGGCGCGCCACGACTTGCCGCGACCATTTCACGTGTTGGCGACACAGAATCCGCTGGAGCAGGAGGGCGCCTATCCGCTCCCCGAGGCGCAACTCGACCGCTTCCTCTTGCAGATCGACGTCGGCTACCCCGATCGCGTGGCGGAGCGCCGGATCCTGATCGAGACGACGGGCGATCGCGAGGCGCGGCCGAAGCCGGTCATGACGGCGGAGGACCTGATGGCGGCGCAGCGGCTCGTGCGCCGTGCGCCGATCGGTGATCGCGTGGTCGAGGCGATACTGGATTTGGTGCGCGCCGCCCGCCCCGGGGAGGGCGACCCGGACTTGACCAAGGGAATCGGCTGGGGCCCAGGCCCGCGCGCCGCGCAGGCGCTGATGCTGGCCTCCCGCGCCCGCGCGCTGGTCGACGGACGCCTGTCGCCTTCGCTCGACGACATCGCGACGCTGGCCGAGCCGGCGCTTAAGCACCGGATGGCGCTGAGCTTCGCGGCTCGCGCCGAGGGCGAGACGATTTCGGCGGTGATCGCGCGGCTCGTCGCCAAGACGATCCAATGATGCGGCGACCTTTGGCGCAATGACGCCTCCCGCCTCCATCCGCCGAGAGGCGGCGACCCTTTCGGCTCGCCTGCCGAGCCTGGTCATCGCGGCCCGTCGCGTCGCCCAGACGGTGCGGCATGGCGTTCACGGTCGGCGGCGGGCGGGTTCTGGTGAAACCTTCTGGCAGTTTCGACCTTTCCTCTCGGGGGAGCCGTCGTCACGCGTAGACTGGCGCCGCTCGGCGCGGGAGGAACGCGCCTTTGTGCGCGAACGCGAATGGGAGGCGGCGCATACGGTCTGGATCTGGTTCGGCCGTTCGGCCTCGATGCAGTTCGCATCGAGTCTCACCCCGGTCTCGAAAATCGACCGGGCGGCTTTGTTGGCCCTGGCGTTCGCCGACCTTTGCGTGCGCGGCGGCGAGCGCGCAGGACTGCTCGGACTCACCCGGCCATTGGCGACGCAAGGCGTCGTCGAGCGCTTCGCCGAGGCGATCGCGACCGACGAGCGTCTGCACGGCGCCTCTAATGCCGCTTTGCCGCCCGCGCTTCCCGCCGCGCCGCGTTCGATGGTTCTGCCGATCGGAGATTTTCTCTCGGAGACGGAAGACATCGCGCGCGCGATCAACGCCGTGAGCGCCGAGGGCGCGATTGGCGAACTGGTGATGATCGTCGATCCGATCGAGGAGACCTATCCGTTCTCGGGCAATACCGAGTTTCTCGATCCCGCCGGCGCGCTCAGAGTGCTGACCCCGCGCGCGCAAAATCTGCGCGACGCCTATCTCGCGCGCCTCGCCGCGCATCGCGAAGCGATCCGGGGGATCTGCGCCCGCTCGGGCTGGGGCATGAGCATTCATCGCACCGACGGTTCGCCCGCGGAGATGCTGCTTGCGCTGCGTATGCGCCTTTCCGCGCCTGAACCCAGCGCCGGACTTCGGAGCGCCTGAGCGATGTTCGGCCTGCCGCTCGCCTTCGCCGCGCCCGCCGTCCTTGCGGCGCTCGTCGGCCTCGTCGCGCTCTATTTCCTGCTGCGCGTCACGCCGCCGAGCCCTCGCCAGGCGTTGTTCCCGCCGCTCAGGCTTCTGATCGGACTGAACCCGACAGAGACAACGCCGGCGCGCACGCCCTGGCCGATCCTGGCGCTGCGTCTCGCGATCGGGGCGCTGATCATCCTCGCCATGGCCGAGCCGTTGTGGAACAGGTTCGCCGCTCTCTCCGGGTCGGGGCCGCTCCTGGTTCTTATCGACGATGGATTTCCGGCGGCGCCGGCATGGGACAAGCGAATCGACTTCGCCCGGGAAAGATTGGACGCGGCGGCGCGGTCCGGTCGAATCGTCGCGATTGACGCCATGTCGCAGGGCGGACAGGACATCGCGCCGCTCGACAGGCCCGGCGTCGAGGGCGGGCTGCGCTCGCTCACGCCGGTCCCGTACGCGCCCAACCGCGAGGCGGCGTTGCCGGCGATCGAGCGCTTTCTCGCTCACGAACCGAACACCGACATCTTATGGATCGCCGACGGGGTCGAGCTCGGCGGAGCACGCGCCTTTTCAGCCAGGCTCGCGTCCATCGCTCGGTCGGTCGAGGTCGTGACCGATGGGAGGGGCGCGCTGGCGCTGGCCGGCGCCGATAATGAAGCGGGCGCGCTGACCGTGCGGGTCACGCGCTCGGACGCCCGCGCGCCGGCGATCGGCGCCGTGCGCGCGCTCGACGCTCAGGGTCGCGAGGTCGGCCGGACCGGGTTCGACTTCGGCGCGAACCCGGCGGTCGACGCCCATTTCGATCTGCCGGTCGAATTGCGCAACGACGTCACGCGCGTCGTCATCGACGGCGAACGCTCGGCGGGCGCCGCGTGGCTCATCGACGAGCGCTCGCGCCGACGCCGCGTCGCTATCGCTTCCGGGGCGAGCGCCGACGTCGCCCAGCCGCTGCTCGCGCCGAACTATTATCTCAAGCGCGCGTTGCAGCCGTTCGCCGACATCAGCGAGTGGCATGACTCCTCGCGCGACCCGATCGTTTCGCTGCTCGAGGAAAAGCCTTCGGTGCTTGCCCTCGCCGATATGAGCGTGGCGCCAGGGCCCCAGCTCGACGCGATCACCCAATTCCTCGACAATGGCGGCGTGCTGTTGCGGTTCGCCGGCACGCGCCTGGCCGCCGGCGACGATACGCTGACCCCGACGGCGCTTCGCCGCGGCGGACGCTTGCTCGGCGGCGCCTTGTCGTGGGAGAGCCCGAAGCATATCGCCTCGTTCGAGGCGGGAAGCCCGTTCTTCGGGCTTGCCGCGCCTGACGAAGTGACCGTTTCGCGCCAGGTGCTCGCCGAGCCGGAGACGGGACTTGCGGAAAAGACCTGGGCGCGCCTCGCCGACGGCACGCCGCTCGTCACTGCAGAGCGGCGCGGCAAGGGTCTCGTTGTGCTGTTCCACGTCACCGCCGATACGACGTGGTCGAATCTGCCGTTGTCAGGCCTGTTCGTCGACATGCTGCGCCGAATCGTCGCGGAAGCCGACGCGCCGGGTCAGGGCGCCGCCAATGCGAAGGTCGGCGAGCACGGAATGGTCCGCCCGCCCTTGCGCGCGCTCAACGGCTTCGGCGTCCTCGGCCCTCCGCCGCCGCGGGCCGAACCGATAGGCGATGTTTTTTCCGGCGTGGGCGACGCGCTTCACCCGCCGGGCTTTTACGGAACGCCGGACTCCTTGCGAGCTGTCAACGCGCTGACCGCCGGTCAGACGCTGGCGCGCGCCGATTACGGGCCGCTTGTTGTGCATGAAGGCGCGCTCGCGATCGCGCCGCCGATTGATCTTCGCCGCTGGCTCTTGCCGGCGGCTCTCGTCGGCCTGATGATCGACGCGCTGGTTTCGATCTGGCTGATGGGCGGCGCGCCGTTGCGTCGCCGCGGCGCGGTCGCCGCCCTTGCAGTTGTGGCCGCGCTCGGCCTCCTTTCCGTCCCGCACCAGGCTCGAGCCGCGGGACCCGCGCCAATTTCCGATCGCGACATGGATGCGGCCTTGTCCGCCCGCCTCGCCTATGTCGTGACCGGCGACACGTCGGTCGACGAAACCTCCAAGCTCGGATTGACGGCGCTGACGCGGGTGCTCGCTTCCCGCACGTCGGCCGAGCTCGCCGAGCCGATCGCGCTCGACCCGGCGCGCGACGATCTCGCCTTTTATCCGCTCATCTATTGGCCAATCGTCGCCGGACTGCCGCAACCGAAGCCCGAGGCGCGCACGCGCATCGCGGCGTACATGAAAAACGGCGGCACGCTCGTATTCGACACGCGAGATGCGCTGACCGCGCGTCCGGGAGGGACGCCGACGTCCGAGTCCCTCTGGCTGCGCGCCCTCCTGGCGGGCGTCGACGTGCCGGAACTCGAGCCGGTCCCGCACGACCACGTGCTGACCAAGACCTTCTATCTGCTTGACCGCATCGTCGGCCGCACCGCGATCGGGCAGACCTGGATCGAGGCGCTTCCGCCGCCCGACCCGAACGACCGCGCGCCGCGCCCGGCGCGCGCGGGCGACAGCGTTTCGCCGATCATCATCGCCTCCGACGATCTGGCCGCTGCCTGGGCGGAGGACGCCGACCGGCGACCGCTCTACCCGCTGATTCCCGGGGGGGCGCGGCAGCGCGAGCTCGCCCTGCGCAGCGGCGTCAATCTGGTCATGTACACGCTCACCGGCAACTACAAGGCCGACCAGGTCCACGCGAAGGACATTTTGGAAAGGCTCACCCGTTGAGCGCCTGGTCGATCGCATTTTCTCCCTTCCTGCCCTTGCCCGCGCTCTATGCGCTTGCCGCTGCGGCGTTGGCCGTTTCAGTCGCGCTCGTCTGGCGCGGCGTGCGTGGGGCGTGGCTGCGCGCGTTGAGCATGGCGCTTTTGTTGCTCGGTCTGTGCGATCCGAATCTCGTTCAGGAGAACCGGCGCCCGCTCAAGGATATTGTCGCCGTGGTGGTCGACCGTTCCGCCAGCCAGGACATCGGCGAGCGGGCGCGCCAGACGGATAAGGCGCGCGACGAACTCGAGACGCGGCTGAAGGCGCTCGGAGACGTCGATCTTAGGGTCGTCGAAACCTCGCGCGAGGAATCCGAGACCGAGGGGACCAAGCTGTTCTCTGCGCTGCGCGGCGCGCTGGCCGACGCGCCGCCCGAGCGTGTCGGCGGCGCGATCATGATCACCGACGGCGACGTGCACGACATTCCCCAGTCTGCGGCGGCGCTCGGCTTCAACGCCCCGCTGCATGCTCTGATCACCGGGCATGAGGGCGAGCGGCAGCGGCGCATCGACCTCGTCGAGGCGCCGCGCTACGGCATCGTCGGCAAGGATCAGGTCATCGCCGCCCGCGTCCTCGACAGCGCCGACCACGGCGAGCCGGTCAAGCTGACGGTGCGCCGCGACGGCGAGACGATCGCCACGATCGACGCCAAGGTCGGCGAGCGGATCGAGGTCAAGGCGCCGATCGACCATCCGGGGCCGAACGTGTTCGAGCTCGAAGTCGCGCCCGTCGAAAACGAGCTCGCTGCCGACAGCAATCGCGCGGTCGTCAACATCGAGGGCGTGCGGGACAAGTTGCGCGTGTTGCTCGTCTCCGGCAAGCCGCATCCGGGCGAGCGGATGTGGCGCAATCTTCTCAAATCCGACGCCAACGTGGATCTCGTCCATTTCACCATCCTGCGCCCGCCGGAGAAAGGCTCCGACGGCACGCCGATCAATGAATTGTCGCTGATCGCCTTTCCTGTCGCCGATCTGTTCGGACGCAGGATCAAGGACTTCGACCTCATCATCTTCGATCGCTACGCGCAGCAGTCGATCCTGCCCTACGTCTACCTGGAGAACATCGCCAATTACGTGCGCGAAGGCGGCGCGCTGTTGATGGCGGAGGGGCCGGAATTCTCTACCCCCGACGGTCTCTTTTATTCGCCGCTCGGCGCGATCTCGCCCGCCGAGCCGAGCGGCGACGACGTGGAGGCCGCGTATCGCGCCAGGGTGTCCGAGGAGGGCTTGCGCCATCCGGTGACCCGCGGCCTTAACGGCCTCGACCCGAACAACGGCGAGCCGAGCTGGGGCCGATGGTTCCGGATTGTCGGCGCAAGACCGACGAGCGGCGTGACGGTGATGAGCGGGCCAGACGACAAGCCGCTGCTCGTGCTGTCCCGGGTCGACAAGGGGCGCGTGGGCTTGCTGCTCAGCGATCAGATGTGGCTTTGGGCGCGCGGCTACGACGGCGGCGGACCTTACCTCGACCTTCTGCGCCGCCTCGCGCATTGGCTGATGAAGGAGCCCGATCTGGAGGAGGAGGCGCTGCGCGCCAGCGCCAAGGGGCGCGAGGTGACCGTCGAACGCCAGAGCGTGAGCGGCGAGGCGCGGGAGACAGACCTCGTCGCGCCGGATGGAACGAAGACAAAACTTGATTTGACGCCGTTCGCGCCGGGCCTCAGCCGGGCCCATGTGACGGTCGACCGCTTCGGCCTCTATCGCGCCGAGGACGGCGAACATGTCGCGCTCGTCAACGTCGGCCACCAGAATCCGCTCGAGATGCAGGATGTCGT
>Ga0116217_10005797_pt1 | contig 10803 bp, 9 predicted proteins | sample Sb_taG_6_FD_89697 | JGI IMG/M metagenome (GOLD analysis project Ga0116217, IMG submission 89697) | Peat soil microbial communities from Weissenstadt, Germany - Sb_50d_4_PS metaG | ecosystem: Environmental > Terrestrial > Soil > Wetlands > Peat | place: Germany: Weissenstadt | collected 2010-09-21 | reverse complement strand
GGACGCTCGATCGAATAGTCGGCGAGGAATGAGCGGATGTTGCGGTCCGCGAGCTCGTTTTCGAACTCGGCTATGTATTTGACGCCGGGCGAGAAGCAGTATTCGATGCCGGCCAGGTCATCGGGAATGAGGTAGCCGCCATCGCCGTTGCCGCCGATTCGAATCAGCGGCGAACCGCAGCTGCGCGGCCGCAGACTGCGGATCACTTTGAGCACCTCCGCGTCTGCGACCCTCGAGGCCAAAGTGTATCCGCGCGCCATCGCCGCGCGCTGCAGCCAGCGTTTCATGATGCCGGAATCGTACTTGGGTATGACAGCGAGCGTCTATAACAGGATGCGCTCGCGCCATGATCGTAGCGACGAGCGAGCGCAGCGCGCCTCAGGGTTGCAGATTCACGATGACGCGCCCGCGCACCAGACCCTTGAGAATGTCGGTGGCGAGCCGTGGCACATCTTCGAGCGCCGCCTCGAAGCTCAGGGCCTGCAAGCGTGCCCGTGGCAAATCCTTGCCGAGGCGCTCCCAGGCTTCGATGCGCCGCGCCAGCGGACACATGACGGAATCGATGCCGAGCAGATTGATGCCTCGCAGAAGGAACGGAATGACCGAATGCTCCAGCTTGGCTCCGCCCGCCAGGCCCACGGCGGCGACCGAGCCGGCGTACCGCATCTGCGCCAGCACGCGCGAGAGCGTGTTGCCGCCCACAGAATCGACGCAACCTGCCCAGCGCTCGGCCTCGAGTGGACGCTTTGCAGGCTCCGAGAACGGCGAACGATCCACGACCGAGCTCGCCCCGAGACCTTTGAGGTATTCATGTGCGTCCGCTCGCCCGCTCGATGCGATCACCTGGTAGCCACGCTGCGCCAGGATGGCGGTCGCGACCGATCCGACACCGCCGGCAGCACCGGTCACGAGCACCTCCCCCGAACCGGGGTTCAATCCATGCGCCTCGAGCGCCATGACGGCCAGCATAGCCGTGAATCCCGCCGTGCCAACGGCCATGGCCTCTCGAGTGCTGAAGCCGGCCGGCAGCGGAACCAGCCAGTCGCCGTTGACCACCGCCTTCTGCGCCAGCCCGCCCCATTGAGTCTCCCCGACACGCCAGCCGGTCAGCACGACCTTGTCCTGCGGCCTGAATCCCGAGTGGCGGCTTTCGGTCACGGTGCCCGCGAAATCGATGCCCGGCACGTGCGGATACTTCTTCACGAGACCGCCGAGGCCGTTGACGATCAATCCGTCCTTGTAATTGACGGTCGAGTATTCGACCGCGACCGCGACATCGCCCGACGGCAGAGCGGACTCGTCGAGTTGGCGCACTGAGGCCGTCACCACGTCGTTGGTATTTTCCAATAGCAATGCTTGGAACATGTTTCAGGCCTCGCCGGTTGACTCGCGCTGCAATGGCTCGCGTATAGTCGAGTGTACCGTGGATGCCTAGACCCATGGAGGGATCGCGCACCTTGACCCACGCTCTGGCCTCGATGCTGGCCCCGCGCTCGGTCGCACTCATCGGCGCATCTCGCAAGCGCAATTCGGTGGGCAACGATGTCCTGCGCAATCTGCTCTACGGCGGCTATCGCGGCGCCGTCTACCCGGTCAATCCATCCTATCGCAGCCTCTACGGCAACGACTGCTACGCGGCGATCTCACAGCTGCCGGAGCCGGTTGACCTTGCAATCGTCTCGGTACCTAACCGTGTGCTGGAACGCTCGGTCGAGGAAGCCATCGGGTCGGGCGCCCGCTCGTTGCTGATCTTCGCGAGCGCCGAGCTGGAAGGAGATGGGAAGGCACGAATCGCCACCCTGGCGCGTTCGGCGAAGGTAGCGCTGTGCGGCGCAAATTGCATGGGTTTCTTCAATGCCATGCAGCCGATACGGGCGTTCTCGGCCCTGTTTCCCGACGATCTCGCATGCGGAGGCATCACCTGCATTGCCCAGTCGGGCTCGCTGCTCCAGGCACTGCTGTTCAACGACGAGCGGCTGCAGTTCAATCTTGCGGTGTCCAGCGGACAGGAGTTGGTCACGACCGCGGCCGACTTCATGGACTACGCGCTGGAGCAATCGGCGACCAGACTGATCGCGCTGGTATTGGAGAGCGTGCGCGACCCGGCAGGATTTATTCAGGCGCTCGAAAAGGCGCAGCATCGCGGCGTGCCGGTCATCGCGCTGAAACTCGCTCGCACTGCAGCCGGAGCGAAACTGGCTTTGAGCCACACGGGCGCGATCGCCGGAAATACACAGGTTTACGATGCCTTGTTTAGTCGCTACGGCGTCATCGGTGTACGCGACCTGAGCGAGTTGGTCGCCACCGCAATTCTGCTCTCGGCGCCGAAGCGCGCCGCGCCCGGGGGCCTGGCGGTGATACTCGACTCCGGCGGCGAACGGGAGCTCATCGTCGATGCCGCCGCTGATGTCGGCGTGCCGTTCGCCAACATCGGCGCCGAAACCTCGCAGATTCTGCGGGACAGTCTCGATCCGGGTCTCGAGCCAATCAATCCGCTCGATGCCTGGGGTACCGGACGCGAATTCGAACAGGTTTTCGAGGCCTGTCTGACGGCTCTGCTGAACGATCCCGATAGTGCGCTGGGCATGTTTGTCTGTGATCTGTCGGACGAGCTCGATCTGCATGCCGCCTACGCGGCGGTGTGCGAGGCGGTGGCTCGCAGCAGCCGCAAGCTCCTGCTGGTGATGACCAACTACAGCGCCTGGAGCCATCGCCGGCACGCAGTGCGACTGTGCCGTGCGGGAATTCCCGTGCTCGATGGCACGGGGCCGTCGTTGCGCGCGATCAAGCATGCGCTCGCCTACCGCGATTTTCTGTGCCGTCCTCGGTCCTCGGCCGTGCCCGGCTCAGCGGGTAATGTCCGCGCCGCCCACTGGCAGGGCGTTCTGGGTTCGCGCACGACACCGCTGAGCGAGCAGGAAGGTTATGCGCTGCTGGCCGACTACGGCATCGCCGTACCGCCCCACGCGGTCGTGAACAGCCGCGAAGAGGCCCTCGAGGCAGCGCGCCGGATCGGATTTCCGCTGGTCCTGAAGACGGCAAAACCCGGCGTGCTGCATAAGAGTGACGTCGGCGGCGTGCTGCTCGGCATAGCCGGCGAGAGCGAGCTCGCCGCCGCCTATGAGGATCTCAGCGGCAGGCTTGGCGCGCGAGTGCTCATCAGTGCTCAGGCGCCGGCGGGAATCGAAATGGCGTTCGGTCTGGTTCAGGATCCGGCCTTCGGCGCCTTCGTGATGATCGCCTTCGGCGGCATCTGGATCGAATATCTCGAGGACCGCCAGCTGGCGATGGCTCCCTTGGACACTGAGGCGGCCGCACGGCTCATCGCGGATCTGCGGTTCGCCAAAGTGCTCGACGGGGTGCGCGGTATGCCCGCCTGCGATCGGACGGCCCTGGCGGAGACTTTCGTGCGATGGAGCCAGCTGGCTTGCGAGCTCGGCCCCTATATCGCCGAGATGGATCTCAATCCGGTGCTGGTTGGCCCGACCGGCACGCTCGCGCTCGACTGTCTGCTGATCCCGCAGCGCCTGCACTGCACGAACGAACAGCATGGAATTTAATACGATCAGCGTCCACGCCGAGGGGCCGATCGCCGGCATCAGGCTCAATCGGCCCGATAAACTCAACGCCATCAGTTCCGACATGGTTACCGAGCTGCACCGTGCAATGAACGATGCTGAAGCCGATCCTCACGTGCGCGTCATCACGCTCACGGGCAGCGGACGTGCATTCTGCTCCGGTTTCGATCTGGGTGAGGTAGACAATGCAGCGGACCCGGACAGCACGCGTCGAGTACTCGAAGCGGACTTCGCCCTGATCATGCGGTTCTGGAATTCGCCCAAGCCGACCATCGCCGCCGTCCATGGCTACGTCCTCGGCGGCGGCTTTGAATTGGCGATGGCCTGCGATATGACGATTGCCGCGGAGGGGGCGCTGTTCGGCGAGCCGGAGCCGAAATTCGGCTCTGGTATCGTCGCGATGCTGCTGCCCTGGATCACCGGACCGAAGCAGGCCAAGGAAATGCTGCTGTTCGGCAACGATCGCGTGAGCGCGCGGCAGGCCTATGAAATGGGCCTGGTCAACGCGATCGTGACACCGCAGGCCTTGACGCGCGAGCTTCACGCGGCGGCGGGCCGCTGCGCCATGCTGGATGCGGAAGCGGTCAGACTGACCAAGCTCGCCATCAACCGCAGCTATTCGCGCATGGGACTGGAGGACGCGCTGCGACAGGCCTTGGATATCGACGCCATCATCGAAACCACGGCAACGGAGGAATCGCGTACGTTCAAGGCCATTCTGGCCAAGGACGGCGTCAAGGCAGCGGTTGCGTGGCGCGAAGCGCGTATCTTCAAGTAGCCACGGATCGCGGATCGCAGCCGCGCTCCCGAGTGAGTGCGCGCGCGCGCGCCGGTTGCAGCCATCAGATGCGTCATACGGCTCTGACGGCAGCCCCGCGGATCGCGATGTCGACCTCGTCGCCGCCCTCCCAGAAGCCGTGCGGCAGGCCGTAGTCGGAACGCTTGATGCGCGTGTGGGCATCGAAGCTGCAGCTCTCGCCCGTGAGGCTACGGTCGGTGCAGATCCAGCGACTGACGATCAGTACAACGCTGCGCGTGTGTCCGTGCAGGCTCAATTGGCCCTCGAGCGTGGCGCCGCCGTCATCGTCGAACCGAACTTTATCGGCGTGCAAGCTGATCAGCGGATAGCGCTTGGCATCGAACCAAACGGGTGACAGCAGGCGCGCCTTCCACCAGGGGTTATCGCAGGCCAGCGAATCGGTTCGAACCGTGACCTCCAAATGGCTCGCGGCCGCGCGCCGATCGCGCACGAACTCGCCCGACAGAATCGCGAATTGCGCGCTGAACCAGGACACGCCCAGCACGCGAACGCCAAAGGAGACGCGCGTATTCGCGGAATCGAGGCGGTAGAGCTCCGCTGCCTGAGCTTGCAGCACCACCAGCGGCAAGAGCAGCCACACTGCACTGCGCATCCTCATGCCTCGCTAATCCCGGGGCGCCATCATGGTCCAGCAATGCGCGGCGCACAGCGGGCTCAGTGTGTACTCAGCCGGACTGTTTACTCTTCGCGATCAGCGCATCGTCGATCTCGCGTGCCCGTAGGGCGGCCGGACGCGAGCTGATGCCCTGCCAGTAACGCTCGAAGGCCGGACGTTTCTCGATGGAACCAAACATCAGTCCGAAACCGACCTGCGATCCGAAGTACACATCCGCGGCGCTGAAGCGCTCGCCGAGCAGAAATTTTCCATGAGAGACGGCCGCCTCCATCGTGTCCATGACGGTCGTGAACGTACCCCAGCCGGCCATGGCTTCGCGGCCCTGCGGCGTAACCAAGCCCAGTGCTCTGTTCGTGACCGCCGTTTCGATCGGCCCCGCCGCAAAGAACAGCCAGCGGTAGTAGGTTCCGCGAAGGCGTGCACCGACCGGGGGAGCCAGACCCGCCTGCGGGAAGGCATCCGCGAGGTAGGCGCAAATGGCCGCACACTCGGTAACCACGACTTCGCCGTGCACAATGGCCGGCACCTTGCCCATCGGATTGAGGGCGAGATAGTCCGGTGCCTTCATGGTCGTGCCGAACTCAAGCACCTCGGTCCGATAGGGCTGACCCACTTCCTCCAGCATCCAGCGCACGATCCGGCCGCGCGACATTGGATTGGTATAGAAGACCATTGGCTCGCTCAATGACGTGCCCCTCAAGGATGCCACGGCGCATATTATGGCGCGCGACTGGCGCGCGCGCCTGCCAAATGATCGCGACGCAGAGCCGACAAGTCGGCCGACCGGACCGATGATCGTGCCGAGCTTGCGGGTGCGATCAGTAGACTCTTTCGCCCCCGACCCAGGTCTGCTCGATCTTGATCTTCCAGATGTCGCTTGGGGCGATTTTGAACAGGTCGCGGTCGATGAGGATGAAGTCGGCCCACTTGCCCGGCTCCAGCGAGCCGATCTGCCTCTCCTGGTGCTGCGCGTAGGCGGCGTCGAGCGTGAAGGCGCGAAAGGCCTCGATCAAAGTCATGGCCTGTTCCGGATGCCAGCCGCCCTTGGGCTCATTGTCGTGATCGGTGCGCGTCACCGCGGCATGCAAGCCAAAGAATGGGTTGTCCGATTCGACGGGGAAATCCGAGCCGCCTGCGATGCGCGTACCCTGCTTGAGAAACGTGCGCCAGGCGTAGGCGCCCTTGAGCCGTTCGGGACCGATACGCTCCTCCGCCATGTTCATATCGCTGGTCGCATGGGTCGGCTGCATCGAGGCGATCAGATTCAATTGCCGGAAGCGCGGAATGTCGGCGAGCGCTACGACCTGCGCATGTTCGATGCGGTTGCGCAATTGCCGCCCACCCGCAGCCTGGTACGCAGCCTCGAACGCATCCAGCACCTGGTGATTGGCGGCGTCACCGATCGCATGCACGTTGACCTGGTAGCCGGCTTTGAGCGCGGTCTGAATCTTGCTTTCCATCTCCGCGTCCGACATGAACAGCAGGCCATGCTGATCCGGCTGGTCCGAATACGGTGCCAGCAGCGCCGCACCGCGGCTGCCCAAGGCGCCATCGGCAAACAGCTTGACCGCGCGAACCGTCAGGCGATCCTCGCCATAGCCGATCAGCGGACCGTCCTTCGACAGGGTTCTGAAATCCTCGCCGGTATCGAGGATCATGGCATAGACACGCAGCGTGAGCTGGCCCTGATCGGCCAGCTGCCGGTAGAGCGCAATCGTATGCGCGCTGTCCCCGGCATCGCCGGCGGAGGTAAGTCCCACCGAATTCATATGCGCGAGCGCCGCTCTGAGCGCCGTCAGCCGCTCGGCATCGTCCGGCGGCGGTATGACTCGGTCCACGAGCCCCATCGCCTTATCAACCAGCACCCCGTCAGGGTTGCCGTCAGCATCCCGCTCGATCCTGCCCCCGATCGGATCCTTCGTGTCGCGGGTGATGCCCGCCGCGCGCAAGGCCTGCGTATTGAGCCACTGCGCGTGCCCATCGACGCGAGCGAGAGCCGCGGGCCGATCGGCGATGACGCTGTCGAGCTCGCTCGCTCGCGGGAATCGGCCCAGCTTCCATTTGACCTGGTTCCAGCCATCGCCCAGATACCAGGCTCGCTGTGGATTCGCGTGGGCATAGGCGCGAATACGCTCCTGCGCCTGTGCCAGCGTTTCGGTGTCGAAGAGCTGAATGCGGACATTCTCGAAGCCAAGATCCATCACGTGCCCGTGTGCGTCGATCAGGCCCGGTAACAGCGTCTTGCCTCCTGCGTCGATGACCTGTGCGTGTGGATAGGCTTTGTGCAAGGCGGCCGCGTTGCCGGTCCGCACGACTCTGGCCGATTCGAACAGCAGGCCGCTGAAACGCTCCAAGCGATCGCCGGCGAGCGTGTATCCATGGACGTTTTCGATCAACGTCGCGCCAGGTTGCGCGGCACGCGCGGCGCCGAGCGCGAGCGTGACGATCGCGGCAATGAGGGCGTTGTTGAGCATGTACTTGACCCGACTGCGAGAAAGCATCACCCGCACGGTGCCGGTGAGCACGAGCAGCGCAATCATTGGGTAAAGCAACTGCGAGTCGCGCACCGGTGATCCTCAATCGTGGCATGCCGAGCCGCTGCTGTGCTCACTTGGCTCTAGCCCCGGCAATCGAATCGGCCTTGGCGATGAGTGCCTGTGCCATGCGGATGCTGGCAATATCGATGAGCCTGCTGTCCAGCGATACCGCACCCTTACCCTCCTTGGCCGCCTGCGCCATGGCGTCCAGGATTCGCCTGGCCTTGGTTACCTCGGCTTCCGATGGCGTGAAGACCTGATTGGCCAATTCGATTCCTCCCTCCGCTCTCAGGAAGCACGGCTCTGCCTAGTCACTGCCCTCAGCGCCGCCTGTTAGCCGCCTGGTTACCAGTTCATACACGTTGGCGTCGAGGCCATCGCGCCCACGCATCATAGCCACCAGTTCGGTCAGCGTGCTATCGACGAAGCTCGCGTTACGGATGCTGCTGGTGTTGATGTAGACATTCAGAGCCGCGCCGCGTAACGCGGCGTGCGCGGCCAGGGCGGCCACCCCCGCCTCGCCGGCTGCGTTCCGATTGCCCCTCGGCCACGATCCTGGACAGCTCCATGACCTCGCCACAGGCGCGCGCGCAGGCGAGCGGCACCCGCGTGGCCTCCATCAGCGCCGCCTGAATCGCAGCGCTGCGGATTGCCCTTTCCGATGCAGTCCGCCGCGGCAGCGCGTATGCGCCCATGACGCTGCCATAGGCCCTGACGTCCTCATCGATCATCGAGGTCAGGCGCTCGCGGACGGCCTGCGCCTGATTCAGGACGGCCTTCATCTGATCCTCGACCTCGACGTAGTCCTGCTTGCCGATGGTCAGGATGCAGACCATGCTGACCAGCGCCGCCCCCATCGCCCCCATGATCGCCACCGCACTGCCGCCACCCGGCGTGGCGGCAGCCCCTGCCAGCGCATCGAGCAGGTTCTGCACGGAAGCGTCTGTGATCATCGCTGGATCGTTCCGATGGATCGTGCGGCAGGCGGCATGGGAATTGGCGCGCCTTGTCTACCCTTGAATCGAACCGGTCGAGTGCGACTCGTAGAATTGCTCATCCTTACCGACCTTCTTTTTCGGGATCGGATCGTGCGTGCGCCAGTAGTCGGCAGCCGCGCCGACGCCGCTGCCGGAGGCGACCTTGATGCCCACGTCGAGCATCGCCATCTCGGCGCCGGCGATGGCGCCCATGAGCATGAGTTCGTTGAGATCCCCCAGATGGCCGATGCGGAACACCTTGCCGGCTACCTTGGAAAGCCCCGCGCCCAGCGCGAGATTGTAGCGGCGGAACGCCACGTCGATGACATGCGCGCCGTTGATGCCCTCCGGCACGACGATGGCGCTGACGGTATCAGAATACCATTTGGGTTCTTTGGCGCAGAGCTTCAGGCCCCATCCTCGGGTCACGGCCGCACGCACACCCTCGGCCAGGTAGTGGTGGCGCAGAAAGATCTCCTCGAGCCCCTCTTCGAATAGGATGTTCAATGACTCGCGTAAGCCGTAGAGCATGGGCAGCGCGGGGGTATACGGGAAGTAGCCGGTCGAATTGGCCTTGATCATATCGGCGAGATCGAAATAGCAGCGCTTGGATTGGGCGCCAGCCATCGCCTCGAGCGCCTTGCGGCTCACCCCAAGAATGCCGAGCCCAGCGGGCAACATGAGTCCTTTTTGCGAGCCGCTGACGGCCAGATCCACGCCCCAGTCGTCCATGCGAAAGTCGATGCTGGCGAGCGAACTGACGGTATCCACGTATAGGAGCGCTGGATGCGTTGAGGCGTCGAGTGCCTTGCGCACGCCGGCAATGTCGCTGGTGACCCCGGTGGCGGTCTCGTTCTGGCAGGCCAGTACCGCTTTGATCTGGTGTCGCTTGTCGGCCCTGAGGATCTCCTCGTAGCGGCCCAGCGGCACGCCTTCGCCCCATTCGACCTCGAGCACCTGTACGTCGTAGCCAAGGCGCTGCGCCATGTCAATCCATAGGTGGCTGAACTGACCGAAGCGCGCTGCAAGTATCTTATCGCCCGCAGAGAGCGTGTTGGTCAGTGCCGCCTCCCAGGCGCCGGTGCCTGACGATGGAAAAATAAAGACCTGGCCGGTCGTGGTCTTGAACACCTTCTTGAGATCGTGCAACACGCTGGTGGAAAGTTCCGGGAACTTCGATGAACGGTGATCCTCCATCGCCACCATCATGGCCCGCTGGACGCGGTCAGGAACGTTCGTCGGTCCGGGAACAAACAGGAAATTTCGACCTGGCATGCGCCGTGGCATCACATTCTCCTCTTGAACAGTCAGGCAGAACCATCATGAGCCGGCCCTATGGTAGCGTCCGCTCCGATAGCCATCCGGAAAATAGCAATGCACGAATAGCCACTGTGTTGCAACATGCACAGCCGAACATATCTGCGTAGGACCTGTTGCCATGATCTCCGATATCGAAATCGCCCAAAAGGCAAAACTGCAGCGCATAACCGCTGTCGCCAAGAACCGCCTCGGAATCGACGATCAACATCTGGAGCCCTACGGTCACTACAAGGCCAAAATCTCGCTGGATTTCGTCGACAGTCTCGCGGCGCGGCCCGACGGCAAGCTCATCCTGGTCACCGCCATCACTCCGACCCCGGCCGGGGAGGGTAAGACCACCACGACCGTCGGGCTCGGGGATGCGCTCAATCGCATCGGCAAGAAGGCCTCGATCTGTCTGCGCGAGCCCTCCTTGGGACCGGTATTCGGCATGAAAGGCGGTGCCGCCGTCGGCGGCTACGCGCAGGTGGTCCCGATGGAGGATATCAACCTGCATTTCACGGGGGATTTCCCTGCCATTGCACTGGCCAACAATCTGCTGTCGGCCATGATCGACAACCACATCCACCACGGCAACGAGCTGCAGCTGGACCTGCGGCGCATTACTTGGAAGCGCGTCGTGGACATGAACGATCGGGCGCTGCGCGACATTACGGTCGGCTTGGGAGGCCCGGGTAATGGCTTCCCGCGCCAGGACGGGTTCGACATCGTGGTCGCCTCCGAAGTGATGGCGATCTTCTGTCTGGCCACTTCGCTCAAGGACTTGAAGAATCGTCTCGGCAATATCGTCGTCGGGTACACGCGCGATCACAAGCCGGTCCATGCGCGCGATCTCAATGCCCACGGCGCGATGACGGTGCTGCTGCGGGACGCCTTGAAGCCCAATCTCGTGCAGACGCTGGAAAACAATCCGGCGTTCATTCATGGCGGCCCCTTCGCCAACATCGCGCACGGC
>Ga0116217_10005795_pt1 | contig 10806 bp, 11 predicted proteins | sample Sb_taG_6_FD_89697 | JGI IMG/M metagenome (GOLD analysis project Ga0116217, IMG submission 89697) | Peat soil microbial communities from Weissenstadt, Germany - Sb_50d_4_PS metaG | ecosystem: Environmental > Terrestrial > Soil > Wetlands > Peat | place: Germany: Weissenstadt | collected 2010-09-21 | reverse complement strand
CGTGCAGATCGTGGGACCGCAATACGGCGACCGCACGTGCATCGCCTTCGCCCAGCTGCTCGAGCGCGAATACCACGGCTTCGTCGCCCCGCCGGGATATGCGTGAGGGGGGGAGGAGCGCATGTTGTAGGATGGCGCCGACGCCGTCGCGGTTGATTTGGAGGATTACCACTGATGAGCAAGCGGACGGTCAAGCGGGGGCTCCCGCCCATGCATCCGGGCGAGCTGCTGCGCGAGGATGTCGTCCCGGCCCTGGGGCGCTCCCGTGTCGAGATCGCGCGCCTCCTCGGCGTGTCGCGGCAGACGCTGCACGCGATCCTGACCGAGCGCGCGCCGGTGACGCCCGAAATGGCGCTACGGCTCGGCAAGCTGTGCGGCAACGGCCCCGAGCTGTGGCTCAACCTTCAATCCCGCTACGACCTGGAACGGCTGAGCAAAACCAAGCGCGCCGAGATCGCCGCGATCCCGACGCTGGCGGCGGAGTGAGCGGGCTCCGGCCGGCGCGCAGTCGGGAGGGCGACGGGAGTCACGTTCCCGTTGCGCCGCGCGGACGCATTGCCGACAGCTTGCGGCAGGCGGAGACCAAGCTGTGGAACCTCGTCAGGCAAATCGGCGAGAGCACCGCTGTGGAGCCCTGTATCGGGATTGCTCTTGTTCCCGCGGACGCGCTCACTTGGATGACCCGGCTTCCCGACGACAGCCTGCACGGCATCGTGACAGACCCGCCCTACGGGCTGATCGAGTACCAAGAGAAGAACCATGCGAAATTGAGGGAAGGCCATGGCGGCGTATGGCGCATCCCGCCTTCGTTCGACGGCGTCGCGCGGTCCCCGTTGCCGAGATTCACGGTGCTGAGCGAGGAAGACAGGAAGCAGCTCGACGATTTCTTTGTCCGCTTCGCAACCTTGGCGCTGCGCAAACTGGTTCCCGGCGGTCATCTGATGATCGCTTCGACCCCACTTCTCTCCACCACGACTTTCACCTGCTTCGAGAAGACAGGCTTCGAAAAGCGCGGCGAGATCATCCGGCTCGTGCAAACGCTGCGCGGCGGCGACCGGCCCAAGGGTGCCGAAGGGGAATTCGCGGATGTCTCCGTCATGCCGCGCGCCGGGTGGGAGCCTTGGGGGCTCTTCCGCAAGCCGATCAGCGAGCGCACGGTCGCGGCAAATCTCCGCCGCTGGGGAACAGGCGGGCTGCGACGCATCTCGGGCGATGAGCCGTTCCGGGACGTCATCGACTCGGCGCCGACGCGAGCGATCGAGCGCCAGATCGCCCCGCACCCCTCATTGAAGCCGCAGCGCTTCATGCGCCAGCTCGTCCGCGCCTCACTACCGCTCGGCATCGGCGTGGTCTACGACCCCTTTGCGGGAGGCGGTTCCACGCTGGCGGCGGCCGCTCGCGTGGGCTACCGCGCCGTCGGCACTGAGCTCGACCCGGAATACGCCGCCATGGCCTGCCGCGCGATACCGCTGCTGCTCGATCTCTATCCCGACGACGACGGGGCGGGATTGCTGGCATCGTGACGGAACTGCGGCTTCGTCGCATGACGCAGCGGCGCAAGTTCAAGGTCGGGATCATACCCTACGACCCCGTGCTTGCGTTTATTTGGCGCGACGTCATTGCCCCGCTCTGGGTGTCCCCAAGCTTAGCCTTCGCGGGGCCTCCTTTCGTTAAGCTGAAATTTGTAGCGGCCACCCCGATAATCTGGTCCGCGATAATCTTGACATACTGTCCTCTATAAGAGACAATTCATCGCGATGGAGGTCCGGCAAACCGACGTTTTTGCCGCTTGGTTTGCAGGTTTACGGGGCCGCGAGGCGCGCGCCCGGATTACGGTTCGCATCCGCCGCCTCTCGCTCGGCAATCCCGGCGACGTGAAGCCGGTGGGCAGCGGCGTGTCAGAGATGCGGATCGCTTACGGTCCCGGCTACCGGGTATATTTCATCCGGCGCGGCGAAATGGTTGTCGTACTGCTCTGCGGCGGCGACAAACGGACCCAGGATCGCGACATCGCGCGCCCTTGAGCTGGCGCGGGAGATCTAGAGAGGACGACATGGCTCGCAAAACGCGTCGTTGGGATGCGGCCGAAACTCTGGAGACCAAAGAGGACATTGCCGCCTATCTCGATGCCGTACTCGAGGATGGCGACCCCGATTTGCTAAAGGCGGCGCTGGGCGATATCGCCCGCGCCAAGTGCATGACCGAGATCGCGCAGGCCGCCGGCCTCGGCCGGGCCAATCTCTACAAGGCGCTGTCACCGGAGGGCAATCCGGAGTTCGCGACGGTTGCCAAAGTCCTGCGTGCCCTCGGCCTTCGTCTCACAATCGCCGCCTGATCCGACCGATCACGGCGAGCGCCTTGTCTGGCACCTCTTGCGACGGTGGGGCGAGTGCAAGCGCGAGCGGGCTCACCGCGCGTTTTCGCCTGTCGTATTGCGTGCGCGCGGAAGCTAAGATGAGCGCTCCGGCAAGGCCTGCCGTGCGCGCGAGGCCGTGCCGGGCGGGCGGCGACAAGGGAAAGCCAGGGGAAACGCCATGAGCGAACGACGCCTCGGCATCATCATGAACGGGGTCACCGGCCGGATGGGGACCACCCAGCATCTCATCCGCTCGATCCTCGCCATCCGCGACGAGGGCGGGGTGGCACTCGAGGACGGCACGCGGGTAATGCCGGATCCCATCCTTGTCGGCCGCAACATGGAGAAGCTCAAGGCCCTCGCGGACGCGCACGGGCTCGCGCGCATCACGACGAGCCTTGCCAAGGCGCTCGCCAATGCGGACGACGCGATCTACTTCGACGCGCTCTCGACCGACCTGCGCAAGGCCAACGTCGAGCGGGCGATCGCCGCCGGCAAGCACGTCTATTGCGAGAAGCCGACGGCGACCTCGCTTGCCGACGCGCTTCAGCTCTACCGCAAGGCCAAGGAGGCCGGCATCCGGCACGGCGTCGTGCAGGACAAGCTCTTCCTCCCCGGGCTCGTCAAGATGCGGCGCCTCATCGAGAGCGGCTTCTTCGGCCGCATCCTCTCGCTCAAGGCCGACTTCGGCTATTGGGTCTTCGAGGGCGACGGTATCGCGGCACAGCGCCCTTCCTGGAACTACCGCAAGCGCCAGGGCGGTGGCATCATCCTCGACATGCTGTGCCACTGGCGCTACATCCTCGACAATCTCTTGGGCGAGGTGGAGGCGGTGAGCTGCCGCGGTGCCAATTTCATCGCCAAGCGCTGGGACGAGCGCGGCAAGCCCTACCGCGCCGACGCCGACGACGCGGCCTTCGCCACCTTCGAGCTCGCGGGCGGCATCTTGGCACAGATCAACAGCTCCTGGTGCACGCGCGTGCGGCGCGACGATCTCGTCACCTTCCAGCTGGACGGCACGCGCGGCTCGGCGCTGGCCGGGCTCACGCGCTGCTGGATCCAGCCCAGCCAAGCGACGCCGAAGCCGGTATGGAACCCGGATGCGCTGAGTAGCCACGACTTCCTCGCCGAGTGGCAGGAGGTACCGGACTCCGAGCCCTATCCGAACGGCTTCAAGGCGCAGTGGGAGCTCTTTATCCGGCACGTCATGGAAGGCGCTCCCTTCCGCTGGGACCTGCTCGCGGGTGCCAAAGGCGTCCAGCTCGCCGAGCTCGGCCTCAAGAGCTGGGCCGAGCGGCGCTGGATCGACGTTCCCAAGCTGGAGGGCTGAGCCATGCCGACGATCAACCTGCCGGCCGCAGACGGGCGGCTCCTGCCCTACCGCACGAGGCCGCCCAGCAATCTGCCCGCGCGCGCGAGTGCCTCCTTCAACCGCGTCGCCTTCGCGGCCACCCATGTCGTCGCCGACGCGCTCGCCGACAACGATCCCTGGCTCGATGCTTCCGTTGACTGGGACGCCACGATGGCCTACCGCCGCCACCTCTGGGGCCTGGGGCTCGGCGTCGCCGACGCGATGGACACCGCACAGCGCGGCATGGGGCTCGATTGGCCCACCTCGCTCGAGCTCATCCGCCGCTCGGTCGAGGCGGCGAAAGACATTCCCGGCGCCCTCCTCTTCTGCGGCGCCGGCACCGATCATCTCGCAGCGGGTGCGACGATCGACGCGGTCATACGCGCCTACGAGGAGCAGATCACAGCTATCGAGAAGCTCGGCGGGCGCATCGTCCTGATGGCGAGCCGGGCGCTCGCCGCGGCCGCGCGCGGGCCCGAGGACTACGCGCGCGTCTACGACCGCATCCTCTCTCAGCTCGCCGACAAGGCGATCATCCACTGGCTCGGCGACATGTTCGACCCGGCACTCGCGGGCTATTGGGGCGATCGCGACCTCGATGCGGCGAGCGAGACCGCACTCGACGTGATCGCGCGCAACGCGGCCAAGATCGACGGGGTCAAGATCTCGCTCCTCGACAAGGAGCGCGAGATCGCCATGCGCCGCCGCCTGCCGCAAGGCGTGCGCATGTACACGGGCGACGACTTCAACTATGCCGAGCTCATCGCCGGCGACGGCGAGCGCCATTCGGATGCGCTCCTCGGCATCTTCGATGCGATCGCGCCCGCCGCGTCCGCGGCGCTTGCGGCGCTTGCGCGCGGCAGCGACAACGAGTTCCACGACATCCTGGCGCCGACCGTGCCGCTCTCGCGCCACATCTTCAAGGCGCCGACCCGCTTCTACAAGACGGGCCTGGTCTTCATGGCCTATCTCAACGGCCATCAGCGCCACTTCGTGATGGTCGGCGGACAGGAGAGCGCGCGCTCGATCCTCCATCTGGCCGAGCTCTTCCGCCTTGCGGACGCGGCCGGCCTGCTCGCCGATCCCGAGCTCGCGCGCGAGCGCATGGCGGCCGTGCTCAAGACCCGCGGCATCGACCCATGACGCGCGACCTCTCCAAGGACAACCGCTTCCTCTCGATCAACACGGCGACCGTGCGCGCGTGGGACCTCAAGCAGGCGGTCGAGGGCATCGCGCGCGCGGGCATCCCGGCCCTTTCCGTGTGGCGCGACAAGCTTCAGGCGGTGGGCGTGGCGGAGGCGGCGCGGCTCATAAGACGGCACCGCCTCGCCGTCAGCGGCCTTTGCCGCGGCGGGATGTTCACGGGCGAGGGCCGCGGCGGGCTCGCCAAGGCGCTCGAGGACAATCGCCGCGCCGTCGACGAGGCCGCCTCCATTGCCGCCGCCTGCCTGGTCGTCGTCGCCGGCGGCCTCGCGCCGGCCTCGCGCGACATCGCGGACGCGCGCCAGATCGTGCGCGAGGGCTTGGCCGAGCTCTTGCCCTACGCCCGTGCTGCGGGTGTGGCGCTCGCGATCGAGCCGCTCCACCCCATGTACGCGGCCGACCGCGCCTGCATCAACACGCTCGCGCAGGCGAACGAGCTTTGCGAGGCGCTCGGCGAAGGTATCGGCGTCGCGGTCGACGTCTACCACGTCTGGTGGGACCCGAACTTAGCTAACGAGATCGCGCGCGCCGGCAAGGGCCGCCGCATCCTCGCCTTCCACATCTGCGACTGGCTGGTGCCGACGACCGACCTCCTGCTCGACCGCGGCATGATGGGCGACGGCGTCATCGACATTCGGGCGATCCGCGCACTCGTCGAGGCGGCCGGCTACGGCGGCTTCTGCGAGGTCGAGATCTTCTCCAAAAACAACTGGTGGAAGCGGCCGCCCGAGGAGGCGCTGGCCACAGCCGTCGAGCGCTACCGCACGGTGTGCTGAGCCGGCCGCCGCTTCCACGTCTCGAGCGGGATCATGGCGTCGAGGTCGGGTGCTAAGGCCACGCCGTAACCCGGCGTCTCGAGCGATCCCACCTTGAGCCGCCCGCCGCGCACGGAGAGGACGGCGCCGCCGTCGATGCGCTCGTAAAGATCGCCGTGGCGCTGCAAGGCCTGCTCGCGCTCGGCGTTCGAGCAATGATCGAGGCCGCGCACGTAGTGATGACCGTTGCGCTCGACGTGCTCGATGCCGAGGAGGCGCACGGTGGCGAGATCCTGCTGCAGCGGCACGATCGGCAGATTGGTCAAGTCCTCGGCACTCATGAAGACGCTCTCGCCGCGCGCGCGATGCGCCTCGACGAGCGTGCGGTTGAGGAAGGATTTGATGACCCCCTTGCAATTCTTGCTCGAAACGCCGGCGTAGCCGAGCGCCAACGCCGTCTTGAACGACTGAGGGTCGTCGTCGCTTTCGTCGATGATCACGGGGAGCTCGCGACCGAAAGCGGCGATTCCGGCCGCGGCCTCGGGATCGAGTGCTGCGCGCCGCGGCAACGGCTGCTCGAGGAAGAGAAGAGAGGCGCGCAGGCGCGCGAGCTTCGGGCTCTTGCCGATGAAGGCCCAGAGCTTCCGAAGCGCGTCCAGGCTCCTGTACTGCTCGTTGCCGTCGAGGGAGGCGTGGTAGGTCTCGGAGATGAGCGAGTCCAGCACGATGGCGATCGATTCGAGGCGGAGGAGATCCGCGAGCACGTCGCCGCCGAGCTTGAGCTTGAAGTAGCGCAGGCCCTGTTGGCGCACGTAGTCCGTAAGCGTGCGCGGCAGTCCGTCGTCGCGGTCGCCCTCGCCGAGCTCGGCATCGCTGAGCGGGTCGAGAAGGCCGACCGTGTGCCGAAGTGCCAAGGACGGCGCGGGTGCTGCCGAGAGCCACGCCCGCAGATGATCCGGGCCCGTCTCCGCATGCATCTCATGAGGCCTCAGCCCGATGCCGTCATCGAGCAAGAGCTCGCGCAGGCTCGCGCCTTGGCGGCGGCCGAGCGCGTCGATGGCGGCGCGCTCGAAAAGCGCCGAGCCGAAGGCGCCCACGAGCTTGTTCAGCCCGGCCGCCAGCGCGCGGCGCTGGCACTCGGGGTAGGCCTCGCGCCAGAGCGCGAAGAGAGACGGCGCCTCGCCCGCCGCGCGATAGACCTCGGCCGCGATCTCCGCCGAAAGGAGGAGATCCTCGGCATTGCGCTCCGCACTCTTCGTGGCGTCCTTGTCGAACCATTTGGGCATGAGATTGTCGCCGGCATAGCCGGTCGAGGCCGCATTCCCGCTTTGCACCTCGACCGCGACATGGAGGAGCGGGAAGCCCTCGACCGTCTCGGCGCCGAAGCGGAAGGGAAGCCGGGTGCGCACCTCGCGCACGTAGAAGCGCGCGCCCACGACCGAAAGGCTCAGCGGCACGGGCGGTCCTCCGGCGATGGCGTCATTCCCCTCCTCCTCGGCGCCCAATCCGCCACTTTCGCGGATCGCCCCGGCGGCGCCGCCACACGGCTATCATATTAACGGCAGCCTTACCAAGAGGAGAGAGCCAAAGGGAGATGGCCAGAGGGAGATGGCCAAAGGGGGATAGCCAAAGGGAGATGACCAAAAGGAGATGACCAAAGGGAGATGAATCGTGCGCTGCCGCTCCTGCTGCTATAGTGCGCGTCACCGTCAAAGGGTGCCGGCAAGCGGACGGGCGCCCCAGGGAGAGCAAAGCAATGACTTCGCCCATCAAGCGCGTCCTCGTCGTCGGCGCCGGCACCATGGGCCGCGGCGTCGCCAAGTCCTTCGCAGACGGCGGCTTCGAGACCTTCGTGTGGAGCCGGCGCGGCGCGGACGTTCCCGGCCTGCCGCCGGGGGTCAAGGCAAGCGCAACCCCACCCGCGGAAGTGCCCGATCTCGTCGTCGAGAACGTGCCCGAGGAGGTCGCGGTCAAGTGCGAGACCTACCGCGCGCTCGAGGCCGCCTATCCCCCTTCCGTCATCATCGCGACCAACACCTCGGGGCTCTCCCTCGACGAGCTCGCCCGGGGCCTCGCGCATCCCGAGCGCTTCCTCGGTGCCCACTACTTCCAGCCCGCGGACGTCTTTCCCATGGTCGAGGTGATCGCCGCGACGGCGACCGCCCCCGAGGTCGTCGCGCGCACGGCGGAAGCGATGCGGCGGACCGGCAAGGAGCCCATCCTCGTGCGCAAGCCGGTCGAGGGCTATCTCATCAACCGCCTCCAGCATGCGCTCCTGAACGAGGCCTATCACTTGATCGAGATCGGCGCCGCCACGCCCAAGGAGATCGACGACATCGCGAAGCATCTCCTCGGCCCGCGCATGTGCGTGACCGGCGCCATCGAGCAGAAGGACATCAGCGGGCTCAAAATCCATGCGACGGCACAAGTGGCACTCGTGCCCAAGCTCGCGCATACGGGAAAACCCGTGCGCTTCGTCCAGGACATGGTGGCGCGCGGCGAGACCGGGCTCAAGTCCGGCCGCGGCTTCTACGATTGGCGGGAGTGCGATGCGGAGGCGGTGGCGGCGCAGGCGAGCGAGCGCTTGAGGCGCGTGCTCGCCTTCCTCGCCCGCGAGTTCGGGCCGGACCGTCCCCGCACGCGTCCCAAGGGACGCAAGCTCGGCGCGTGAAGGAGGTATCGAGTGGCCAATTTCCACGTCAGCGTCGGCGAGCAGGTCAAGTTCTCCAAGACCGTGAGCGAAAGCGACGTCTATCTCTTCGCCGGAATTACCGGCGACTTCGCCGGCAACCACGTCAACGAGGAATACATGAAGCGCTCGGCCTACGGCGGACGCATCGCGCACGGCGCACTCCTCGTCGGCTACATGTCGACGACCTCGACCATGATGTGCGCGAAATGCGTCGAGCGCGGGATGGATGAGACCCCGGTCTCGCTCGGCTACGACCGCGTGCGCTTCTTGAAGGGCGTCAAGCTCGGCGACACCATCACGGTCCGCTACACGATCGCCGAAATCGAGCCCGAGCGGCGCCGCTCGCGCGCCAAGATCGAGGTCACCAACCAAGAGGGCGAGCTCTGCGCGGTCGCCGAGCACCTCCTCAAATGGGTGAAGAACGAGGGCTAGCGCGTGACACCCCTCGGCCTTGACGCCTCCCCGACATTTGCCTTTAAATCGATCTAATCGGAGGCTAGGCTCAAGGCCGAAGACAAGGCGAACGGGAAAGGGAGGAACAAAATGACAATCAACGGGTCGGGCAACGGGTCGGGCTGGATCAATCGGCGCGCGCTCCTCAAGCTCATGGGAGTGGGCGGAGCCGCGCTCGCGGGTGCGTTGCCGCAGCGCGTCTTCGCGCAAGCGCACAAGACCACACTCGTCATCGGCATCGACATCAGCGATACGATCACGCTCGATCCCGCGCGCATCGCCCAATACACCTCGCCGATGACCGCCGAGGCCGCCTACGAGACGCTCGTCACCATGGCGCCCGGCGACTACATCAACCTGCAGCCGGCACTCGCCACCAAGTGGGCGCGCACGCCCGACGGCAAGGGCTGGCGCTTCAGCTTGCGCGACGGCGTCAAGTTCCCGAGCGGCAACGCGATGACCATCGAGGACGTCAAATGGTCGTTCGACCGCGTGCTCAACCTCAAGGACCAGCCCGCGCAATATGTGGCGCACGTCGATCGCGTAGAGATCGTCGATGCCCACACCTTCGACATCCTGCTCAAGCAGCCGGATCAGCCGCTCCTCACCATCATCGCCGCACCCGAGTTCGTGGTGCTCGAGAAGAAGCTCGTCGAGGCGCACGGCGGGAACGCCGGCGCCGGCGCCAAGGACGACGACAAGGCGACGCCCTGGCTCAACGAGAATTCGGCCGGCACGGGGGCCTATCGCCTCACGGCGTGGGAGCGCAACGCCCAGATCCAGCTCGTGCGCAACCCGCACTACTGGCGCGGCACCCCGCCCTTCGAGCGCGTGGTGATCCGCCACTTCAGCGACAGCGCGGCCCAGCTCCTGGCCCTTCGCCGCGGCGACGTCGACGCCGCCTTCAACCTCATTCCCGAGCAGATCGCGACCTTGAAGAGCGAGCCCGAGGTGCGCGTCGACCGTCTCACCAGCCTCGACTTCGTCTATATGGCGTTGACCCAGGAGCCCGAGTTCAACAAGGCGCTCGCGGTCAAGGAGGCGCGCCAGGCGATCGGCTATGCCATCGATTACGACGGCATCAAGAACTCGCTGCTCGGCGGGGCCGCCGTGCGCCCGGCGCACTTCCTCCCCATCGGCACGAGCGGGTCGACCGAGGCGATCGCGCGCGAGATCGGCTTCCGCCAGGATTTGGCGCACGCCAAGGCGCTCCTCGCCAAGGCCGGCCTCCCCGACGGCTTCGAGTTCGAGATCGCCTACGGCAACGCCGACGTTGCCGGCGTCTCCTACCAGCTCCTCGGCCAGAAGATCCAGGCGGATCTGGCGCGGGTCGGCATCAAGGCGACGCTCAATCCGATGGATCAGGTCAACCTGCGCACTCAGTACACGACCGGCAAATCGCGCGGCGGCGTGCTCACCTTCTGGAACCCGCCCGCGGTCGAGAGCGAGCTCTGGGCGGCGGCGGTCGTCGAGCGGGTCGCCAAGCGCGTGCACTGGACCCCGCCCGAGGACATCGTCAAGCTCGTGCATGAAGCGGCCGCCGAGCGCGATCCCAAGAAGCAGGCCCAGCTCTGGGTCGAGTGGCAGAAGCGCGCGGTCGATCAGGCCAATCACTTCATCCTTTTCCAGCCCATCTACCAGATCGGCGTGCGCAAAACGATCGGCAAGTTCCCGCTCACCGCCGCGGGTTGGCAGCTCGACATGTACGGCGTCGAGCCGGCGTGAGGCCGGTGCTGATATTCCCTCTCCCGCTTTGCGGGAGAGGGAAGGGGCCCATCCCGAAGGGATGGGAAGGGTGAGGGACAGCCAGATGTCGGAGTCGTCCCTCACCCTCCCATTGCTGCGCCCGGCGCGTGCAGCGCGCCTCTCCCGCAAGCGGGAGAGGGAAAGCTTACGCCCCTTCGACGGCGACGAGGCTGCCCTCTGAGGCCGACTGGCGCAGCTTGAGGAGGGGGCCGTATTCCTTCGAGCCGTGCCAGGCCTTGAGCGCCTTCAT
>Ga0116217_10005794_pt1 | contig 10806 bp, 9 predicted proteins | sample Sb_taG_6_FD_89697 | JGI IMG/M metagenome (GOLD analysis project Ga0116217, IMG submission 89697) | Peat soil microbial communities from Weissenstadt, Germany - Sb_50d_4_PS metaG | ecosystem: Environmental > Terrestrial > Soil > Wetlands > Peat | place: Germany: Weissenstadt | collected 2010-09-21 | reverse complement strand
CGATCGACGGCGCCGTGCCTCCGGCGGTCTTGGAGAACGTCAGCAAAATCAAGGATGTTCGCCAGGCCGCCGCTTTGCAGTTCTGACTTCGCGACCAGCGGAAGCGGGAGATTTGCCAACCCGGCATGGGCGCGAGACAATGGAGCTGACGCGGAAGGCCAACCGATGGGCAATGACTTGGCGGAACCCGCCCCGCCGATCGAACCTGAGAAGGGCTTTGGGGTGAGCCCGCGGCTCTTGGAGATTCTCGTTTGCCCGGTAACCCGGGCGGAGCTGACCTATGACGCCGCGCGGCAGGAACTCGTTTCCCGTGCGGCGCGGCTCGCCTACCCGATTCGCGACGGTGTGCCGATCATGTTGCCGGAGGAGGCGCGCAAGCTGGACGATTAGCGCCGCCGGTCTCGCCATCCGCCGACGAGACTTTTGATGCGTTCGCGCGCGAACGCGTGTGCGCTCCGTGCGGAAAGCGCGAACGGAAAGGCGATGTGTGAGCCGCTCTTCGTCGCCAAGTGAAAATCGGCGAAATCGATCCGGCCGGTCCACAACCGATTGATCATCGGGTGATCTGGCTCGGCGCAGGAATCGGCGAGCGAAAGGCCGCCATCGGCCTCAAGGCTGCGCGACATTGCCAGCGTCAGTTGGACCCCGGGCGAAAACTCGCCGAAAGTCTCGTCAAACGCCGTCTTCCAATAAAACGCGCGAGAGCCCGATCGCAGCACCGCCCCTGCCGCGATCGAGCGGCCATCAAGGCAAAGCCGCGCAATCTGCAACCGCCCCTTCGCCGCGCAGCATCTCGCGAGCGAATGTCGCTCGATTGGCGTCCGCCATGAGGGCTGTCCCCCGCGCGCCCTTCCAGCCCGCCGCCTCGAGGGTCAGAAAGTCTTCGATCGCGGTCGGTTCATGCGACCAGGTGAACTCGAGTTTCCCGCGACCCTCGAGTCGACGCCGCAGACGCCCCCATTCCTTGCGTTGCTTGGCGTCGAGCAAGGCCGCGAAATTTGCGCCAGGGCAGCAGTCGAGCGCCGCTCGCTGGCGGGGGTTGCTCGCCGCGAGACGAAGAGCGCGTTTCGTCGAGATACCGCGGAGCGTTTGCGCGAGTTTGCCGTTCACCTCCACATTGGGCAGGCCAAGCGCCACAATTGCCGGTCGTTCCCTCGCCAGCCAGCCCGCCAACGCTTCCAGCGACGCGATCGCCCGCTCGCCGTCGACGAGCAAGGCGGGGAGCGGAGCGAGTTCGCTGCGCCAAACATCAACGATGGCCAACGGCGCGCGCGCTCGTCCCAAGATCGCCAGCGCGTCCAGTCTCTTCCGGTCCGGGGCGCCCCAGACGCAGAGCGCGGTCAGACCGCGCGGGGCGACATGCCCCGTCGCGGGAATCAGGAAGGCGCTCTCCGCGAAGGGGTTGGGTTCCGCGGCGCGTTCGGCTAGATCGCGCCACTGCGGCTCAAGTCCGCTCAAATCGGCGATCGCGTATGCATCGACCTGCGGCGGCCCGTCCGCCGAGCCCGCCATCACACAAGCTCCCGAAAACCTTCTGGCCGGCCCGACGTTCGCCCATTTTCCGCGCGTCGAGAAAGACAGCGCCTTCGGGCCGCGTCGCGCGCTTGCCTACAGCCACGATGCCTGAGCGCCCCAACCGAAGCGCGCATGCATTTGACCTCAGGCCTTGGCCGCTGCGGGGATTGCGTCGACCGGGCGGGGTCGTCCGTCGTCGCCGATCGCGACGAAAGTGAAAGTCGCGTCGGTCACCTTCTCGCGATGGTGAGTGCGAAAGCGCCGCGCCCACGCCTCGATGTGAATTTTGAGCGAGGTTCGGCCGACATACTCGACCGCCGTGTAAACGCAGAGCACATCACCGACCTTGACCGGCCGGATGAAGGTCATGGCGTCGACGGCGATTGTAACGACGCGTCCCTGGGCCCGTTCGACGGCTGCGATGCCGCCGGCCTGGTCCATCTGGCTCAACACCCAGCCGCCAAAGATGTCGCCATTGGCGTTGGTGTCCCTCGGCATGGCGACGAGGCGGACCGTCAGTTCGCCATGCGGTCTAAGGGTTGGCGCTGACGATTTCACGACGGTCTCTTCCCTTTTGATTCCGGCGCCCTGAATCCGCCTGACGCGATCGCGCCGCCAAGACGCGCTCGACGCCGGCAATGTCCCTATGGAACGTGCACTCGATGAAGCCGGCGCTCGTCGCGATCGATAGCACGTCGGCCGCCTGGCCAACGCCGATTTCGACCAGGAGCCGACCTCCTGCGGCGAGCAGAGGCGCCGACGCCGGCACGATCGCTCGATAGGCCTCGAGCCCGTCGGATCCGCCGTCGAGCGCGAGCGGCGGATCAAAATCGCGAACTTCGCGCGGCAGGCCGTCGATATCGGCGCTGCGAACATAGGGCGGGTTCGAGACGATCAAGTCAAAGGACCCGACCAGATCCGTGGTCCAGTCGGCGACTCGAATCTCCGCCCGCCGCGCCAGGCCGCAAGCTTCGATATTGCGACGGGCTGCTTCAGCCGCGGGGGCGGAGACGTCCACTCCAATCCCGCTCCCGTTGGCGAATTCGGCAAGCAGGGCGCAGAGCAAGGCGCCCGAGCCGACGCCGAGATCGAGGATGCGCAGCGCGTCCATGCGCCGGTCGCGGAACATGGCGACCGCGATCTCGACGACCGTTTCGGTTTCGGGCCGGGGATCCAGCACGTCCGGAGTAATCGTAAGCGCCAGACCCCAGAATTCGCGGTTTCCCACGATTCTCGACAGGGGTTCGCCGGCCGCGCGCCGGGCGGCGAAATTCGCCAGATTTCCCGCCGCCGCTCCGAGCGGCGCCTCGGGCTCGGCGACCATTGCGACAGGCGAGAAACCGCAGGCCGCCCCGAGCGTCAGCCGCGCTTCACGGCGCGGGTCCTCAATGCCAGACCGCCCCAACAAATCGGCAAGACGAGCGAGCGCTGCGGCGAAAGTCGTCGAGGGGCGGAAGGCGCCGGCTTCGCTCAAGCGACCTGGCCATGGCAGTGCTTGAACTTCTTGCCCGACCGGCAAGGGCACGGTTCGTTGCGGCCGACCCGGCCCCAGGAGGAGGGGTTTTTCGGGTCGCGCTCGGCGACGGCGAGTCCAGAAGTCGCGGCCAGAAGAGCTGCGCCGACCGGCTCGGCGATGGGAGCGAAGGGGTATTCGTTTTCGCCGGTGGCAGGATCGAGATGTTGATACTGCATCGGAGGCGGCGGCTCGGGTTGCTGGAACCGCACTTCGATCCGCGACATTTGCCCGATGACCGCTTCATGCCACTGGGCGATCAATTCCCGGAAAAGTTCGAAGGCTTCGGACTTGTACTCGTTAAGCGGATCTCGCTGGGCCATGCCGCGCCAGCCGATGACCTGACGCAGATGGTCGAGCGTAACAAGATGCTCGCGCCAGAGATGGTCGAGCGACTGCAAAATCACCTGCTTCTCGACGAACCGCATCGCCTCCGGCGTGTTGCGGTGGACACGCTCAGCGTACCCATCCGCGGCTGCCTTATGGAGCCGGGTCGCGACCTCCTCGTCGGCGATTCCCTCTTCCTTGGCCCATGCATCGACTGGGAGGTCGAGGTTTAGCTTATTGAGGACCTCATTCTTCAGGCCCACAGTGTCCCAGGCCTCGGGATAGGCGTCGTGCGGAATGTGTTTGGCGACGATATCGTCGATCACGCCGGTGCGCATATCCTCGATCTCCGACTCAAGCGAATCGGAGGCCATCATCTTGCGCCGGTCCTCAAAGATGACCTTGCGCTGGTCGTTCATCACGTTGTCAAACTTGAGAATGTTTTTGCGGATGTCGAAATTGCGGGCCTCGACCTTCTGCTGCGCCTTCTCAAGCGCCTTGTTGATCCACGGATGGACGATCGCCTCGTCCTCTTTGAGCCCGAGACGCTTGAGCATCGCGTCCATGCGCTCCGCGCCGAAAATGCGCATGAGATCGTCCTGCAGCGACAGGAAGAACTTCGATCGGCCTGGGTCGCCTTGCCGGCCAGATCGCCCGCGCAGCTGATTGTCGATACGGCGGCTTTCGTGCCGCTCCGTGCCAATAATATAGAGCCCGCCGGCATCGATCGCCTTCTGTTTGAAAGCCGCGACTTCCCCGCGGATCGACGCCTCTTGCGTCTCGCGCGCTTCCTGCGGCGCGGAGGGGTCGATCTCCTGCTTGACCCGCATTTCGACGTTGCCGCCAAGCTGAATGTCCGTGCCGCGCCCGGCCATGTTTGTTGCGATGGTGATCGCGCCCGGAACGCCGGCCTCGGCGACGATGAAGGCTTCCTGCTCATGGTGACGGGCGTTCAGGATGGCGAAATTCTTCGATGACTTGCCCGTGCGCGCCGCGGAATAAAGGGCCTTCAGGGCGTCAGGTCGGGACCAATCGATCTTCTTGTACCCCTGCCGTTCGAGCACATCCCCTAGCTGCTCGGATTTTTCAATCGACGTCGTGCCAACGAGCATCGGCTGCATCTTGGCGTTGGCGTCGTCGATTTCGCGCACGACGGCTCGAATCTTCTCGTCCGAGGTGCGGTAGACTTCGTCGTCCTCGTCGAGACGCACAATGGGAAGGTTTGTCGGAATCTCGACAACGATAAGCTTGTAGATTTCGGCAAACTCGTCGGCCTCGGTTGCGGCCGTGCCGGTCATGCCGGCAAGCTTCTTGTACAGGCGGAAATAGTTCTGGAACGTGATCGAGGCCAACGTGACGTTTTCAGGCTGGACGGTCACGCCTTCTTTCGCTTCGAGGGCTTGATGCAGTCCCTCGGAGTAGCGTCGTCCGGGCATCATCCGCCCGGTGAACTCGTCGACGATCACAACGTCGTCATTGCGAACGATATAGTCCTTATCGCGTTGGAAGAGCTTGTGGGCTCGCAAAGCTTGATTGATGTGGTGAACGAGCGTCGCGTTGGCCGCCTCGTAGAGCGATCCCTCCTTCATGACGCCGGCGGAGCGCAACAACGCTTCCGCGTGCTCATTGCCGGCCTCGGCGAGATTGACAGTCCGCTGCTTCTCGTCGAGCTCGTATTCGTCCCGGGCGAGTTGTGGGATGATCGCATTGGCCGCAACATAGAGGTTGGAACGGTCCTCAGACGGGCCAGAGATGATGAGCGGCGTGCGGGCCTCGTCGACCAGGATCGAGTCGACCTCGTCGACAATGGCGAACGCATGGCCGCGCTGCACCATCTGCGCCATGTATAACTTCATGTTGTCGCGCAGATAGTCGAAGCCGAACTCGTTGTTCGTGCCATAAGTGACGTCGGCCGCGTAGGCTTGGCGGCGCTGGTCGTCGTCAAGCCCATGGACGATGACGCCGACAGTCATTCCCAGAAACTTGTAGATTGCGCCCATCCACTCGGCGTCGCGGCGAGCGAGATAGTCGTTGACGGTGATGACGTGAACGCCCTCGCCGGCGAGCGCGTTCAGATAAACTGCGCTCGTGGCGACGAGCGTCTTGCCCTCGCCGGTGCGCATTTCGGCGATTGCCCCTTCATGCAGAACCAGGCCGCCGATCAGCTGAACGTCGAAATGCCGCTGCTTGAGCGTGCGTTTCGCGGCCTCCCTTACGGCTGCAAAGGCGGGCGCGATCAGATCATCCAACTTCTTGCCCGCCGCGAGCTCAGCGCGAAGCTCAGCAGTCTTCGCGAGCAACTGCTCGTTGCTCAGCGCTTCGAACTCGGGCTCCAACGCATTGATCGCCGCCACCTTTGGTCGATAGCCCTTCAGTCGGCGGTCGTTGGACGAACCGAAGACCCTCTTCATGACCGAGTCGAACTTCAGAGCCGAGCTGAGCATTTTCGATCTTTCCGATCCCGTCCCATCCGCAGGAAATCGCAGCGCTTTTCCCCGTCCAACGACCGAAGGCGCCGCGGACGATGACGCCAACAAGAAAAAGCGCGAAAAAGGCCATGACGCCCATTTTCGCGCCGCTGAACAGGGTTGCGGGTGAGATAGGAGCCGCGCTTTGCCTTGTCAATGATTGGCGCTGACCGTTCGCCCGCCGGAGGCGCGGTCATTTTTGGCAAACGGGACAGTAGAACGTCGAACGGCCAGACCCGGTGATCCGCGCCACGGTCCCGCGACAGCGCGGTCTTACGCACGGCAGTCCTTCGCGATCGTAGACTCGAAAGGCGTGTTGAAAATATCCGAGCTCGCCATTGGTTTGCCGGTGATCGCGCAGGGTCGACCCCCCGGCCTCGATGGCTTCTTCGAGGACATCGCGGATCGCCGAGGCCAGCGCGCTCGCGGCGTGGGTCGGAGCGCCACGCGCGTTCGCCAGGACGCCGGCGGGCCTTGTCGGCAAGAGTCGGGCACGAAATAGCGCCTCACATACGTAGATATTGCCGAGGCCGGCAATCCGCCTCTGGTCGAGTAGAGCAGACTTCAGCGGCGCGCGCGAACCGGCAAACAGCTTCGCCAGGCGAGCCGCGCCGAATTCCGGCGACAACGGCTCATCGCCCAGCTCCGCAAGCCGCCGATAGGTCTTGAGCGTCTCCGTGCAAGCCAGATCCATGAAGCCGAAGCGCCGGGGATCGTTGTACGTGATGCGCGTTCCACTATCGAGATGGAGCACGACATGATCATGTTTGGGGTCCTTCGAGCGCTCGCGATGGAACTCGCCGGGAGTTGAAGTCGATTCCTTTTCGATGCGGAATGAACCCGACATTCCCAAATGCGCAATCAGCGTCTCGTCGCTGTCGAGTCGGAACAGAAGATACTTGGCGCGTCGATCGAGACCGACGATCCGTCGCCCGCGAAGCCGCGTCTCGAAAGAAGGAGGAAATGGGATCCGGATGTCCGCCCGCCGCAATTCGACCTTGTCGATGCGGGCGCCAAGCATGACGCGCTCGAGGCCGCGCCGGACGGTCTCGACCTCCGGCAGTTCAGGCATCGGGGCGGTCTCGGATCACGGCGAGGAAGGCGGCGCCATATTTTTGCAGCTTGACGGCGCCGACGCCGTGAATGCCCGCGAGTTCGTCGAGGCCATGCGGGCGCTCCTTCGCCATTTCAATGAGCGTCCGGTCAGGGAAAACGACGTAAGCGGGTTGCCCCTGCGCCGTCGCAATCGCGCTCCGCAAGGCCTTCAGCGCCGCGAGCAGTTCGGCGTCGGCGTCTTTCGGCGTGACGGCCGCGCGGGTCTGGCGGGCCGCTCTTCGAGCAACGACGTCCTCGCGCAAGGCGAACGGGGCCTCGCCGCGCAGAACGCGCCGCCCCTCGTCGGTGAGCATGAGCCGGTCGCGGTCATTCTGATCGCGCTCGATCAATCGGCCTGATTGCAACTGTCGCAGGACGCCGCGCCAGTCGGCGGGCGTCCGGTCCTTGCCGACTCCGAATGTCTTGAGCTGATCGTGCCGATGCCGCTCCACCGCTTCGGTCGTCTTGCCGGAGAGAATGTTAGCAAGATGGCCGAAAAAGAAGCGACCCGAGGTGCGCAGAATCGCCGACAGCGCTTTTTGCGCGTCGACCCGTCCGTCGATCAGCCGAACGGCGCCCTGGCAGACGTCGCAATGGCCGCATGGGCCCGCGTCCTCGCCAAACATGCTGAGAAGAGTTTGCCGGCGGCAGCGCGCCGTCTCGCAGAGGGCCACGAGATCGTCAAGTTTGGCCATCTCGACGCGTTTGCGCTCGTCCGGCGCCCCATTCTCGAGAATTTGGTGCCGCCGCAATTCGATGTCGCCTGCGCTGTAAAGCGTGAACGTGTCCGCCGGCAGGCCGTCGCGGCCAGCGCGGCCGATCTCCTGGTAATAGGCTTCGATCGACGACGGCATGTCGGCATGGAAGACGAAGCGGACGTCCGGCTTGTCGATGCCCATGCCGAACGCAATGGTTGCGCAAACAATGCAATCGTCCTCACGCAGGAAGGCGTCCTGATTGCGGGTGCGAATCGAGTGCTCGAGGCCGGCGTGGTAAGGCAGCGCGCGGCGGCCAATGCGGGTGAATTCCGCGGCGAGCTCTTCCGTGCGGCGTCGCGACGCGCAGTAGACGATGCCGCTTTCTCCGCGATGGGCGGAGAGCCTGTCGATGAGCTGGCGCGTCGCATCCGATTTCGGCCGCATTGCGAGAAACAGGTTCGGACGGTCGAACGAACGCACGAATATCTGGGGCGGGCGGACAAACAGCTTCGCCGCGATTTCCGCGCGGGTCGGGGCGTCCGCCGTCGCGGTCACGCCGATCGTCTGGACCCGGCCGAGCGCTTCGGCGACCTCACGCAGGCGCAAATACTCCGGCCGGAAGTCGTGGCCCCACTGCGAGACGCAATGGGCCTCGTCGATCGCCAGAAGATCGATCGAGACTTCCCTCAAGGTCGCGAGGACGTCGTCGCGCAACAGCCGTTCCGGCGCGATGTAGAGAAGTCTGAGCGAGCGGTCGCGAAGGCCAAGCGCCACCCTGCGACGCTCGTCGGCGTCGGAGGAGGAATTGAGGCTCGCCGCATCGACGCCAAGCGCCCGCAACTGCGCGACTTGATCGCGCATCAGGGCGATCAGCGGCGACACGACCAGGGTCAAGCCCCCGCGGACGATTGGCGGAAGCTGGAAGCAAAGCGACTTGCCGCTGCCTGTCGGCATCACTGCCAACACGTCCTTGCCTTCCAACGTGGCCGCAAGCACATCTTCCTGCCCGGGGCGGAAGGCGGAAAAGCCAAAGACGCTAGCCAGAGCCGCGCGCGCCTCCGCCATAAGCTGCGAATCTGGCGTCATGAGCTTGCTTTGCTCGGATCAAAGACCGGAGTCCACTGCACGGACTCGACGCTGTCCGCGCCGGTCGCCAGCATCATGAGACGATCGAAGCCGAGCGCGGCGCCGCTTGCGTCAGGCATCTCGGCGAGCGCGCTCAAAAAGTCCTGATCGATCGGATAGGAAGTCCCGTAGATCCGCTGCTGCGCCGCCATGTCGGCCGCGAATCGCCGCCGCTGGCGAGCCGGATCGGTTAACTCATGGAAGGCATTGGCCAATTCAACCCCGCAACAGTACAATTCGAAGCGTTCGGCAGTGCGCGGATCATCGCTGCTGACCCGCGCGAGCGCCGCTTCGCTCGCGGGATAGGCGTGAAGGATGGCGGGTCGCCCGAGGCCGAGTTGCGGTTCGACCCGCTCGCTCAGGAGGCGACTGAAGATGTCCGACCAGTCATCGTCTGCCGCGACGCGCAAACCGGCCTCCTTCGCCTGGCGAGCGAGCCTTTCTGTGTCCGGAGGGCCGCCAATTGGCAGACTGTCGTACAGGTCCACGCTGGCGTAGCGCCGAAAAGCATCTCGCACCGTGAGAAGCTCCGGCGGCTCGAACGGACTGGCCTCACGACCGCGAAACACGAAGGTCTTGGCTCCGGTAACATGGGCGGCCAGCGCAGTCAGCGCGGTACAGTCTTCAATAAGCCGCTCCAATGGGGCATCCACCCGATACCACTCCAGCATCGTAAATTCCGGCGCGTGCAGGGCCGTCCGCTCGCGGTTGCGGAAAACGCGCGTCAGGGCAAATATCTGCTTCTCGCCTGCGGCGAGCAGCTTCTTCATCGCGAATTCCGGCGAAGTATGCAGGTACGCGTCGCGCGGCGACCCGTCCGGCAGAATGAGCGCGGTCCGGAACCCGTGCAAATGGGTCTCGTTCCCCGGCGAGGCCTGGAGGGCGGCGGGATCCACTTCGATGAAACCCTTGGCGTTGAACCAGCGGCGCAGGAAGCTCGTCACCTGCGCCCGAGCCAGGAGCCGGCCACGCCGCTCGGCGTGGTGGTTCGGGTTCCAAAACGGTCGTGACATCGACGAACTCAAGGGACCCCACGGCAAGCGGAGAGAGGGGATCGAAGTCGATCCCGACTGGCCTTTGACGCCAAAATCGGTATGGTTTGCGCCGCAATCGCAAAGCCGCCGCTCGAGAAAGCGCGCTCGCCCGAGCGAAAAACCAAGCGCCCAATTCTGAGGACCAAGACGTGAGAGTTATCGCAAGCTCGATCCGCAAGGGCAATATTATCGAACGAGAGGACGGGCAGCTTTGCGTGGTTCTTTCCGCCGAGAGCTTTCATCCTGGGAAAGGCACGCCGACCACTCAAATCGACATGCGACGCCTTTCCGACGGGGTCAAAGTGACAGAACGGTTTAAGACCACAGAGCAGGTGGAGCGCGCATTCGTCGAGGACAAGAATTTCGACTTCCTCTATGGAGACGCGGACGGCTATCACTTCATGAACGCCGACACCTATGACCAGATCCAAGTCCCGGCCGACGTGATCGGCGACCAGGCCCAATGGCTTCAGGAAGGCATGAAGGTCATTCTGTCGATCTTCAATGAGACGCCAGTCGCCATTCAATTGCCGCCCCGCGTCACGTTGGAGGTCACGGAAACCGAACCGGCGATGAAGGGCCAGACCGCCTCATCGTCGTACAAGCCAGCGAGGCTCGCCAACGGCGCGCGCGTAATGGTGCCACCACACATTGCCGTCGGAACGCGGATCGTCATTCAGACCGAGGACGGCAGTTACGTCGAACGGGCCAAGGACTGAACGCTTCCGCGATCGCAACGAGAGAGGCCAAGAGTTCGATCGCGATTAGGCCAAAAAGGGGACTTGCGCCAACCGGATTTTTCAAGACAACGCGGAATAATAGATCTCTTCGATCCGCGGCGCGCGCATCGAAGATGCAGTTCAAACGCCGGAATCGCGGACAGCGCCGCCGTGTAGGCCGATCGACAACCTAGCAGTCTGTCGGACTTAGCGCACTGATGGGGCATCGGGTAGAATCGACGCGTTGATTCGGCTGGGCGACGCGTTGATGAGCAATTTCCGCACGATTGACCGGCAGACCGGCTTTTTGCT
>Ga0116217_10005792_pt1 | contig 10807 bp, 11 predicted proteins | sample Sb_taG_6_FD_89697 | JGI IMG/M metagenome (GOLD analysis project Ga0116217, IMG submission 89697) | Peat soil microbial communities from Weissenstadt, Germany - Sb_50d_4_PS metaG | ecosystem: Environmental > Terrestrial > Soil > Wetlands > Peat | place: Germany: Weissenstadt | collected 2010-09-21 | reverse complement strand
CGATCGCGCTCAGCGCCTCGCGGTTGTGCATGCCGTCGAAGTCGGGGTGTGAGCCCGTCAGCGGGCCGTCGCCGGTGTAGGGCAGGCCCTGTTCGTCCCCCCCCTCCGCCGGGGCGCCCTCGATCACCCTGCGTATCGGCAGCCCATAGGCGCGCGCGAAGGCGTAATCGCGCTCGTCGTGGCCCGGCACGGCCATGATCGCGCCGGTGCCGTACTCCATGAGCACGTAGTCGGCGACCCACATCGGGATCTCCTCGCCGTTGACGGGATTGGTGACGCTGCGCCCCAGGGGCACCCCCGTCTTGGCCTTCTCCAGCGAGCCCCGCTCCTCGCTGGACTCCGTGAGGGAGTGGTTAATGTAGTCCCTCACCTGCCCCTCATAGGGGGTGCCCCGCGCGAGGCGCAGCACATCGGGGTGCTCGGGGGCCATCACGAAGAAGGTCGCCCCGAAGAGGGTGTCCGGGCGGGTGGTGAACACGGGGTAGTCCACGCCGATCTCCTCGCAGCGGAAGTTCGCCTCCGCCCCCTCCGAGCGCCCGATCCAGTTGCGCTGCATGGTCTTGACGTGCTCGGGCCACTCGATGCCCTCCAGATCGTTCAGCAGCCGCTCGGCGTAGTCGGTGATGCGCAGGAACCACTGCTCCAGCTGGCGCACCTCGACCTCCGCGCCGCAACGCTCGCAGTGGCCGTCGATGACCTGCTCGTTGGCCAGCACCGTCTGGTCGTTGGGGCACCACTTGACGGCGGCCTCCTTGCGATAGGCCAACCCCGCGCGCAGGAGCTCCAGGAAGATCCACTGCGTCCAGCGGTAGTAGCTCGGTTCGTGCGTGCCCAGCTCGCGCGACCAGTCGATCGAGATGCCCCACGAGCGGAACTGGCGCTGGAAGGAGGCGATCGAGGCGGCTGTGGAGTCGCGCGGGTGCACGCCCGTCTTGATGGCGTGGTTCTCCGCGGGCAGCCCGAAGGCGTCGTAGCCCATGGGGTGCAGCACGCGGTGGCCCAGGCGCCGGTGGAAGTGCGCGATGGCGTCCCCCACGGCGTAGCACTTCAGGTGTCCGATGTGCGGTTCGCCGCTGGGGTAGGGAAGCATCTCCAGCACATAGGATTTGGGTGCCCCACCCGCCCCTGCCCCACCCACCGCCCCACCAACCCCCACACCCGCCCCATGGCCCTGTGCCCCGCCCATCCCCTCGCGCTCCCGCGCGTGGTCGTTGGAGACCTCCCAGGTGTGCTCCTCGGCCCAGATGCGCTGCCAGCGCGGCTCGATCTCCCGGGGGTCGTAACGGTGGCGATCCTGGTGGCGCTCCTCGCTGCTCATCGAAGAGCGGAGGTTAGCGCCCGCCCCGGGGATCTATCGCGGCTGCGCTTCGAGCGCGAGCAGGCGCGCGCGCATAGCCTCCACGATCTCCGCCGGCGCCGTCTGCGGCGAGCCGGCCTGGAAGGGCGGCTGCGGGTCGTACTCGATGCCCAGCTGAATCGCCTGCGCCAGCTCCTCGCCGGCGATGCGCGCGACCAGCGCAAGCGCCATGTCGATCCCCGCGGAGACCCCCGCGGCGGTGACGATCCTGCCGTCGAAGACAACGCGCTCGGACACCGCCTCGGCGCCGAGCGACCCCAGCTCCTCCATGGCCGCCCAGTGCGTGGTGGCGCGCCTGCCCTGCAGCAGTCCCGCGGCGGCGAGGATCAGCGAGCCGGTGCACACCGAGGTGGTCCACGTGGAGGTCTCGTGCGCCGCGCGCAGCCACTCGTGCAGGGGCCCGTCGTCCATCAGCGCCATCCGTCCGGGCCCGCCGGGGACGAGCACGACGTCAGGCGCGGGAACCTCCGCGATCGAGGCGTCGGCGCTCAATGCCAGCGCACCGGTGTCCGTGCGCTTGGGGCCGGGCTGCTCCGCCACGAAGGTCGTGGTGGCGTCGGGAAGGCGGCTGAGGACCTCGTAGGGACCCACCGCGTCGAGGGCCGTGAGGCGGTCGTAGATGAGAATGGCGATGTTCATGTGCGGGCGATCTCCTTGTCTCGGGGGCGTGCGGTTTGTGGTGTACGTGGGAGGGGAGGATTGGGAGGGGGATGGCCGGTTTGCCGCTGGCCGGGGCGCGCCTCAGGCCGCCGAGGCGGTGTGCAGGATGGCGGCTTGGAAGCGGCGGCGATACTCAGCCGGTCCGACCCCGAGCGCGCGCAGGAAGACGCGGCGCATCGTCTCCGGCGTGCCGAAGCCGCAGCTCGCCGCGACGGCATTCACCGACTCGCGGGTCTCCTCCAGGCACCGCCGCGCAGCCTCCAGGCGCACCCTCTCCACATAGCGCGCGGGGGTTACCCCCACCTCGGCGCGAAAGCTGCGCGCGAAATGGCGCGGGCTCATGTGCGCCCGCGCGGCCATCTCCTGGACCGAGAGGTCCGCGGCGGGATTCTCCACGGCGTGGCGCTGAACCTCGCGCAATGGCTCGCGCCGGGGCTGCTGCGTGACGAGCGTGGCGCTGAACTGCGACTGGTTGCCGGGCCGGCGCAGGAACAGCACGAGGTGGCGCGCGATCGTGAGCGCCACCTCGCGGTCGAGGTCCTCCTCGACCATGGCCAGCGCCAGGTCCATGCCCGCCGTGACCCCGGCGGAGGTCCAGACCTGGCCATCGCGCAGGAAGATCGGCTCGGGATCGACCGCCACCGCCGGATGGCGCCGTGCCAGCTCATCCGCGGAGGCCCAGTGCGTGGCGGCGCGGCACCCATCGAGCAATCCTGCCTGAGCGAGCAGAAAGGCGCCGGTGCACACGGAGGCGGTGCGCCTGGCGCCGCGAGCAGCGTGAGCCAGCCAGCCGATCAGCTCGGCGTCGGCCGCGGCCTGAAAGCTGCCATAGCCGCCGGCCACGATCAGCGTGTCGATCTCGGCGGGCGCCTCGCCCACTCCGGCGTGCGGCGTGATCGCGAGCCCGCTCGAGGTGGCCAGCGGCGCCCCATCGCGGCTGAGGACGCTCACGCGATAGCCCCGCCGGCCGCCGCTCTCCGAATCGACCAGCCGCTGAGCCCCGGCGAACACCTCCAGCGGCCCCGTGAGGTCCAGGCTCTGCACCCCGGGGTAGACCAGGATGACCACCTCGCGGGGGGCCGGAGCCGCCCTGCGTGGCATCAGCTTCTTGCGCGGCAACTGCTCGGAGCTCATTTGCGGGAGGCTCATGACGGTTGCGGGAGGCTCATGACGGCGATCATCCCTCAAACCGGCTTTGTCCGCAAGGACCAATCTCCCACATTTCCTGCCATCCTCGATCGATGCCCCGGACCGCCGCCGATCAGCCCCGCCGGGCGCCCCTCGGTCGGCTAGACTTCCCTGACCTCGGGGCTATAGCTCAGCTGGGAGAGCGCCTGCATGGCATGCAGGAGGTCGCCGGTTCGATCCCGGCTAGCTCCACCATTTGAACGAAGGTCGAACCGCAACGCTGGTTCGACTGTTGTCCGATCCCGTCCACTGAACTTGTCTACATCAGTCGCCTCCTCCTCCAGAACGCCGCGCGCCTGCTCCCATAGCCGGTCGATTCTCTTGGCAGCCAGCGTCCCTTGAGGCCCAGCCAATCAAGACGCCGCAGCCATCGGAAGCTCTGCGGCCTCAATCCACAAGGCCGTCCCAAGCGGCCGCTAGGGTTTCTTCGATGGCGATACCACCCCGAATCCTCGACACGATCGTCCGCGGCGACTGCCAGGACCTGCTCGCACAGCTGCCCGCCGACAGCGTCGATCTCATCGTGTCCTCTCCGCCTTACAACCTTGGCAAGGAGTACGAGGCGCGCGTCGCGCTGGAGCACTACCTCGATGAGCAGCGCCAAATCTTGACGGAGTGCGCTCGCGTTCTCGCGCCAACCGGTTCGATCTTCTGGCAGGTCGGCGCCTACAGCAGCAAGGGAACCCTGGTCCCTCTTGACATCCGGTTCTTCCCGATTCTCGAGAGCCTAGACCTTCAGCCACGCAACAGGATTATGTGGGTACGCCAGCACGGCTTGCACGCACGTCGGAAGTTCTCAGCCCGACACGAGACGATCCTTTGGTTCACAAAGAGCGACGATTACTTCTTTAACCTCGACCCAGTACGCGTGCCGCAGAAGTATCAAGGCAAGACGTTTCATAAGGGTGATCGGTATGGCGAGCTGTCGTGCAACCCGGATGGGAAGAATCCCGGGGACATCTGGTCGTATAGAAACGTCAAGCACAACCACGAGGAGCAGACAATCCATCCCTGCCAGTTCCCCGAGGATCTCGTAGCGCGGATTCTGCTCGCCACAACCAACGCCGATGACGTCGTGTTGGACCCATATATGGGCACCGGCACAACGGCGGTCGTCGCGCGCGACTTTGACCGCCGGTTCATTGGCGCAGAGCTCGACGAGGACTACCACGCCGTCGCGATGCGCAGACTGAGCGGCGAGCCGAACGAGAGCGGCTCCTTTGCGAACTTGAAGTGCCTGCGCGCGTGGGTCCGTCGGACCGGCGAGCCAATCGACCGCTATCGCTTTGACGTGCAGGTAGGAAAGCGTGCCAGCGCAGACGCCAAGATCAACTCTGAGGAGCACCACCTCGCCGAGCTGGAAGAGCGCCTTGAGATGGAGGAGGTCGCGTTCGGACAGCGCATTCACACGGGGGAGATAGACCCCGAGCTGCTCGCGCAGATAGCCACGACAACGGTGGGCCCTGATGGGACGAGCAGGAAGCGGACGAAATCGGTGGACACCCTCGCGCCAGCGCTTGACACGCTCTTTCCGTAGATCAGGTGATCGTGATGATTGCGCGACTCGCTGCTTTTCGCCCTTTCTGGATGTGCGCCGTGGTCGTTCTCCGTGTGCTGACGGTCCGCGAGTAACGCGCTGCGCTGTACGTGGTCCACACGACTGGCGGACTGCTGTCGTAGGACTCGAAGAGGCCCACGAGCCGAAGAGGCGCATCGAAGACGTTGTTCTGGGCCAGGGCGGTCAGTTGGTCGACCGCCTGCTCGTAGTAGAGCGTCGAGTTTGACGCCGCGAACATCTTGCCCTTGGCAATAATGATGCCCGCTTCGATCCGCGTGCCAGCGAGGTCAATCCCGCCCTTGAAGAACAGCTCACAACGTAGAAGATTGTTGAGCAGGAACGGATAGTTAGAGAACTGTACCTCAACAACGACCCCGCTCTTCAGGAAATCGACATCCTTGCCGAGGAACGCATACGGCGCGGGGATCGGAATATTCGGCTGCCACCCCCGCGCGACCAGCTCTCCCTTGATCGCAGCGTTGTTGCCGACCGCGTCCCAGATGGGCGTACCAACGATCCCAGCCTGGTCGGAACCCTTCAAGTGCAGCGTGACGGCCTGGAGCGCGGACGAGATAGCGCCCCACTCAGATGAGTGCGTGTCCCGGAATACTTCGTCTGCATTGTTGAAATCGGTGACTTGGAGCAGCACGCCCATCAGTTCGGCGGGTGTACGGTGAGTCCTCCCCCCGGGACGCGCGCCGCACGATCGAAGCCGACAGCGCGGATCTAACCGCAGGACCATCGCGCCTTCCCCGACCGCGGTCGCGCAGCGCTTGATCGAACCCGCGCGTACGTCGCCGGCAAGCATCGCGAGCTGCGAGCTCGAGAGCACTCTGCTTACCGGAGCGGCCACTCGCTCATCCCAACGGGGAGCGCGGAATGCGCGTTTCGCCCTGGACTCCAGGCACCAGCAGCGCGAAGTCGTCCACGAAGCACCACGACCACTCCTCGCCGGGCTCGATGGAGCGGATCAACGGATGGCCGCTGCTTCGAGCGTGTGCCCTGGCATGACGGTTGGGCGAATCGTCGCAGCATCCGACCCTTCCGCACTCCAAGCAGATGCGCAGATGCAACCACTGACCACCGATCGCCAGACACTCCTCGCAGCCTGCCACCGACTCGGGCAGACGCTTGAGCTGAACGTGATCGAGGTGGACGCAGGAGGTCATCTCCCCGCCCAGCTTAGATGGTCGGCCGGGATCGAGATGAAAGGCCAAGCGGCGATGGCCGACTCCGGGGTCCGCCACTTATTGGAGCAGATCCCTGAGTCCCTCTCACGACTTCCACAACGAATCAACGGCGCAGGACACCAGGTGAGGGGCGACGGCTAGCGACGAGCCAAGCCGACGATCTCCCCGGTCCAGCTGTCGATGGCGTGCAGCAGTGTCTGAACCTCGCCTTCGCCGATCTGCGAGTGGGCGATGTCGGCTCGGTCGGCCCAGGTCAGCACGATCAAACGCGACCGCAGCAGGGAGGCGACGGCGCGCTCGGCCAGCGCGAGGCACTGGCTGGCGGTGCGCTCGGGGTGACGCGCATGGGCGAGCTCCCAGGCGCGGCGCAGCGGCACCTGGCCTGCGCCGAGCAGGGTCAGAAGCTCGAGGCCGAGCGAATCGGCAAGAAGAGCGTCGTCCGCGGACGGCTGCGCCTCTTGGAGGGAAGCAATCGGCTCGTGCATCTCGACGTCCACAGCCCCCCTGGCCGCGGCAAGCACACGCTCTGTGACGTCCCGGCCCTGGCGCTGGGCCGCGCGCCAGCCGCGGCCCAGCGAAAGCTCCCCGACGGGCAGATGCGGCCCCTCGAGCACGGTGAGCTTGGCCTGGTGGGGGTTCCACTTGCGATCCCCGAGCTCGATCCACTGCTCGCGCGCCCACGGCTCTACGATGGTGGCGCGCAACTCCCCCTCGGCGAGGTTGAAGCGACAGAGGTTGTGCGGAAACTGGCGCAGCTCTATGTGGTAGACCGCCGGAGAGTCTTTCCGCCCACTCGCCATCATCGCGCCGAGCTTGTCATATTGCAGGGATGGGCGACACCTCCACAGCTGCGCTCAGGGCCGTCCCGGCTGAGCTTCCCCTGCCTGGCGCACAGACCGATGCCAGCGTCGTGCTGCATCCCCTGCTGTGCGCCGAAATGAGCGGACCGATTGGATGGTTTCACCGCGCCGAGGGACCGACGGCGACGCTGAAGGCGCTCGGCATCGGGGTGCCCTCCGAGCAGTACGTGAGCGTTCCGATCGTGGCCTTTCTCGTCGAGCACCCCACGGCCGGGCCGATGCTGATCGATACGGGCTTTCACGGCTCGGTGGCCGAAAGCGGCCCCGAGCGCAAGCGCAACCTGGGCCCGATCGGCCGCGTGCTGGCGCGCGAGTTGCGCATGCGCCCCGAGCAGGCGGCCGCGGCGCAGCTGAGAACGCGCGGAATCGACCCCGCGGATGTGGGCCTGATCGTGATGACCCATCTGCACTTCGACCACGCCAGCGCGCTGGCCGACTTCCCCGGCGCCACGGTGCTGGTGGCCGAGCCCGAGTGGCGGTCCGCACGGGGACGCGGGGCGGCCCTGCGCGGCTACAGCACCGCCCAGCTCGACCCCCGGCCGAGCTATAGGACGCTCGACTTCTTCGCCGCCCCCGCTCGCGTCCGGGGGCCCTTCGCGCAGACGCTGGATGTGTTCGGCGACGGATCGGTGACGCTCGCCTCCACGCCCGGTCACAGCCGCGGGCACCTCTCGGCGATCCTGCGCCTGAGCTCGCGCGAGGCGCTGATCGCGGGCGATGCCATCTACACGATGGCGACCCTCAGGGACGGCGAGCGGCCGTGGCGCTCAGAGGACGCCGGGGCCTTCGAGCAGAGCCTCGGCGCCCTCCAGGCATACGACCGCGAACACCCCGATGCGCTCATCATCCCCGGCCACGACATGGAGCACTGGCGAGGGTTGGACGAGCGCTACAGCTGAAGCCGCATCCAAGCCCACATCACCCGCTCAGCGCGGCTGGCGTCGGTCGCTGGATCAGGACACACGAGCAGTTCGGGTGTTAGGATTCATGTGCAATGCCGATGCCACGGGCGGCCCCTGCGACATCAGGTTCCTGGAGCCGCTGCTCGCGCAGGCGCTCGCGGGGTTCCTCGGCCGGCACGCGTTCTCGAGCGACCCGCCCGAGGTCGCCCTGCAGGAGCCCCAGGGGCAGTGGCTGTGCGAGCACGTCCAGGGCGCCGCTCCACGCGGCACTATCCTGATGACCCACCACCAGCCCTTCAGCGCCTATGAAACGGTCGACACGCCGCTCCTGAAGACGATCGGCGATGCGCTCGCGGGCCATCGCATCGAGGCCTGGCTGTGGGGGCACGAGCACCGCTGCGCGGTCTATCCAAAGAACGTCAGCCCCCTGGACTGCTACGCGGCGCTGATCGGTCACGGGGGTGTGCCGAGCCTGCGCTCGGCCAGGGTCGGCCCGGAAGGGCAGAGCGACGTCGATCCAAAGGACCTCCAGTGGGAGTTCCTCGACTACTACGAGGTGGGCGAAGACCACTGGGGTCTCGGCGGCTTCGCCGTGCTGACCTTCAGCGGAGCAAAGCTCGAGATCCAGTACTACGACGAGTACGGCAAGGAGCGCCGCAAAGGCGATCCGCTCGGCTATGCCTCGGAGACGACCGGCGCGGCGGCGGCGAGCGCGGTCGCCGATGAGCGCGAGGTGTACCCGCCCGACGTCATCCGCGCGCCTGAGGTCATCGGCGCGCCGGTCGCCGGGGCGCGGGAGCCGCTCGGCGGAGCCTCCCCGCCGCGGGAAAGCGGCTCGGAGCCGCTCGACGGGCCCTCCCCGACGCAGGAACGCGGCTAGGTGTCCGCCCCCGAGCAGCAGCAGCGCACGATGCTCGTCGACCTGCACGCCCACTACCCGATGCACGTCATGCCGCGGGAGCGGCGCGGGACCCACGCGCAGCTCGAGCGCTGGCGGCGCGCGTGGCTGCGGGCCTGGCTCGTGCGGCTGCTCTCGCGCTTCTTCAACTACCAGGGACCGGGCGAGGAACCGGGGGTCACGCTCGAGCTCATGCGCCGGGGCAATGTGGGCGTGATCTTCTCCGCCCTGTACTGCCCGTTTGACGAGATCGACCTCGGCAAGCGCTACGGCGCGCCGCCGGAAAATGGCTACTTCGCCGATCTGCTGGAGCAGCTGGAGGACGTGGAGGCCGACATCCGCGCCCGCTCGTTTGCGGGGGCTCCATTTCAAGTGGTTTTTGGCTCTGGAATGCGACTCCTGTGGTTGTCATAATCCTTAGCGGGGTATTTTCCAAATTTTTCCGCCCTTTTCCTGCTTCTTAGCGGGACGGATGTGCTCGTTTGCAGGGCCTTTAGGCTCTTGGGAACCGGGCGTCACGGCGCGGGCGGCTGCGCGGGCGGGATAGCCCCTCAGATGGCCTATCGCGTGGGGATGAGCCTGGAGCCAGCGCTCGACCTCGGCACGCCAACGCCAGGCAACAACCTGGCCGCCCCATAGGATTGCGGCATGAAACCGACGAGGCTATGGGGAGGCCAGAAGACGACCTTCTTCGCGCTGGCGTGCATGGTGTTGCTCAGCGCGGCAGCGTCGATTGCCGCGCATCCTTCGAGCCTGCCCGCAGGGCTGAGGCTGGGCACAGGGTGGTTCTTCCACGTCGCGTTCGGCGTCTTCATCTTCGTGGTGCTGTACGCGCTCACGGCGCTCCTGACCGTGACAGTGCAGGCCGGGGGTCCGCCAACCAAGATGAGCGGTCTCGGCTTCTCCTGGGATTGGGAGAAGGCGCTCGAAATCGCGAACTCGGGCGCAGAGAGCCTTGAAGAACTCGACAAGCGGCTGTCCAGTTTGCAGGGCCAGGTCGCTGCTCTGGTCGCGGTCGAGCGCGAGACGCAGGAGGCGCTCATCGTCATGGCCGATGCCCTTCCTGTGGCTTCGTCCGATGTGAGGACGGCCGCTCTGATGCGGGCCGAGCGCCTGGGACAGCTCCTCGAACGAGCCGAAGGCGGCGGCGACAGGGCGTCTGAGGCCATCGCTGGGTTCCGCGCGAACCTCGTGGAGATCGAGCGCCTGCATGAGGCGATGACGCGAACATGAGCCCAGCCACCCGGAAGAAGAACGAGCTGATCCCGGTCGCTGCTGTCGAGGCTGAGGCGGCAAGCCGCATCCTCACGGTGCGCGGGCAGCGAGTCGTGCTCGACAGCGACCTCGCAGAGTTCTATGGCGTGGAGGCGAAGGCGCTGAACCGCCAGGTGACGCGCAATGCAGACCGCTTTCCGAAGGACTTCTCCTTCCATTTGACCCCTGCGGAGACCGCTGACTTGAAGCGCCAAAATGGCACCGCAAGTTGGGGCGGGCGGCGGACCAACCCCCGCGTGTTCACGGAGCAGGGCGCACTCGCTGTATCAGGAGTGCTCAAGAGCGAGCGCGCGGCCGAGGTCAGCGTTGCGGTGGCGCGCGCTTTCGTCGCCATGCGGGACCAGCTCGCCGCGCTTGAGTCGCATCCGGTGCTCGTGGAGTTCGCGGCGCGTCTGGCGAAGATCGAAAAGCACTCTACTCAGCAGACGAAGTTCAACGAACACGTTCGCGACGCTCTGCGCAACCTCGACTCGTTTATCGAGCTGGTTGAGGGCCAAGCTCCCGAAACATCTTGAGGACGCCGCTGCTTGTCTTCGTGGAACATTGCGTCAGGGGACGTAGGGGGCTTTCCGGCGGGGGGTGCTGCGCGGGCGGGGATAGCCCCTCAGATGGCCTATCGCGTGGGGATGGGCCTGGAGCCAGCGCTCGACCTCGGCGCGCTCCCAATACAGGCTTCTCCCGGCCCTGCCGGTCGGCTGCGGGATGTTCTGCCAGTCCCCACTAGTGGTTCCTCCTTTAAGTTTATTATGATTTAGAGGGTTCCTGCCTGGGGGCTGGAAGTCCTTGCTGAGAATGTCAGCGAGGATAGGAGTCGAGGATGCCCGCAGCGACTGTGCAAATCGAGTTGGAGCCGGGTGAGCGTCGGGAGCTTGAGCGGATCGTGCGCGCGGTGAGTTCTGAGGTGCGGATGGTGCTGCGG
>Ga0116217_10005790_pt1 | contig 10807 bp, 6 predicted proteins | sample Sb_taG_6_FD_89697 | JGI IMG/M metagenome (GOLD analysis project Ga0116217, IMG submission 89697) | Peat soil microbial communities from Weissenstadt, Germany - Sb_50d_4_PS metaG | ecosystem: Environmental > Terrestrial > Soil > Wetlands > Peat | place: Germany: Weissenstadt | collected 2010-09-21 | reverse complement strand
GGGAGCAGAATCGGGCGGTCGGAGAGCGTGTGCGGACTGATCGGCGCCACCACCAGCACATTGAGCCGCGGCTCGACGATCGGCCCGCCGCAGGACAGCGCGTAGGCGGTCGAGCCGGTGGCGGTGGCGACGACCAGTCCATCGCCGCCGTGGGAATTCACATAGCGGCCGTCGATGCGCGTCTCGAAATTGAGCATGCGCCCGGTCTCGAGACGATTGAAGACCACGTCGTTCAAAGCGAACCGCTGTACCTCGACACCGCTGGGGGCGATCAGCCGCGCCCGCAGCAGCGGCCGCCGGTCCGGCTCGCACTCGCCGGCCAGCACCGCACTGAGCGACCTCACCATATCCTGGGGCAGCACGTCGGTCAGGAAGCCGAGCCGGCCGCGATTGATGCCGAGCAGCGGAATGTCGTGCTCGGCGACCAGTCCGGCGGCATAGAGCAGGGTGCCATCTCCGCCGATGGCAATCACCAAGTCGGCGCGCTCGATGAAATCGGCCAGCGGCATGACGCGCACGCCGCTGGGCGCCGTCACGCTCTCGGAGTCCTGGGGAGCGAACACTTCGAGGCGTCGGGACAGCAGTTCCGGCAGCAGCGCCTGGACGCACTCGGCTACCCGCGGGTCCTGAAACTTGCCGACTAGGACGCAGCTGCGTATCGGCCTGGACATGGGGCGTGTGAACCTTGCGATGTGGAGCGGCGCGCCGTTTTCATACTGTGCGCTGTTGTAGCATGGCTCACGCCGTGCGGCCACGAGCATACTTGCCATATTGTGGACCTAAACGGCAGCGCGTAATGCTTGACGAGGCCGCGCGGCGCTGGTTAGCTGGACTTCAGGCATGACGGCAGACACCAAAGAGGAAGCACTCAACGAACGCGCACAACGTTTGTTGCGTGTGCTGGTGCAAAGCTACATCCGCGATGGCGCACCGGTCGGCTCGCGCTCGCTGTCGCGAGATTCCGGTCTGGCATTGAGTTCGGCCACCGTGCGCAATGTCATGGCCGATCTGGAAGCGCTGGGCTTCGTCACTTCGCCGCACACCTCCGCCGGTCGCGTACCGACCGACAAGGCCTACCGCTTTTTCGTCGATTCCCTGCTGCGATCCCAGTTTCCGGCCGACGAGAGCGGTCGCGAGGAGATTCGTCGCCAGCTCGATGTCCCGGCCGATAGCTCCAAGTCGCTGGTGTCGACCGCCTCGCAGCTGCTGTCCAACATCACGCATCTGGCCGGCGTCGTGACGCTGCCGTTGGCGCAGGCTGCCTCGCTGACGCAGATCGAATTCCTGGCCCTATCCGAGAACCGGATCCTGGTCGTGCTGGTGCTCAACGACCGTGAAGTGCAGAACCGCATCATCCACCTGGAGCGCCGATTTTCGGCCGAGGAGCTGCGGCGTGCGGCCAACTTTCTCAACGAGCATTGCGCCGGGCGTACGCTGCCGCAGATTCACACCGACCTGGTGCAGCAGCTCAAGGACACGCACGAGCACCTGAACCAGGTCATGCTCGATGCCATCGCAGTCGCGCAGCGGCTGTTCGAGCAGGGCAGCGCCACGGCAAGCATCGAGTACGTCATTGCCGGTGAGACTAATCTCATGGAGCTCGGCGAGCTGGCCAGCGTCGATAAGCTCAAGCGGCTGTTCGAAGCCTTCAACGAAAAGCGCGATATCCTGCATCTGCTCGATCAGAGCCTCAAGGCCGAGGGCATACAGATATTCATCGGCCACGAGTCCGGGTACCGCATCCTCGATGACTACAGCGTCGTGACGGCTCCCTACAGCTCGGAGCAGGGTGTCGTCGGTGTGATTGGCGTCATCGGCCCGACGCGTATGGCGTACGAGCGAGTCATTCCGCTGGTCGATCTGACCGCAAAAGTTCTGAGCTCGGCCTTGAATTTGCGGCGCTGAACGCCATTTAGGGATTAGGTGGCGGTCAGAGCTGCGAGAGTTCGCTTTAGCTTTTTATTTTAAATCCTTGTTTTTGCAGGACTATTAACGATGGCCGAGGCGATGGAAACCAGCGTGGCAGCCACGGGCGGGCCGGCGGCAGAGACTGATCCGGCGTCGGCTGGCGCAGCGGGCAAGTCGGGCACCGAGGCTGACGGTCTGCGCACTGCTCTGGCTCAGGCCGAAGAAAACCTCGGGCAGCAGCGTGAGCAGTATTTGCGGGCGGCCGCTGAGCTCGACAATGTGCGCAAGCGCGCGCAGCGCGACATCGAAAGCGCCCATCGCTACGCGCTCGAGCGCTTCGCCAGCGAGCTGCTGCCCGTGCGCGATAGCCTCGAGCTGGGCGTTCGCAACGGCGCCAGCAGCGATCCGCAGAGCGTGATCGCGGGCCAGGAGGCCACGTTGAAGCTGCTCGAGCGTGCGTTCGAGAAATTCTCGATCAAGCAGATCGATCCGAGCGGGCAGCGATTCGATCCGGCTTTGCACGAGGCGGTGCTGATGCAGGCGGCGCCCAGCGCCACGCCCAATTCAGTGCTGCAGGTGGTGCAGTCCGGCTACGAACTCAACGGCCGATTGCTGCGCCCGGCGCGGGTCGTGGTCGCCACGGCCACGGCCACGGCCACGGCCCCGGCGTCGCCGGCGAGCTGACGGCGAGCTTTAGTAGAACGGTTAGCGGGTGGGTGGGAACGGAGCGGTAACGACTTAAAACCAAAGCTCCGAGCCCAATCTAGACGGTCATAGCGCAGAATCATTGGAGTTTGACCCATGAGCAAGGTAATCGGCATCGACCTGGGCACGACCAACTCGTGCGTGGCGATCATGGAAGGCGGCAAGCCGCGCGTGATCGAAAACAGTGAAGGCGATCGCACGACTCCCTCGATCGTCGCTTTCAGCAAGGACGATGAGGTGCTGGTCGGACAGTCGGCCAAGCGGCAGGCGGTCACCAATCCGCAGAACACACTGTTCGCGGTCAAGCGCCTGATCGGTCGCAAGTTCGACGACGACGTGGTGCAGAAGGACATCAAGATGGTGCCCTACAAGGTCGTGCGGGCCGACAACGGTGACGCATGGGTGGATGTGCATGGCAAGAAGATGGCGCCGCCGGAGATTTCGGCGCGCGTCCTCATGAAGATGAAAAAGACCGCTGAGGATTATCTCGGCGAGACCGTGACCGAGGCGGTCATAACGGTACCGGCCTATTTCAATGACTCGCAGCGCCAGGCGACCAAGGATGCCGGCCGCATCGCGGGTCTGACCGTCAAGCGCATCATCAACGAGCCGACCGCAGCCGCACTGGCCTATGGCTTGGACAAGCAGGGTTCGGATCGCAAGATCGCGGTCTATGACCTCGGTGGCGGCACGTTCGATATCTCCATCATCGAAATCGCGGCAGTCGACGGCGAGCGGCAGTTCGAAGTGCTCTCGACCAATGGTGATACCTTTTTGGGCGGTGAGGATTTCGATCTGCGCGTCATCAACTTCCTCGCCGAAGAGTTCCTCAAAGAGTCGGGCGTCGATGTTCGGCGCGATCCGCTGGCGATGCAGCGTTTGAAGGAAGCGGCCGAGAAGGCCAAGATCGAGCTGTCTTCAAGCCAGCAGACCGATGTCAATCTGCCCTACATCACGGCGGATGCCAGTGGTCCGAAGCATCTGAACGTCAAGCTCACACGCGCCAAGCTCGAATCGCTGGTCGAGGATCTGATACAGAAGACCATCGGGCCGTGCCGCGTGGCGCTCAAGGACGCCGGGCTTGAAGCCAAGGACGTGGCCGAAGTCATTCTGGTCGGCGGGCAGACCCGTATGCCCCTGGCGCAAAAATACGTGCGCGAATTCTTCGGCAAGGAGCCGCGCAAGGACGTCAACCCAGACGAGGCGGTGGCCGTGGGCGCTGCAGTCCAGGCCGGCGTGCTCTCGGGCGAGGTCAAGGATGTGCTGTTGCTGGATGTGACGCCGCTATCGCTCGGTATCGAGACGCTCGGCGGAGTCATGACCAAGCTGATCGAGAAGAACACCACGATCCCGACCAAGGCCGCGAATGTGTTCTCGACCGCGGACGACAATCAGACCGCGGTGACCATCCATGTATTGCAGGGCGAGCGCGAACGCGCCCAGGACAATAAGTCGCTGGGCAAGTTCGATTTGACGGATATCCCGCCGGCGCCGCGCGGCATGCCGCAGGTCGAGGTGACCTTCGACATCGATGCCAACGGCATTCTGAACGTCTCGGCCAAGGACAAGGCGACCGGCAAGGAGCAGCGCATCATAATTCGTGCCTCGAGCGGTCTGAATGAGGATGAGATCAAGCGCATGGTCAAGGACGCCGAAGCGCATGCGGCTGAGGATCGCAAGTTCCGCGAGCTGGTCGAGACCCGCAATCGCGCCGATGCGATGGTGCATGCCGTGGAAAAGACGCTCAAGGATCTGGGCGACAAGGTCACGGGCGACGAGCGCGCCAAGGCCGAATCGGCTCTGGGGGATTTGCGCGCGGTGCTCAAATCCGACGACAAGGAAGGGATCGAGAAGAAAACCGAGGCTCTGGCGCAGGCTTCCGCTAGCATCGCGCAGCGCGCCTATGCGGCCAACCAGCCCCCCGGTGGGGGCGCCGCGCCCGGCGGCGGATCGAGCGGTCCGTCGGAGGGTGCGGGTGCTTCGGGCAGCGCCTCGCCCGGCGGTGCCGGCGCCAAACCGGAGGAAAACGTGGTCGATGCCGAGTTCGAGGAAGTGCGCGACAAGGGCCGACGGGCCTCCTGAGGCACGAGCCTTGAGGTGAGGGCCGCCGGGCACTACCAGGTGCCGGGCGGCTTTCGCATTTGCGGTTACAGCAACGGGTTTGACAGGGTCTCATGGCCAAGCGCGACTATTACAAAGTGCTGGACCTGGCTCGCAATGCGAGCGAGGCGGAAATCAAGAAGTCCTATCGCCGCCTGGCCATGAAGTATCACCCCGACCGCAATCCCGGCGATCACGACGCCGAGGAGAGATTCAAGGAGGCCAAGGAGGCCTACGAGGTGCTGTCGGAGACGCAGAAGCGCACGCTCTACGATCAGTATGGTCACGCCGGCGTCGAGGCCAGCCGCAATGCAAATGCGGGCGCGTCGGGCTTCACGGGCGCCGAAGCCTTCAGCGATATATTCGGCGACGTGTTCGGCGACATCTTCGGCGGTGCCCGGCGTGGCGGCAGCAGTGCGCAGGTGTTTCGCGGTGCCGATCTGCGCTACGAGGTGGAGTTGGACCTGTCAGAGGCGGTGTTCGGGCGCACGATCGAGATCGACGTCAACAAATTCTCCGAGTGCGAGGTCTGCCGTGGTACGGGCGCGGCCAAGGGCTCGCAGCCCAGCACCTGCGATACCTGCAGTGGCAGCGGGCAGGTGCGCATATCGCAGGGTTTCTTCACGTTGCAGCAGACCTGTCCGCATTGCCGCGGCACCGGCCGCATCGTGCGCAATCCCTGCGATCAGTGCCTGGGACAGGGGCGCGTGCGACGTTCGAAGAAGCTGTCAGTGAAAATTCCGCCGGGAGTCGATAACGGCGATCGCGTTCGGCTTGCGGGAGAAGGCGAGGCGGGTCGCAACGGCGGGCCGCCCGGGGATTTGTATGCCGAGGTGCGCGTGCGCGAGCACGCGATTTTCGAGCGCGACGGCGTGCACTTGAGCTGCGAGGTGCCGATCGCCTTCACCACGGCGACGCTCGGCGGCAGCGTCGAGGTGCCGACGCTCGATGGCCAAGTAGTGCTCAAGATTCCGCCCGAGACGCAGTCGGGACGCGTGTTCCGACTGCGTGAGAAGGGCGTGAAGTCGGTGCGCGGTCCGACACGCGGGGATTTGTTCTGCCGCGTGGTCGTCGAGACACCGGTGCACCTCTCGAACGAGCAGCGCGCCTTGCTGCGCGAGCTCGACGAATCGCTCAAGCGCGATGGCGCCAAGCATTCGCCGCGACAGAAAACCTTCCTGGAGGGCGTGAAGCGATTCTTCTCGGGCGGCGCGTCGTGAGCGCCGTGGCGGCCGCGGCACCGATTCGTACGGTGCTCGTCGGGGCCAGCGGCCGCATGGGCGTTAACATTTTGCGCCAGTGGCGGCACTTTCCGGCGCTGCAGCTCTGTGGCGCCGTGGCCTCGGAGCGCAGTGCTGCGATCGGCGAGGATGCGACGGCACACGCCGGCCTGCCGAGCGGCGGCATCCGGATCGGTGCAGCGCTGCCGCCGCTGCTGCGCGATGCGCAGCTGGTGATCGATTTCTCCACGCCACAGGCAGCCGCGGCCAATCTTGCGGCCTGCGTTGCCGCGCGCGTGCGGCTGCTGCTCGGCACCACCGGACTTGCACGCGAATTGCACGCGCCTCTCGCCGCCGCCGCCGACAACATCGCCTTGCTCGTGGCCGCCAACACCAGCCCAGGGCTGACGCTGCTGCTCGAGCTGGTTCGGCGTGCCGCTCGTGCGCTGCCGCTCGGCTACGACATCGAGATCCTCGAGGCGCATCATCGTGGCAAGAGCGATGCGCCATCGGGCAGCGCGCTGGCATTGGGCCAGGCGGCGGCCGAAGGGCGTGGCGGGATACTCGAGAACGAGGCGGTCTATGCGCGACACGGCCGCAGCGGGGCGCGAATGCCCGGGCAGATTGGCTTCGCGACGCTACGCGGAGGCGATGTGGTCGGCGAGCACGAGGTGCTGTTCCTCGGCGAAGGCGAGCGGTTGATGCTGCACCACAGCGTAACGGACCGCGCGGTGTTCGCCCGCGGCGCATTGACCGCTGCCCAGTGGCTCGCCGGGAAGCCTCCCGGGCGCTATGCGATGAGCGACGTATTCTCTATATGAAACAAATTGTTACGGGCTATATGAAGCGGTAATTCCGAGCCACGACAGGCACTGACCGTGTTGATTATCCGACCGCAAAAATCCGAGATTGACGTGGACACGGGCGGCGGCGCTCTTTACACTTTTACCCGTAATCCGAGTATCGGGTTAGTCCGCACAAGGCGGGAGGATGTTCCAAAAGAACTCCTCCCGCTTTGTGCATATGCATGTCGTAAAGTGACCCCTGCAGCGGCCGTAGTGAAGGCTCCGGGGCTCCGAAGGAGAGGCATGAAGTGACTGCACCGGCGGTGCTGGCTCTCGCGGATGGGAGCATCTTCAGAGGCCAATCCATTGGCGCGGCCGGCAATACCACTGGTGAGGTCGTATTCAATACCGCCATCACCGGCTATCAGGGAATCCTCACCGATCCCTCCTACGCACGCCAGATCGTCACGCTGACCTACCCGCATATCGGCAACACCGGTGTGACGCCTGAGGACATGGAGTCGGCGCAAATCTTCGCCTCCGGTCTGGTGGTGCGCGATCTGTCGATGGTGGCGAGCAGTTGGCGCGCCTCGGGCTCACTGAGCGAGTTTCTGCAGCGCGGGCGCATTGTTGCGATCGCGGGCATCGATACGCGCCGCCTGACGCGTCTGTTGCGCGAGAAGGGTGCGCAGTCGGGCTGCATCATGACCGGCGAGCGCCTGGAGGAGACCGCCGCGGTGCGCGCCGCGCGCGCCTTTCCCGGGCTCAAGGGCATGGACCTCGCCAAGGTGGTCAGCACGCGAGCGCCCTACCAGTGGAACGATGGCAGCATCGGGCACGAGGCCACGCCGCTGCGCGCGACACAGCGCCTGCACGTGGTCGCTTACGACTACGGCGTCAAACGCAATATTCTGCGGTTGATCGCCGATCAGGGCTGCCGCCTCACGGTGGTGCCGGCGCAGACCGGCGCCGCCGAGGTGCTGTCGATGAATCCTGATGGCGTGTTTCTCTCCAACGGGCCCGGCGATCCCGAGCCGTGCGACTATGCGATCAAAGCGATCGCCGAGCTGCTCGAGACCGACGTGCCGATCTTTGGCATCTGCCTCGGCCATCAACTACTCGGTCTCGCCAGTGGCGCCAGCACCGTGAAGATGAAGTTTGGCCACCACGGCGCGAATCACCCTGTACTGGAGCTCGCGAGCGGCCGCGTGCTGATTTCAAGCCAGAATCATGGCTTCGCAGTCGATGAAGCGACGCTGCCGCCGAATCTGATAGCAACGCATCGCTCGCTGTTCGACGCCACGCTGCAGGGCATGGCGCGCATCGATCGGCCGGCCTTCAGTTTTCAGGGGCACCCGGAAGCCAGCCCGGGGCCGCACGACCTGCGGCCGATGTTCGACAGCTTCGTGCAGTCCATGGTGCGACGGTTGCAGCAGCAATTGCGCAGTTTACGAACGAGCACGCGGCGGCAAAGCGCCGAGCGCTGAGGCGGCGACAGGTAGACGATGCCCAGACGCACGGACATTCAGAGCATCCTGATCATCGGCGCGGGGCCGATCGTGATCGGTCAGGCCTGCGAGTTCGATTACTCCGGCGCGCAGGCCTGCAAGGCGCTGCGCGAGGAGGGCTACCGCGTCATCCTGGTCAACTCCAACCCGGCCACGATCATGACCGATCCGGAAAGCGCCGATGCGGTCTACATCGAGCCGGTGAACTGGCGCACCGTAGCGCGCATCATCGAGCGCGAGCGGCCGGATGCGTTGCTGCCGACCATGGGCGGACAGACCGCGCTCAACACCGCACTCGATCTGGTGCGTGAAGGCGTTCTCAAGCAGTTCAACGTCGAGCTCATCGCCGCCTCGCGCGAGGCCATCGACATGGCGGAGGACCGCGAGCGGTTTCGAAATGCCATGTGCGAGATCGGCCTCGAGGTGCCGCACTCGCAGATCGCTCGCAGTCTCGAGGAGGCCCTCGCGGTACAAAGCAGCATCGGCTATCCGATCGTCATCCGCCCATCCTTCACGCTCGGCGGCAGTGGTGGTGGCATCGCCTACAACCGCGAGGAATTCGAGTTCATCGTGCAGCGTGGTCTGGATGCCTCGCCCACGCGCGAGCTGCTGCTCGAGGAGTCGGTGCTGGGCTGGAAGGAATTCGAGATGGAGGTGGTGCGCGATCGCAAGGACAACTGCATCATCGTCTGTTCGATCGAGAATCTCGATCCGATGGGCGTGCACACCGGCGACTCGATCACGGTCGCCCCGGCGCAGACCCTCACCGACAAGGAATACCAGCGCATGCGCGATGCCTCGATCGCGGTACTGCGCAAGGTCGGGGTCGAGACCGGCGGGTCGAACGTGCAGTTCGCGGTCAATCCTAAGGACGGCCGGCTGCTGGTGATCGAGATGAATCCGCGCGTCTCGCGCTCCTCGGCGCTGGCATCCAAGGCTACGGGCTTTCCGATCGCCAAGGTCGCGGCGAAGCTCGCAATCGGCTACACGCTCGATGAGCTCAAGAATGAAATCACGGGCGGGGCGACTCCGGCCTCGTTCGAACCCACGATCGATTACGTGGTCACGAAGATTCCGCGCTTTACGTTCGAGAAATTTCCGGCCGCCAACAATCGGCTCACCACGCAGATGAAGTCGGTCGGCGAGGTCATGGCAATCGGGCACACCTTCCAGGAATCGCTCCACAAAGCGCTGCGGAGCCTCGAGACCGGCCTCGACGGACTCGACCCGATGCTGAGCCTGCCGCTGTCGGAGGAGTCTGAGAAGGAGCTGATCTACGAGCTGCGCTCACCCGGTGCGGACCGGCTGCTGTATGTGGCCGACGCCTTGCGCGCCGGCTGGGAGATCGCGCACGTCGCGGAGCTCACGAGCATCGACCCATGGTTTCTGGCGCAAATTGCCGATCTGGTCGCTGAGGAGAGCCGGGTGCGGCGCGAAGGTGAAAGTGCGCTCGGCGTCGAGCGGCTGCGTGCGCTCAAGCGCAAGGGGTTTTCCGACCGCCGGCTGGCCGCATTGACTCGCTCGAGCGAAGCCTCGATCCGCGGCAAGCGGCGCGAGTTCGGCATCGCCCCCGTCTACAAACGGGTGGACACCTGCGCCGCGGAATTCGCGACTTCGACCGCGTATCTGTATTCAACCTATGAGGAGGAATGCGAGGCCGAGCCCAGCAAGCGCCAGAAGATCATGATTCTGGGCGGCGGTCCGAACCGCATCGGCCAGGGCATCGAATTCGACTACTGCTGCGTGCATGCGGCGCTGGCGCTGCGCGAGCAGGGTTTCGAGACCATCATGGTCAACTGCAATCCCGAGACGGTCTCGACCGATTACGATACTTCGGATCGGCTCTACTTCGAGCCGCTCACGCTCGAGGACGTGCTGGAGGTCATTGCCAAGGAAAAGCCCGATGGTGTGATCGTGCAGTTCGGCGGCCAGACGCCGCTGAAGTTATCGCGGGCGCTGGAAGCGGCCGGGGCGCCGATCATCGGCACATCGCCCGATTCAATCGATGTCGCCGAGGATCGGGAGCGTTTTCAGCAGCTGGTGCGCCGTCTCGGTCTCAAGCAACCCGCCAATGCCACGGCACGCAACGAGGAGCAGGCCGTGCTGTTGGCGCGCGAGGTCGGCTATCCGCTGGTCATGCGCCCCTCGTATGTGCTCGGCGGCCGTGCGATGGAGATCGTATTCAACGAAGAGGACCTGCGTACCTACATGGGGCATGCGGTGCGGGTCTCCAATGACAGTCCGGTGCTGCTGGACCGCTTCCTCGATGTCGCGATCGAAGTGGACGTCGATGCGGTTTGCGATGGCGAGGATGTGCTGATCGGCGGCATCATGGAGCACGTCGAGCAGGCGGGTGTGCACTCGGGAGATTCGAGCTGCTCGCTACCGCCGAACAGTCTCTCGCCGCAGTTGCAGGATGAGCTGCGCTCGCAGACGCGCAAACTCGCGCGCGCGCTGGATGTGATCGGGCTCATGAACGTTCAGTTTGCGATCCAGAACGGGGTGGTTTACGTGCTGGAGGTCAATCCGCGGGCCTCGCGTACCGTGCCATTCGTCTCGAAGGCGACGGGCGTGCCGATCG
>Ga0116217_10005789_pt1 | contig 10809 bp, 5 predicted proteins | sample Sb_taG_6_FD_89697 | JGI IMG/M metagenome (GOLD analysis project Ga0116217, IMG submission 89697) | Peat soil microbial communities from Weissenstadt, Germany - Sb_50d_4_PS metaG | ecosystem: Environmental > Terrestrial > Soil > Wetlands > Peat | place: Germany: Weissenstadt | collected 2010-09-21 | reverse complement strand
CTGGCAGCCTACAACCAGTCCCTTCGTCTCGACCCACACTACAGAAAAGCACAGCAAGGCAAAAAACTCACACTGAGACGTCTCGGTAGATTACGGTGAGCCGATGGCATATCACGGTGCTTTAGCTCATTTTTCAAGGTGAGAAGGTGCGAATTTCTCAGTTTGCTGGTAAATAAGGTGACAAGTAAGCAGGTTTTGAGGTGACAAGTGAGCAATCAGCGCCAAGAGTGAGCACTGGTACAAACTTTCCTGGAAAAACCGCTCCCCATCAGGTATACTTTTCCCAAACCTGTAAATTGCGTTCCTCATCGAGAGATTGACGAACCGTTGGTATGTGGAAGACGGACGCACATATCAGGCGAGGATGCTCATGGTCGCACCGGAAGTACAAGGCATTGATCTGTTCAAAATAGCGAACCGCTCCATTTCAGGATGGATTCCGAGCCTCAAAACGGGCACCACTGTCAGGCAACCGTTCTGTAGCCAGCTCGAAGAACGTCTCCTTTTATGGCTTGAATATCATCCACTGGTTGCAAACTACGCGCGTGGCGACATTGACCCAGAGTTTGCCACGACGTATCGGTTGCCGATCCCGAAACATGCACCATTCGCCATTGGCTACACGTTTGAGAACAAACCCCATCACTACCTTCCCGATGTGGTGGGGACTTTGACGAACGGGCAGCCGTTCATTGCTGAGGCGGGCATGGAGGATGACAAACGAGGGGATCGCAACCTAGCCAAAGCAGAGGCCGCACGAAGGCTCGCACGTCTACAACAAGGCGTCTTCTGGATTGGGACTGAGCGCCGACTTTCCAAACGCCGTCACTACAACCTGGTTTTTCTGCATGCCAGGCGCAAGACATTTCCTGCCTTTGCTGATATTGCCGCTGCCTTGCAAGAGGTCTGGCCCTGGGGAGAGGTTGCCAGCGTCGAAGAAGTGGAAAGCCGCCTTGAACACCAATTTCCCGCTCATCTGGTAGAAGCGGCGATCTGGAAAGTGGTGGGAGATAGCGCGGCCCAGGGACATCTGCTGGTCGATCTGGAGCAGTTCACGCTCTCCCGCTCTCTCCCCCTTGCTCTGCTCCATCCTTCCGCTCCCCCTCTTGTTCCTGATCCACTCCCTGACACACTCCTGCCAGAACTAGACACGCAGCCAAAGACTTCCATCTCACGCGAGATGACGGCCCTCGTTCCGGGTCCAACGTTTGATGCCTCCACGCTTCCAGAGCCACAACGAGAGCAATTTCACCGCAATCTGCGAGCCGTGTCACAGGTGTTGGCCGGGGCCACCCAAAGCAGCGTCGCAGAAAAGGAGGGCATCCCACGCTCGACTCTGGGGCGACTGGTGAGGCGCACCCGGCAACTCGGTCAGATCGCCTGTGTGCCCCGTGGGAGTTATCGAAGGGCCTTGACTATGCATCCAGCCTTCGCCGAGTGTATCCGTCGGCTGTTTTTGCTCCCCACACGGCTATCCATGACCGCGATCCGAGAGCACACCGAAATGCAACAAGTGGCGGCACGCTTATCGAAGAATGAAGGCTCACCGGTCAAACTTCCCTCCTACGACCAGGTGCGCAGGGAGATCCATCGGCTCAAAAACGAGCCCGAACTGGTGGCCATGCGCGAAGGGGACAAATCGGTTGCACGTCCCCGCGAGTCTGCCGAGTCCTTTGTGCTCTCCATTCCGGCTCCGGCCCTGCTTACCCAGGTCGATGAGCATACGATGGATCTGTACGTCGTTACTCCCGATGGGACGACGGTGGCCAGCCGTGTGCATGCGGCAGTGCTCATTTGTGTCAAAACGGCTGCCATCCTCGGCGCGGTCCTGGCTTTGGGTCCACTCAAGGAGGAGGATTATATGCGCTTGGTGAAGCAAAGCCTGGAAAGAAAAGATCAACTGGTCGGAATCAATGGATGCGAGCATTCCTGGCCCTGTTTTGGAAAGCCAGCGATCATCTTCCATGACCGGGGCAAGATCTTTACCTCCGAGCGGGCGCGGCAGGTCTTAGTGGATCGCCTGCAGATCATTACCGAACAAGCCCCGCCGTACGCTCCATCGGCAAAAGGAACGGTCGAATCGCTCTTCAGGTGGATGACTGAACGTTTTGAAAAGAGACTCCCCAATACGTCGTACGGCGTCCACGATGCCGAAACAGCGGCGCAAGCGGGAGGGATGACCCTGGAAGAGCTAGAGCGCTGTTTCTATCAAGCAATCGTTGATGATTATCAACAAGCCTTCAACTCCCTTCGACGGCAACGCCCCTGTGCGCTGTGGGAACAGGCTGTGGCGGCATCTGGGGTGCCACAGTATCTGGGTTCGCCCGATGATCTGAAATTGTTGCTCATGAAGGCAGTAAATCGCAAGACGCCCCATCATGGGTATCGTGTGCAAAACGGCAACAGGCTCTCGTTTCAGGGTCGCTGGTATGTTTGCCCCGGACTCCTCTTACGACTGCAGGGCCGTGGGTTTGACCTGTATTACGACAGGAGGGACGTGGGCGTGCTCTACATCTTCGTCGATGGCGAATATGTTGGCGAAGCCTACTGCCCACAACTCATGGGAGGTCGCGTCAGCGAGTGGGAAGCCAGAGCCATGCGCCAATACGACGAGGAGCAGGCCAAGATCGCCCGCGAGCAAGGGCTGCCAGTCCGTGCTCGCATTCAGGACGAAGCAGGAACTGCTCGTCGCCGCCGAAGCACAGAGATTCGAGCAAGTGAGCAAGCGCGTCAATGGGATCGCCAACGCCAGGACATTCATCCAGCCGAAGTGGCTGAACACATAGCGAGTATCGAGGCCAAGAAACTTGCACCCACGATCCTACCGCCGGCACGCCCAGATGCCGAACCTGATCGTCCAGTCCGTGTTTTACCTGTTCGCACGATGCGAGAGGAGCCGCAACTATGACTCATTCCCTCTTCAGAAAGGACATTTTCATCGAGACCGCCTTCGCTCGAAGGTTCCAGGCGATGCTGCGTTCCGCCTTGGACAATCGTTCCTGGCATGTGATCGTTGCTGATCCGGGCGCTGGCAAGACCATGGGCATACGCGATCTGCTGAAAACGGCTGGCGGACGATCCGTTCTCGCGGTCGTGGCTCCGAAAAACAATGAAGATGAGCAGGCATTAGGCGACCAGTTTTTTACGGCGCTAGGACTTCCGCTGCGAGGGCATTGGCGCACCCGCAAGCCTAAACTCATGGGACATCTGCACCAATATGGGACCGAGTGCCTCATTGTGGATGATGCCCATGATCTCTCCATGCCTCATCTGATGTTCCTCAAGGAAGTGACAGACCAGGGGCGGTTGCAGTACGATCATCCGCTTGGGTTGTGTCTGGTTGCGGCAGGGCGTGGCAACACGATTCCCTTGAAGGTGACGTTAGACCAACCTGATCCTACTTGGTTACAATGGCGTCGCCGACTCGATTCGCTGCAACCATTCTGCCGCATTGCAAGCCACACCTCGGAAGAAGTTCGCGACATCCTGGCTACCCTGGAAAGAGTCTACCAGCCACTCTTACCACAGCTCAACTTACGCCAATGGACAGGTTCGATCTACACTTGGCTGACGCAACCAGTTCTCGACCCAACCCACTCAGGCCGCGTCACGATGGATAACCTGATGAAGCTCGTGATCGCCGCCCTGGAATGGTCGTATGAGGCAAAGGCTACCGATGTACAGGCCGAGTGGCTGGAGCGTGCCGCAGAGCTGCTCGTGCTGCGCCATGATACACTACGGATTATTGATGGAGCAGGACCAAGCGTCGAAGCCCCTCGATCGGAGTCCACAAAACAAGGGAGCAGAACGGAACCAGAACAGGAAGCTATGCAGGCGAACGTTCAGCAGAACACGACGGAAACGGGAGGAACGGTGGGAGAACAGGTGCAAACAGTCAAAACACCCAAATGCACGTTTTCTAGGGTGGTTTCCATCGAACTCCAACGTTTTCTCGATAGTGGCGTGACGCTGGTTGAATGTCCCAATTGTGCAAGGACGCGCTCGCTCTCCCCAAGCAAGGGAGTCCTCCGGTTCCCGTCTCACGACAAACGCAAAACGAATGCGAACGTTTCCTCGAAGCGGTGGGCCATGCGTGAAACGATCTGGAAAGTCGTCGGAGATTAGAAAAAAGCCAAGCGCAGACTGACCCTATGACATTCCTGGCGATGGCCTACCACTCGCCAGTATCTTGAAGGGAGAACGAGACATGCAGCAAAGGCTAAAATTTAACCCGCAAGGTGTAAATCCCAACATTCCGCTGGCAAAAATTGCATAATTATTCTGTGGATGAGCTGTCTTGAACACCAGGATATTCATACAGACTTCGCCAGCGGAATGTTGGGATTTACACATAGGATATACTAGAGCAATCGCTATGCGCTACGAAAAACCACCGAGACCTTGTGGAGGGGAACATCATGGCAGCAGGCACCATTAAACGCGCTGAGTCGCCGCGTGTCTTCATTTCCTATGCCCGTAGTGATGGAGAGCCGTTCGCCACAGACCCGCGTCAACGGCTCCTGGCAGAACATATTCCCCTCTGGCAAGATCGCGTTGGTATGGAAGGGGGACGAGACTGGTGGCAACAGATCACCGAGGCGCTTGACCAAGTCGAGTTCATGGTGGTAGTCATGACTCCTGCCGCCATGCAGTCTCCTACAGTACGCAAGGAATGGCGCTATGCCCGCCAACAGGGCGTCTGTGTCTATCCCGTCATGGGGATACCCACCCTGGACTTTGCCAGCCTGCCGCGTTGGATGCGCGACGCACACTTCTATGACCTTGCCCATGAATGGACAAAGTTTGTCAATGACCTCAACACGCGCTGTGAGCAGGTGCGGGTGCCTTTCATGGTGGAAGACTTGCCTGCGGACTTCGTGCCTCGTTCTCATGAATTCGACGCGTTGATCGACAAAGTGCTTGACGAGCAACGGGAGGAGCCGATTGCGATCACTGCCGCTCTGCGTGGTGCGGGTGGCTATGGCAAAACCACGATGGCTAGGGCCCTCTGCCATGACGAACGCATCCAACAGGCCTTTGATGATGGTATCCTCTGGGTCACTCTTGGGGAGCACCCAGGCAATCTGGTCGGCAAAGTGGAAGATCTGATTTATACCCTGAGCCGTGAGCGGCCAGGCTTTACCAGTATTGATACGGCTTCTGCACGTTTTGCCGAACTGCTGGCCGATCGTGATATGTTACTGGTCATCGATGATGTCTGGAATATGACACATCTCAAACCCTTCATCCAGGGGGGCAAACGCTGTGCTCGCCTTATCACGACGCGCAATGTGAGGCCTTGCCCGTTTATACCCAGAGTATCCAGGTCGACGCGATGCGGCAGAGGGAAGCGGTGCAATTGCTCACAGCGGGGCTCGAAGAACTGGCATTCTCCGCTTCTGATCGCCTGGGCCTTGAGAAACTGGCGGCCCGTCTGGGTGAATGGCCACTGCTTCTCAAACTGGCGAATGGTCGCTTGCGTAGGCAGATGGGCCGAGGACAACCATTGTCGGATGCGCTTGCGTATCTCAACAAGGCGTTGGAGAAACATGGGTTGGTGGCCTTTGATGCAGAGAACCCCTTGGAGCAGGACCAGGCGGTACGGGCCACATTGGGTGCGAGCCTGGAACTCCTCAACGCAAACGAGTCTGCTCGCTATCAGGAACTGTCGGTCTTTCCTGAAGATGTGGATATTCCTCTAGACACCGTGCACACACTGTGGGCAGCGACCGGTGGACTGGATGCGTTTGACACCGATGAACTCTGCCAGCGTCTCTCAGACCTCTCGCTCTTATTACGTTTTGATGCGCTCAATCGCACCATTCGTTTGCATGACGTGATACGGGGCTACCTGCAACACGAGGTCGGCCTTCGACTTCCCGCCCTACACGCTCTCCTGCTGGATGCCTATGGCTGCAACCGCTGGGCCGAGCTACCTCACGATGAGCCCTACTTGTGGAATCACCTGGCTGACCATCTGATCAGAGCCAGGCGAAGCGGAGAACTCATTGCCACGGTCAAAGACCTGCGCTACCTGGCAAGTAAGACGCTGGCTCGCAGTGCCTATGCGGTCGAAAGCGACCTGGTGGTAGCAGAGAAGCACGCTCCTGAGGATATGCCTCTTCGTCTGCTCAAACGGCACTTTGCCACAATGGAACATCTACTCACTCGATGCACAACCCTCAATGAGGTGACAAGTGTACTGTCTTGTCGTTTGCAGCACCTTCCTGAATTGTCAGACCTCTGCCAGAGGTCGTTCGCTGAGCGTCTCCCGCCCTCTGTGGGCCTGTGGCATGCTCTGCCTGATCTGCCTCACCCTGCCTTGATTCGTACCCTGCAAGGGCATACCTCCTGGGTGAAAAGCTGTGCGGTGAGTCCCGATGGCGCCTTCCTTGTCTCGGCATCCTTGGATCACATGCTCAAGGTCTGGGATGCGGGTAGCGGAGAAGCCCGGCTCACCTTGCAAGGGCATACCGATACCGTGAATGGCTGTGCGGTGAGTCCCGATGGCACCTGGATAGTCTCGGCATCGAACGATAAGACGCTCAAAGTCTGGGACGCGGGCAGCGGAGCAGTCCGCCTCACGCTGCAAGGGCATACCTCCTGGGTGGAAAGCTGTGCGGTGAGTCCCGATGGCGCCTGGATAGTCTCGGCGTCGGACGATAAGACGCTCAAGGTCTGGGATGCGGGCAGCGGAGCAGTCCGCCTCACGCTGCAAGGGCATACCGATATCGTGAATGGCTGTGCGGTAAGTCCCGATGGCGCCTGGATAGTCTCGGCATCGGACGATAGACTGCTAGCAGTCTGGGATGCGGGCAGCGGAGCAGTCCGCCTCACGCTGCAAGGGCATACCGCTACCGTGAATGGCTGTGCGGTGAGTCCCGATGGCGCCTGGATAGTCTCGGCATCCTGGGATGAGACGCTCAAAGTCTGGGATGCTCACACCGGAGCAGTTCGCCTCACGCTGCAAGGGCATACCGCTGAGGTGTTTGGCTGTGCGGTAAGTCCCGATGGCGCCTGGATAGTCTCGGTATCCTCTGATCACACGCTCAAAGTCTGGGATGCAAGCACCGGTATCTGTCTGATTACCTTTCCTGTCGAAGGTGCTCTAGTAGCCTGTGCCTTTCATCCTGATGGGAAACATCTTGTTGCTGCTGGTCAAAAAGGAGTGTATTTTTTGGAATGGATACCGTAGAGAGAGGGTGCGAATGTAAATCCCAACATTCCGCTGGCGAAGTCTATATGAATATCCTGGTGTTCAAGACAGCTCATCCACAGAATAATTATGCAATTTTTGCCAGCGGAATCGGAATGTTGGGATTTACAGGGGCGTGCCAACCCAACAATTGGTTGCCAATTTACAAGATGTCGATGGAAGAAGCCAGATAGGGAGCGGTTTTTCAAACGATTAATGGCTGTGCTGCTCACTCTTCGCGCTGATTGCTCACTCGTCACCTGAAAACCTGCTCACTTGTCACCTTATTTACCATTTGCTTTTGATTGTGAACCACTTACTTTCCTACAATACTCGAGCATATGGCTCAAAGTATGAGAAGAAGATGATTTGTTTTCTATACTTTGGACACTTATGAAGTACTTAAGCCAATAATTTTGTGTGCGAGCTGAGCTTCCCAAAAGTGATCCTAAAGTGGATTGGAATTGAGGAACCATTTCTGCGACTGAGCGGTGATCGAAGACAGAACAGTCTTAGTACATATGAACTCTTTCTGATAAAAAGGAAGATGAATCACCTTTAGCGATGTAGAAATCAGAAGGTAAGAATCCTTAGCGGAGTTTTCCTCAAGGACGATTTCGATCAAAATGTGCTTTGTCCGCCCTGCCCAAACAGATTATCCATTTTCTCCATGGCTTCCTGGTGCATCGATGGGAGGACGTGCGAGTAAGTATCCATGGTCATGCTGATAGCGCTATGCCCCAGCAGTTCTTGCACCACCTTTGGATGCACTCCCATACTCAAGAGGATGGTCGCTGCACTATGCCTCAAGTAGGGTAGGATGCCAGCGAGGTGCCGATTGTCTCTTTGACCTGCTAGAAGGTACCTTCTAGTGGTATCTCGGACAGCCCTTTTCCGACATCCCCCCTCCGAACCGTGCTTGCACCTTTCAGCGCACACGGCTCTCCAGTATTGCGTCATTGAGCTTCTTTCGTCGCTCTTTGATCTCGTCGAGACTTATGAGTTGCCACGTGATTGGTAATCCGTGTTCAACGGCGACGTGACATCTCTTGCAGAGAACCAACGTTTTTCGCCTCAAGGCTATCATCCTTTTGACCCATTCAGGTTTTGCTCTTCCTGGGTATTCATGAAGCTTGCGCATGGCATTGACGTGATGGACTTCTACGTCTTTGTCGCTTCCGCACAGTTCGCAGAAATCTGCCAGAAGCCTTTGCACAAGTTCTGTTCGATGGTTGATAGGGACTCTTGGCGGTTGGTCATCAAGGGTTGCTTCACTATTCCACTTCAAGGGTATTGCGCCCCATGTTGCTCTCAGCGGCTTTTTACTTTCATCGGGTTTTGGTTGAGTCACTTGGAGTCCTTTATACTCCTTGTCTCCTACCAAAAGCATTGCCCCATATTTCTCATAGACTTTGGACACTGATATCTTGTGCTTTGATGCCAGCGTCTTTGTCAGTGAGGTTTCCATGACCCACTTTAGCTTTGCTAAGGTCCGCATGTTGTAGGCAAGCTGATAGTATTGAGCAATACCTCGAAATTCCAGTTGATAGGTCAGGACTATGGTATAGTCGCTTGCTTTTATCAGCTCTGTTCTCTGTATTGCTTCACCATTTTTCTGGTAGCGATCTATCTTCGCTTTTAACACGTCTTGGGGCACTCGTAAACCTATGACGCGATTGATACTCCTGCACATTCTTCCGGTGTCCCTTCGTTGTGTGCGCTTCGTATTATCTTGCAACACGGTTATTTCATACCCGAGAAACCTTGCCGCTTCGCTTGCTGCATGGGTGATACGCGTCTTTTCTTCAGAAAGTTCCAGTTTGAGTTCCTCTCGCAGGAACTTTCTGAGGTGCTGCTTGATTTCTTCTGCTTCCGATCTTGGGCCGACACATCCCAACACAAAATCATCAGCATATCTGACGTATTTTAGGCGTCGATAGTCTGGGTCGTTCGTCATGACCGAGGGCAAAGTCTGAGAGTGCTTTCTCAATTCCTCGGCCTTCTCGGTGTTTCCCTTGCTCCTTTGGTTTCGTGAGTCTTTCCTGAATTTGTCATATTCCGGATTGACCTTTCTCCTACTTCCTCTGGTGTATCGTGGGATAAGAACGTTTTCTACAAACGTGTCCAGTTTATCAAGTAGGATGTTTGAGAGGATTGGGCTCACAATTCCGCCTTGTGGGACTCCACTCAGCGTTTGGTTGTAGGTCCAGTTTTCCATGTATCCTGCATCAAGCAGTTCTTGCAGAAGCTTGATACATCTTCCGTCGTGAATATGCTCTTTGAGCACTTCAATGAGTAATTCATGACTCAGTTTTTCAAAGCATTGCGCAATATCTCCCTCGATCAACCACGTTACTCCTCGCCAATGGTGGTAGATTTCTCGCAACGCGGTGTGACATCCACGTTTGGGGCGAAATCCATGCGAGTGGTCTGAGAACTGCGGCTCAAAGTATGCTTCCAGGAGGGAGCGTATTACTTCTTGCACCAGTTTGTCAGACCAGACTGGCATGCCGAGTGGGCGTTTCTTCCCGTTTTTCTTCGGGATAGACGTTCGTCGTGCTGGAAGCCATTGATAGCGCTCATAGCGCAGAGCTTCTATGATGGCATCAATCTTTTCCAGTGACATTCCATCGGGTGTTTCGTCTGTTACTCCGTGTGTCATCGCACCTTTGTTCCGGTAGATCTTTCCATAGGCTTGTAGGTACAGGTTCTTGTTAAACAAGAGCTTGTAGACTCGTTCAAGAGGCAATCCTTTTTCGCCTCTCTTTCCGATGAGTTCGAGGATAGTTTGGCTTGTACGCATCACACGCACCTTTCTATCTTTTGATACTCAACAATACCTGTTCCCCTTCGTCTTGTCCCAGGCGTTACCCTGGGCATTTGGCTACTATGGGAACTCCGTCGCCATGAGCCTCGCGGCTTGTAGGCGATCCCGTCTTTACGACTGTGAAACGATAGTGCGTTTAGGTCTCCCGTTCGTTTCCTTCAACTCTTTCTTTGAGAGTCGTTCACTGGGAAGGGCTTTGCGTATGCACGACCTCCATACGGTATTCCCGTGTCATCGTTTCAGGTATGCTACGATGGGTGCGCTTCTCACCACTGGAAACTAGGATTCAATCAGTGTAGATTTGACCTCTATCCCTTTCGGGACTTCTTGCGCACAGGACTGGCGGTACGTCGCACTACATACCTTCGTGCTTATCCGCTATGAAGTAGGGAGCCGGCGCGTTGCCTCAGCTAATCGGCTCGGAAAGGTGTTTCCAAAGAGGTCGCTACTCCTCTCCGACGGCCCAACTCGTCCGACTTTGGCACGTTTCCAACTCCCCCTTCCCGAACCGTGCAGGCTACTTTCACAGCACACGGCTCTCCAGGGATGTGACTCCACCTGTCTTGGGCTGACGCGGCATCCACCGCACCCGTTGGGTTGTGTTCACCCTCCCCTGCGGCCCTTCACCCTGTCCTGAGCATTACCCCAGGCCTTTGATTACTACGACCGCTCTGCCACCATGAACCTCTCGGTTGGTAGGTGGTCCCATCGTCTCGCGTCTAGGCTGGTCCGTCTTTAGGTGCCCTTTTCGTTGGGTTCCCCGATCAGGTCGGGTAGCCGCAGCGCG
>Ga0116217_10005785_pt1 | contig 10813 bp, 11 predicted proteins | sample Sb_taG_6_FD_89697 | JGI IMG/M metagenome (GOLD analysis project Ga0116217, IMG submission 89697) | Peat soil microbial communities from Weissenstadt, Germany - Sb_50d_4_PS metaG | ecosystem: Environmental > Terrestrial > Soil > Wetlands > Peat | place: Germany: Weissenstadt | collected 2010-09-21 | reverse complement strand
TCGCGGCCGCCTTCTCGACGAGCGAGACGACGTCGCCCATGCCTAGGATGCGGCCGGCGATGCGCGCGGGGTGGAAGGTCTCGAGCGCCTCGAGCTTCTCGCCGACGCCGATGAGCTTGATGGGGCAGCCGGTGACCGCGCGCATGCTGAGTGCTGCACCGCCGCGGGCGTCGCCGTCCACGCGCGTGAGCACGATGCCGGAAAGTCCCAAGCGCTTGTGAAAGGCCCCGGCCACATTGACGGCGTCCTGGCCGGTCATGGCGTCGGCGACGAGGAGGGTCTCGACCGGGTGGGTCGCCTCGCGCACCGCCTGTGCCTCTTCCATCATCTCCTCGTCGATGTGGAGTCGGCCGGCGGTGTCCAGCAGCACCACGTCGTAGCCCTCGAGCCGCGCCTTCTGCAGCGCGCGCTTGGCGATCGCGATCGGCGGCTCGCCCGGCACGATGTTGAGCGTGTCGACCTCGGCCTGAAGCCCGAGGATGGCAAGCTGCTCCTGTGCCGCGGGGCGCCTCGTGTCGAGGGAGGCGAGCAGCACCTTCTTGCGCTCGCTCGCGCGCAGCCTCAAGGCCAGTTTGGCCGTCGTCGTGGTCTTGCCCGAGCCTTGCAGGCCGACCATGAGGATGACGGCCGGCGGTGCTGCCCGCAAATTGAGCTCCGCCGTCTCCGCCCCGAGTGCTGCCACCAGATGGTCGTGCACGATCTTGATCACCATCTGGCCGGGGGTGACGCTCTTGAGCACCTCCCCGCCGACCGCCTTCGCCTTGATGGAGGCGACCAGATCCTTGACCACCGGAAGCGCCACGTCGGCCTCCAGGAGGGCCAGGCGCACCTCGCGGAGTGCTGCATCGACGTCGGCCTCGCTCAAGGCGCCGCGGCCGCGCAGGCGGTCGAAAACTTGGCCGAGCTTGCCGGTCAAACCCTCAAACATGCGAGGCACCTCGCCAAAACCCAACGCGCCAGTGCGCGACACTCGCGGACTGGCGGACCCCCTCGGGAGCGTGAACTCTCTCTATGCTCCGTGACGAGGGCGCACTCTAAGGGACCCACGCGAGCCAAGTCGAGCGCACCGCACCTGCTCGCGGTGATAAAAGTTAACGGCTAATTCAGCAACCTTTACGATTGCTACCGATGGGCGAAAAATGTAAACATAATTCCTCGATTTGGCCCCCTCGGCGCGGCGCCGAAGCGGGGGCCGTCTCGACAAGGAGGACCCGAGGTGGCCTTCGAAAACCTGCAGCATGTCGATGGCGAGATCGGCAGCCGGATCCGGCTGCGTCGCGCCCTGCTCGGGTTCAGCCAGAAGCAGCTTGGCGAGCGCATCGGGCTCACCCCGCAGCAAGTGCAGAAATACGAGAAGGGCGTCAACCGGATCGCCGCGAGCACGCTTTTCAAAGTGGCCGAGGCCCTCGACGTCCCGGTCTCCTTCTTCTTCGACGAGCTGCTCAAGCGCCACCTCGATGAGCATGAGGCGAAAAACGCGCTTCTCGTCGACCGGCGCGAGACGCTCGACCTTCTGCGGGCGTACCACAAGGTGGCCGACGCGAAGCTGCGCCGGCAATTCATCGAGTTCATTCGCGAGATCGCGCGCATGAGCGGCGCGGTGCGGCATTAGCCGGCAAATCCGGATATCCGACGCAGGACCGCAATGCAGCCCCTAGGCGATCCGGCCGCTACCCGCGCCGCGAGCGCAAGCAGCACCCTACAACACGGCAACAGCGCTGCGGCAGCGCGCGACAATGCGCATTAAGCGCTCTGCCGCAAACATCTTTCGCGTGCGCAAAGAGCCATGCTGGCGGCGAATCGGCTCGCGAATTGGCTTGCCAAATTCGCGTCAGTTGACGATAAATACGCATCAGCAACCATAGGGCGGAATGACGGCGCCGCGGTGCCGGTAAAAGCGCCGGTGAGCGGCGCCCCCAAGGGATAGGGGGATGCGTTGGCGAAGGTGGAATCCATCGACGCGCATGTCGGCAAGCGTCTCCGGCAGCGGCGCATCGAGCTCGGGTTGAGCCAGCAGAAGCTGAGCGGCGTCACCGGCGTAAGCTATCAGCAGATTCAGAAGTACGAGCGCGGCACCAACCGGATCGGCGCCAGCATGCTGTGGCTCCTGAGCGACGTGCTCAACATCCAGCCCGCCTATTTCTTCGAAGGCCTCAGCCGGAGGGGGCGGAGTGCGGGCCCGGTCCTCGGCCTCGCCGAGCAGGAGCGGGCGGGCTACGATGCCGACATCCTTTCGGACCGCGAGACCATGGAGCTGGTCAAGGCCTATAGCGGGGTCGCCGACGCCCAGGTGCGCAAGGGCGTGCGCCAGATGTTGGGCGCGCTCGCCAAGTCCGGCAAGCCGGTAAAGCCGCGCAAGCGGCGCACGGCCAGATCCTAAGGAGCGCGCGCGGCGAAAGCGTTGGACTCGGCCCGGGCCCGGGCCCTATAACCGGGCCCATGGCCGAGGTCGTCGAAGAGCGCTCGTCCGCTTTCCTCAAGATGCCCCATTTCATCAAGATGCATGGGCTGGGCAACGACTTCGTCGTGCTCGATGCGCGCATGCGGCCGCTTGCGCTCGATGCCGCACGCGCGCGCGCGATCGCCGACCGCAAGACAGGGGTGGGGTGCGATCAGCTCATCATCCTCGAGCCGGCGCACGACCGCCGCGCCGACGCCTTCATGCGCATACGCAACGCCGACGGCGGAGAGGTCGAGGCGTGCGGCAACGCGGCGCGCTGCATCGCGACCGTGCTCATGAAGGAAGCCGGGCGCGATCACGTGGTGATCGAGACGCCGGTCGGGCTGCTCGACGCCGAGCGGCTCCCGGACGGCCTCATCGCCGTCGACATGGGCCCGGTGCGGCTCGACTGGCGCGAGATCCCCCTCGCGCGCCCGATGGACACGCTTCACCTCGAGCTCTCGATCGGCCCGCTCAGCGACCCGGTTGCCGTCAATGTCGGCAACCCGCACGTCGTCTTCTTCGTGCCCGATGCCGAGGCTGTGGCGCTCGAGGAGCTCGGACCGCAGATCGAGCATCATCTCCTCTTCCCCGAGCGCACCAACGTCGAGCTCGCCACGCGCCGGAGCGACGGCGCACTCCGCATGCGCGTGTGGGAGCGCGGGGTCGGCATCACGCGCGCCTGCGGAACGGGCGCCTGTGCCACCCTCGTTGCCGCCCACCGCCGCGGCCTCTCGCCGCGCAAAGAGACCGTCGTGCTCGACGGCGGCCCCCTCCTCATCGAGTGGCGCGAGCGCGACAACCACGTAGTCCTGACCGGACCGGTGGCGACGAGCTTCTCCGGCCGGCTCGACCCCTCCTTCTTCGCCTGAAGCCCGCATGTCCGGGCTCGACGTCGTCACCTTCGGCTGCCGCCTCAACGCCTACGAGTCCGAGGTGATCCGCGCGCGCGCGCGCGAGGCGGGACTGACGGCGGCCGTCATCGTCAACACCTGCGCCGTCACCGCCGAGGCCGAGCGCCAGGCCCGTCAGGCCATCCGCAAGGCGAGGCGCGCGCGCCCCGAGGCTCGCATCATCGTCACCGGCTGTGCGGCGCAGATCGACCCCCAGCGCTACGCCGCCATGGCCGAGGTCGACCAGGTGCTCGGCAATGGCGCTAAGCTCAGGCCCGAGTCCTACTCAAGAGGGGCAAGAATAGCGGTCGACGACATCCGGACGCTGCGCGAGACGGCCGAGCACCTCTCGGGCGGCTTTGCCGGGCGCGCGCGGGCCTTCGTCCAGGTGCAGCAGGGCTGCGACCATCGCTGTACGTTCTGCATCATTCCCTACGGCCGCGGGCCGAGTCGCAGCACACCCCTTGGCCGCATCGCCGAAGAGGTCCGCAGCTTGGTCGAGCGCGGCGTCAATGAAGTGGTGTTGACCGGCGTCGACCTCACCGACTACGGCAAGGACCTCCCCGGCACGCCGCGCCTCGGCCAGCTGGTGCGGCGCCTGCTCGCGGCCGTGCCGGCGCTCAAGCGCCTGCGTCTCTCCTCCCTCGATCCGGTCGAGATCGACGACGAGCTTTATCGCCTCATCGCCGAGGAGCCGCGGCTCATGCCGCATCTCCACTTGAGCCTCCAGGCCGGCGACGATCTCGTCCTGAAGCGCATGAAGCGACGCCACAGCCGTGCCCAAGCACTCGCGGTCGCCGAGCGGCTCGGCCGCTTGCGCCCGGGCATGGCACTTGGCGCCGATCTCATCGCGGGCTTCCCGACCGAGACGGAAGCGATGTTCGAGAACACGCTCTCGCTCGTGGAGGCCTCAGGGCTCGTCTTCCTCCATGTCTTCCCCTATTCCGCGCGCGCGGGCACGCCGGCCGCGCGCATGCCGCAGGTTCCGCCGGCGGAGCGCAAGGCGCGCGCCGCCCGTTTGCGCGCGGCAGGGGAGCGCGCACTCGCCCGCTTCCTCGCGAGCCGCGTCGGCAGCACGGCCGAGGTCCTGGTCGAGGAGGAGGGCCGCGGCAGGAGCGAGCATTTCGCCGCCGTGAGGCTCGAGGGAGCCGCAGCCCCCGGCAGCATCGCGCGGGCGAGCGTCATCGCGGCCGACGGCGCCGAGCTTCTCGCGCGCATCGTCTGAGGAGTAGTGGCACAGTGCCGGCGATGAGCGAGGAGAGCGCGGCACCCAGCCGCGGCTGGCTGAGCCGGCTCAAGGCGGGGCTCAGCCGCAGCTCGAGCAAGCTCGGCGAGGGCATCGCCGGCATCCTCAGCAAGCGCAAGCTCGATGCAACGACGCTGCAAGAGCTCGAGGAGCTCCTCATTGCCGCCGATCTCGGGCCGGCCATGGAGGCCAAGCTCACCGGGCGGCTCGCCGGCGAGCGCTTCGCGGGCGAGGTGAGTGCTGAGCAAGTGCGCGAGAGCTTGGCGCGCGCGATCACGGAGGTGCTGGATCCGGTCGCCAAGCCGCTCGTCGTGGACGGGGCGAAGAAGCCCTTCGTCGTCCTCGTGGTCGGCGTGAACGGCACCGGCAAGACCACGACGATCGGCAAGCTCGCCCGCCTCTACAAGCAAGAGGGTCTCGCCGTGATGCTGTGCGCGGGCGACACCTTCCTCGCCGCCGCGATCGAGCAGCTCAAGATCTGGGGTGCGCGCGTCGGCGTCGAGGTGATCGCGGGCAGCCCCGGCGCGGATGCGGCCGGGCTCGCCTACGACGCGCTCGAGGCGGCACGGAAGGCCGGAGCCGACCTTCTCCTCATCGACACCGCCGGCCGCCTCCACAACCGCGCCGACCTCATGGCCGAGCTGCAGAAGATCCGGCGCGTGATCAGGAAGCTCGATCCTTCGGCACCGCACGCGGTGCTGCTCGTGCTCGACGCCTCGACCGGCCAGAACGCACACGCGCAGGTCGAGACCTTCCGCGCCATGATCGAGGTGAGCGGGCTCGTCGTGACCAAGCTCGACGGCACCGCGCGCGGCGGCGTGCTGGTCGCCCTCGCCGAGCGCTTCGGCCTCCCGGTGCACGCGATCGGCGTCGGCGAGGGTGCCGACGACCTGCGCCCCTTCGCCGCGCGCGACTTCGCGCGCAGCCTCCTGGGGCTGCCGGAGTGAGTTTTAGTAGCTGCGCGTCTCAGCGGACGCCGTTGATTTCCGCGCCGGCATACGCGGCGAGAGCGCTCCGAAAGGGCGTTTGCACAAAGGCGGGCGCCCGCCGGATGTAGTCCAGCGCCGCTGCCCGTGTCGCCGTATCGAGCGCCTGGAGGTGCGCGAGCGCGGCAGCGACCGAGAAGGGCCGTCCAACCTTCTCCGCGAAATTGGTCGGCAAATCCGTCCACACGACGCAGTCAATGTCCTTCGCGACCGCCCAAGCGAGGATCGCGCGATAGGATTCCGGGTCGCGATAGCTTGCCCCGCCGCCACGGTGGAGCCAGCCAATATGCCGCCTTGTGGTGCCCTCGCGAGCCCGCAGATCTTCGATCGCCTCCGCGCCGCTCGAACGCCGGCTCAGGCAATAGGCAACCCTTAGTGGAACGCCGTTCTCCGGATCGATCACCAGCGTCAGTGCGCCACCCCGAGAGCTGGACACGCGTGAGAACTCGATCTTGAGTACCGGTCCATCATCGCGCCACGGTTCGTGCCATGCATCGAAGGCCGTGCCGCTATCCCACAGCAGCGAGCCCCAACCGAGCAGTGCGATCCGATCAGGCACCTTGCTTCGCCAAGGGCCGCGGCTTCGGCAAGCGCGGCGACCGGCAGGCCAAACAGGCAGGGATTCCGATAATAAGCAAAGTGACCGCTGATACGACTATCGGCAAGATCCAGTTGCCCAATATCAGGCCAAATGTGCTGCACATCTCGCGCTTGAAATCATCCTGCACGAGAGGGTCCACAACAGCTAGGAGGCCGAATATCAGGCTTACAATCCCTAAGTAGGCTCCGAGCACGCCTAGACGCGTGCCCAGCCGCACGGCCAAATCGGGATGATGGCAGGCTGCCCGCAGCGAGCGCCAGCCCCAGATACAGGCCGACTTGATCTCGAGCGTCCTCTCCTGATTGCTTTTGCGGGTGGTGTCGAAGCCGCCCAGAGCATCGCGATACCATCCGCTCATGACGATGGTCTGGCACGGGTCTCTGATATCGACCGTTGACGGGTTTTCATTGTATCTCTTGATAAAATTGCCGTCGAAATTTCGGATTTGGCAGAAGACCTTGTGTTTGGTATCGCAATCTTTGATTTTCACGACACTACGAGACGGCATAATCGGTGCCATCCACACCCATCCTTCGTTCTCTTCCTCAAAGAGGGCGGCGTGGATGATGAATTTCTTGCGGACGCCGTAGCACCACATGTTATGCCCACCGCCTAGCGTTGTATCCAGGAGAACATGGTAGTCGTCCAAAGGCGCGCCGGTAAAGGCTAAAACGGCATGGCGCCCGATACGCGCCGACATCCAAGCGCCTCAGGCCTTCTATCGATGCCAGGGAGGCAGAGAAAACGGGGCTAGTGTCGCGGTTCGGAAGTTCGTCTCACCCGGAGATAACCGTCATTGCGAGCGCAGCGAAGCAATCCAGGCCGCCAGACGCGAGACGCGTTCTGGATTGCTTCGTTGCCCTTCGGGCTCCTCGCAATGACAAGTGTTTTCCTGATGTGGTGAATTTCAAAACCAGTTCTAGGAGCCGCGTTCTCTTAGTCCGCGACTTCGCGCGCAGCCTCATGGGATTGGCGGATTAGAGTCGTCGGCGCGCCGTTACGGCATCTTTGTCCCGGGCCGGCATCAGAACACGTTCACGGCCTCACGCTCGGCCGCGGCGCGAACGTGAGGCCTGAGGGTGCGCCACTCGGCGAGATCGACCGGGGCGGCAAGGATGGCGGATAAATCCTCGCGCAGCCGCGCGAAAGCGGTGAGCGAGACGCTCGCGGCCGGGTTGAATTCGACCACGAGATCGACGTCGCTCTCGGGCCGCGCATCTCCGCGCGCGATCGAGCCGAAAACCCAAAGCCTCGCGATGCCGCGCTTGCGCAACTCGGCCTGGCGGCTGCGCAGCCGGCGGAGGATATGGCTCAACGTCGGCCGGCGCCGATCCTCTTCCGCGAGCAGCCCATCGACGGCTCGGCCCATGACGGCCTGGAGGCTCTCGCCCCGCCTGGCCGCTGCCAGCTTGACGCGGTCGCGGGTCGCAGCCGCCACGCGGAAGGAGAGGAAGGGCACGGCTCGGCTCCTATCCTGGTTTGTGCACATGTGCACAAACTAGATTGCGCCCTTTGGGCCGAGCGGTCAATCGGCTTCGCGCATTGTTGGCGCTAATTGATTTGACCGCGCGGCGGTCGCGGGCCAAAAGCTTTATGACAGTCCCGTGACGGACCCTTCTCGCCGGAGCCGCGTTCCCCCATGCCGCTCGAGCTCCCCGCAGCGCTTCTCGTGCTGGCCGCGGCCGTCATGCACGCGAGCTGGAACGCGCTCGTCAAGGGCTCCGGCGACCACTTGCTCACCATGGCCTTCGTCGCCTTCTGGCCGATGGTGCCGGCACTCGCGGCCGCCCTCCTGTGGCTCAAGGCGCCGGCACCGGCGAGCTGGCCCTTCCTCGCGGGCTCGATGCTCGTCCACCTGGCCTACTATGCGGGACTGGTGCAGGCCTACCGCTTCGGCGATCTGAGCCAGGTCTATCCCCTTGCGCGCGGCTCGGCCCCGGTCATGGTGGCGCTTGTCTCGGCCCTCGCCGCGGGGGAGTTTTTGCCCTGGGGCGGCTTTGCCGGGATAGCGCTCGTCTCGCTCGGCACCGCGAGTCTCGCCTTCGAGCGCGGCCGGCCGCGGGGCGACCAGCGCCGCGCCGTGCTCTACGCGCTCTTCATAGCGCTCACCATCACCGCCTACACGGTCATCGACGGGCTCGGCGTGCGGCGCTCGGGGGCGCCGCTCGGCTACATCGCCTGGCTCTTCGCCATCGACGGCATGCCCTTCGTCATCGCGACCTGGCTTCGCCGCCGCGGTCAAATGCTCGCCTACTTGCGCGGCGCTTGGCTTATCCCGCTGGTCGGAGGCCTGCTCTCCTTCGCCGGCTACGGCATCGCGATCTGGGCCATGTCGTTCGGCGCCATGGGGCAGGTGGCGGCCCTTCGCGAGACGGGCGTCATCTTCGCCGCCATCATCGGCAGCCTCTTCTTGCGCGAGCCCTTCGGGCGCCGCCGCGTGCTTGCCGCAGCGGTCGTGGCGGCCGGCATCATCGTGCTCGAGGCCAGCCGCTGAGAAGCGCTGGCGGGCGGGCCTCAGCGCATGTTGCCGAGCTCGCCCGGCGGATTGCCGCGCGCGGTGAAGACCTCGCGGTCCCACACCTCGCGCGCATGGCGAAGCGCCCAATGCACCGAGGGAAAGGCGAGCTCATCCCAGGGAATCTCCTCCCAGGCGAAGAGGCCGACCGCCTCGCTTTCCGGCCCGGCGGAAATCTCGGGCGAGAGGAGATGCGCGCGGTAGATGAGCTGGACCTGGCTCAGGCGCGGAATATTGTAGACGGCAAGGAGGCCGTCCAACGCGATCCGCGCGCGCGCCTCCTCGTAGGCCTCCCGCACGGCCCCCTCGCTCGTCGTCTCATTGAGCTCGAGGTAGCCCGCGGGAAGCGTCCAATAGCCCAGGCGCGGATTGATGGCGCGCTTGCACAGAAGAATGCGCTCCTGCCACAGCGCCACCGAGCCGACCACGATCTTGGGGTTGTCGTAATGGACGAAGCCGCAGTCCGGGCACATGAGCCGCTCGCGGTTGTCGCCCTCCGGCACCGCCCGCACGCTCGGACCCTTCGGCCGCATCTCCTCGGGCCGCTTCGTCTCCGCCATGCGCCTCACTCTCTACCATCGGAGGGCATGGGACAAGCAGCCGTGATCCAGCTCGCGGCCGCCTCAGGACTTGCTCCGCTTGAGCGAAATCGAGCCGATCCGGCAATCGCCGCCTTGCAGGCTGCCCTCGAAGCGGTCCTCCTGAAATCGGCCTGAGAGCTCGTCAGCACCCCTCGTTCCCTTGACCGTGCCGTCGGCCGCGATCGTCCCGGAAACGGCGCTCCGCCCGAGCGCGCCCACTATCTGACCGGAGACGCTGTTGCCGACCACCTTGAGGGTGACTTCCAGGTTCTGACAGGGATTGTTGCTGAAGTTGTTGCCAAAGGCGCTCACCGACCCCCGCCACTCGCCGTCGAAGCGCCCGGACGTCGAAATGGCTGGCGCCGGCGGGCTCTCCGGCGCTGCCGCGCTTTGAGCGGGAGCCGGCGGCTGCGCGCGCGGCGCAACGACCGCCTGCTGCTCCGTCTTGAGCTCGCTCAGGCGGTTCTGCGCCAGGCCCCGGAATTCGCCCTTGGGATATTGGGCGAGGTAGGCCTCGAAATCCGCGGGGTTCTTGCTGTCCTTGATCGACTGCCAGAAGACAATCTCGCGCTCCGCGCCGGTAGCCGGCGGAGCGGCCGCTGGCGCCGGTGCCGAGGCGGGTGCGGCGGGCGGCACGAAATAGAAGCTGCCCTCGATCGGCGAGCTCGCCACCCATGGCCGCTGCACGCCGCTCGTCTGACGGTCGACGACGACGCCCACCTTGTTGAAGGTCTCGAGCAGCTCGAGGCCGGGAACCCTGAGCGTCTCGGCGAGCGCCAGCGCATAGGGGCTGTCGCGGCTGCCGGGACCGCCGTCGCTCGCCACATTGCCGGGCTGCGTCGCATAGGAGATGAGCGTGCCCCTGGGCGCCTTCATCTGCGCCAGCCCGCCGCCCACGTCGCGCAAGCCGCGGCCGCCGAAGGGATTGTTGCGGCAGGCATCCAGGATCACCAGGTTGAGCTTCGAGTTGGCCCCCTCCATCACCTTGAGCACGAGATCGGCCTCGACGAGCTCGAAGTCGACGTCCGAGGGCTTGGCGGGGTTGGCATCGACCGGAACCAGGTAATTGACGCCCTCGATTTGCAGCCCATGGCCGGCATAATAGAAGAGCCCGACCGCGGCGGCGTTCAACTGGTCGCCGAAGCTGCGGATCGCCTTCTGAATGCCGGCGCGGTCGAGATCGATGAGCGCCTTCCCACCCACCAGCGAGAAGCCGAGGCGCTCCAGCGTCTCGGCGATCAGCCGCGCATCGTTCGCCGTATTGGCGAGCCGCGGGACGTTGACGTACTGGCTGTTGCCGATGACGAGGGCGACGCGGCGCTCGCTCGCCTCCGCCGCGGTCCGCCCGGCCGCGAGGAATGCGGCGAGAAGAACGGCGCCGATGACAACGGAGAAGTGCCAGGACCGCATGAGCTTCACGCCGCTCTCCGTACCCCTCGAGGGCAATCGCGTCCGCACCTGGAATGACGTCCTGTTATCACAGCCGGCGCGCGGCTGTCGATGCGCGAGCGGCGCAAGCGCGGATGGGCGGGGTACCGGCCGGCTCAGAGC
>Ga0116217_10005775_pt1 | contig 10821 bp, 10 predicted proteins | sample Sb_taG_6_FD_89697 | JGI IMG/M metagenome (GOLD analysis project Ga0116217, IMG submission 89697) | Peat soil microbial communities from Weissenstadt, Germany - Sb_50d_4_PS metaG | ecosystem: Environmental > Terrestrial > Soil > Wetlands > Peat | place: Germany: Weissenstadt | collected 2010-09-21 | reverse complement strand
CGAGTACTGCGCCGCCTTCCCCAACCACGCCGGCCCCGGCTCGCGCGCCCCGCGCCTGCCCGACGCCGATGACGTCCTCGCCAAGTGGCTGCTGCTCAGCGCCGACGAGCAGAACCTCATCGCCGGCGCCAACATGCACCTGCCCGGGCGCCAGATCCCCCCGGAGCGCCTGCGCGAGGACCTTGCGCGCCTCGCGCGCTGGGAGCGGGAGCGGCTCGGACGCCCCCTGCACGGCGGACACCCCCTGCACGGGGCGGATAGTGTTCCCGCCTCGTGAGCAGCGCCGCCACCATCCCCTCCTTCGACGTCAAGCACCGCAGCCGCGCCCTCACCGAGGGCCCTGAGCGCGCCGCCGCGCGCTCCTATCTGCACGGCATCGGCTACAGCGCGGAGGACCTGGCCAAGCCGATCGTCGGGGTGGCGCACTCCTGGATCGAGACGATGCCCTGCAACTTCAACAACCGCATCCTGGCGGCGAAGGTCAAGGAGGGCATCCGCGCGGCGGGGGGCACGCCGATGGAGCTCAACACCATCGCCATCTCCGACGGCATCACGATGGGCACCGCGGGGATGCGCGCCTCGCTGGTCTCGCGCGAGCTGATCGCGGACTCGATCGAGCTGGTCGCCTCCGCCCACCTCTTCGACGCGCTCGTCGTCATCTCCGGCTGCGACAAGACGATCCCCGCCGCCGTGATGGCGCTCGCGCGCCTGAACATCCCCGGCCTGATGCTCTACGGAGGCTCGATCCGCCCCGGTCACTTCCGGGGCCGGGAGGTCACCATCCAGCAGGTCTTCGAGGCCGTCGGCGAGTACGCCGCGGGCAAGATCTCCGAGGCCGAGCTGCACGAACTGGAGGAGGCCGCCTCGCCCGGAGCGGGAGCCTGCGGGGGGCAGTTCACCGCCAACACCATGGCCATGGCCTTCGAGGTGCTCGGCATCTCGCCCGCCGGCTCGGCGATGGTGCCCGCCGAGGACGGGCGCAAGCTCGAGGTGGCCTTGCAGTGCGGCGAGCTCGTCATGGACGTATTGCGCCGCGGGCAGCTGCCCAGCGACGTCATCACCAGGGAGGCGCTGGAGAACGCCATCGCCGCCGGGGCCATGAGCGGCGGCTCCACCAACGTCGTCCTGCACCTGCTCGCCGTCGCCCACGAAATGGGCCTGCCGCTGTCGATCGACGAGTTCGACCGCAACTCCGAGCGCACCCCCCTGCTCTGCGACCTGCAGCCGGGGGGGCGGTACGTGGCCACCGACCTGTATGAGGCCGGCGGTGTGCCCCTCGTGCTCAAGCGCCTGCAGGAAGCCGGCCTGCTGAACGACTCCGCGATGACGGTCACCGGGCGCAGCATCGGCGAGCACGCCGCCGAAGCCGAGGAGACGCCCGCTCAGCGCGTCGTGCGCCCCCTCTCCGACCCCCTCAAGCCCACGGGCGGCTTCGCGATCCTGCGCGGCAACGTCGCCCCCGACGGCTGCGTGGTCAAGCTCGCCGGGCACGAGCGCCGCCGGCACACCGGCCCCGCGCGCGTGTTCGACGGCGAGGAGGCCACGATGGCCGCCGTCCTCGCCAAGGACATCCAGGCGGGCGACGTCGTGGTCATCCGCAACGAGGGCCCCGCGGGCGGCCCCGGCATGCGCGAGATGCTCTCCGTAACCGCCGCCCTCGTCGGCGAGGGCCTGGGGGAGACCGTCGCGCTCATCACCGACGGCCGCTTCTCCGGCGCCACCCACGGCTTCATGGTCGGCCACATCGCCCCCGAGGCAGCCCGGGGCGGACCCATCGGAGCGTTGCGCGACGGCGATGAGATCACGATCGACGCGGACTCGCGCCGCATCGACGTCGCCCTCACAGACGCGCAGATCGCCGAGCGCCTGGCGCTCTACGCCCCGCCCCCGCGCGCGGACGAGCACATCGAGGTGGCCATCCAGAAGTACGCCAAGCTCGTCGGCTCGGCCGCGCAGGGCGCCATCGCCCGCTGAGGCGCTCCCGACCGAGATGCAGCCCGCCGACCCTACATCGGCACTCGCTCCCCCAGTTGATTCTATTTAATGGCAACATTCTGGAGTCGGAACAGCCGTTGCAGTAGCCGCCACTCTACATTATGCTGGCATGCCTGCTACCCAAGCTGCCCGGCCAGCTACGACGCGGAAACTGCAACAGCAGCCACGTTGCAGGCTTGCGACGATACATCTTATCCCCTTTCGAGCGTCACGCCAATGGCCGGCGGTGGGCAGTCCTACAACTATGAAGGCGACGGAAGGGGTCAGCTACACGGTGCCTCCGGCGTCATTTGATCCAGCCAACGCTTCTGCTGCCGAACTGAAGGAGTATGGCGTCCCAACAGCGCCTCCCACTAGTTCTCCTGAATATCCAATGTGGAACAAGATGATCCACAATATGCACTTTAATGGCACGCCACCCTCGCACCTAGTGCTCTTGCATAATACCACTGGATTCCGTTCCGCAAATACTGGTGCTCAGGGGTCCACAGAGGCACCTCCAGGCCGTCAGACTTCTCCTAACTGGTCTGGCTATGGAGACTTTGCAAGCACTCAGGCATACAACAGGTCAACTGCGTACTTCGTTGAGCCAAATCCCACTGCTACGTGCTCCAAGGCTGAGGAGGTAAATTGGGCTGGGCTAGGAGGGTGGAACTCGCACAATCTCGCCCAGAATGGCACTGCGAATGGCATTCCAGGTATCGGTGCACATAATGGATGGTGGGAGATACTTCCTGGAGGGGTCGCGCCTGTCGGCGAGCACGCTAACGTTGGCTATTTCTTTGAGGCCCAGACGTACTATGAAGGTTATTGGGAAAGCCGTAGCCACTTCAACTTTTATTTCTACGACTACTATGATGGAACGTGGGTATCGCCGCATATCTGGACTACCAACGGTGTCGATCGATCAACTTCTGAGTTCATTGTTGAGCGCCCAGCAGAAGAACACTCAAATGGCTTGCATTACTATAAGCCGCTGATGGACTACAGCGACGTAACGATGGAGGGCTTCACCGAAGGCTACCCCCTTGCCCATTATCCATACAACTACACCATAATGCAGCGGAGAGAATCGCCTTATACAACACTCGCCACCGTGCAGGGCATTCCGCCAGAAGAAGATGTATTTTCGGATCTCTTTCAGAACTGTGGCGCAGAAGAATGGGCTGGATATTAGACGAGTGTAGTTTTTCCCAAACGCCCTCTCGTCCCTATGCGGTTCCCCCGCAACCTGAACGGGGGAACCGGTACGTGTCGATCCATCCCCGCTTGCGATCCATCCCCGCTTGTGGTAAACTCGGATGCGCGATGAGGCTCATGTTATCCATGATCGTTGGTGCCAGCATGTGTGTCGCTCTGGGCGCCTGCGGTGCCGCGTCCAGCGAAAATAAGGGTCAAGGCAACCTCGGCTATACCATTGCCCACGCGGAGCTTGGCGCGCTGGCGACAAAGGCTCCGAGCAAACATTGCCTCCCTCCGACTACGACAGGACTAAATCAGGAACTTGTGCCGGGTACGCCGTGTGCAATCATCCTCTCACGTTACGCGGGCCTACCTGCGCATGTGGGCACCAAGTTGGTGGGGCGGGTGGAGTTACGAAGCCCATCTCTTCTACGCAGCCTGACAAGTGAGTTTAACGCACTCCCTTCCGGAGTAACAGGAACTATCGTTTGTCCTAATGATCGTGGGTCAGAGATCGTGGCAAGCCTCAAGTACCCACACCACCAGGCTTTGCGGCTCACTATTACACTCACGGGGTGTCCAGGCGCCCTGCGAGGGTCAGTGAGCCGTTCGGCGCTGGGACGGCCGGGCGAAAAGCTGATTGGACGGCTTGAACGACTGGTAGCGCGTCGCTGAGTTTTAGAGAGTGCAGATCCGTGAAGTCTTAAATCGGGATGTTTGTCGGCTACCCCTGTGACCCAAGTAGCTCTGGGAGTCTGATGGAAGGTGCGTGGCTTCTGCCAGGCGCCGCGAGGTGCCGCCGGTCACTCGCCGAGAAACCCCTCCAACAGCGCGTTGAACCGCGCTGGCCGCTCCAGCATCGGCATGTGCCCCGTATCGGGGAGGATCACCTTGCGCGCATCGGGGATCAGCTCGGTGAAGACATCGGCGTCGCGCACGGACAGCACCTGGTCGCGATCTCCCCACACCACGAGCGTGGGGCACGCGATCTCGGGCAGGCGATGGCGGAAGTCGTAGTCCAGGTTGGCCTGGAGCGCCTCCACGAAGCTCGGCTTGCCGGCGCCGCGCAGCACCTCCGCCGCCAGAGCGCTCGGCAGCCGGCCGGGATGCCGGACCACTCCATACAGGATCCTCTCGCGCAGCCCCGGCCTGCGCATCAGGGTGTCGGCGTGCGCGGCGCCCCACGCCGTGATGGCGCCCAGCGGCCGCCGCAGCCTGTGCGCCTGGCGCGCTCGGCGCAGGCCCACGGGGCTGCCATAGCTCGAGATGCCGGCCGGGGCCGCCAGCACCAGGCGCTGCACCCGTCGGGGGAAGGCGATCGCCAGCTCCGCCGCGACGAAACCGCCCATCGAGTTGCCCACCACCGTCGCGGCGTCGATTCCCAGGGCGTCCATCACCCGATCCAGCACCCGTGCGTAGAGGCTGACCGTGATCCGCTCGCGCGGCGGCGGCGAGTGGCCGAAGCCGGGCAGGTCCAGCGCCACCGCGCGATGGGAGTGGGCGAACGCCGGCAGCTGCTCCAGCCAGTTCTGCCACGAGCCCGTGAGCCCGTGCACGAAGATCACCGGCGGGCCCTCGCCCAGGTCGATGACGTTGACCGGGCGCTCGTCCGCGATCACCCAGCGCTGGTGCCGGCGCCAGTCCACGTCAAGCCACGCGGAGCGGCCCACCGGGCCATAGGGCTCGGGCGGCGCCTGCGTGGGGACTGTGGAGATGCTCGACACAGACAGCAGTCTATTCGGCAGGCGCAGGCACTCCGGCGGCGAACCTCTTGAGGGTGAGCGCCACCGACTCCGCCCACTCCAACCTCGCCGCCGTTCCCCTCGATCCCGCCACCCCGCTCGACCCCGGCTGGCGCGCGGCGCTGGAGCTGCTGGAAGGCGATCTGCGCCGGCGCGACGCGGCGGAGAAGACCCTGCGCGCCTACCGCGTGGACATCGGCCAGTTCGCCGAGTGGGCCATGGCCCAGGGCCTCACGCCGCGGACGGTCGGCGTGAAGGCGGTGCGCCGCTACATAGCCCGCCTCTCCGAGCGCCGCGCGGCACCGGCCACCTCGGCGCGCAAGCTGGCGGCCCTGCGCGCCCTGTTCGCCAGCCAGCGCGAGCACGGGCTGATCGCCGAGAACCCCGCCGACCTGGTCTCCAGTCCCCGCCGGCCCGCGCATCTGCCCAAGGTCCTGCGGGCGGGCGACGTGGGTGCTCTGCTGGACGGCATCCCCGCATCCACCCCCCTGCAGCAGCGCGATCGGGCGCTGTTCGAGCTGGCCTACGCCTGCGGCCTGCGCGCCGAGGAGCTGGTGTCGCTCACGATCGCCGACATCGACCACGACGGCGAGCAGCTGCGCGTGGAGGGCAAGGGCCGCAAGACCCGCTTTCTGCCCATGGGGGAGCAGGCCACGGCGGCGCTGCGGGTCTATCTGGAGGACGGCGGCCCCGGTGGATGGGCAGGAGGCCGCGGAGGGGGCCATGGAGGGGTCCGCGGAGGGGGCCGCGGAAAGCTGCTCGACCCGGACCGCCGCGACGAGCCCGCGCTGTTCCTCAGCAAGAGCGGCCGCCCCCTGGGCACCGGCGATGTGCGTCGCCGCCTGCGCGTGTGGACCTCCAGGGCACGGCTGCCCGGCGGGGCCTCTCTCGGCGGGGCCTCCCCGCACGCCCTGCGCCACAGCTTCGCCACGCACCTGCTCGACGGCGGCGCGGACCTGCGCGCCATTCAGGAGCTTTTGGGTCACGCCAGCCTTTCGACCACTCAGGTTTACACTCGGGTAGAGTCAGCAAGGCTCAGAAGCGCATACACGCGCAGTCACCCGCGGGCTTGATCGGCGGGGGAACACCCTGGAGACGAACGTTGGAGACGAACGTCAAATCGATCGAGCTGCGCGAACTGTGGCGGCGCTATAAGTCCGACGGCGATGCTCGCGCACGCGAGCGGCTGGTGCTGGCCTACTCGCCGCTGGTGAAGTACGTGGCGGGGCGCACCGCCGCGGGCCTGCCCCCGCACGTGGAGGAGGCCGACCTCATCTCCTACGGCCTCGTGGGCCTGATATCGGCGATCGAGCGCTTCGACCTGGGCCGGGAGATCAAGTTCGAGACCTATGCGATCACGCGCATCAAGGGCGCCATCATCGACGAGCTGCGCGCGATGGACTGGGTGCCGCGCAGCGTGCGCGCCCGCGCGCGGGAGATCGAGCGGGTCAACGCCAAGCTCGAGAACCGCCTGCAGCGCGCGCCCACCGATCAGGAGATGGCGGACGAGCTGAACGTTCCGCTGAGCGAGCTGCACGACTCGCTGCTGGCCATCTCGCACTCCTCGATGGCGGCCCTGGACGAGCTGTGGAACGTGTCGGACTCAAGCGGCGATCAGGTCTCCCTGATGGACACGCTCGAGGACCCCGCCGCGCCGGACCCCGCGAAGGTGCTCGACGTGGGCGACCTGAAGGACCGCATCGCGGACTCGATCGCGCGCCTGCCCGAGCGCGAGAAGCTGGTGATCGCGCTGTACTACTACGAGAATCTGACCCTCAGGGAGATCGGCGAGGTGCTGGGGGTGACCGAGTCGCGCATCTCGCAGCTGCACACCAAGGCCGTGCTGCGCTTGCGCTCGCGCATGCAGAGCGATAGTTTCGACTGATGCACGCCGCGGATCGGATCCGCAATGTAGCGCTGGTCGGCCATCGCGGGGCCGGGAAGACCTCGCTGCACGAGGCGCTGCTGTTCGAGGCCTGCGTCACGAGCCGCCTGGGCAGCGTGGTCGATGGGAGCACCGTCTCTGACTCCGATCCCGACGAGCAGGCGCGGCAGATGTCGATCTCCTCGGCGCTCAGCTCCTTTGCGTGGGAGGAGCGCAAGATCAACCTGCTCGACACCCCCGGCGAGCCCAGCTTCGTGGCCGACGCCCTGGGCGCGCTGCGCGTGTGCGAGTCCGCGATCTTCGTCGTCAACGCGGTGATGGGCGTGGAGGTGACGACCAGCCGCCTGTGGGCACGGGCCTCGGAGCTCGACATCGCGCGGCTGCTGTTCGTGAACATGCTCGACCGCGAGCGCGCGGACTTCTTCCGCGCCTTGGAGCAGCTCAAGGCGGCCTTCGGCCCGCACGTGGTCGCCACCGAGATCCCGATGGGCTCCGAGCACGAGCTGGAGGGCATCATCGACCTGATCGACATGAAGGCCCTGCGCCACGACCCGGACACGGCCGCGCGCGGCGCCGCGAAGGTGCAGCCGATCCCCGAGCACCTGCTCGGGCGGGCGCAGGAATACCGCGAGAAGCTGATGGACGAGGTCGCGGAGGTCTCCGACGCGCTGATGGAGCGCTACCTGGAGGGGGATGAGATCTCCCACGAGGAGATCGTGGCGGCGCTCAAGGAGGGCACCAATCACGGCTCGATCTTCCCGGTGGTGTGCGGCGTGGCCACGCACAACGTCGGCACCTCGCGCCTGCTGGCGGCGATCGTCGAGGACCTGCCCTCGCCCGTCAAGCACGGGCCGCTGCGCGTGGGCGAGGTGGAGCTGCTGCCGGATCCGGAGCGCGAGCTGTTCGCCTACGTCTTCAAGACCCGCGCGGACCCCTTCGCCGGGCGCATCAACCTGCTGCGCGTCTACCAGGGCACGCTGCGCCGCGACAGCCAGGCGCTCAACACGCGCGCCCACGCGAAGGAGCGCATCGGCCAGCTGCTGCTGTTCGAGGGCAAGGAGGTGGTGCACCTCGATGAGCTGGGCCCGGGGGACATCGGCGCGGTGGCGAAGCTCAAGGAGACCCGCGCGGGCGATTGGCTGGCCGCGCGCGATGAGCCGATCGAGATGCCGCGGCTGGAGCTGCCCGCGCCGGTGATGGCCTTCGCGATCGAGCCCCGCAGCCGCGGCGACGAGGACAAGGTGTTCAGCTCGCTGCGGCGCCTGCAGGAGGAGGACCCCACGATCGACCTGCACCGCGACGCGCAGACGGGAGAGCAGATCGTGGCCGGCCTCTCGCAGGTGCACGTGGAGGTGGTCGTGGACCGCCTGCGCGAGCGCTTCGGCGTGGAGGTCACGCTCAAGCCGCCAAGAGTGCCCTATCAGGAGACGATCCGCAGGCCCGCCAAGGCCCACGGGCGTCACAAGAAGCAGACGGGCGGGCGCGGGCAGTTCGGCGACTGCCACATCGAGATCGAGCCGCTGGGAAGATCGGATCCCGCCCAGCCCCGGGACCCCACCCTCGACCCCGCCCGCCCCTTCGAGTTCGTCGATGCGATCAAGGGCGGGGTGATCCCGGGCCAGTTCATCCCGGCCGTGCGCAAGGGCGTGGAAGAGGCGATGCAGAGCGGCGCCGCCGCGGGCTACCCCGTGAAGGACGTGAGAGTGCGCCTCGTGGACGGCTCCCACCACTCGGTGGACTCCTCGGAGATCGCCTTCAAGATGGCCGGCATCCACGCCATGCGCCAGGCGCTGGAGGAGGCCGACCCGGTGCTGCTGGAGCCGATCATGCTCGTCACCGTGTCCGTGCCCGAGGAGTGCGTGGGCGACGTGATCGGCGACCTCAACAGCCGCCGCGGGCGCCCGCAGGGCATGGAGCCGGCGGGGGGCATGACCGAGATCAAGGCCGAGGCGCCGATGGCGGAGATGCTCAGCTACGCGCCGGACCTGCGCTCGATCACCGGCGGCCAGGGCGACTACACGCTGGAGTTCCTGCGCTACGAGGAGGTGCCCGCGCACCTGGCGCAGAAGGTCGTCGTGCAGGCCGGCGTTTGACTGGGAAGTCGAGGGGCCCGGCTGCGCCACCCTCGTAGCGCGGCGACGCACGTCTAGGACGTGGCGCCGGATGGGATGAACGCATCGAGAGCCGCCCATCATTACTCTGAAGCGCCGATGGCCACCAGATCGATCGTCACGTCCCAGCCGGAGATCGCCTGCGAGGTGTGCGGCCGGCGCCTCTTGCGCGGCGAGCAGCCCGACGTCTTCCTCAGCAGCGGTCAGCGGCGCATGGTGTGCGAGCTGTGCGTTCCCAGGGCCGCGAACGAGGGCTGGCAGCGCGAGAGCGAGGAGGGCTTTTCGTCCACTGCGCTCCCACGGGCGCGCAAACGCTCTAGCATCTGGAGACGATGATCTACTGCGTGGTGCCGCGGCCGCTGGCCGACGAGCTGTATCCGAAGCTCCAGGAGTACTACCGCGACGACGAGAACGTGACGGTGATCGTGGACCGCCGCCACAGCGATCGCCGCGCGCGCCGGGGCGCCACTGGCGCCCAGGGCCCCGAGGGGCAGCGGCGCGTCGTGCGCGAGCGCCGCCGGGCGCGCGTGCCGGGCGAGCTTCCGAAGCTCGCGGGCGTCTCCGCCGAGTAGCAGCTCGCGCGTCTGTCTCACCGCCTCGCGTTCCGTCCCGGCGGAGGCTCATAATGCCGCGTCCATGACGAAGCTGATCGTGCACGTCGATGGCGGCGCCCGGGGCAACCCGGGTCCGGCCGCGGCCGCCAGCGTGGTGTCCACGCCCGAGGGGGAGGTGATCGACGAGGCAGCGGAGCTGCTCGGGCGGGTGACGAACAACGTGGCCGAGTACCGCGCGCTGCTGCTGGGCTTGGTGCGCGCCCGCGCGCTGGAAGCGAGCGAGGTGGAGGTGGTCAACGACAGCGAGCTGATCGCCAAGCAGGTGACGGGCCTCTACAAGGTCAAGCACCAGGACATGCGCTCGCTGCACCGGCAGGCGATGGCCGCATTGCGGGAGTTCGAGAAGTGGTCCATCCGCACGGTGCCGCGCGCCCAGAACGCCCACGCGGACGCGCTTGTCAACCAGGCGCTCGATGGGGCGCGGACGTAGCCGGCCGCACGGGGTTCGCGGCCGCTCGGGTTCGAGGGTGTCGCGTGGATCTCAGTGCAGCACGTGCGCGGACTGCGCGATGTTGATCATCTGCGGGTTCGAGAGGTCCTCGCGGAGGGTGTTGTTGACCCAATAGAGCACGCCCCCCTCGCGCCAGGCGACGACGTGGATCGCGGAGCCGTCGTCGACGAACATGTAGTGGCGCCCGCCCAGCGAGACTTCCTGGTTTACGTGGTTGACGATCGTCGGGTCGGTCCAGTCCATGCCCTCGACGTCGTAGTAGCCGCCGAGGATGTTCTGCTGGAAGACCTCGACGAAGGCGTGGTGGGTGTGACCCTGTGTGTCCTTGAGCGTGTAGGCGCGGATGCCCTGCGGCACCGCCGGCCCCGTCTGCAGGCCGGGGTAGACGACGGGGAAGGGCAGCCCCACGGCGGCGTCGAAGACCTGCGCGCGGTCGCTGGATGATGTGGGGTAGAGGCCGATCGCGGCCGGGGTGAAGCCCGTGTGCCCGTGCCCGTGGCCGGCGGAGGCACTGGTGGAGGCCAGGTGGTGGGGCACCGCGACGCGCTGGTCGCCGTGGAGGAAGTCTTCGACCGTTTCGCGGATCTCCAGAGGCGTGGCCGTGACGTAGTCGACGCCGCCGATCACGGTGCTGTCGGAGGCGAAGCGGAACTTGACCTGGCGCAGGGGCTTTTCCTGGGAGAAGGCGATCAGCTTGGTGAGCTTGATCAGCTCCGAGGCCGAGGGCGGGAAGGTGGTGGTGATGGCCCGGCCCACGGCCTTTGAGACCTTGTCGATTTCTTCGATGAGATTGCTGGTGGAGACCTGCTCGCGGAGGCTGCGGATGAAGTCCTGCTGACGG
>Ga0116217_10005771_pt1 | contig 10825 bp, 9 predicted proteins | sample Sb_taG_6_FD_89697 | JGI IMG/M metagenome (GOLD analysis project Ga0116217, IMG submission 89697) | Peat soil microbial communities from Weissenstadt, Germany - Sb_50d_4_PS metaG | ecosystem: Environmental > Terrestrial > Soil > Wetlands > Peat | place: Germany: Weissenstadt | collected 2010-09-21 | reverse complement strand
TCTTTTACGACAACCGAAAGCAGGACCTGGCGTTCGAAAAGCCCGCCGCGAAGAGCGCAACGAAACGTCACCATGTGCGCTTCTGGAAGGCGCTTGACGCCGGCCGGCCGGTTTGGCTGGGCTCGGCGACGTTCGACGACAGCCTCGGCGTCAGCCATTACACCGGCCAGATCACCCACCACGTTGCGCCGGACATCGACGCCGAACGCGACCTCTTGTCGAATGACCTCGCCGCGGCGAACAAGGTTGAGACGACCTATTCAGTGAGCGGCGTCGGCCCGACGTTGTTCGCGCGGAACGGCGGCGGCGATCCCTATTTCACCGACGGCGACATCACGGTTTCGAAGCTGGTCTCCGGCTGCGCGGCGCGGGGCGGCGCCCCAGCCTCCCTGCCCGCGCCGGCCAATATCGCCGCAAAGAACGTCTTCTTCTCATGGCTTGCGGCGCTTTGGCGGGCGCTGCCGTGAACCCCTATCCCGCGAACACGACCGTCTTGCCCTGATTGAGCAGCACCCGGTCCTCGAGAACGTTGGCGACGGCGCGGGCGAGCACGCGGCGCTCGACGTCGCGCCCCTTACGCACCAGATCCTCAGGCGTATCGCGGTGGCTGATGCGCTCGACGTCCTGTTCGATGATCGGGCCCTCGTCGAGATCGGAAGTGACGAAATGGGCCGTCGCCCCGATCAATTTGACGCCGCGCTGGTGCGCCTGGTGATAGGGCTTCGCCCCCCTGAACCCGGGCAGGAAAGAATGATGGATGTTGACGCAACGCCCTTGCAGCTTGGCCGCGAAGCCGTCCGACAGAATCTGCATGTAGCGCGCCAGGATGACGAGATCGGTGTTGGCGGATTTGACGACGTCCCACGCCTGCGCCTCCTGCTCCATCTTGGTTTGCCTGGTGACAGGCAGGTAGTGGAACGGAATGTCGCCGAACTCGATGTGGGCATAGGTCTCGCGCGGATGATTGGCGATGATGGCCACTGGATCCATCGGCAATTCGCCGCTGCGCCAGCGATAGAGGAGATCGACGAGGCAATGGTCGAAACGCGAGACCATGAGCGTGACGCGCTTGCGCTGATCGGCCGTGCGCATCGACCAGGTCATCGCGAGTCCGGCGGCGATCGCCCTGAATTTTTCGCGCAAAGCCTCGACGTCCCCGTGCGGCGCGGCGGGATTGAACACCACCCGCATGAAGAAGTTGCCGGTCTCCGTATCGTCAAATTGCTGGGCGTCGAGGATGTTGAACCCGCCGTCGAACAGCGCGGTCGAGACCTTAGCCACAATCCCCGGCCGGTTGGCGCACGACAATATGAGAATATGACGCGCGCTCGACATGGGCGCCCCTCCTCAAGGCCCGCTCAGATCATCGGATTCCTCGCCCCGTCGCAATGCGCATGACTTTGACGGCGTTGCCGATGACGTCGGCGGGGCGCTTCTCGCCTTTAGGGCCTGTGGGCATCTCTATTCCTCCCCGTCGCGGAGAAGGCGATCCAATTCGTCCGGCTGCATGTGTCGGACCAAATCAACAGTCTCGCGCGCATATCTACGATCATTCAGGTCGGGGGCGCCCGCGTGTGCCTTGCGCGCGTAATTTTTCGCAAAGATTTGTATCTCCGCAGCTTTGCATTCCCGGCGCTCGTTCGTGTTCAGGCGCTTGCGTTTTGGTTTTGCCTGAGAGTTCATAAATCTGTGCTCTCCTCATGCTTTCCGCCAAGCATTAGCACAGGACATCGCGGCGGCGCGAGCGAGCGTCAAGGGCCGCGAATTTCAAAACTGAGACACTACCCGGCGCTGCTACTTCTTGACCTCATTGAGGATTTCCTCGACGGAGGGCGCAATTCTCTCGACGATAACTTCGATCCCTTCGGCGTTCGGATGCAAGCCGTCGGGTTGGTTGAGCTTTAGGTCGCCCGCGACGCCATCAAGGAAAAATGCGTAGAGGGCAACGTCGTAGCCTTTCGATAAAGCCGGATAGATGGCGGAGAATTCGCGATCATACTCGGCGCCAAGATTGGGCGCGGCGCGCATGCCGGCAATGAGGGTCGGCAAATGAGCGGCCCGCGCTTTGTCCAGAATCGCGGAGAGCGCCGCTCTCGTCGCCTCGGGCTTGAGGCCACGCAGCATGTCGTTGGCGCCGAGCTCGACGATCAGCGCGTCGGCATCCGCCGGGACGGCCCAGCCGTACCGCGCAAGCCCGTCCGCGGCCGTGTCGCCGGAGACGCCGGCGTTGAGAACCTCCACGTCCCAACCCTTGGCGCGAAGCGCCGCTTGGAGGCGATCCGGAAAGGCCTCGCCGGGCGGCAAGCCCAGGCCGGCGGTCAGGCTGTCTCCCAAGACGAGGAGGCGAAGAGTTCGCGCGGCGGCATGCGAAGCCGCAGCCAAAGCCGCCGCGAACGCGAGCGCCTGGACGATGAGGCGCCAATGCCCATATGAGGGCGACTTCGTTTTCAGGAATTCCGGCAATGGTCCTTCCTGCAGTGGCGATGCGCGGCATCGACCTCAGCCTCGGCCGCGGCGCCGCTCGCGTGCATATCTTGCGTGATGTCAGTCTGACAATCGGCAAGGGCGAGGCGGTCGGCATTGTCGGCGCTTCCGGCTCGGGCAAATCGACGCTTCTGATGATCATGGCCGGGCTGGAGCGGCCCGACGAAGGCGAAGTCGAGATCGACGGCGTCAAGCTCGGCGCGATGAACGAAGACGCTCTGGCGCGGTTTCGCGGGCAGCGCATCGGCATCGTGTTCCAGTCCTTTCACCTTATCCCGACCATGACCGCGCTCGAAAACGTTGCAGCGCCGCTCGAGCTTGCGGGCGCGAACGACGCGACGGCGCGCGCCAGGGCCGAGCTGGAGCAGGTGGGTCTCGGCGACCGTTTCAGTCACTATCCGGCGCAGCTCTCGGGCGGCGAGCAGCAGCGCGTCGCGCTGGCTCGCGCGCTCTGCCCGCGCCCGTCGTTATTGATCGCAGACGAGCCGACCGGCAATCTGGACGAGGCCACAGGGCGCGCCATTATTGACTTGCTGTTCGATTTGCCCGCGCGGCATGGAGCGACGCTGGCCCTCGTCACCCACGATGCCGCCCTCGCCGCTCGTTGTGACCGCATGATCCGCATGCGCTCGGGCCGGGTCGAGGAACCGGCCCCTGTCCCCATTTCCGCATGAACGCTCCCGCGGCATTCCCTCTGGCTCGCGGCCGGGCGCCGATGGCGCGCTTCGCCATTCGCGACCTGCGCGGCGGAATCACAGGTCTACGCATCTTTCTCCTCTGCATCGCGCTCGGGGTGACGGCGATCGTCGGCGTCGAAAGTCTCGCGCGCGCTCTCAATGATGGTCTCGGGCGCGAAGGACGCGTGATCCTCGGCGGCGACGCCTCGTTCTCGCTCATCCATCGGCGCCTCTCGGCCGACGAGCAGCGCTTTCTCGAAAGTCATGGCTCGCTGTCGACGATCGCGACGATGCGCGGCATAGCGAGGGCGGCGAGCGGCGACGCGGCGCTCGTGGAAATCAAGGCCGTCGAACCCTCGTGGCCCCGCATTGGCGTCGCAGGTTTCGCTCCGTCGATGGCGCTCGACGATGCGCTCTCCGAGAAGGATGGCGCATTCGGAGCCGCGGTGGAAGAGGCGCTGCTGGCGCGACTCAACTTGAAGCTCGGCGACGTCATTCGCATCGGCGACGCGAATTTCGCGCTTCGGACCGTCCTCATCAGCGAACCGGATCGACTGGCGACAGGCCTGGGACTCGGTCCCCGCGTGCTCATTTCACAAGCGGCGCTCAACGCCACGGGGCTGGTGCAGCCGGGATCCTTGGTGCGCTGGACAACGCGCGTCATCATGGGCGGAGCGGGCGGCGCGCCGGATGAAGCGGCGGTCCAAGCCCTGCTGGACGACGCCAGGCGGCTCTTTCCGCAGGCCGGATGGGACGCCCGCTCGCGCCTCAGCGTTTCCCCGGACTTCAGTCGCGATCTCGATCGGTTCGCCGAGTACCTTACGCTGGCCGGATTGTTGTCCTTGGTCGTCGGCGGGGTCGGCGTCGCCAACGCGGCCCAGGGCTTCGTCGAACGCAAGCGCGCAACGCTTGCGATTCTGAAGGCGATCGGCGCGACCGGAACGAGCGTCGTGGCGCTCGCGCTCGTCGAGTTCGCGATCGTCGCGATGATTGGCGCGCTCGCCGGCGCGGCGCTTGGCGCGGCGATCCCATTTGCCGTCGATTGGCTGTTCGGGTCGCTGCTGCCAATCCCGATCGCCCCGTCGATCGAGCCGAGCGTGATCGCGCTTGGCGTGGCGTTCGGCCTCTTGACGGCGTTCGCCTTCTCGATCGTGCCGCTCGGACGAGCGCACGACGTGCCGGTGACGACGCTGATCCGCGATCTCGCCGAGGAGCGTCAGGGCTGGCCCCGCAAGCGCTACCTCGCCGGGGCGGCGCTCGCCGGAACGGCGCTCATCGCGCTTGCCGTCTTAACGAGCCCGCAACGGTCGGTGGCGGCGACCGTCGTCGGCGCGACTTTCGTCGCTTTCATCGCGCTGCGGCTTGTCGCTCTCGGCATTGCTCGCCTCGCACGCCATGCGCCCCAATGGCGCTCCGTCGAATGGCGCATGGCCCTGGCCGCCATCCACCGGCCGGGCGCGCTGACGGCCTCGGTCGTGCTGTCGCTGGGCTTGGGCCTCGCGGCGCTCGTTGCGCTGACGCTTATCGACGCGAACCTGCGCGCCGAGCTCACTCAGTCTGAACCCGGCGTGACGCCGAGCTTCTTTTTCCTCGACGTGCGCGGCGCCGACGCTGGCGCGTTTCTCGACTTCCTCAAGCGCGAGGCCCCGGGCGTCAAAATCAGTGAGACGCCGATGATGCGCGGGCGCTTCGTCAGGATCGGCGGCAGGCCGGTCGAAGCGGTCAAGCCCAGCGATAATGTCGCCTGGGCGCTGGAGGGCGACCGCGGCGTGACCTTCGCCGAAAAACCGCCGGAAGGCTCCGAGATTGTGGCCGGGAAATGGTGGCCGAGCGGCTATTCCGGGCCGCCGCTGGTTTCGATGGAGAAGGACGTGGCGGAGGGCCTCGGTCTCGGCGTCGGCGACACGGTCGTCGTCAACGTGCTCGGGCGTGATATCGCGGCGAAGATCGCCAGTCTCCGCAAGGTCAATTGGCGCAGCTTCGCGATCAATTTCGTGCTGGTCTATTCTCCCAACACCCTCAAAGGCGCGCCCTACACCGAGCTCGTCTCCGCGGCTCTTCCGTCCGACGACAAGCCGGAAGCCGAGCTCGCGCTGTTGCGCGCGGCGGCGCGGCAATTCCCCACCGTCGCCAGCGTCAGAGTGCGTGAAGCCATGGAAGAATTCGAAGCGCTGGTAGCCAAGCTTGCGCTGGCGATCCGCGCGGCGACGGGGGTCGCGCTGATGACTTCGGTCCTGGTGCTCGCCGGGGCGCTGGCGGCCAATCGGCGCGCTCGACTCGCCGATGCGACAATCCTGAAAATCCTTGGCGCGACCCGCGGACGGCTGACGGCGATGTTCCTCATGGAATATGCGCTTTTGGGGGCTTCGACGGCCGCGTTCGGCGTCGGCGCGGGGGCGCTCGTCGCTAGTTGGACGGTCAGCCACATCATGAAGTTCCATTTCGCCTTCGACTGGACCTCGTCCCTCGCGGCCGCGGGCGGAGGCCTTGCGATCACCATTGGGCTCGGCATGATCGGCGCCTGGCGTGTCCTTAGCCAAAAACCAGCAGTGTACCTGCGTGAATTGTGACGGCGCGCGCGCCCTTGACCAAGGCACAATTTGGATGCACATGCCTGACCGCGCATTGGGATGCTTATGATTTTTGAGACATTTGCGTACAGGAAAAAACTTGCAAGCCGCGCTGGGGAGCCGGACGTTTATACGTACGATCTCGCACCAGAACATTTACGTCACCAGATTTGCATGGCTTTGTACGAGGGAATTGGCAGGTTCCACGCGTATCAGGCTCACGAATTGAGTTCCGTCGCCGAAGCAAATGTTGCGTAGGGAAAAATAGACAGCATATGTATAAAAGAAATAGAATCATATTTGAGATATTTTCCTAGAGAAATTAATCTTAGCGATCGATATCTTAACTACTTGATGAAAAGTTGATGATATCGATGATTTCTTGAGTGCCCTCGAAATCGGATGCGTTATCCTGACTATATTTTTTGATAAGAATCCCCAGGCGCGAGGTGCAGTGCAAGACGCTGAGGACGCTCTTCGAGAAATTAACCAACGCTTCGAGCAACATGCGGTTGGCTACCAGTTTGAAAGCGGTCACATAATCCGAGTGGACTCCAAAATTGCCCATGCGGAGATCGTTAAACCAGCACTCCAGCTTCTGACCGCATCTATGTTTGCTAAGGCCAATGAGGAATTCCTTTCTTCGCATAAACACTATCGTGTTGGCGCTTATAAGGACTGCGTCACTGCAGCCAATCGCGCTTTTGAGAGCGCGTTGAAGGCGATATGCGATACAGAGAAGTGGCCTTACGACAAAGGGGATCGGGCGTCTGAACTAGTGACCAGGGTAACCAATAACGCCCTCTTCACACACGATTTTGATAAAAGCCTCTCGGCGTACGTGGCTATGCTCAAGACTGGAATGCCCTCTGTTAGGAACGATGCTGGCGGACATGGCGAAGGAATTGCAGCCGTGGCCGTTACAGCAGAAATTGCCCGATTTGCGCTGAATCTCACGGCGTCGAATATCTTGTTCCTTGGCGAGTCTTATGGTGCATTGAAGGCGCGATAGGGCGAACGGACAGTTGGAGCCGCATTCGCCGACGTGGCGAGTCGTGGGGGCACAAGCTGGCCGCCTTCTTGCGCGAATGTGATAAACGTCTTGCGTCAGGCGGTCCGGCCGCCGACGAGGGAGGAAGCGCCATGACCACACTTACGCAATCCTACGTTCACGGCGGCAGCTCGACGCCCCTTATCGGCGAGACGATCGGCCACCTTCTGCGCCGAGTCGTCTCCGAGGGACCGGAACGGCCGGCGTTGGTCACGCGTCATCAGGGAGTGCGGTGGACCTACGCCGATCTCCTGCGCCGCTCCGAGGACCTCGCAGTCGGATTGCGCGCCCTCGGATTGGAGAAAGGCGACCGCATCGGCATCTGGTCGGCCAACGTCAGCGAATGGGTGCTGGCGCAGTTCGGCACCCCGCTCGCGGGGCTCATTCTCGTCAATATCAATCCCGCCTACCGGGTGCACGAATTCGAATACGCGATGAGGAAATCCGGCTGCCGGGCGCTGATCCTGAGCGCCGGCCACAAGAACAACGACTACTTCGCGACTTTGCGGGCTTGCGCCCCTGAGATCGACGCGGCTGACCCCGGCAAGCTCCGATCCAAAGGCCTGCCGAAGCTAGAAATCATCATCCGCTTGGGGGCGGACAAGAGCCAGGGGATGCTCAACTTCGACGAGGTCGCCACACCCGCGACGGCGAGCGCACGCGCCGCGCTCGCCGCCTTCGATGCGTCGCTGCAGTTCGATGATCCGATTAACATCCAGTTCACCTCAGGGACCACCGGCGTCCCGAAGGGCGCGACGCTGACCCATCACAATATCGTCAACAACGGCTTCTTCATTGGCGAGGCCATGCGGCTGACGCCGGAGGACCGGCTGTGCATCCCGGTGCCCTACTATCACTGTTTCGGGATGGTGCTGGGGAATCTCGCCTGCGTCACCCACGGATCGTGCATGGTGAGCCCGTCGGAGGGATTCGACCCGATCGCCACTCTGGAGGCCGTGCAAATGGAGCGATGCACGGGCTTGCACGGCGTCCCAACGATGTTCATCGCCATGCTCGAACATCCTGAATTCGCGCGCTTTGATCTCAAAAGCTTGCGCACCGGGATCATGGCGGGCTCGCCCTGCCCGGTCGAAGTCATGCGGAAGGTGGTCGATCACATGCACATGAGCGAGGTGACCATCGCCTATGGGATGACCGAGACGAGCCCGGTCAGCTTCCAGAGCGCCTTTGACGACCCGCTTGAGCGGCGCGTCTCGACGGTCGGGCGCGTTCAGCCGCATATCGAAGTCAAGATCGTCGACCCTGAAGGCCGGATCGTTGCGCCGGGGGTAGCAGGCGAGTTGCTCACCCGCGGCTATAGCGTCATGCGCGGCTATTGGGACGATCCCGCCGCGACGGCCGCGGCGATCGACGAGGCCCGGTTCATGCATACCGGGGACATGGCGACGATTGACGCCGAGGGTTACTGCAACATTGTCGGCCGGCTGAAGGACATGATCATTCGCGGCGGCGAGAATATCTATCCGCGCGAGATCGAAGAGTTTCTCTTCACCCACCCGGCCGTCGCCGAGGTCCAGGCTTTCGGCGTCCCCGATCAACGGTATGGGGAGGAGCCTTGCGTGTGGATCCGCCGTCGCGAGGGGTCGGCCTTGAACGAAGACGAAGTGATCGCCTTCTGCCGGGCTTCGATCGCCCATTACAAGACGCCGCGCTACGTACGCTTCGTCGACTCGATCCCGATGACAGTCACGGGCAAGGCGCAAAAATTCCTCATGCGCAAGGCCATGATTGAGGAATTGGGTGTCGCGGAGGAAAAGACGGCCTAACGGCGGCGGCGCCGCGCGCCACGGAATCCAATGGCGCCGCCAAAAAACTGCATTTGGAGCCTTCACTAGAAATTGAGAGAATCTCGGTTCTCTTGGCAATTTGCTTGGGCGCGCTTAAATGTGCGGGCAGGACAGGGGCGTGAAGGCCAGAGAAATCTCAGGCGACCGCTCGGTCACGGGAAGGCCATGAACGCGAATTACCGAAATTTCGCCCTGTGGGTGATCATCTTTCTGCTCGTTCTGGCGCTGGTGACTTTGTTCCAGAGCCCCGGCCAGAAAGCTCCGTCGAGCGAAATCACCTTCAGCCAGTTGCTGACCGACGCCGACGCTGGAAACGTTCGCGACGTCACGATCGCCGGCCCGGAGATTTCCGGCCACATGAAGGACGGGCGGTCGTTCCAGACCTATGCGCCCAGCGATCCCAGCCTCGTGCAGACGCTGTACAAGAAGGACGTGACGATCACCGCCAAGCCGCCGTCGGACGGCAACAACTGGGTTTTGACGATCGTTTCCAGCGTGCTGCCCGTGCTCTTGTTCCTCGGCTTATGGATCTACATGACGCGGCAGATGCAGGGCGGCGCCGGCAAGGCGATGGGATTCGGCAAGTCGAAGGCCAAACTCTTGACCGAGGCGCAGGGGCGGGTCACTTTCGAGGACGTCGCTGGCGTCGACGAGGCCAAGGAAGACCTGCAGGAGATCGTCGAATTCCTGCGCGATCCGCAGAAGTTCCAGAAGCTCGGGGGGCGCATCCCGCGCGGCGTGCTGCTCGTCGGCCCGCCGGGCACCGGCAAGACTCTGACCGCCCGTGCGGTGGCGGGCGAAGCTAACGTGCCGTTCTTCACGATTTCGGGCTCCGACTTCGTCGAAATGTTCGTCGGCGTCGGCGCGAGCCGCGTGCGCGACATGTTCGAGCAGGCGAAAAAGAACGCGCCCTGCATCATCTTCATCGATGAAATTGACGCGGTCGGCCGGCATCGCGGCGCTGGCCTCGGCGGAGGCAATGACGAGCGCGAGCAGACGCTCAATCAATTGCTCGTCGAGATGGACGGCTTCGAGCAGAACGAAGGCATTATCATCATCGCGGCGACCAACCGGCCCGACGTGCTCGACCCGGCGCTGTTGAGGCCCGGCCGCTTCGATCGTCAGATCGTGATCTCGAACCCCGACTTTATCGGCCGCGAGAAGATTCTCAAGGTTCACGTGCGCAAGGTGCCGCTCGCGCCGGACGTCGACCTCAAGGTGGTCGCGCGCGGCACGCCGGGCTTTTCGGGCGCGGATTTGATGAATCTCGTCAACGAAGCGGCGCTGCTGGCGGCCCGGCGCGGCAAGCGCGTCGTCACCCGCCAGGAATTCGAGGATTCGCGCGACAAGATCATGATGGGCGCCGAGCGGCGCACCCTCATCATGACCGAAGAGGAAAAGCGGCTGACCGCCTATCACGAGGGCGGCCACGCGCTGGTCTCCGTCTCGATGCCGGCCTCGACGCCGATCCACAAGGCGACGATCATTCCGCGCGGCCGGGCGCTTGGCATGGTGCAGTCGCTGCCCGAGCGCGATCAGATCTCGCAGAGCTTTGAACAGCTCATCGCCCTGCTCGCGATGTCGATGGGCGGCCGCGTCGCCGAGGAACTCGTGTTCGGCAGGAACAAGGTGACTTCCGGCGCAGCCGGCGACATCCAGCAGGTGACCAAGATCGCCCGCGCCATGGTGACCAGGCTCGGCTTCTCCGACAAGCTGGGCACGGTCATGTACGGCGAGAATCAGGACGAGGTGTTTCTCGGCTATTCACTGGGCCGCCAGCAGAACATTTCCGAGGCGACCGCAGAGACGATCGACCAGGAAGTGCGCCGTCTCGTGCTCGAAGCGCACGACACCGCAACGCGCATCCTTACTGAGCGGCGCGCCGACCTCGACACGCTCGCCACGGGCCTGATGGAGTTCGAGACGCTGACTGGGGATGAGATCGTCGGGCTTTTGAAGGGCGTCAGGCCGGTGCGCGAATCGGCGACCGACCGGGAGCCCCCGGCCGCGCGCGCCGCAGTGCCCTCGACCGGCAAGCCCCGCCCGATCGGCCCGGACGCTGGCGGCATGGAGCCGCAGCCCCAAACTTGATTTCGCCGCTTGGCGAGCGTCCTTCTGGACGCCGTGGGGAGCGCAGCCGCGCGGTCGGCGAGTGTCGTCGACCGCCCTTAGCGTCCGTTGGGAAAGTGTCATGCCATAGTGATTGAGGCGCGGAGGCGGGTGATGGAAGCGAAG
>Ga0116217_10005770_pt1 | contig 10825 bp, 9 predicted proteins | sample Sb_taG_6_FD_89697 | JGI IMG/M metagenome (GOLD analysis project Ga0116217, IMG submission 89697) | Peat soil microbial communities from Weissenstadt, Germany - Sb_50d_4_PS metaG | ecosystem: Environmental > Terrestrial > Soil > Wetlands > Peat | place: Germany: Weissenstadt | collected 2010-09-21 | reverse complement strand
GCCAAGGGCACGTTGCCGACCGAGCACACGAACGACAGGACGGCGATCACGGGCCCTATCAGCGCGCCCCACCCCGTCTGTATCAATGTCGGGGAGCCCGTGAGGAACAGGCCGTTGAAGAAGCCGTTGGGGAGCTGCGCGACGAATCCGGCGAGCAGGAACCCGATCGTGATCTCCTTGTAGAGCATCTGCCAGTCCCCGCGGAAGTTGTGCGCCACGTCCGACCAGGCCGACACGGACGTGAGGCGCTCCCGCCAGGTCATCTGCTCGCCGGCCATGTGGTGCTGATGCCCGGTGTCGGCCGCCTGCGCGTGCTGACGCGCCTGTCGCTCGAGGCGCGGGGAGACGAACAGCCGCAGCAGCACGGCCATCAGGGCGATCATCACGAGACCGCCGAGGTACTCGGCGAGCGTGAACTGCCAGCCGATCAGCACCCACAGCACAAGGCCGAGCTCCCAAACGAGGTTCGTGGAGGCGAACTGGAACGCCAGCGCACTGGAGGCCGAGGCGCCCTTCTGGAAGAGGCTCTTGGAGATCGCTATCGCTGCGTAGGAGCACGAGGACGACGCGGCGCCGAGACCCGTCGCCCTCGCAAGCGGGCCAACGCCGTCGCCCGAGAGTGCCCGCTCGATCCGCTGCCTTGGCACCCATGCCTGCACTACGCCCGAGATGGCGAAGCCGAGGACGAGCGCCCACCACACCTCCCACGCCATCAGGAAAGCGTCCTTGAATCCATCGCCGATCGTGGTAAGTATCTCCACACCACTAATATACCCCTCCCCCGTAGTGGTATGATGCTGGGCGTGGCTACGACGACACGATCACCCGCCGGCAAGGGCTACCAGGCGACCAAGGATGAGCTGCTCGACCGCATGGCCCGCATCAAGGGGCAGGTGGGCGGCATCGAGCGGATGGTGCAGGAGGACCGCTACTGCATCGACGTTCTCACGCAGATAGGCGCTGTCCAGGCCGCGCTGGACAAGGTTGCCCTCCGCCTGCTCGACGGGCACGCCCGCACCTGTGTCCTCGGCGCGGAGCCGGAGATTCAGGAGGACCGCACCGTCGAGCTGATGGCCGCCGTCGGCCGGCTCATGCGCCGCGGATGAACACCGACGCAACCGCTGGGAGGGCATCTCGATGAGCGACCGCGGCGCCCAACTAATGCAAGCAGCCGACAGCCAGATCACCGAGCTGACCGCTCTGCTCGGGGCACGCGACGAGGCCGCCCTGAGCCTCCCGTGCCCCGGTCGCGAGAAGCTAGGCGACGGCACCGTAGCCGCGTGCGCTGCGCACACAGCAGGGAACTACCTGCGGATCGCAGCCTTCATCGCCGGCGAAGACCACGAGGACCACGCACCTGTCACGCACGGTCCGGGTCGGCGCGACCCTCACCGCATCCCGTCCTTCCTTCGAGGCCGCAGACACGCCGCCGGCCACGACGCGAGCAGGCACAGCGCTCCCCCCGGTGCCGGCGACGTCGACCGACGGAGCTTGCTCGACCGGCTATCCGCCGCCCGGGACGCCTTCGCGCCGCTCGCCAACCTCACCGACGAGCAGCTCGACACGGTGCCTGCAGCGAGCGACATGAGGTTCTGCGACGGGCAGCGCACTCTCGAGCAGATCGTCACGAGCCTGCTCAACCATCAAAGCCACCAAGTCGCCGCGCTCAGAGCGGCTCTCGCGTAACGGGGCCAGCGCCCGCGGGCTACGAGCGGCGGGCGCTGCCGAGGATGTGCGGTGTCACGGGCAGCAGCGGGCTTGGCTTGAAGGCAATCCGCTCCTGGGTTGCGACCTGGAAGCCCGCGCGCTCGATCGCGGCGCCAGTGTCGCGGGAGCAGTGGCAGCCGGCGCTCAGCAGCGGGTAGATCGTCGCGTCGGCGATGCGCTGCGCACGGGCGATGCCGGGCTGGCGGGAGACGACGTGCTCGTAGAAGCGCAGCTCGCCGCCTGGGCGGAGCGCCCGGCGGATCTCGCGTAGCGCCGCGTCCTGGTCGGGGACCGAGCACAGCACGAGGGACACGATGGCCGCGTCGAACTCGCCATCCTCCGCGGGCAGCGCCTGCGCAGTGCCCGCCTTGACCTCCACCTGGGTCGCCGCCCGCTGCGCGGCGCGTTGCGCGAGCTCGCGCAGGTGTGGCTCTGGCTCGACCGCGATCACCTTGCTGACGCTGACCGGGTAGTAGGCGAAGTTGATGCCGTGGCCGGCGCCTATCTCGATCACGCGGCCCTGCAGGTCGGCGAGTAGTGCCCGCCGGTGCTCGTCGGCGCCGCGCCGATCGCCGGTGGCGCTCAACCGCGGATACAGCCGGGCGAAGATGGGGTGGCGGTGGGTGCGTTCCACGGTGCTCGGGGCTGCGCTTATCGGAAGGTTTGCTCAGCGACGCCGGGCGGTGGCGCGCTCGCCGGTGTCGCTCAGGGGCTCTTTGGCCCGCCGGGCTATCGACCAGTATGCGCCGAGTCCTGCGATGGCGAATGGGACGATGCAGGCGGCGCCGCTGAGGACTTCGGTGAAGTCGATCGCGGTGCCGGTCTCGTGAGATACAGCAGCCGTCCCGCCTGCGCTGAGGATCGACGCGACGAACGCCCCGGCGAACATGAGCACCACGAGCAGGGACAGGCCCATCCCGGCCGGGCTCATCCTCGCCAGTCGCGGCTCGCTGCCGCTCTCCAGCTGCGCGACGCGGATATCGAGCAACTCTGGGCCGCCGATCGCGGCGGCGACCTCGAGCTCGCTCCAAGCCGGGCCACGCACAACCTTCAGCAGCGCGGCGGCGAGTGGAGTGCGCCCGCACTCCTTCACCGCGCGGCGGTCGGCGGCGAGCTCCCGTCCGGTGACGTACCGGGTGCGCAGGGCGCTGAGCGCGGGCAGGAACAGGAACGTCGCCGGCAGCGCCCGGACGAGCAGCACCTTTAGTGGGTCGAGGTTGCGCACGTGGTAGCTCTCGTGCTCGAGGACGGCCGCCAGCTCGTCCTCTGCGACGCCCTCGAACAGTCCGTTGCTGATTGCGACGCGAGGCGTCAGCGCACCGTAGGCGAAGGAGAACCATTCGGCGGCGTCTACGAGGATCACACGTCCCTGAAGGCCGGCGTGATCGGCCGCCAGCGCCAGATCGGCGGGCAACGACATCGCGAGCGTTGACACGCGTATGGCGAGCGCGCGCGAGGCCGCGATCTGCCGCCACAGCGATCTGACACCGAGCACGACACCTACGGTTACGAGGACCACGAAGATGACCGCCGGTAGGAGGTTGTGGCTGCCGCTCACGACGCCGCCGAGCCCGGCGTGCGACGCGCGGGAGACGATCAGCGGCACGAGTACCCCGCCGACCGCACCGCACATCAGGTACATGCCGAGCAGTAGAGAGGAGCCGACGAGTATCGCGAAACTGCGGTTGGCGCTATCGAGCCGCATCACTGCTCCGCGAGAAGGTGGCGCAACCGTTGCAGCGTGTCCGGGTTCGAGCGCGCCTCATCGACAAAGTGTGCCATCGCCTCCTCGCCGTAGGTGCGGATCACGTTCTTGACCGCAAGCCCAGCCTGGCTTGGTGCCGTGGCCTGGTATAGAAAGCCGCGGCCGTGACGCTTGCGAGCGAGCGTGTCTTTCTCGGCAAGACGAGCCATCACCGTCATCACCGTCGTGTACGCGAGCGGCTCGCTGCGGCGCGCGTTGAGCACATCGACGATCTCACGAACGGACACCGGGTGATCCGCGCTCCAGACCGCGTCCATCACCTCTCTGGAGAGCGGCCCGAACTCGCCGCCGCCGTTCGGGGCTTTCATAGACATACCCTTATGCTACTACAGCCACGTCGTATATGCTAGTGGTTGTGACCCCGCGCAACAGCGCACCCAGGAAGCCCGATCCGGCGACAGATCAAGCGGGCACGCGTCGAGTGAAATCGCGCAAACGCCCCGGCTCGGAAGCTCCAAACGACGGGGATGCCCTGCGGCTGTTCTGCTTCCCCTACGCCGGCGGCGGCACGACGGTCTTCCACCGCTGGCCGGAAGGACTCTCAGGCCCCGTAAAGGTCCACGCGGTCGAGCTACCCGGACGCGGCCGGAAGTTCACGACAGACCCAGCGCGCCGCATGGACGACCTCGTAGACGCGGTCATCGACGGCATCAACCCACACCTCGCCAAACCGTTCTCGTTCTTCGGTCACAGCCTGGGCGCCCTCGTCGCGTTCGAGGTCGCGCGAGCCGTCCGCGCCCGGCTCGATGTCGAACCCGTCGCACTGTACGTCTCCGCGCATCCCGGCCCACAGCTGCCAAACGACCAGCCGCCGCTGCACGCCCTTACAGACGCGCAGCTCCGCACGGAGCTGCGGCGTGTCGGCGGCACGCCGCAAGAGGTTCTCGCCAACGACGAGTTCATGCGCCTGCTGCTGCCTACGCTCCGCGCCGACTTCGAGGTAGCCGAGACCTACACCTATACACCGGGCGCCCCGCTGAGTTGTCCGATCGTGGCGTGGGGCGGAGTGGACGACCCGCAGGTCAGCGCGGATGACCTGAAGGCGTGGGCCGAGATGACGACGGGGCCGTTCGCCTTCGCGATGCTGCCGGGTGGGCACTTCTTCATCGACCAAAACAGACGGGAGCTGCTGGCCGCGCTCGACGCGTCATTGACGCTCTGGCATTGACCGATCGCCCCCACGGCGCGGCGGCGAACCCCGCGCCGCGCATGTGGCGATCCGGTGTGAGGCGCGCTTGACTGCCCGCGCCGCGCCCTCGCCGTCTCCGCGAAGCCCCGAGCAGCGCGATGGGACGCCGCACGCTTTCGCACCTCGTCGCGAGCTCGAGCGTCGGGGGCCCTGACGGCCGCTCGAGTATCACCGCAGGCGGCCACGCCCGCCCGGTGCTTGCCCGCGCGTTTGCGGCGGTGGTGCGCGCGCCGGGCTGGCCAGCCCCCTCGCCGCGGTGCGCCGGCCAGCTGCGCCGCGGCCGGCGCGACCCCCAACCCCGACCGTCGTCGCCCGCCGATCGCGTATCATCGGACTCGAAACCGACAACCGATGACCCGCGTTGCCTGGGGTGCTTTTGGGGCAACTGTTTGGGGCGATTCTGGGGAAAAACACCCCAAAACTGAGTCCCGACCAGTCCATTGAGGCGCCAAAACACCAGTAAACACGGGCCTTCACGAACCCAGGAGGACCCCTTGCGATCTATGGTAAGGAAGGGGTCGAAGGAGCGGGCCACTGCCCTTCTATGCCCCAGTAACGCCAGCAGGACAGCGTTTTTTTGGTCGGTATCGGCTGTGGCTGGATGCGGGCGCGGGGTGTTTTGGGGCGTCAGGCTCCTTCTGGCCCTAGCCGCGTCACGCAGGGGCACAGCCGCGACGAGCAGGTAGCCAGGTCGTGGCTGTGCGCAACAAGCTGCCAGGGTTGGTGTCTATAGACATGAGCAGTCGTCTAAAGCCCATCCGTGGAGTTGAGATCAGGGAGCGCCGTGGTGGCGAGAACCGCTACGCCTACCGGGTCCGCTTCCAGAACGCGCGCGGCGAACGCAAGGCGCGGACCTTCGACTCCATGGAGGACGCACTGGACTTTCGTGCCCGATTGCGGCTGCTCAAACGGGAAGGCGATCTCGGCGCGATCGAAGCCGGTAGAGAATCGCTCGAGCAGCTCATGGGCGACTACTGGCGCCTGTATGCCGAGACCCGGCTGGAGCCGAGCACCCGCAGGAAGTACCGCTGCCTGTGGAGCAGGCACATCGAGAGGCGGCTTGGCGCGATGGATCTGCGCCAGATCACGCCGCTCGTCCTGTCGGAGTTCATCCTCGAACTCCAGCAGGACAGGGTCGGCACGCCGACGATCCGAAGCTGCCTCGGGCTGCTGCAGAGCATGTTCGCACGGGCCGTGGAATGGGACAGGACGAGAGTCAACGTCGTCAAGCTGATTGCCAAGCCACGAGTGCGTCGCGCTCGCGCGATCAAACCGCTGCGCCCGGCCGATGTCGAGGCGCTGCGGCGCCATATGCTGCGCAGCCAGAAGCACGGACTGCGCGACGCGACGCTCGTGAGCGTCCTCGCCTACGCCGGCCTACGCCCAGAGGAGGCGCTCGCCCTCGAACACCAGCACGTGCGCGGGAAGACAATCCTCGTCGAGCAGAAGTGGGTCGATGGAGAGATCCTGCCCGGCCAGAAGACCACCCGGCCACCCCGCTTCCCGCCGCTGCTGGACGTCCTGCGCGCCGACCTGCACGACTACGAACTCGCCCGCAAGCGCCCTTACGGTTTGATCTTCGCGCAGGCAGACGGCGCACCGTGGCACGACTACGACTGGCGCGACTGGCGCTCGCGGGTCTGGCAGCCAGCATGCGAGGCAGTCGGCTTGGCCACGATCGCCCGCACGACGGTCGTCAAGGACGGCAAGCGAAGAACCAAGCGGACCTACGATGGCCCCGTGCCCTACGACCTTCGGCACAGCTTCGCAAGCCACCTGATCCACGAAGGCAAGCACTCGATCATGCAGATCGCCGAGTGGATGGGCCACAGCCCCGCCACCCTGCTCAGCCACTACGCACACCTCATCGCCGACGTCACCGGCAAGTCGACCCTGCTCAGCGAGCGAGCGATCAAGGCGGCGCGCGGAACCCAGCCGACGCCGGCGACCAGCAGCTCGACGGCAGGAAACGGCCACCGCGTCGTCGCTCACTGGCGCTACTCGTAACGCAGCTTGCCGCGCACCGCGCCGTGCGGATATGAGCGACTTCAGAGACACGACCGTTACGAAGGTTGCCCGCGCAACTATCCGCAACCACGGTCTACCGCATCATCCGCGAGCATCCCTAGGCTCGGGATGTTGGGTCTCTATGCCAATCTTTGAACTAGTCCATCCCTTTCCGATCAGCCACGGCGACCATTCTTTTGGCGTCTGGGACTGCCGCTGCAGTCCAGGGGGGAGTCTCGTCGACGAACTGGCCCTCGTGGTTCGCGAGCTGTACGTCGACCCGCCTGGTCTACTGGCGGCCCTAGAAAAAGCCTTGGCTGATGCAGGCGGCGGTGCCAGTATGGTGCCGCTTGAGAAAGCTATTCAACGATTTGCGGAAGCGGCAATTCCCGCGCCGGGCACTCATCCAGTGCCACAGCTAGACGTGGCTCGCAACGAGCTAGCCGAGGTTCTCGCCGTACTCGCGCTGAGCGCGACGCGCGGGACGGTGGTGCCCGCCTCCCGTATCCGGAATAAGGAGATCGGTGGAGCACCTTCTCGTGGTCGCGACCTGCTGGGAATCGATGCCCAACCACTCATGGCCGTCGTAGGGGAGGTCAAGGCTTCGGACTCGAAGAGCAGTCCGCCGGACGTAGTCGATGCCGGCCCGCACAGCATGAGAGCCCAGCTTCTGACGGTGGGCACTGATATGGATCGTCTCAGTGCCGAGCTCAATTGGGCGATTAAGCACTCTCCATCGCAGCACAAGGCTCTGGTTGCGCAGGCCATGCTCGCGCACGTCGCTGGCCAACTGCCCGTCGTAGCTGCCCCGATTCTCGTGCGGCCAGTCGCCCGTCACGGCGAGCACGACTTTGGAGCCTTCCTCGACGATCCTACCCAGTTCGCGCCTGCCTGCGTGCACTTCTGCCTGCTCCGTGTCGAGGGTAGTCTTGACGATTTGGCGCGTGCTGTCTACGAACAGGCCCGGACATGACCGACGAACCACAGCCCATCCCATCCGCCGTCCTGCTCGGACAGCAGGTCGCCGAGCTCCTGCGCGCGAGAGGCCTTGATCAGCTGATCGCCCGTTCACGACAGCTTGCTGTGGTGGAGGAGATCGTACGCCAGCGGCCGTCGGCCGATGCCGGCGTTGAGGCATCTGTTTGGCGTCTCTCGGAAGCTCTTGAGCGCCTAGCTCTCGAGCTCCGTGAGCCAATCGAACGACAACAGCTCTTCGATGAGGCGTTCCTCTGCAGGCGGTCAATAGACATTGCCCCACTCTCGGCATCCGAGACCCTTACACACCTCGTATGCCTCACCGCAGATGCACTCGCCGCTGAGCGGCGACCAGAGCTGATGATGCTGCTTCGGGGGCTTGGTACCTCTGCACTTGAGGTGCCGGAAACGTCTGCATGGCGCGAGGAGCTCCTGCTTCGTGTCGCCCGCGCTTTTCTGATCCTCGCGCGCCGGTCTCGCGCTTGGAGTGACGTCGAGGACGCCACCTCCGAGATCGTCCGGCTGAGAGAATTGCAAGCGGACAGAGAGGCAGAGCTTCTCAACGATGCAGGTGCGCCCCTGCTCGCGTCGCTGGTGTCTCTCTACAACCTCGCGCGATCAGTTGAGGTAACGGCTGAGTACATCGTGTCGGGAACCCCGGGCGATGCGGCAATACGCTTGGATCGCCATCACGACAACGTGTCGGAGATCCTTGAGCTCGAACCCGATCCCTCGCTTGGTCATCTAGCCGACTTGCTCCATTTGGGATTGCAAGCGCTCGTCAGTGCAAGCATCTGGACCGTGACGCGTGGCCTTGGTCAGCGCATCACCGAATTCGTCGATGTTCTGACTGAGCAGGCTCGCGACAACCCGGTGCTCGAGCTGTGGCCGAGCCAGCGGTCAGCGCTTAGATCAAGCCTGCTGGATCCGGCAAAGCGTGCACTTGTCGTGCAAATGCCAACTTCCGCTGGCAAGACGCTCATAGCCGAGTTTGCGATAGTACAAACGCTCGCACTCAATCCAGATTCTACTGTCGCTTACGTCGTTCCCACCAGAGCGCTAGTTAACCAGATCACGTTGCGTTTGCGGGCGGATTTGGCGCCCCTGAAGTTGCAAGTTGAGGCTGCCGTGCCGGTCTTCGAGCTTGACCCTGTCGAGGATGAACTGCTCCAGAGTGAGCGGATCCATGTATTGGTGACTACACCCGAGAAGCTTGACCTGCTGCTGCGACAGGACCATCCTTCAGTCCGCCAGATAGCGCTCGTAGTGGCAGACGAGGCTCACAACCTCGGCGAGGGAGAGCGAGGCGCACGTCTGGAGCTCATGCTCAGCACGGTCAAGCGTGAACGCACTGAGGCACGGTTCCTACTGCTTTCACCCTTCCTGCCAAATGCCTCAGACCTAGCCGCTTGGCTAGGGGACGATCCTACAGCGATAGTCACCGTTGACTGGAGGCCCACCGAGTTGGTGACCGCGGCCGCAGAGTGGATAAAGCCCCGCGGACAACCCTACGAGTTGCAACTGACGACACTTCCGAGCGCTCATTTCGTCGAGCTAGATTCCGAGCTTCCGGTGCCGTTGGGCGTTTCGGAGATCCAGAGATCCAGTCGCTCCAAAGAGGCGATCTCGACATCTGCAGCGCTGCGACTAGTCGAGCGCGGGAGCGTTCTTGTGCTCTGCCGTGGTCGCCTGACCTCCGAGAAGCGCGCGGCAGGAATTGCCGCAGAGCGCCCCGAGCAGCGCCTCAGCGACTTGGGCCGGGCAGTAGTCACCTATGCCGAATCCGAGCTTGGTCGCGATCATCCATTGCCTTGGCAGCTCCGTCGCGGAGTCGCTTTCCATCACGCGGGGCTATCGCACGACCTGCGCTATCTAGTCGAGCGACTCGTAGATTCCGAGGACGTCCAGATTGTGTGTGGCACAACCACGCTCGCGCAGGGAGTCAACTTCCCACTTGCGACGGTACTGGTAGAGACGATGCAGAGGCCTGTGGACCCCCCGGTCTCCTGGCAGGAGCTGTCCTTTGCTGAGTTCTGGAATATCGCGGGTCGAGCCGGGCGGGCAATGCGTGATCGCCTCGGATTGGTGGTCTACCCTGCGATATCGCCACATGACGTGGATCCGTTCCGCCAGTTCCTCCAGCGCGACGCCCAAGCGCTCGCTAGCGCGCTGGTCGGCGCGCTCGAAACCGTCGATGCTGCTAGCAGCGAATTCGATCTCCGCTGGGTTCGGCGCAACCGCGCTATGGCCGTGTTCACGCAGTATCTAACCCATGCACTGAGCGTAGGCGGCTATGAGAGGGCACGAGCTGACATCGAGGATCTGCTGCGCTCCTCACTGGTGTACCACCAAGCACAAGCTAGCGACCCCGCGTTGGCGCGGGAGCTAATCGCGCTGGCGCGTCGTTATCTTGACAAGGTAGGGGACACAAGCGCTGGGTATCTACGCCTAGCGGACGGGACAGGCTTTTCTCTGTCGTCGGTCAACCTGCTATACGCCCAGCAGCGTGGCGAGCACCGTGAGTTCGAGCGACGCGAGTTCTGGGAGCCGTCGGATCTGTTTGAATCCGACCTGAATGCCCTAACCGGGTTGGTCACAGTGCTGGCTGACGTGCCCGAGCTGAACCTTGGTGCGCGGGAAACTGGGCCATTTAATCCTCGGGTAGTGGCCGGAGTCATACGTGATTGGGTGGGCGGACATACCGTAAATCAGATTGCTGATCGTTGGTTCTCCAATACCGAGCCGAACGCCGATAAGAGACGGAGCATGACGGCGCACTACCTCTACTCCAAGCTGATTGGCCAAGTGCCCTGGGGAATGGGGGCGGTGCAGCGTTTGGCGCTTAGCGCCGACGAGGATCTGCACGCTGTCGGACACGTACCGTCGCTTGTCTTTTATGGTGTACGGAGTCGTGAGGCCGCGGCACTCCGGATGGCGGGCGTGCCGCGCATCGCTGCAGAGGGCATGGGACTGCTATTCAAACATCAGGGAGGAACGCAACCTGATGGCTTCAAAGGGCTACGTACCTGGCTAGCCGCGCGTAGTGAGCAGGATTGGCAAGGCGCCCTACCCACCGACAGCCCCATTGACGGCCGGGACGCCCGGCATATCTGGACGACTTTGGCTGGCATTGCAGACTCATGACCAGTGAGCACTCCTAACCCCTGCCGACTACCGAAGCT
>Ga0116217_10005767_pt1 | contig 10826 bp, 10 predicted proteins | sample Sb_taG_6_FD_89697 | JGI IMG/M metagenome (GOLD analysis project Ga0116217, IMG submission 89697) | Peat soil microbial communities from Weissenstadt, Germany - Sb_50d_4_PS metaG | ecosystem: Environmental > Terrestrial > Soil > Wetlands > Peat | place: Germany: Weissenstadt | collected 2010-09-21 | reverse complement strand
GTAGTGCGAGCGAATATCGCGCGGCTCGAGCAGCGCCCGGCGGTGGCGGGCAAAATCGGCATACGGCATTTGCATTCGGCGGAGAATCGCATTGAGCGCCGCTGCGAATGGACCAGCCTCCGCCATGAGCGGCAGCAGCAGCATTCCGGGCAGCGACGGATTGCCGGCAACATGCGCCAGCCAGGCGGCGATGACCGGCTCGGCCGCGTCGCGCTCGACGAGCGGCGTACCAAGCGGCGCATAGGGATGCGTCCAGCCGGCGAGGATCGGCAGCTTGATGCCGTAGCGGCGTTCTTCGACGCGCGCGGGGAAGAAGCCGAGCAGCTTGCGCGGCTGCGTACCCGACCAGACCAGCACCGCGCCGGCTTCGGGTCCGAATACGGGCGCGGCCGCGAGCGAGAAGGCGGGTTCGTAGAATACGTTGGGCTCAAGCGCGCGGGCGGCGAGATCGCGCCATTCCTCCGCGACCGAACCGAGCTCGCCGAGCTGGCGCCACTCAGCCTGAAACGCATTGATCGCATAGCGATCGGCAAGCAGGGCGCGCCGCGCGCTGGCAATCGCCGAGACGGCGCGCTCCAGCGCGGCACGCGGCGCGGACTCGGAACCGATCGATGCCACCAGAGAACCTCTGCGCCGCGGTCGGCGGGACAACGGCGAGGCGACATTTCTAGCAATGAGGCGTTAAGAATCGGTTGGAATAAATTAACGATTGCGGCGGGAACTCAGGGAAATTTCACGCCGAGACCGTCTCCACAACCTCGGCCAGCGCCGCCGCGACCATGCTACGCTCCGCTTCGCCGAGCGCACGCTGCGGCGGCACCGGATCGCCGACCTCGTAACCCTGAATCTTGAGCGCGGCCTTGATGCAGGCCGCAAGGTTGAAGCGCGCGAAAATCTCGTTGATCCGCCACAGCCCGCGCTGCAATTCCATCGCCTCGGCCCAACGGCCGGTGCGACAGAGATCGTAGAGGCGCACGCTTTGCCGCGGAATAACGCAGGCGGGACCGGCCATCCAGCCGACGCCGCCGATCAGCATGACGCAGGCCGGAATGTGCGCCGATGCCGAGAACACCTTGAGCCGCTCGCAGCGATTCATGATCGAAAGCAGCCGGCCGGTATTGGTCGAAGCGTCCTTGATGTAACGGATGCGCGAATGCTCGCTCAATCGCGCGATCACGTCGAGCGAGAGGTCGGTGCGCTGGAATTGCGGATTGGTGTAGAGCACGACCGGCACCTCGACGGCGTCGGCGATAGCGCGAAAGTAGGCTTCGACCTGCGCCTCTCCGAGCGGGAAAAAGGATTCCAGGATGGCGAGGATGCCGTCGACGCCGAGCTTTTGGTAAATGCGCGCTTGCGCGACCGCGTCCGCAGTCGCGGTCGACGCAACGCCGGCGACCACCGGTACGCGGCCGGACGCCGCCTCAATCGTCGCGCGCACCAAGTCGGCGCGCTGTTCGTTATTGAGATAGGCAAATTCTCCGGTCGATCCGAGCGGGGTCACCCCGTGCACGCCGGCGGCGATGAGATCGTCAACGAGTCGGCCGAGCACATCGGCCTTGATCCGCCCAGACCCGTCGATGGGCGAGACGAGATACGGGAAAACGCCGTGGAAATCGGTCATCAGTGATCGGTCTTATGCAGCGCCAGCGCGTCGATCCATACCTTCGAGCGGTCGTCGTCGAAGACCAAAGCCGGATTTTCCGGCACCACGATCCAGGCGCCGCGCCTGATCTCATCCTCGAGCTGCGACGGCGCCCAGCCGGCATAGCCGAACACGACCAGGCTTTTGCTCGGACCCTTGCCGAGACCGATATCGCGCAAAACATCGGCGGCGTCGCTGAGCGCGATGCGGCCGTCGATATCAATAGTGTCGGGACGGCGGTAGTCAGCGCTGTGCAGCACGAAGGCAATATTGCGGCCGACCGGCCCGCCAAGGAAGATGCGCACGCTATTAGTGATTCCGCTCGCGTCGGCGCCGAATTGCTGAAGCAGGCTCGCAATCGGACGCTTTTCGAGCGGCCGATTGATGACGATGCCGAGGGCGCCGTCCTTATTATGCTGCGCCATAAGTACGACGGCATGGTCGAACGGGTCGCTCATCGTCGGCGATGCGATCAGGAGCTCGCCGGCAAATGACGTGCGGCCCGATACGTCGGACTCGGTTGGCAGCGCGGCGTGCAATACCGCCGCCGGCACCGCGATTGCCGCAGCGGTTAAAATCCAACGCAGATTGCTCCAAACTTTGTAATTGAACGCCCGCACGATCAATCCACCATACCACGCGTTATTCCGGGGCTCCTCGCCGCGCTCGACCCCGAAATGACGGCTGAGAAAGCTAGGGCGAGATATCTTCAAGCAAGCGACCCTTCGTTTCAACCGCGAACAGGCCGGTCACGATCGCGCCCACGAGCGCCACCGCGGCGAAAAGCAGAAATACGTTGCCGAGCCCGTAGCCGACGATGGCGCCGACGATCGAAGGCCCGAGGATCGAAGCGAACCGCAACCATGCGGTCGCCGTCCCGACCGCGATGGCGCGGCTGCGCGTCGGATAAAGCTCGGGTGTGTAGACATAGACTCCGATTGACAGCACCGAGACGAAGAAATAGCCGCTCGACACCAAGACGAGGACTCGCTGCGGCGAATCCGGTCCGAGAATGAAGAGCGAGCCGAGCGCGATGGCGTTGACGGCGAAGGCGAAGGCGAACCACGGCCGGCGGCCGACGTGATCGATCGTCAACGCGCAGGTCAAGGCGCCGACAAACCCGACTGATTGCGTGATGAGGCCATAATGCAACGATTGCTGCAGCGGCAGCTTGAACACCGTCGAGTAGATCGTCGGCAGCCAGACTACGAGTCCATAATTGAAAAAGTAAGCGGCAAACCAGATCACCCAAACCACCAGGGTACGCCTTAGATAAAGCGGACCGAACAGATCGGACCATGACGCCGTCTGTGGCTCGCGCAGTACCAGCGGCTGCGGCGCGGGTAGCGGTTGGCCTGTGGATTTCTCGGTCTCATGCTCTATCCTTGCGATTGCGGCCTGCGCCTCGGTGCTGCGCCCGTGCGTCGCCAACCAGCGCGGCGATTCCGGCAGCAGCCGTTGCAGGACTATGGCGACGAAGGCCGGCAGCGCGCCGATCACGAACATCCATTGCCAGCCGAAACGCGGCACGACCCATGAGCCGACGAGGCCGGTCGAAACCAGACCGACCGGAAACACCAGCTCGTAAAGAAGGACAAAGCGGCCGCGGCCCTTGGCGCGGATGATCTCGCTGATATAGGTCGCCGCTACCGGAACCTCGCCGCCAAGGCCGAAACCCTGCACGATGCGCGCGCCGATGAGCGAGTTGTAATCCCAGGTGACGGCGCAAGCGAGACTCATGACGGCAAAGATCAGGATCGAACAGACAATCGCCGGGATGCGGCCGTAATGTTCCGCGAGCCAGCCGAAGAACAGCGCGCCGGCAAGCTGACCGACATAACCGGCCGCGATGAGAAAGCCGATCTGCGGACCGTTCAGCTTCCACAGCGGCACCAGCACCGGCAGCACGAACGCGATCGCGAGCGCATCGAAGGCATCGAAAAACGTCGCAACGCCGATGATGATTCGCGTCTTGACGTGCCACCACGAGACCGGCAACCGCTCGATTCGAGCAACAACGTCATCGATCGATCCGCTGCCGGCCGCAACCGCTTCGTGTGCGCTCATCGTCGCCTCCCCTCAATCACTGTTCCCTCCCTTGTGGGGAGGGAGAGTTCAGACAAACTGTACCGCAATGCCGCCGAGTTGACCAAAGTCGGCATGTAATGTGTCGCCCTTACGTGCGTGCACCACGCGGGTAAACGAGCCGGCGAGCACGATATGGCCGACCTCCAGCGCCACGCCGTGCTGGCCGAGCTTGTTGGCGAGCCAGGCGACGCCGAGCGCAGGATGGCCGAGCACGCCGGCGGCGACGCCGGTCTCTTCGATTTCCGAGTTGCGATACATGATGCCGCCGACCCAGCGCAGGTCGATGTCGAGCGCTCCGACCGGCCGGCCGCCGATCACGATGCCGGCGGCGGCGCCGTTGTCGGACACCGTGTCGAAAATCTTGCGTGGGTCCTGAAGACGCGCGTCGACGATCTCGATTGCCGGCACCACGTATTCGGTCGCGCGCAGCACGTCGGGGAGGCCGACACCGGGACCGCGCAACGGCTTGCCCATGATGAAGGCAAGCTCGATTTCGACCCGCGGCAGGCAGTAGTTCTCGTGCGGGATGCGGGCGCCGTCGGCGATCATCATGTTGTCGAGCAGGTGACCGTAATCCGGCTCGTCGATCTGCGAGGAGCGCTGCATCGCCTTCGAGGTGAGGCCGACTTTGTGTCCGATGAGTTTCGCGCCGGCCGCGATCTTGCGATGCGCGACCTCGGTCGAGATCGCGTAGGCGTCCTCCATGGTGATGTCGGGCCAGGTCTTGGTGAGCTGGACGGCCTGTTTGCGGTTTTGCTCCGCGGCAATGAGAATGTCGGCGGCCTTGTCGCGATCGGCTTTTGACATCATGACGGCTGGAATTCTCCCCTGAAAATTTCGACGTCAATCTTTTCAATTACGCGACGAGACACCGGGTGCGGCCAAGACCCTAGCACATTTGGAAGAGGGTGCAGTCCGCCTCGCGCGCGGCGGCTCACTGGCAGGCGGCGCGCAGAACGATCGTTTCGACCGGGCAGTCGCCCGCGCCCGGATTTTGTCCCGAGACCCAGAGCGAGGCGGTGCACTTTTCCGCGGTGCGGATATCGAGCGGCTGTCCGGCGCTGAAACCCTTCGCGTGGCAGGCATTCGTCGCCGCCGTCTGGCAGTCGGGTGCGCCGTTGCCCGCGATCGCGCACACTTCGTGGATCTCGATCATTTTCGAGGTTCCCAAGCGAACCATGGCGTCGGCGGCATTCTTCATCGCCTCCTGGGTAGCGGTAGCGGCGTCCTTGGCGGCAGCGGCCGACTTCTTGTTGAAGTCGTCGATCTTCGATTGTTGATCCTTCATCTTGGCATTGAAGTTGGCGACGGATTCATTCCACCACTTTCCGAAGTCGTTCAGGAAACCGCGTTTCTCCACGGGAGGCGGCTGCGGCGGAAGCACCGATCCTGACACTGGCGGTGCCGCAGGGGCGGCGGCTTGCAATGGCGCGGGGGCTTGTTGCGCCGTACCCGCCGGCGGCGGCTGATTGGCTTGGGGATTGACTTGGGCAAGCGCAGCTCCTGCGCTTGCGGCCGTCAATGTCACCGCGGCGACCCACGCGAATACTGATCTGCCATTGCCAAGTGTCACGGCGACCCCGTCATGGCCCAACGTCACTGCCCACTTTCTTGGGCCGTCGGCCTTCTCTGACTCGCAGGTGCTGCCAAATAAAACTGGCGGCAAAATTGGGCGCGAACAAGGTCAGAATACGCGCACCAACACGACAAAGCCAATCACAAGAACGGCGAGGCCGAGGCCCGCCCACAGCCCAAGCCGCTGCTCGATAATGCCGCGGGCCCGGTCGCCGTAACGGTTGAGCAGGAATGCGAGCAGATAAAATCGCATGCCGCGGGAAATGATCGACATGATAATGAACACCCCGATGCTGAATCCGGCAAAGCCCGCAGTGATGGTCACGATCTTGTACGGGATCGGGGTCAGGCCTTTGAGTAAAATGATCCAGGCGCCGTATTGGTTATAGGCTTCGCGGAACGCCTCCATTTTGTCGCCGTAGCCGTAAAGGCCGATCAGCCACTGCCCGACGGTGGCGTAGAGTTCCGCGCCGATAAAATAACCAAGCAGCCCGCCGGCGACCGAGGAGACCGTGCACAGCGTGGCGAAGTAAAACGCCCGGTCGGGCCGCGCCAGCGCCATCGGGATCAGCATCGCGTCTGGCGGTAGCGGAAAAAACGAGCTCTCGGCGAAGGAGACGCAGCTCAAAACCCACGCTGCATGGGGCTTACCGGCGGCGGCGAGGCACCAGTCGTAAAGGCGGCGGAGCATGAGCGGCTAACTAGCGGCAAGAGAGAGGGCTGTCCATGTGCCGCTTTGAATGCACCGCGACATCGGCAGCGGGCATCAGCGCCGCTTGCGCACGCGGCGGCCCTCGAGCATGACGATTTTGCGCCGCGAAAGATCGTCCGGCAGCTTCTTCGGCACTTTCTCGGCGATGCCAAGGAGCCGCTCGCGCCGGTCCATTTCTTTCCAGACGTCCTCCGGACGGATGCCGGAGGCAACCCACAGCACGACCAGATTATAGATGAGATCGGCACTTTCCTTGACGACCGCTTCGCGGTCGCCGTGCATGGCGTCGATCACGACTTCGACTGCCTCTTCAGCAAGCTTCTTCGCCATCTTGGCGCGGCCCGAGCGCAGCAGCCGCGCCGTCCGCGAGGTCGACGGATCGTCGTGCCGGCAGGCGTGCGCCGCCTGATAAAGCCGTGAAACCGAATCAGTCATGGTCCATCAGAATACCCCGATCTTGTCGCAATTGGGTTAATTCCGATGCTTCAGGGGCTTCACTCCTCCTGCGCCAGGAGGCCGGCATTGCCCCCGGCCGCCGCGGTGTTAACCGTAATGACCTGCTCGGCCGCGAAGCGGCGCAGGGTGTTCGGCCCGCCGGCCTTGGGCCCGGTGCCGGACAGGCTGTTGCCGCCGAACGGCTGAGTGCCGACGACGGCGCCGATCATATTGCGGTTGACGTAGACATTGCCGTGCGGAAGCCGCGCCACTATGCGCTCGACGGTGAGATCGATGCGCGAATGGATACCGAGGGTGAGCGCGGTGCCGTTCGCCGCAATATCGTCGAGCAGTGCGTCCAGCTCCTCGGCGCGCCAGCGCACGACGTGCAGTACCGGTCCGAATATCTCTTTCTTGAGTTCGCGGGCGCGGTCGAGCGCGATGATCGCCGGAGCGACATAGGTGCCTTTGGCCGGTAGGACTTTGTGACGGTCCCAGCGGAAATACATGCGGCCGTCGCGCTCCATCGCGGCGATCCAGCTTTCGAGCGTTGCCTTCGCCTCGGCATCGATCACCGGGCCGACATGGGTTGCGACAACGCGCGGATCGCCGACCTCAAGCTCGCGCGCCGCGCCGGTGAGCATGTTGAGCATGCGCTCGGCGACGTCGGCTTGCAGACAGAGGAGCCGCAGCGCCGAACAGCGTTGGCCGGCGGAGCGGAACGCCGACGCGATCGCGTCGTCGACGACCTGCTCGGGCAAAGCGGTGGCGTCAACGACCATGGCATTGATGCCGCCGGTCTCGGCGATCAGCGGCACGATCGGTCCGTTTTTTTCCGCCAGGGCGCGGTTGATCGCAGCGCCGACTTCGGTCGAGCCAGTGAAGGCGACACCGGCGACGCCGGGGTCGGCGACAAGGCTCGCGCCGACACCGCCATCGCCGGGCACAAGATGCAGTGCGCTTGCCGGCACGCCGGCCTCGTGCAAAAGCGCGACGGCAAGCGCGGCGATGAGCGGCGTCTGCTCGGCCGGCTTGGCGACGACCGCATTGCCGGCGGCGAGCGCCGCGCTCACCTGGCCGAGGAAAATCGCCAGCGGAAAATTCCACGGGCTGATGCAAACGAACACGCCGCGGCCGCGGTAACGCAATTCGTTGCTCTCGCCGGTCGGACCCGGCATCGGCTGCGGCGCGAGCGCGGTGCGCGCCTGCGCGGCGTAATAGCGGCAATAATCGACTGCCTCGCGCAGTTCCGCGAGCGCGTCGTCGAGCGTTTTTCCGCCTTCGTTCTGCAATAGCGCAAGCAGCCGGCCGCGATTGAGTTCAAGACGGTCGGCGGCGCGTTCGAGCGCGGCAGCGCGATCCTCGACCGGCGTCGCCGCCCAAGCCGGAAAGCCCGCCGCAGCAGCGGCGAGGGCTGCTCGCACGATCGTCTCGTCGCCTTCGCGCACGATGCCGACCGGGCTGCCGTCGATAGGCGATGTCACGTCACGCTCGATGCCGGGCAACGCGATGCCATCGACGAGCGGCGCGGCGCTCGCTTGCGCGGTCGCGCCATCGCGAACCGCGGCGACGAGCGTGTCGAGGCTTGTGCGTTCGCCGAATTCGATGCCGGATGAGCCGCGCCGTTCCGGCCGATAGAGGTCGCGCGGCAGTGGAATTTGCCGATTGCGCGCTTGCCCTGCGCCGGCGATCCAACTCTGAGGCCGGCGCAGAATATCGGCAATCGGCACGCTCGGGTCTGCGGCAACCGACACGAATGATGAGTTTGCGCCATTCTCCAAGAGCCGCCGCACCAGATAGGCGAGCAGATCGCGATGGCCGCCGACTGGCGCGTAAATGCGACAGGCAACTTCGGGAAATTCGACGCGGAGCGCGTCGTAGAGCGCCTCACCCATGCCATGCAGGCGCTGAAACTCGAAGCCGTCGATGCCGCCGGCGTCCTCGATGACACTGGCGACCGTGAGCGCATTGTGCGTGGCGAATTGTGGATAGAGCCGGTTGCGCGCGGCTAGGAGCTTTTTCACGCAAGCCATGTAACAAAGGTCGGTCATGGCCTTGCGGGTGAACACCGGATAATCGGCAAGCCCGCGCTCCTGGGCACGCTTGATCTCGGTGTCCCAATACGCGCCTTTGACCAGCCGCACCGTGAGCCTGCGGTCGAGCGCTGCCGCCACATTCTCCACCCAACCGATCACCTGCAAGGCGCGCTTCTGATAAGCCTGCACCGCGAGACCAAATCCGTCCCAGCCGCCGAGCGATGGATCGCGCAGCACCGCGCCGATGATCTCGAGCGACAGTTCCAGGCGGTCCGTCTCCTCCGCATCAACGGTGAACTGCAGGTCGCGCGTCTTGGCCTGGCGCGCGAGCTCGATGAGTCGTGGCGTCAACTCGTTGCGCAGGCGTTGGCGCGAGATGGCTTCATAGCGCGGATGCAGCGCCGAGAGTTTTACCGAAATGCCGGGGCGGGGCGGCGCCGCCATTTGGGCGGTGCCCGCTCCGATCGCTGCGATCAAGGCGGCATAGGCTTCGAAATATTTTTCGGCGTCGGCCATCGTGCGCGCGCCTTCGCCGAGCATGTCGAATGAATAGCAGAACTGCGTGTGTGCCCGCGCGCGCGCCAGCGCCTCGTCGATGGTTTGCCCGAGCACGAAATGCGAGCCCATCAGCCGCATCGCCTGCCGGATTGCCGCGCGCACGGCCGGCAGGCCGAGCCGACGGACGATGGTGTCGAGGATCGTCTCCGGCGTATCGCCCGGCTGGATGACGCGGGCGGCCATGCCAAGCGTCCATGCCGAGGCCGAGACCAGGATCGCGGTCGAGCGCACGTCGCTGTCGAGCCAACGCCCGGCGGCGAGCTTGTCCTCGATCAACCGGTCGGCCGTCGCGGCATCGGGTACGCGAAGCAGCGCCTCCGCTAGCACCATCAGCGCGAGACCCTCTTTGGTCGAGAGCGTATAGACGTGCAGAAAATCCTCGATGCCGCCCAAGCCGGTCGCCTTGGCGCGGATCGCTTCGACCAGGCGCCGCGCGCGCGCATCGATGCGGCTCTCCGCGGCGCGCTCACGCTTGGCATTGGCAAGAAGGCCGGTTGCGATTTCCTCGTCCGGCGGCGCGAACGGCGCCGTAAAAGGCGGCAGGGCGGCTTGAGGCCCGTTCATCGCGCGATCCCAAACAATCAGGAACTACGGCAGATAAGTTCCGCGACAATTATTCCGGCGTGCCGATCAAGGCCCTGTTCGTTGTTTTTGACAAGCCCCTCTCACGCTTGCCCGGCCGCGGCCCGCTTGAGCGATTCCACATCGAACTTTTTCATTTTCAGGACGGCATTCATGATCCGATCGGACTTTGCGCCCTCGGCATCGGTCATCATCTGCGGCAGCACCGAGGGCACGACTTGCCAGGACAGTCCGTATTTATCCTTCAGCCAGCCGCACTGACCCTCTCGCCCGCCTTCGGAGAGCTTCGCCCAGAAATGGTCGATTTCGCCCTGGGTGTCGCAAAACACTTGGAACGAGACCGCTTCGGTGAATTTGAAATGTGGACCGCCGTTGAGGGCAAGGAATGACTGCCCCTCGATCTCGAATTCGGCGACCATGACCGAGCCGGCTTCCTTGCCGTGCACCTCGCGGCCGGCTTTGCCATAGCGGCTGATCCGTTTGATCCGGGAATTCTCGAACACGGACGTATAAAATTTCGCCGCCTCCTCGGCCTCCGTGTCGAACCACAGGCAGGGCGCAATCTTCTGCTTGATGGTCGGCATGAGATGCTTCCTTTCCCATTCGTGGCCCGTATACCGCGAAGCGGAATACAGGCTCACCGTTCCCGGATTTCGCGGCGCTCAATCCTAGCTACTTCAAGCTGCAATGGGGCTGAGCTCATTGCGCCACGAGGACCATCCAGCCGACGCCGAACTTGTCGGCGAGCATGCCGAAGCGCCGCGAAAAGAACGTCTTGCCCAGCGGCATCGTCACCTGGCCGCCCTCGGCGAGCGCAGCGAACGTCTTGTCGGCCTCGGCTTCGCTCTTCGCCGAGATCGTCAGCGCAAAGCCTTGGAAATTTATCTTACCCTGGCAATGCCCGTCCGACATCAGCACCGTCGCATCGCCGATCTGAACCTGCGCGTGCATGACCTTGTTCTCGGCGCCGGGCGTGATCATGGACTGGTCCGGCGCGTCCTTGAAACGCATCAGCATCCCGACCTCGGCGCCGATCGCCTGCTTGTAAAACTCCAAAGCCTCCTCGCAGCGGCCGTCGAAGAACAGATACGGTTGCACGTTCATGGCTATCCCCTTGCGTGCGGGTTACTCACGGTGGTCCTTGACAAATACGTTGATATCAACATGATCAGCCGATGTCAAAAGCCATGTCAAATCC
>Ga0116217_10005766_pt1 | contig 10827 bp, 10 predicted proteins | sample Sb_taG_6_FD_89697 | JGI IMG/M metagenome (GOLD analysis project Ga0116217, IMG submission 89697) | Peat soil microbial communities from Weissenstadt, Germany - Sb_50d_4_PS metaG | ecosystem: Environmental > Terrestrial > Soil > Wetlands > Peat | place: Germany: Weissenstadt | collected 2010-09-21 | reverse complement strand
GATATGCCTCCGCGTCGCGGGTGCTTTCTCAGGAATTTCTAAGGTTCGTGGTCGAGAATCTCTATGTGTCGGAGCAAGCCCGACAGGCGCGCGTGCTCGTGGTGGATGACGAGCCGAACATCGTCGACGTCGTCTCGATGGCGCTGCGCCACCACGGCTTCGAGGTTGAGTCGGCCGGAACCGGTGCCGGGGCGGTGGCGCGTGTGCGGGAGCGGCGGCCCGATGTCGTGGTCCTCGACGTCATGCTGCCGGACATGGACGGCTTCGAGGTGGCTAGGCGGCTCGACGCCGAGCACGCTCGGGTGCCGATCGTCTTTCTCACCGCGCGCGATGCGATGGCCGACAAGTTGCGCGGGCTGACGACCGGGGGTGGCGACTACGTCACGAAGCCGTTCAGCCTCGAGGAGCTGATCGCTCGGCTGCGCAACCTTCTGCAGCACGCGGACGGGTTGTCGGGCGAGTCGGCGACGCTGACGTTCGCCGATCTCGAGATGGACGAGGACACGCGAGAGGTGACCGGGGCGGGCGGCTGATCGAGCTGACGGCCACCGAGTACCGGCTTCTACGGTATCTCCTCCTTAATCCCCGGAGGGTGCTGTCCCGCGCGCAGCTGCTCGACCATGTCTGGAGCTACGACTTCCACGGTGATGCCCGCGTGCTCGAGACTTACATGAGCTACCTGCGCAAGAAGGTCGATGCGGACGGGGTGCCGCTCCTGCACACCGTTCGCGGCGTCGGGTACTGCTTGCGGCTGCCGAGGGAGTGAGCGTGTCGCTGCGCGCGCGTGTGTTGGCTGGTGTCCTGGCGCTGATCGCGGTCGCGCTGCTCGTGGCTGCGGTCTCTATCTACGAGGAGCAGCGCTCGTTCCTGCTCGGGCGCTTCGATCAGCGGGTGATTGGGGCGGCGGCCCCGATCTCGTATCAGCTCCGGATCGGCACGCGTTTGTTGCCGCGCTCGGCCCAGAGCGGCCACGGGGCGCACCGGCCGACGATCACGACCTCGCTGGCCAAGGGCTTGCTCGGCTTCCTGCCTTCGGGCACCTACGGCGTGCTGGTCGACGCCCAGGGCCGGACCCTTCGGGGCCCGGTGACCGTCCATTACGACGAAGAGCGCCTCGCACCGCCCGCTCTCCCGGCGCACCTGAAGGTCTCGGCGGTCGGGACGACGCCCACCTTGTTCACCGTCGATTCGACCCGCGGCTCGAGCGTCCGCTACCGCGTTGCCGCGCTGGCGCTCGCGGCGGGCAGCGGAACACTGGTCGTGGCGGTGCCACAAGGAGACATAGATCAGGCGCTCGATCGGCTCGTTCTCGCGGAGGCGGTGATTGGCGCGATCGTGCTCCTAGTGCTGGGCGGGGTCGGCTGGGTGGTCATTCGCGTGGCTCTCCGGCCGCTTGACCAGATGGGACGCGTGGCGAGCACGATCGCGGGCGGGGATCTCTCGCGCCGGGTCGGCCCGGCGAATGCGAGGACGGAGATCGGCCGGCTGGGGGTCTCGCTGAACCGGATGCTCGAGCGGATCGAAGAGGCGTTCGCGGATCGCGAGAACGCCGAGGCTCGGCGCAAGCAGTTCCTCTCGGACGCGTCGCACGAGCTGCGCACGCCGCTCGCCTCGATTCGTAGTTACACCGAGCTGTTCCGCCTCGGAGCGATCGAGGATCCTGAGGCGCTGCGGCGGGCGATGGATCGGATCGAGTCGGAGGCGGAACGGATGGGAGTCCTGGTGGATGATCTGCTGACGCTCGCGCGGCTCGACGAGCTGCCTGAGACTCGAGGGGAGCTCGTCGATCTCGTCGCGCTGGCGACGAGCGCTGTCGCCGATGCGCGCGCGACGGCCCCTGATCGGACGATCAGCATCGATGCTTGCGAGCCGGTCGCGGTGGCGGGCGAGCCGAACATGCTGCGGCAGGTGCTTGCCAACCTACTCGGCAACGCGGTCCTTCACACACCCAGAGGGACGGCGATCGAGGTGAGCGTCGCCGCCGACGGGTGCGAGGCGGTGATCGAAGTTCGCGACCACGGGCCGGGACTCCCGCCGGGAGCAGCCGAGCACGCGTTCGAGCGGTTCTGGCGGGCCGACAACGGGCGGGCACGGGGCCGGGGCGGATCCGGGCTTGGACTGGCGATCGTGCGTGAGATCGTGGTGTTCCTCCATGGATCGGTTCAGGCCGGCAATCATCCTGAAGGTGGGGCGGTGTTCCGAGTCCGGCTGCACCGGGTGCCCGAGCCGGCCGGCACCGAGTCGGAGGTGCGCGACGGACCGCCGCACGTGACTCCGGCGGTCGGCTGAGACGCGCCCGAGCACGGCTCTCAGGAGACTCTCAGGCTTCTCTCGGATTGGGCTCAGGCGGCGGTGGGATCGTGCACTCAGCCGCCGACGGGTCCTATTGGTGCGAAACGAGTTTCGTGTCGTCGGCTGCGGGCACGGATGGCACGGCGCAACCACATGGGGATTAGATGAGGCAATCGAGCACTGAAACGGGCATCGCCGCGAAGGCGCGCCCGGGGATCCGCCTCGCGTTCACCGCTCTCGTCGCCGTCGCGTTGACATGCCTGACGATGGTCCTCGCCCCCTGCTGCATCGGCCGGATTGCCGGGAACGTCGCATCAGACAGTGCGACCCGGTCATCTGGCCGCTCACGGTGTCGCGCAGGGCCAGCTGTTCGCTCCGTCGAGCGCGCTCTTCGACCTGGCGGTCGCGGCTGGGCTGATCGCTGGCGTTGCCATCCTGCGGACCGCCCGACGCCCCGCGCCGGTCGCGATGAGCTCCTCGCGGCCGGCGCTCGAGGCCGCCCGGGCGCTGGTCGATGCGTACGGTGAGGACTCGCTTTCGCCGTTCATCCTGCGGCCGGATAAGACCTTCGAGTTCGACGCGCGGGGCGTCACCGCGTACTCTCTGATCAACCGAACAGCCGTCGTGTCGGGGGATCCGGTGGCGCCGTGCGATGCGATTCCGGGTGTCCTGGCCCGGTTCGTCGGTGCGGCCAGGACGCGGGGTTGGCGGGTCGTTGCGTACGGAAGCTCCGGAGACCACGTGGCGGAGTACCGGCGGATGGGATTACGGGCCGTGCAGGTCGGCGAAGAGGCGGTTGTCGACCCGGGCCGGTTCACTCTCGAGGGCCGGGCGGTGCGCAAGTTGCGCCAGTCGGTGCATCGGGTGGCCCGCCGGGGCTGGCAGCTCGACGCCTGCGACGGTCGCGAGATCAGCCGCGATCTGGAGCGGGAGATAGACGCACTGGAGCGGCGTTGGCGGACTGGGCGGCGGCTGCTGGGGTTCGCGATGGCTATGGGTGAGTTCGAGTCCGGGGTGAAGGCTCCCGACCTGTATCTGCTCGCGCGCTCGCCAGAGGGTGAGCTGCGTGCCGTGATGCGCTTCATCGCTCACCGCGGAAAGCTCTCACTGGACACGATGCGGCGCGTGGGCGAGACGCCCAACGGGCTCAACGAGGCGCTGGTCTGCCGGGCCCTCGAGGTGGCCCGGGAGCGCGGCGTGCGCGAGGTCAGCCTCAATTACGCCGGGCTGGGTCATCTCGTCCGCACCGGCCCGTCCGGCGGACCGATCTGCCGCGGACTGACCAGGGTCGCCCTGCGACTCCTGGCCGGGCAGTTCCAGATGGAGCGGCTGGTTCGGTTCAACGAGAAGTTCGCTCCGCAGTGGCGGCCGCGCTATCTGGTCTACGAGTCGCGCCGCGCGCTGCCGCAGAGCATCATTCGCGTTCTCCAGGCGGAGGGCTACCTGCCACAGCGCGACCGGCGCTCCGCCGGGGGCGGTCGCGAGTCCCGCCCGCTGGGCTCGCCGCCGGCCGGTGTCGGAGTGCCAGCTCGGACAGGGCGATGAGGCGGCTGCGGTTTCGCGTGTTGCTCGCCGCGGCGGCCCTGGCGCTGATCGTGTGCGGCGTCGCGGGCGCGTACAGCTATGGCCGCGACTACTACGTCCACCGCGGGTTCGCCACGTTGGCCAATCTGCCGCGCGCGGGCAAGGGCCGGCTGCTCCACGTCAGCTTCTACTCGCCGTCGTTGCACCGGCAGGCCGACTACCTCGTGTACCTGCCCCCTGGGTACAGCCCGGCGAGGCGCTATCCGGTGTATTACCTCCTCCACGGCGCCCCGGGCCGTCCGGCGGTGTTCATCGACATCGCCAACATGGACGTGCGCCTGGACAACCAGCTCAGCCTCGGCACGTTGCGGCCGATGATCCTCGTCTACCCGGACGGCCGGATCGGCGGGAGCACGTACTCGGATTCGGAGTGGGCGAACACGCCGTCCGGCCACTTCGAGAGCTACGTCCTCGATGTCGTACACAGCGTGGACCACCAGTTCTCCACCCTGCCGTACCGGCAGGATCGGGTGATCGCCGGGTTCTCGGCCGGCGCCTACGGCGCGATCAACATCTCGCTGCACCACCTTGCCACGTTCGCCTCGGTCCAGGTGTGGTCGGGGTACTTCACGCAGACGCGTTCCGGGGTGTTCGCAACGGCCAGCCCGGGCACGCTACGGCACAACAGCCCGATCGACGAGGCGCCGGCACTGCGGACGCAAATCGCCACGGAAGGCTTGCGCGTGTTCATGTTCGTCGGCCGTGACGACGAGTCCAGCCGCCAGATCGTGCCGATGGCGCGCCTTCTGCGGGCCGCTGGCGCAACCGTCCAGTACCACATCGTCGGCGGCGGGCACGACTGGTCGGTGTGGTACCCGCGCCTGAACAAGATGCTCATCCTGCCCTCCAGCGCAACGCACCGGCTGCCCCCACACGGCTTGCCGGCGACCCCGCGGATCCACCGCGGAGCGAGAGCTCGGCCGATCGCCCGGGCGCCGGCGGGGCATATCGAGCCACTCCCGGGTCCCGCGCCGGCTGCCCGGGTGGCCGCGGCGCGGGGAGCGCGCTCCGGCCTTCTCCTGATCGGGGGGCTCGTCCTCGCCCTCGTGGGCGCGGCGCTGATCAATCTCGGCTTCGTCTTGCAGCACCGCGGTCTGACCGCGCTCGGTGCGCGTAGCGGCGCCGTTTCCGTCCTCGGTGGGGTGCGCAGTTCCTCCTGCCGGGCCGGGCAGATGGTGGGTTGGATCGGCTTCGCGGGCCAGATCGTCGCGGTGGCCATCGCACCGCTCGCGCTCGTCCAGGCATTCGCGGCGGGAAGCCTCGCCGTGACTGTGCCGGTGGCGGCGCGGGTGTGCGGCCATCCGGTCCGGCGCGCGCAGCTGCTGACGCTGGCGCTCGTCGGGGTGAGCCTGTTCGCGCTGCCGATCGGCTTCTCGCACCGCCACGACCACCTGTTCGCAGGCGCGCTGATCGACGCCTCCCTCGTCACGGCGCTGGCCGCCGCGTTCCTCGCGGTCCGAGGCCGGGCCGCCACACAGGCGATCGCGGCCGGTCTGTTCTATGGGATTGCGGACGCGGCGATCAAAGCCGACGGGATCGGGCTAGCCGCCCACGGCGCCGCCGCTCTCGCGTCAGGCTGGACGGTCATTGCGGCCGCGGCGACGTTCGCTGGGTTCCTCGCCTTCCAAGCGGCGCTGCGCGACGAACACGCGATCAACACGATCGCGCTGATGACGGCCTTCACCGCGCTCGCCGCGCTTAGCCTCGGCGTCCTGTCCTTCGGAGAGTCGCTCGGCACCTCCGCCGAGGCGACCGCCGCCCACCTGGCGGCAATCACGCTCGTTCTCGTCTGTGTGGTACCGCTGGCTCGCATCCAGCAACGTCTTGTCCAACCCGGGGCGGGCCGCCTGCCGGCCCCTGAGAGCAGCCATGACGTACCGGACGGCGGCGGCCCGCGCGGGCATGCCGGTGCTGGTCGCGAGCCGGTCGCGACCGCCGTGCGAACCGCCACGCGCGCGCTTGTGCTCACCGCCCGGGTGCTGGCCGCTGGCACCGCGCTGGTCCTCTGCGCGGTTGCCGGCACCGGGCTGCTGTACAGCCTGCGGGGTCTGCGCTGGCTGGCCGTCGGCCCGTCGATCCCCGACTCGCTGCCCCTTCTCCAACTCGCCGGCTTTGACGCTCAGCCTGCGGTCCGCGTCGCCGTCGCCTGGCTGGCCGCCGCCGTCGTGCTCGGACTTGCATTCGCACTGCTGCGCGTGGCGCCCGCCCGGCGTCCGCTGCCGACAGCGCTGGCCGGGGCACTGCTGCTCGCCCTCGGCTCCGACGCCTCAAGTGCGTTGGCGCGCAATCTCAACTTCCACGCAGTGCTCGTGGGCCGGGTGCCCAGCGCCGGCCCGTGGCTAGAGGCGCTGCTGGCCGCCGGTGCCGCGGCTCCATCCGCCGTGCGGTGCGTCCGGACGCTCGCGGCCGCCCTCACGCGCGAGTGCCGGCGACACGCACAGCAGGTCTGGCGGCTAAAGCTCGGACCCGCCGCCACGCGATAGGCGGGCTGCGATGCACGCGCTGCGCAGCGCCCGCGTGCGGGAATCCCGTGTCTTGTCGTGGGTTTTTCCGGTTCATAACCGGTATCTGAGCGCCGATCATGGTCGATGGTCGATCATGGTCGATGGTGTTGGTACGACGCACGCCGGGCAGCTGCGCGTGGCGCTGCGGATAGGACGATCCCGACGATGACGACTGACATCTCATACCGCAAGATCCGGCTGTCGCTGACCGTGTCAGGGGCGCTCATCACCGCCATGGCGCTGCTGGCATTTGCCGTGGTCGGTACGGATCCGAGCTCGGCCAGCTACCGGGTGCGGACCGTAACTGACGTGAGTGCGGGTTGCCCGGGGCGCAACGCCGAGGTCCAGCAGGCGGTCGACCGCCGGCTGGGCTACGTGTATGACGCGTGGACGGGCTGCCACGGGATCGGGTTCGCCCGCTCGCTCAACGGGGGAACGGCGTATGAGACCGCGATCACGCTGCCGGGCTCGGCCTCGGTGGGCGCGGACGATCCGTCGGTCGCCGTCGCTACCGACGGAACCGTGTATGCGGCGTTCATGGTGCACGGCCCGGAGCGGTCCTATCCGGTGCTCGCCGCGTCGTTCGATCACGGCGCGAGTTTTCCGCAGGTGACCTCGCTGCTACCGCCGGGGACGGGCAACTGGGGTGACATAGACATGGTCGCGTGCGGATGAGCGGGGCGATGGAGATCCCTCCAGGCGCCAAGCACGGCGTGGGGGCGGCGGTCATATCGTTTCACGGTGCCTCAATGGTCTGCTGGCGATTCGCGCATCTCCACGGCTTCACCGATGCGACCTCCGCCCGCGTCGAAGCGGGGGCCGCGGGCCGCGCCGGCCAGAGCGTGATTGTGCTCTCGCCTGGTCGGCGCCTACACCATCAAGGCTGTGTTCCGGTGAGTCCCGCGCTTACCAGCAGGATCGTGGCACAGCCGGGCGGCTACTACGTGAACATCCAGAGCAAGCAGTACCCGCAAGGGGCGGTTCGCGCACAGCTCTGACGCCGGTCGGCGGGCACGGGTCGCGACCGTGTCGACAAGCCGGGTGGTGCGCGGCGAATGGAGGTCACCCCGCTGCGGATAGTGCAGGCAGACGACCGTGAAATACAGCGGCATGGCGTCCTGATGCCGGTCGCCACATCCGTGTCGAGGGGCGCGTCGAATCCGTACCAGTACCGATCGATCGGGGGAGTAGCGGCTGATGCCGCGAAGCGCCTGGATCGGGGGAACTTGCCGTGGCCCGGTCAGGGCGCGGCTTGAAGGCTCGAGGCGGTTACACCAGGCGCCAGCAGAGCCAGGTGACGTGGCCGTTCGCGACCACCAGGGTCGTCGACTGCCAGCAGCCGGCCCGCCCCTCTGGCCAGAACATCGGTGCGCCCAGCCACCGTGGGTCGTAGCGGATCGGCTTGCCCAGCGCCTTGGCCAGGGCCTCCTTGCTCGACCACAACGAGCAGAAATCGGCGTGCGGATTGTGCGGCGCCGCGCAATCGAGCCGTTCTGTCGGCGTGCAAATGGACGCGGCGAATCGTCGGTCCAGTGTCTGGACTTGCTCGATGTCGATCCCCACGGGAGTGCTGTGGCACGCCGCGAGGGCATACGGGTACCGATATGAGCGCGACACGTATGGTGCTCCTGCTTCCTCGGTCAGCGTGCGAGCCGATCTGCGAAGCACCTGCTCATCGGCCCCGGCGAGGTGTGCATCTAGCAGCCAGACCTCGGGTGCCGGCGGCGCGCTCTCGACGCGGATCGGCTTGAGCAACATCAGACCGCCACCACCGGAGCACCGTGCCAGCGGGTGCGGGTGGGCAGTCGTTCGCCTCGCATGACGACCGACCGGGCGCCGATGGTGCAGTGCTCGCCGACGTGGTATCCGGCAGCATGGCCGCGGCCTGGCCGAGGGTTGCGCCGGCGCCCAGCTTCGAGGGACCGATCCTCATCAACCGGTCGTGGAACAGGTGGGTCTCGACCACGCCGTTGCGGTTGACGACGCATCCGTCGCCCAGCTCGGCGACGTCAAATTCGGTGACGGTGAGCGGCTCGAACCACACGTCACGCCCGACGGTCGCGCCCTGCATGCGAAGGTAGATAGACACGATCGGGGTGGCGGCGGCCGAGCGGAGCAGCCAGGCTCCGGCGAGCTGCTCCTGGCAGGTATTGACGATCTCATCGCGCCACACGTAGGACGAGTAGAGCGGATGCTCGCCGGGGCGATAGCGGCCCATCAGGATCCATTTGATCGCGACCGTGATCAGCGTCGCGATCACGCCGCCGCAGATCACCATCAGCGGCGCTACGGTGACCATCAACCACAGCCCGCCGGCAGTGCCGATCGACGCCAGGGCCAGGAACATGGCGCTCGCGAGCACGATCGAGACCGTGGCCGGCAGCAGGATCCGGATCAGCTCCATCGCTGCCCGTGCCGCGATCAGCCGCTCCGGGGGATCGGTGGTGCGCGCGGGGTCGGACTTGTCGGGCACTCGTGGCAGCTCGAGCGCGGGCGAGCCGAACCACGACGTGCCGTTGGTGCTCGAGCGCGGGCGGTAGTAAGGACACCCACGAGGCTGTCGTCGCCGATCCGCGTCGACGGCTCGAGGATCGCCCCGTTCCCCAGGAAGCTCCGGTCGCCAACCTCGATCGGCGATACGAACAGCCAACCGCCGCGGGCTTTGGTACCGGCGAGGACCACGTCGTCGGTGGCGAAGCTGCCCTCGCCGAACCGAGTCAGGCGGCTGAGTCCGACCACAGTGGAGACCTCCGTCCGTTTGCCAATTGGGACGCCGGCCAGCCGCAGCCATGGCCGTGTGTAGAGGCTCGAGTAGATCGGAAAGAGGGCTCCGCGGGCCTGGTTCATGAGCGATTCGCCGAACCACAGCGCCCAGCCGACGGACCCGTCATCTCGGTGCCAGCCGGGCCACACGAGCGGCGAGATGGCGCGGAACGTGAGCGCGATCAGCATCGCGTAGGAGCAGGTGAAGGCGACCGCAAGCAGCGGGGCGAAGCAGACGATGGTCGTGGCCTCCGCGGCGAGGCTCGCGTTGCTGGGGATAAGCACCACCAGCAGCAGGATTCCTGGGACCGACGCGAATAGCGGCATGAGGTTTTGGAGCCCCAGCCCGACGCCATACATCGCCTTCAGGCGACGGCGCATCGGCTCTGCCCGGGCGTCAGTTTGCGGCCAGCCCACGCCAGCCTCCCCCACCAGGTGGGCCGGCGACCCGGCCCAGCGTTGGCCAGCCGGGACGTGGCCATTTATGACGGCTCCCGCCTCGACCTCCGCTCTGTCGCCGACCGACGCGCCCGGCATCAGCACGGCGCGGGTTCCCAGCGGGCGTCGTCGCCGATCCGCAGCGCGTCGACCACCAGCTCGTGCCCGTCGATCCACCAGCCATGGATGTCGACGTCAGGCTCGAGGGTGGCGCGATCGCCCACGGAGATCAGGCTGGTCGGCGGCGGGACTGTGCCCAGCCGGGCGCCGTCGCCGATCCGGTGACCCATGAGCCGGGCATACCGCACTGCCCACGGGGTGCCGGCGAGCGACTCGAGGTGAAACAGCTCGGCGAGTCGCTCGACAAACCACAGGCGGGAGGTGACCCAGCTACCGCGGGGCTAGCGCCCCGGCCTCAGGTCGGCGAGCAGGAACCGGCGGGCGATCAGAACCATTGCCACCCGGGCAGGGACGCTCGTGAGGAGGAGCCAGCCGAGCGCCACCCAGATCCACCCCACCTGCGGGCCGGGGTGATTGGGGCTGATGCGGTTGAAAGCGAGGATGCCTAGCAGCCACCACGGTGCACTCAGCGCCACGAGCCCAAGCGCTCCTGCGCCCCTGATCAGACCCCAGCGGCGCTTGTCGTGCCGGGGCTCGGCTGATGCCGCCTGCTCAGTCGAGCCAAGAGCGTCAAGCCTGGCGGTCAGCGCCCCGAGCGTGCGGTACCCATAGATGTCGGCGACCGCGACCGCCGGGACGCGCTCGCGCAGGGCGGAGGTGAGCTTGGCGGCGGCGAGCGAGCTGCCGCCGAGTGCGAAGAAGTTGCTCTCGGGTGTGATCGTGACCGGGCCGAGCTGGTCGCGCCAGCGCTCGGCCAGCCACCCGGCGGTCCCGCCCAGATGACCCTGGTCTGCGCCGCCACTTTCGGGCGGAGGCCACGGGAGTGCGGCGCGGTCCACCTTGCCCGAAGTCGTCTGCGGGAGCTCGTCGACGATCACGAGGAGCGGCACGAGCGCGTCGGGCAGGCGATCGTGCAGCGCCGCCCGGAGCGCGTCGGGGTCAACGTCCCCCACGAGATAGGCGACCGGAAGCTTGTTGTCTGCGTTCGATTGCTGGACCACGGTGACTGCTCATAGGTCAACCTAAGCTGGTTGTTGCCTCGACCGCCGTCGGGAGAGGGCCAAGACTGCAAGCCCGGTGCAGGGCCAAGAGCAGACCAGCCCCTCCCGGCGGAGGTGAGGTGCCG
>Ga0116217_10005755_pt1 | contig 10836 bp, 10 predicted proteins | sample Sb_taG_6_FD_89697 | JGI IMG/M metagenome (GOLD analysis project Ga0116217, IMG submission 89697) | Peat soil microbial communities from Weissenstadt, Germany - Sb_50d_4_PS metaG | ecosystem: Environmental > Terrestrial > Soil > Wetlands > Peat | place: Germany: Weissenstadt | collected 2010-09-21 | reverse complement strand
GCGCGCGCTTTTGGTCACCAACTGGACGGTGCATTCGGCCTCGGCGCGCGAATTGATCTCGGATCTGTTCCGGCGCCAGAGCGCCGATCCGTCGCTTTCTCGCGGCGAAGCGTTGCGGCAGGCGATGACGGCGCTGATGGATGGACCGGGCTTCGTCGATGCTTCCGGGAAAACGATTTTCACCTATGCGCATCCGCTGTTTTGGGGCCCGTACTCGGTCATTGGCGACGGCGGCGGGACTTAAAAAAAGGCGGCCCCGCGATTTGGTTCGGGCCGCCAAAGGGTCCGCGCGACAGGAGTGAAGCGCGGACCCTGGCTTGCGAGCGGCCATCAGTGCTCGCAAGTAATCTTCCGTCGGGCCTGTTATTCGCCCTCGGTACCGATCGCGTAGGCGGTCTCGCCGTGCACCGCGTCGTCGCCGACCTTCAGGGTCGCTTCATCCATACGCAGGCTCACGAAGATCGAGATCACCTTGAGGATGATGAAGGTAGCGATGGCGTTGAACACGATGATGAACGCTGCGCCTTCCGCCTGGAGCAGGAGCTGTCCGGGATTGCCGTAGAGCCAGCCTGTCACGTTGACGCCGGGCGCTTCTTTGTCGGTGCCGATATACTGCAGCATGTCCGGATTGGCGAGGATACCAACCAACAAGCCGCCCATCAAACCGGCCACACCGTGAGTGGAGAACACGCTCAGCGTATCGTCCACTTTCATCATGAAGCTGGTCTTCTGCAGTTTGTTCATGCTGAGCCACGGGATGATGCCGGCGCAAACGCCGATGATGATCGCGCCGAAGCCGTCCACATAGCCGGCGCCGGGAGTGATAGCGACGAGACCTGCGATCATGCCGTTGACTGCGCCGAGTACCGACGGCTTGCCATAGGCCATCTTGTCCATCAGCGTCCAAACCAGAAGCGCCGCTGCGGTGGCAGTGTTGGTGTTGAGCACTGCGGCACCGGCGTCAGCGTTGGCGAAGTACGGGTCGCCGCCGTTGAAGCCGTTCCAGCCCAGCCACAGAATTCCGGCGCCGACCAGCGTGATCAACAAGCTGTTCGGCGGGAAATTGTCGCGATCGGCTTGCAGCCGCGGACCGATAACCCAGGCCCCGACGAATCCGGATGTGCCGGCGGCGAGATGGATGACGTATCCGCCCGAGAAGTCCGCCACGCCCATGCCGGCGAGCCAGCCGCCGCCCCACAGACTAAACGCGCCCACCGTATAGACCAGAGTCATCCATACTGGGCAGAAGATCATCCAGGCCGTGAAGTTCATGCGGCCAAGGAGTGAGCCGCCAAGGATGATGACGGTGATGGCAGCAAACACGAACTGGAAGAACATGAGCGTCGCCATCGGGAAGGCGAGTGGCGGCATGCCCGATGCTGCTGCCGGAATTGTCGCTTGGCCCAGGGTGAACGCGGCGGATGTCGCCAAACCAGGCATCCCCAGAAATGGGAACCATTGGGGACCGAACGCCATGTTGTAGTCGAACAAGACCCAGACGATGAGAACCGAAGCGAAAGCGTACATCGACATGAAAGCGGAGTTGATCGCCCACTTCTTCTTGACGATGCCGCCATAGAGAACGGTTAGCCCGGGAATGCTTTGCAGGCCGACGAACGTTGCTGCCGCCAACTGCCAAGCATTATCGCCAGTGTCTAGCCATTGTGGTGATGGTACGAGTGGCATGTGCCTTCCCCCAAAAATGCCCCTTGTGCGCCGGGGGCGCACGGGCGAACGATGGCCCTTGTGCGATGGCACATGGGCGAGCGATTGAACGGTCGCAAAAATTATGCCAGTTAATCGGACACATTTTCCCGCAGGTTGGGGCTGAGCAATGGGCGGGATGACTAGAAAATCTGCATCCTGATTAGAAAGTGGGCAGGCAGTGCTGGGGGCGTTGGTACGAACTAGGTCAGTGGCGGTTTTGGCTCGGCCAGTGGCGGCTATGGCGATCGGCAGTGCGTTAATGCTTGGTTTCGCCGCACCCGCCCTGAGCATTGAAGCGCAGCACGGCGAGCGCGCGATCACCTGCACCAATCCGGTCAGCGGCGCGACCTGGCAGATCAAGATCGACTACGATCGGCAGACCGTGGATTCCAATCCGGCCCGCATCAGCGACGCCGAGATTTCCTGGCGCGACGCCAAGGACGGCTGGGGTTACACGCTTGATCGAAAATCCGGAAATCTTAGGGTCGTGCTTGCGTCAGCCACCGGCGGCAATTTCCTCTATGATCGATGCAAGCTGGACAATTAAAGCTGCGAACGCGGAAGTGAAGTCCGCGCCATCGTCGCATCACGCTCCGGGCAATCGGAGCAGCGGTGATGGTTGAGCGCGTTTCCGGCGTCAAGGCCAGCGTCGGGTTCGCATCGGAAGCCGGACCGCGAGAACGCAACGAAGATTTTGCCGGCGCTGTTTTTGGCCTGGAATTGCCGCAACCGCGCCGCGACGTTGTAGCGGCGATCGCCGACGGAATTGGCGGCGCAAAGGGCGGCCGGGTGGCCGCCGAAACCGCCGTGCGTGGATTTCTGGACGGGTTTTGCGACCTTCCAGAAACCATGGAAGTGCGGCGTGCGGCGGCCAGGGTGCTGAACTCGCTCAATCGCTGGATTTATGCCGAGGGTCAGCGGAACATCCAAACGGCCGGGATGGGCTGCACCTTCACGGCGCTGGTGCTGCGCGGGCGCGTGGCGCACGTGCTGCATGTCGGCGACACGCGCGTCTATCGACTGCGCGGCGATCGCCTCGCGTGCCTGACCGTCGATCACGTGCGGGAATCCGGCAACGCCGGCCGGTCCAACATCCTCAACCGGGCGCTCGGGGTCGAAACCGAGGTGCGGCTCGATTATGCGAGCCAGCCGCTGGCGCGGCATGACCGCTTCCTCCTGTGCAGCGACGGGGTGCATGGCGTCCTGACGGCGGAGAGCATTGCCGACATTCTGCGCGAGCGTTCCGCTTCCGAGGATTCCGCCCGCGCGCTGGTTGCGGCCGCGCTCGATGCCGGGAGCACCGACAATTGCACGGCTTTGGTGGTCGATGTTGTCGATCTGCCAACCGCGGAATCCGCCGATGTCGGCGCCGCCATCATGCAATTGCCGTTGCGGCCGGTGCCGGTCGACGGCGAGACTGTCGATGGCTTCGTGCTCAAAGTGCTGGTGTCCGACGGCCGTTATACCCGCCTGTTCGGCGCCGTCGACGAAGTCGAGGGCGGCGAGGTGGTATTGAAGTTTCCAAAACCGCAGGTCGCGGCCGTGGCCACCTACCGCGCGGCCTTCGTGCGTGAGGCATGGGTGGGCGCGCGCGTGCACAGCCCGTGGGTCGGACGCACGATCGAGCTGCCGCCGGGGCGGCAGACCTGTCTCTACACGGTCATGCCGCTCTATCCGGGTGAGCTTTTGTCGACGCGGCTGTCGCGCCGCCCTTCAGTGGGGCTCGAAGAAGGACGCAATATCGCGATCAAACTGGCGCGCGGCGCGGCGGCCCTGCACCGCGCCGGAATCATTCATCGCGACATCAAGCCGGACAACGTGATCCTCGAAAGCGACGGATCGCTCAAGCTGATCGATCTTGGCGTTGTGCGCGTGCCGGGAATGGAAGATTTTCCACCCGAGGACATTCCGGGGACGCTCGGCTATATGGCGCCCGAAATGTTGGCCGGCGAACCCGGCACCGAGACGACTGACATTTACGCGCTGGGCGTAACCATGTTCCGCACCTTCGCCGGCGAATTTCCTTACGGCAATCTCGATGCCGTGAGTCCGCCGCGGCAAAACCGGCCGACGCCGCTCTCCGCACTGCGCCCGGATCTTCCGGCTTGGCTCCAGAACGCACTCGGGCGCGCGGTCGCAATTGATCCGGCCGAACGTTTTCGCGACATGAACGAGTTTGCCGTGGAGATGGAGACCGGACCGGCGCGCGCCGCGCTTGCGGGCAGCCAGCAGCGCACTTTCTACCAACGCTCTCCGCTTCGGGTCTGGCAGGGCATTGCCGCGCTGCTTGCACTGGCGTTGGTGCTGTCGCTGCTACTGCGGCATTGAGCTGGCTTTGCGCCGCTTATGCTGAGAGGGAGCTTTTATGATCCGGACTATCGCTGTCGCGCTTGCGCTTCTTGCTCTCGTCGCCGCGCCGGCTCGTACGCAGGATTATCCGTCGCGGCCGATCCGCATCCTGGTGCCCTACGCGCCGGGCGGCATCGCCGACATCGCCGCACGCATCGTCGGCGCCAAGCTCACCGAGGCCTGGGGCCAGCAGGTGATCGTCGAGAACCGTCCGGGCGGCAACGGTTTCATAGCGATGACCGCGGCCGCGCGATCGGCGCCGGACGGCTATACGCTGGTTGTGGCCACCATTGGCGACGTTGCGATCAATCCGGCTTTGTTCAAGGAAATGCCTTACGTCGTCGATCGCGATTTTGCGCCGATTACGGCGGTGAGCGACGCACCCATGGTGCTCGCGGCGAACGGCGCAAGTCCCTACAAGTCGGTCGCCGAGGTCATTGCCGCGGCCAAAGCTCATCCCGGCATCCTCAATGTCGCCACCCCAGGCTACGGCAGCATCAACCAGCTCGTTCTGGAGTCGATGGCGCTCAATACCGGCACCAAATTCGTGCATGTGCCTTACAAGGGCGGCGCGCCGGCGGCGCAGGCTCTGGTCGCCGGCGACATTGCGCTCGGCATTTTGGCAAGTTCCACCGTCGCTCCGCACGTGCCGAGCGGCCAAATCCGTGTGCTGGCCGTCACCACGGCACAGCGCTCGCCGCTCAATCCGGAATGGCCGACATTGCAGGCGGAAGGCGGTGGTGAAGTGAACATGTCGAACTGGACCTCGCTCCTCGCCCCCAAGGGGACGCCGCAGCCGATCCTCGACAAGCTCAATGCCGAGGTGGTCAAAATCCTGAACCTGCCCGATGTCAAAGAGCGTTTTGCCGGCGGCGGCGTCGTGACCATTCCGTCGAGCGCGGCCGAACTCGACGCGCGCATCAAACGCGAAGCCGCGGTCTATCGCGTCGTCGTCGAGAAGGCTAACGTGCACGTCGACTGATCTGTTGATTGACATTTGTGCGGCAGCGCCGCAAAGGCAAAAAGCCGGTTCGCGGGATTCATATCTGCATGTTCAAGCGAATCCTGATTGCCAATCGCGGCGAGATCGCCTGCCGGATCATCAAGACCGCGCGCCGCATGGGAATTGAAACCGTCGCGGTCTTTTCCGAGGCTGACCGCGACGCGCTCCATGTCGAGATGGCCGATGACGCCATCCCGATCGGGCCGCCGCCGGCCGCGCAAAGCTATCTGGTGATCGACAAGATCGTCGCCGCCTGCAAGTCGAGCGGCGCCGAAGCCGTGCATCCGGGCTACGGCTTCCTTTCCGAGCGCGCGGCATTTGCCGAAGCGCTCGCTAAAGCCGGCATCGTTTTCATCGGGCCGAACGCCAAAGCGATCGCCGCCATGGGCGACAAAATCGAAAGCAAGCGTGCGGCCGCCGCCGCCAAAGTCGCGACAGTGCCAGGCTATCTCGGCGTTATCGAGGACGACAAGCACGCGGCCAGGATCGCGGACGAAATCGGCTACCCGGTGATGATCAAGGCGTCCGCCGGCGGCGGCGGCAAGGGCATGCGCATCGCGACGAGCCGCGCCGAGCTTGCCGACGGCTTGGCCCGCGCGCGCTCGGAGGCGAAATCGAGTTTTGGCGACGACCGCGTGTTCGTCGAAAAGTTCATCACCGATCCGCGCCATGTCGAAATCCAGGTGTTGGGCGACAAGCACGGCAACGTCATTTATCTCGGCGAACGCGAATGCTCGATTCAGCGCCGCAACCAGAAAGTCGTCGAGGAATCGCCGAGCCCGTTGCTCGATGATGCGACGCGCAAAAAAATGGGCGAGCAGGCGGTCGCGCTCGCCAAGGCCGTTGGCTACGACAGCGCCGGCACCGTTGAGTTTGTCGCCGGCCAGGACCGCAGTTTTTATTTCCTGGAAATGAACACGCGGCTGCAGGTCGAGCACCCGGTGACGGAGCTTGTGACCGGCATTGATCTCGTCGAGCAAATGATCCGGGCCGCCGCCGGCGAGCCGCTGACGCTGAAGCAAAGCGACGTAAAGCTGTCCGGCTGGGCGGTCGAAAGCCGCATCTACGCGGAGGACCCCTATCGAAATTTTGCGCCATCGATCGGCCGGCTCGTTCGCTATCGGCCGCCCGCCGAAGGCGTGCGTGACGGCGTGACCGTGCGCAACGACACCGGTGTCACCGAAGGCGGCGAGATTTCGCTTTATTACGATCCGATGATCGCCAAGCTGGTCACTCACGCCAAGACCCGCTTGGCGTCCATCGAGGCACAGGCGGATGCGCTCGACGCTTTTACCATCGAGGGTATTCGCCACAATATCCCGTTCCTCGCGGCGATCATGCAGAATCCGCGCTGGCGCTCCGGCAAGTTGAGCACAGCCTTCATCACCGAGGAATTTCCCAAAGGTTTTGAGCGCACCGCCCCCGCGGGCGCCGTCGCGCACGCCATAGCGAGCGTCGCGGCAGCAATCGATCACGTGTTGGGCGAGCGCAAACGGAAAATCTCCGGCCAATTGAACGCCACGCTGACCCGCGAACGGCGGCGCGCGATCTGGCTCGGTCCGGATGAAATCCACGCCGATGTCGAGCACGAGGGGAAAGCGGTCGCCATCACCTTCGAGGACGGTGCAAGGCACGTCCTTTCCTCGGACTGGGCTCCGGGAATGCCGGTATGGGCGGGCGCGATCGACGGTGCGCCAGTCGCCATGCATGTGCGCGCGATTCCCAACGGCTTCGAGCTCGCCTACCGCGGCATCGAGGTGAAAGCCTTCGTCTACACCGATCGCGAGGCGCGATACGCGCGCTGGATGCCGGCGAAGAAGCTTTCCGATAGCGGCAAGGCGGTGCGTTGCCCGATGCCCGGCCTCGTCGTCTCGCTTGCCGTCGCGGAAGGACAGGAGGTCAAGGCCGGCGAGACGCTCGCCGTGGTCGAGGCCATGAAGATGGAAAACATTCTGCGCGCTGAACGCGACGGCATCATCAAAAAAATCCGCGTCAAACAGGGCGACAGCGTCGCGGTCGATGCGGTGATTATGGAATTTGCCTGAAGGCGAACGGCGCCGAATCTGCCATTATGCCCTATCGCCGGGGCCGACCAGCATGCAAGCACTGCACTTCCTCTTTTCGCCGGGCGCGCGGATTGCGCCGCGACCCTTCGCGTTGAGCGCCGCCGCTATTTACCTGTTCGGCATCGCTTCGCATTTGCTGACCGTGCCGGACGTTATTGCGCGGACGGGGCTGTGGCCGTTCCTCGCCGTCCAGGCTGTGCTGATCTGGATTTGGTTCGTGCTGCACGCCAAGCGCCTGCGCGACGCCGGACGCGCGAGCGGGCTCGCCGTGGGCGTGGCTCTGCTCTACGTATTGTCGCTTGTTTTGCTATTAATCGTGGCCGACGGGTTCTTCAACACGTCCGACAGCCCGATGATGAATCCGAACGCGAGCAGCGCGCTCGGACTCATCCTGATGCTGTACATCATCGCGACGCTGCTCGGTTCGATCCATTACGATTTTGCCTGGATTATGGTCGCGATTCTGCTGCTGATGGCATTGGTGCCGGTCATCGTGGCGCTCGGCTTTACGCTATGGGCGGCGACGCGGCCGAGCGTCGCAATAGCGTGATGTTGCATTTCGCCTATGGCTCGAACATGCATCGCGCCGTCATGCGCAAGCATGCGCCGGCTGCGGAACCCGTCGGCGTCGCGCGACTTGCGAATTATCGCTTCGTCATCACCGCGGACGGCTATGCCTCGCTTGAGCCGGCGCGCGCCGCCGCGGTGCATGGCGTGCTGTGGCGGCTCACTCCGCGCGACCGTGTCACGCTCGACGCCTGGGAGAATATCGCAGGCGGACTTTATCGCGCCGCGACGCTGCCGGTTTTGGCCGCCGGGCGTCATCGTCCTGCGCTGATTTATCTCGCGCGGCCGCGCAATGCCGGGGTGCCGAAAGCCGGCTATATGGAGATTGTAATCGCCGCGGCGCGCGAGTGGGAATTGCCGGCAGACTACATAGATTTCTTGACAGCGTGGTTGCCGGCCCGTCCAACCGGTTTGGGACCGCGCAAGCTCGGAGATTTCGCTTGGACGTGATCCGTCGCGTCATTATTCGCGGCCGGGTGCAGGGTGTCGGCTACCGCGCCTGGACCGAATACACGGCGCTCGAACGTGGCCTCCAGGGTTGGGTGCGAAATCGGCGTGACGGGTCGGTCGAAGCCCTGTTCGCGGGTTCAACGGAAGCGGTATCAGCCATGATCGAGCATTGCCGGCAAGGTCCGCCCGGCGCGCGCGTCGACGTGGTCGATCACCGTGAAGCGGCTTCGGAGGAAGCGGCGCTGCGGCGCGGCGACGAGTTATTTTCCGTGCTGGGCAATGCCTGAGCGTCGATTGTGGCGCCAAACAGCGGCGCGAATTCGTGCCGCAGCACCATGTCCACCTCCGGCATCGGCACGGCCACGCCGAGATCGGCCAGCGAGGTGACGCCGTAGCGCGGATTGGCAACGCCGCACGGCACGATGCCGGCGAAATGCGTGAGATCCGGTTCGATATTGAGCGCGAAGCCGTGCAGCGTGACCCAGCGCTGCACGCGAATGCCGATCGCCGCAATCTTATCCTCAAAACCGACGCCCTTGTCCGGTCGCCGCACCCAAACGCCGATGCGGTCGTCGCGGCGCTCGCCGCGCACATCGAACGCGGCGAGCGTGCGAATGATCCATTCCTCGATGGTGGCGACAAACCGGCGCACGTCCGGCGCGCGGCGCTTAAGATCGAGCATGACGTAACCGACCCGCTGGCCCGGCCCGTGATAGGTGAACTGCCCGCCGCGACCGGCGGTGTGGACCGGAAAGCGCGCCTCGATCAGCTGCTGCGGCCGCGACGAGGTCCCGGCGGTGTAAAGGGCAGGGTGCTCGAGCAGCCAGACCAGCTCCCGCAAGCCGCCATTCGCAACGGCTTGCGCGCGCGCAGCCATGGCCGTGAGCGCACGGTCATAGGCCACTGGCCGATCGCTCACGCGCCATTCAACCGGCGCCGCGCCGGCCGGGGGAAGGAGCCCGATGGTCAGGCCGTTTCGCGTGTTAACCACCTCGTAACCATGCCGTTTTAGGTACTAGTGCTCTGTCGGTGCCCGCTGCGGAAGCATAGCGCATCGAAGCCTGACGACGAAATGCGCGAGGACACCGTGGCAACGCTGGAAAACGTATCGATCGATATCGCGGTCGTCCTAGGCACGAGCTCCATGCCGATCCATCAGGTGCTCCGCCTCGGCCGCGGCGCCATCATCGAACTCGACGCCTCGGAGGAAGACGAGGTCCGCATTCTCGCCAACAACCTGCCGGTGGCGAAGGGTACCGTCATCGTCAGCGGCAACCGCATTGCCGTCGAGGTCAAGCAGCTGATGCCGCGGACTCCCGCCGGCTCCTAGAGCCTTATCGGTTCTGATTGAATCACAACCGAGGAGGCTCTAGCATCTTGTTTGCGCATGATGTTTTCCGAAAACCGCTAGCCACTTTTCGGAATCATGCGCCAGCATTTTGTTCGCGCACGAACTTTCGGGTAGCCTTGTCCCGAAATAGCCTAGCTGTTACATCCGCGCCGTCGCGCCGGCCTGGCGCGCATCCAGCCCACATGCGGCCGTGGCGGAATTGGTAGACGCACTAGCTTGAGGTGCTAGCGGGGCAACCCGTGGAGGTTCGAGTCCTCTCGGCCGCACCAGTGACAAAATAAGATATTGATATCATTTAAGTTTTTGCGTTATTCCCCTCGCCTAATCGGCTCGCGCATACTTCGTGCGCGCTTCGAGGCGCCTTACGATCGCGTCACAACTCAGCATTAGCGTTCATTCAGCCCGGAGATGGGCGACAAAGTGGCGGTGATAAAAGTCGCGGTCTGCATCCGCCATGGATCGTAAGCGAACATGCCGGTTGCGATTTGCAATGTCCGCTTCGCGTCAAAAACGGCCTCGCCGGTGGCTCGCTGGAGCAGCAGCTATGCGTCGGCGTGTCCGCTTTGGCCCAACTTCCGACATTGGCGTTCAAAGGCCAATCACGCGCACCAAAGGCGTCATTGGGCGTCGTTGGTACTCCTCCGCCGCATGGCCCGCTGGCTCTTGCGGTAAACGTCTCGACCTTGGAAATAGTGAGCTTTCATCCTTTCAATTACCGAGTTGTTCAACAGAACCGGCCACAAAAAGATCACTCAAAGTACTGTTTGCCTGAAGTACTTCGTAACCGGAAATAATTTTGCAATTGCATGGTTTGGAATGCATCTCCAGAGGGCGCGCGGCCCGTCCGACAATGAAAAGCGTTTCTCCCCACATTCGAACGATGTGAACTCTTGCTATAGGGGTCAAGGAGCGCAAGGCCACGATAACAGAGAGCGGCTAGCGGCGAAACGCGCACCTCGTTCGGCTGGTCAGGGATTCATTGATCCAGTGCGATACGCAGCATTCAGCCATCGCGCAACTAAGACCGCCGATTGGAGGTTGAACGGCAAAATAATCCGCCACGCCCCATCATGATAATCCCTACGATCATAAAAGATTGCCTGCATACCACCAAATCAAAGGCCGCATACTTGCGGCCGTTGACATCACCTCAATTTAGCAGTTGAAAATGCTATAAATGTCATCATCCCGCGCGTGGGCAGGGATGCAAGGGCATGCACTCTGCCGCATTCGGTAATGCCTTCGGCCAGGCTCCTGGTGGGCACGGTATTAGCCCGTATACTCATAAATTGATCATGCCCGCATAGCCAAGAAACGGCGGAAGACCGGGCATCTCAATCCCG
>Ga0116217_10005746_pt1 | contig 10843 bp, 8 predicted proteins | sample Sb_taG_6_FD_89697 | JGI IMG/M metagenome (GOLD analysis project Ga0116217, IMG submission 89697) | Peat soil microbial communities from Weissenstadt, Germany - Sb_50d_4_PS metaG | ecosystem: Environmental > Terrestrial > Soil > Wetlands > Peat | place: Germany: Weissenstadt | collected 2010-09-21 | reverse complement strand
GCTATGCCCCATATCGCGCCGCGGCCGCGTTTCAAATCCGCACCTCCTTCCACTTGCCGCGCCGGAACATCGCGACGGCCACCAGCGCCAGCACCGTCTCGGCCGAGCAGATGGCCAGGTACACGCCGCGCGGGCCGTACCCATCGGCGTGCGACAGCCACCACGCCAGCGGAATCTGGAGCATCCAGTAGCACAGCAGGTTGATGCGCGTGGGCGTCCAGGTATCGCCCGCGCCGTTGAAAGCCTGCTCCATGATCATGCCCCAGGCGTAGAACGGGTAGCCCAGGCTGACGTATTTCAGGCACTCCACGCCGATCTCGACCACCTTCGGATCGCCCGTGAACTGGCGCACGATCGGCCGGGCCGCCGCGAAGAACACGGCGCCGATCAGCGTCAGGAAGCCCATGTTGTACATGCCGCCGAGCCACACCGCGCGCTCGCTCCGCTCGGGGCGCCTGGCGCCCAGGTTCTGACCCACCAGCGTCGCCGCCGCGCTGGCGATGCCCCACGAGGGCATCAGCGCGAACATGATGATGCGGATAGCCAGCGTGTATCCGGCCACCGCCGCGCTGCCGAAGCGCGCGTTCATTCTCGCCAGGCTCACCCAGCTCGCCATGGCCACGAAGTATTGAACCATGCACGTGCCCGACAAACGCAGCAGGCGGCGCATCACCGGCCAATTCCAACGCAGGTGGCGCCGCGCCAGGGCCACGCGGCTCTTGCCGCCGAACAGCACAGAAAGCTGGTACAGCACACCGATACTGCGGCCCGTGGTGGTGGCCACCGCCGCGCCCATCACCCCCAGCTTGGGGAAGAACGCCAGGCCGTAGATCAGGCACGGGTCGAGCGCGAGGTTGATCAGGTTCGCGAGCCACAGCGTGCGCATGGCCCGCGCGGCATCGCCCGAGCCGCGCAGCACGCCGTTGATCAGGAAGATCATGATGATGGCCGCGTCGCCGCCCAGCAGCACGCGCGTGTACCGCGAGCCGGTGCGGATCACCTCCGGCGTCGCGCGCATCAGGCCGAGCAACTGCGGCGCGAACGTGGCGCCCACAATTCCCGAGACGATCGCGATCGCGAGACCGCACGCGATCGCCTGCACCGTGGCGACGGCGGCGCCTTCGGAATCCTTTTCGCCGATCCGCCGTGCGACCGTGGCGGTCGCCGCCATGGCGAGCCCGAAGGCCACACTGAACACCAGCACGATGATCGATTCCGACAGGCCGACCGCGGCGATGGCGTCGGCGCCGAGTGCGGCGACCCAGAAGGCGTCCACAAGGCCGAAGGTGGACTCCATTCCCATTTCGAGAATGGTGGGGATGGCCAGCAGCGCGATGCCGCGGCTCAGACTGCCTTCGGTGAAATCCTGATGGGTGCCCGCCAGGGCTTCCCGCAGGAATTTCCATTTGCTTTGGGGAATGGCCTGCGCTGACGCTTGCATAAAAACTATTCCTGATTTGCCCGGTTGATGCACTGCATTCCAGGAGGACTGGAACGCTCTTTCCAATGCAGAGATTGGTGCGGAATTCAGAGGAAGCTCAGACGGGCGCGTGGCCCGAAGCGCTTCTCCGTTACCGAACCGAGGGCTTAATGAGGGTGCAGTCGCTAAACATCGGGAACCTGCTTAGGGATTCAGAATAGCACAACCGTGGCGTGGGTCAAGCTTTTTTTGCGGGTTTTGCTCTACTGGCCGCGTCCGCCGCGCCCGGCGCCGGGCTTCGGCAGCGGCTTGCGCGGCAGCATCTCGGGCCGCGTCGCCGCGTTGTAAACCGACCACGCCACCACGGCGGACGCCTGCTCCAGATCGCCGGGCTGCAAACGGTCGTACAGGTCCATGTTCGAATGATGCGTGCGGGTGGCGTATTCGAGCGGGTCCTGAATGAACTGGAAGCCCGGCAGGCCGACGGCATCGAAAGACATGTGGTCGGTGCTTCCCGTGGCGCGCATGGTCACGGTGGTCACGCCCAGATCCTTCAAGGGCTCGAGCCACGCTTCGAAAATGGGCTTCATCTCGTCGTTGTCCTGAACGTAGACGCCGCGGACCTTGCCGCCGCCGTTGTCGAGGTTGAAATAGCCGGACAACCTGGCGTGCTCGGGTTTCAGTTTCATGTCGGCGGGGTCGGCGAAGTGCTCCTTCACATAGGCCCGCGAGCCCAGCAGCCCCTGTTCTTCGCCCGACCACAGACCGACGCGCACGGTGCGCGGCATCTTCAGGTCGAGCGTCTTCAGGATGCGGATGGCTTCCATGGAGACTGCCGCGCCGGCGCCGTTATCGGTGGCGCCCGTGCCGCCCGTCCAGGAATCGAAGTGCCCGCCCAGCATCACCAGGCCGGCGCCGGGATTGGTGCCGGGGATTTCGGCGGTGATGTTGAACGAATCGGCCGGCTCGGTGAACTTGGCCTGAATGTCGAACGCCAGCGTGACCGGGATGCTTCTGGCGAGCAGCCGCGTGATGCGGTTGTAGTGCTCGTTGGTGATGATGACGGAGGGCGGCGGCGGCTCTTCGCTCGCATTCTGCGAGCCCGCGGCCGAGCCCATCACCGTGCCGCCATCGGGGCCGTTGCCGGGAGACAGCACCACCAGCACGCCCTCGTCCTTGAGGAACTTGTTGAGTTGCGCGCGGAAGCCGCGGCCGCCGCCGGCAGCGCCGCGTCCCGCCTGTGCCGGCGCGCCCGGCCCGCGTCCGCCGCGCGCCGCGGCCCCGGCCGCGGGTGTGCGCTGCGGGAAGCCCAGTGGCAGCACCGCCGGGTTGCCCATAGTGGGATCCGGCAGGTTGGCGGCGTCGGCCAGCTCGGCGTCGGACAGCCGGTGGGCCATCGGCGCCGTGACCATCTCGGAGGGGTGCGGCGTCGCGGTGAGAACGATCTTGTTCTTGAGTTTGCCCTTGAACTTATCGAGGTCTTCCGGACCGCTGATCACCGCCAGAATGGCCTCGCCGCTCACCGGGCCGTCGGTGCCGGGCGACCACGGCTGCGCGAAGCCGATCAACGGCTGGAACTCCGGCTCCTTCATTTCGGCCGAGAAGTGCGTGCAGCTCCAACCGCGTCCGAACGGGCCCCACGCCTCCATCTTGGCGTTGGCCAGTCCCCATTCGTTCATCTTCTTGACCGCCCATTCGCCCGCCGACTTGAAATTGGGCGACCCGGTCAAGCGCGGCCCGTAGACGTCGGTGAGGTAGAAGACCGTGTCCATCACCTTGGAGTTGTTTCCGAACGCCTCGTTCTTGATCCTGTGCAGCACGCCCAGGTCGAGTTTTTCCGGCCCGACGGCATCCAGCCACAGCGCGACACTCAGCGCCGCGACAATTCCAACCAACACCTTCCGCATGTAGGTGAATGTAGCATGACAGCGATGGTGGGGCATGCTTTAGCTTGCCCGTGTGTCCTCATCCCGCAGGAAACGACAGGCTCTCGCCGAAGCGGTCCATGAACTCGGGGTCCTGGGCCAGCGCCACGTGCCGCGTCCGCCGGATCACGCCGGCGATCTGCTCTTCGCGCCGCGACGGATTGAGCAGCAGCAGTCGCGCGCCGCGCAGCGACGTGTTGCCCGCGGCGGTGAGCTGGCGCGGGTCGCCGCGCACCAGCCCGATGCGCAGCGCGCTCCGCGCATCCACGTAGTTGCCGAACGCGCCCGCGAGGTACACACGGCTGACGGGCCGCCCGGCGGCCAGCATGTCGAACCCGGTTCCGATCGCGCCCTTGGCCAATTGCAGCTCGCGAATATCCCGTTGCGACAGCGAGACGTCTCCGAGCAAAGGGAACCGGGCGCCGTTGGACAGGCGTCCGTTGGGCCGGATCGCGCCCGTGTCGAGGCCCGCGGCGACCGCATCCACCAGCCCGCTGCCGCACACGCCGCGCGCCTCGCCTCCGCCGATGACGTGGCAGTCGAGCGCGCTGCCGTGCACGCGGACGTGGTCGATGGCGCCGCGCACCGCGCGCATTCCCATGGCGATCCTGCCCGCTTCGAAGGCGGGCCCGGCGGCAGTGGACGCGCACACCGCGCCCTGCCGGTTGCCCACCACGATTTCGCCGTTGGTGCCCAAGTCCATCAGTGCGCATGGTTCGCGCTCTTCCAACATCCCGATCGCGACCATCCCGCACAGGACGTCGCTGCCGACGAAGCCGCCGATCGCCGGCAGGAACGCGGCCGCCGGATTCCCGCTCACGTCCCATCCCAGCTCCCCGGCCGTGAAGCGCCGCTCCTCGAGATTGGGCGATTCAAACGGCGCGTGGGTCAGCGGCTCCACATCGACCCCGCAGAACAGGTGGTGCATCACGGTGTTTCCGGCCAGCAGGATTTCCCGCGCGGTTCCGCCGCACAAAGCGTCGCGCACCATCTCGCCCAGCTTGGAGCGGATCACGCGGCACAGCTCTGCCGGCCGGTCCAGGCCGATGCGCGTCATCACATCGGCGCCGTACGCCGCCTGCGGATTGAGCGCGGAGCGGACCGCCCGCACATCGCCGCTCGCCAGGTCTACGGCCTGCACTACCAGCGTGGTCGTGCCCAGATCGATCGCCACTCCGAGGCCCTCGGCCGGCTCGAACTGAAGCGGGGATTCGTCGGTGAGGATCGCTCCCTGCCATTGCCCGATTTCCAAAACCACGCGCCCGCTGGCGGCCGCGCGGCAGCCCAGCCGCCACCCTGCCGCCAACTCCGCGTCGGAGAAAACCGAGCGCATCTCCTCGTCCGCCGGGACCTCGCCTTCGACTACGCGAACCGCGCAGCCGCCGCAGTTGGACAGGCCGCCGCACGGAAATTCGACGCCCTCATCGAACAGCAGGTCGCGCAATTCGCGCGTGCGATCCAGGAAAAGGGTCAGGCGCTCGGGCATGGATCAGGCGGCGTCTTCCACGCCGAGGATGCCGTCATCGTAGCTGGCCACAACCTGTTTGCCGGGCGGCACGACCAGGAAGTCGGCGGGATCCCATACGCCATCCACCAGGTTGTGGAACAGGCGCAGGTCGCCCGCAATCTTCTCGAAACCCCATCCGCGCCGCGCGGCCAGTTGCTCGGCGCCGCACGCGCTCGCCGCATCCTGGTCGAAGCCGTTCTCGATGAAGGTGAACTGCCGGTAGTTGTGCTCGTATTGGTGCAGCGTCTCGTACAGGTAGCGGCCGTTGTCGTCGCCGTATTTCCGGACGAGATCGTCGAGCTCGTAACCGCTGAGCTGCGTCAGGGCCGAAGGCTCCAGGGCCGCGCCTTCCTCCATCCACCCGGTCGAGAGAAAATAAACGCCCGGATGCGAATCGAAGTACTCGCGATAACGGTGGCGGCTGCCCATCAGCAGCGCGATGCAATCGTGCGCGCGCGGAACCACCAGCGGGACCGCGCCCGCGCGCAGCCCGCTCAATCCGTTGCCGCACAGGCCGTAACCGATCAGCACGGCGTCGCACGCGCCGCCCGCGGCATCGATGGCTTGCTGAACGGCGTCGCGGAGCGCTGCGGCGCCCTCCCTGTGCAGCGCCGCCGGCAGCAGCACGACCTCCACTTCGTTGGCGCATCGTGAAACCGCCGCCTGCATCTCGCGCGAGATCATGGCGCAAGTGACGAGTTTCAGTTTCATGGCCGCAGGGCCGCGCACATCGCGCGGATGAACCGCGGATCGGAGCCGCAGCAGCCTCCGATGAACATCGCGCCGGCCTCGACGAGCGCCGGAACGGAAGCCGCGAATTCCTCGGGAGTCGCCGGGTAGGACAGCGCGCCGTCCGCCGTCGTGGAAGGCATCCCCGCATTCGGCTTGATCCAGACCGGCAGCCCGGAAGCTTCCGACAGCCGGTGGCAGAGCCCCGCCGCCTGTTCCATGCCGATGCCGCAGTTCGCGCCCACCGCATCGGCCCCGGCGCCGCGCGCCACCGTGGCGCAGCGCTCGGGCGTGGCGCCCATCATGGTGCGGTCGTGATTCCGGCCGCTCTCGAAGGCGAACGACGCGATCACCGGCAGCCCCGTCGATTTCGCCGCCACGATGGCGATCCTGGCCTCCTCGGGATCGCTCATGGTCTCGATCAAAAGCGCGTCCGCGCCGCCCTGCCACAGCGCGGCGGCCTGTTCGCCAAATGCCTCGGCCAGGGCTTCCGCGCTGATGTCCTCGCCGATCAGCAGCCTTCCCGACGGGCCGATCGACGCGAAGACCAGCGCGCCGGGCGCAAAGCCCCTGGAGATCTCCACGCCCGCGCGGTTGATTTCATCGGTGCGATCGGCAAGCCCGTACGGCGCCAGCGCGATTCGGTTGGCGCGAAACGTATTGGTGAGCACGATGCGGCTGCCGGCCTCGCGATAGGCGCGCGCCACGCTGCCCACCTCTTCTCTATGGCTGAGATTCCACTCGTCGGCGCAGCCGCCGGGAGCGAGGCCCAGCTTCTGCAACTCCGTGCCCCACGCGCCATCGGCCAGCAGGGGCGCCGCCTCCATCCATTCCGCGGGAATCATGCCGGCTTCACCAGTCCAGCTTCAGCCGGGCCTCATAGCGCTCGTTCGACTTCAGCATTTCGTCCCACGTGACCTCGCGCCGCTGGTGCGATGCCATGCGCCCCAGGATGCACGTGAGCGTGGATTCTACCGCGGTCTCCACGTTGTTCAGGAACTCGCCCGCGTGGACGCTGGCCACGAAGTCCTTGATGTTGGTGATGGCGCCGCCGGTGAACGTGTCGTCCTTCTCCGTTCCCGCCCACGGGTTCTCGCCGGTGATGTGCACCAGCCCGCCGTAGCTGGTGTCCGCCGCCCCCTTCCGGCCGAAACAGCGCACCGTAAGCGAGCTGTAGCTGTTGGTCAACTGGTTGGAGCTGAAGCCGGCCACGACTCCGCCAGGGTATGTGTAGGTCACGACGAAGTGGTCCCACGCATCTCCGGTGTTGTAGGGAGTGCCGGCCCAATCGACGCGGCCGCCCGCGCCGTGCGCTTTCAGCGGGTGCCCCTTCAGATACCAGTTGGCCAGGTCGATGACGTGGATGTTCTGCTCGACGATGATGTCGCCGCTGAGCGTCTTGTCGGTGAGCCAGTTCAGGAGGCGCGCCTGGCCGGGCTCCATCCCGGGCTTGGATTTATCCGGAGCGGGGCGCCCGGCATAGTAGTAGATCTGCGCCAGCGCGGTCTCCCCGATGTCGCCGCGGTGGATGCGCGTCGCCGCCTCGCGGAATATGGGCCGTGCGCGCGTCTGGAAATCGACCAGGAAGCTGACCTTGCCCTTGGCGCGGCGCCCGGCCTCCAGCATGGTGTTGCAGCCCTGCACGTCGGCGGCCACGGGCTTGGCCAGGTAGACGTGCTTGCCGGCCTGGACCGCGGCCAGTGCGGCCTCCGGGTGGTAATACACGGGAGTCTCGATCACCACCGCATCGAGCTTGGACGTGGCCAGTTGCTGATAGGCGTTCGGCCCGTGGTAGGCGCGGGCAGGCTCGACGGCGAACCGCTGCCGCGTTTCGTCGAGGTTCTTGCGGATGACGTCGGCCAGGGCGACGATCCGGATGTTGGAGTTGTCCTGAAACAGCTTGCCGATCCAGTTGCCGCGTCCGCCGCACCCGACGATTCCAATCTCGACGGCGGAATTGGCCTGCGAACCGAACACGGTCTGGGGCCTGGCGATCAGCGCGCCGGCCGCCGAAACGAACGCGCGCCGGCCGATGGATGCGTTATTCATAGCGAACAGGGTATCGCGTTGTGCGGGGCGAGGGAAGCGCGCAAAACTGCGGGGCGGTTGCCGGAACGGAAGCCGCATGTCCGTGCGCCCTGTAACACACGCCAAACGGATGGCGGCTGCTGAAAAGGGGGATGATCGTTATGGCATCATCGCCGGGGCGCCCAGCCAGCGGTGAACGTCAGCATGACGCTGCGGCCGGGCAGCAGATTCAGCAGATCGCTCGGGCTCTCCACGTAGTGCGCGGACGCCGTTGGGCCGGCGCCGGGCGTGATTCCAACAACGTTGTGACTGTTGGCTAGATTGTTGAACGCCACGCCGATCTTGCTCCCACGCAGCCAGGACCTGCTCTTGACTGTGTAATTCGCGAAGAAGTTCACCACGTTGAACGGATCGATCTTTAAGGCCTCATCCACGGGGAACGGGATCGAGACTCCGTTGACCAGGTAGTTGAGCGTGGCGTTGTCGTTGTACAGCGAGCCGACTCGCTTGTCGACCAGACCGACATTCAAGTTGTTGTGGCGCCACAGCAGGCTCACTGTCTCGACGTTCTTGGGCGCGTTGGCCACCCACAGGCCGCCGTTGGGATAGTTGGGGCCCGTCTGATATTTTGCCGAACCCATGGTGCCGTTGGCGTACAGCGACAGTCCATATCCGAGGATGAAGCTGCTTTCCGCTTCAACGCCCTTGGTATTGCTGGGCCCGGTCGCCACAAAGACGGGTTCGTTGGTGGTTGGATCGATGTAGCTGTCGTAGCCGTTCTGGAAGTGGATGTAGTAGGCGTCGGCATCCAGAGTCCAGCGGCGGTGCTTCATCACCGAGCCGATCTTAGGTCTTGGCCAGCGTCGGCTTGGGCGGAACCAGAACATTCGCGTTCGGAACGTCGAAGACGCTGCTCAACGGAATCACGCTGCCCTCGGCGAACTGCGCATAGACCGACCAGCTGCTCTGGACGTAGTAACGGGCCGTGACATTCGGCAGCCAGTTGTTGTAGTTGATCGAGTGCGTGACAAACTGGACGCCGCCGATGCAGGCGGGAGCCCCGATGCCGGGATAAGTCGAAGCCACTCCACCCAGGCAGCCGACCGTCTTCCCGTTGTCCTGGTACTGATTCAGCGTCATTGCGTAATCCGCGGCCTTCATGCCAACCGTCGCCACCAGCCTCGGCGTCGCGTGCCATTCGAATTCGGCAAATGGCTGCACCGACTGAGTAATGAAATGCTCGTGGAAGTTCCCGAGCGGCGTGTCTTGCTGCGTGAGGATGTTGGACGGGATCTGATAACGGTCGGTGTAGGCCCAGTCGTACCAGATGCCGGTGCGGAAGACGCCCCAATGGGTTTCCTTGCTCAAGATCGCCGTGTCCCCCGCATGCCGGTATCCGTTCAGCTTGTCGACCCCGCTCGGCTTGCTGGAAGTCAGGTTCACCGTCGCACCGTTCTGGTAGAACTGCTTGTTCCAGTAGCGTGTGGTGTACAGCTTCGTGTTGAACTTCCACCCGCCACCCAGATCCGCATTGTAGGCGGCGTATTCGAAATCGGTCTGCACGTGATAGGTGTTGTAGCCGTAGTAGTAGGGGTCCGGCGTGCCGTTCGCCAGGAATGGCGTGTTGTCCAGCAGGTAGTTGTCGCCGAACTGGGCCACCTGCGCGCGCGTGGGGTTGGTGGTGTTCGGAGTGTTGGTCCAGATGTCTACCAGCCCGCCGTACAACGTGAGTGAGCTGCGGTCCGAGACCCGGTACTGATACTTGCCGTATCCCGCCACCCGCTTCTGGCGGTTATAGGTCTGATATCCGTCCGACAGCAGTTGCTGCATGTTCATCAGAAAGCTGTTGCGGCTTCCCGGCCCAAAAAAGCCGCTCTCGGCGTCCAGCTGCAGCACGCGCGTATTGAACGAGCCGTAGTTGATCGTCCCGCGGATGTCCGGGTCCGGAAACAATTGCGGCGAGAACATGTTGATCGACCCGCCAAAGTTGGTGGGGCCGAAGTCCGACGCGCGCCCCGAGCTGCGGTCGAAATCCACGGCATCGGTCCAGCCGCTCGGAAAGTTCGCCCAGGAATGGTGCGTCGGCGAGTTGGTATCCTCGAACGGAATCCCATCGAACGTCATGGTGTATTGCCCGTCGGCGAAACCGCGGAAAAACGTCTTGCCTTGGCCCAGCCCGATCCCGTTGGGATTCACGCTGAACGTGCCCGGCGCATAATTCACGTATTCGGCGTAGTCCGCTACCGGCGACATGAAATTCTTGATGAATTCCGAGCTGACTTCGGTTTTGGCCGAAGTCGCCTCGAGCGTGTTGCCCGAAGGCGCTGAAACAGCCGCCACCGATATGGATTCGTTGACCGTGACCGAGGTCGTGACGGACTCAACCGACATTGTGATCGGAATGTCCAGGGTCGCGCCGGCCGTGACTTGTCCCCCGGAGCGGCTGGTCAAGGCGAAACCGGGCGCTGAAACTCGAACGGAGTAGCTCCCGGCCGCGAGATCCGAAACCAGAAACTTTCCCTCGGCGTCGGTTATCACACTGCGAGAGGCGCCCGTGGATTCGCTCTTCAATTCCACCGCGGCCTCTTGGATCGGCTTTCCGGACTGGTCCGATACCGTCCCGGAAATCGTTCCGTTCTGTTGTGCGTGAAGTTGGCTCAATCCCCCGGCGCAGAGCAAGATGCCGGCAACAAAAACAGTAATCCCGCCCACTATCGGCTTCCACATTGTTGTGTTTTTGACCTCTAGACATGGTAATTGCGGCATGTGACAATCGCATGACTAAATCGTTAAGGAATATGAGGACACGCTTAGCGTCACAGCACTCTTGACGCACATCAATTTACGGGGGTGCGGTGCCTCGATCGGCGGTGAGAACCCCTTTGCCTGTTCCGGTTCAGTTGGAAATGGAGAAAGCGTTCCCCGATTAAGCTATGGAGAGAACGCATGAAGAAGCAACGGAAGCAATACGCGCCGGAAGAGAATGTCGCCATTCTGGGCACTTGCTGGAGAAGGAGCCCGTCTCGAAGTTGTGCGATGAAGTGGGACTCCAGCCGACGGTCTTTTACCGCTGGCAGAAGGAATTCTTCGAGAACGGGGCCGCCGCCTTCCAGGCCAAAGGCCGCTCCGACCACCAGGCCGAGCAGGAACGCATCGAGTACCTGGAGAAGAAGATCCAGCGCAAAGACGAGGTTCTGGCCGAGTTGATGGCGGAACACATTGCACTAAAAAAAG
>Ga0116217_10005744_pt1 | contig 10846 bp, 6 predicted proteins | sample Sb_taG_6_FD_89697 | JGI IMG/M metagenome (GOLD analysis project Ga0116217, IMG submission 89697) | Peat soil microbial communities from Weissenstadt, Germany - Sb_50d_4_PS metaG | ecosystem: Environmental > Terrestrial > Soil > Wetlands > Peat | place: Germany: Weissenstadt | collected 2010-09-21 | reverse complement strand
GATGTCGCCAGTTTTTTCGTATCGATCAATCATGAGGTCCTTTATCAATTGGTGGCGAAAAGTGTTACTGGAATGAAAAGCGAAGAGAAGGAAAAATTGCTTTGGCTGATTCGCACGATCGTTTTTCATAACCCGGCCAAAAATTACAGAACCAAGGGGAAAAAAGAGCTTTTTTCCCTGATTCCCGCCCATAAATCGCTTATCGGTCGAAAAGAAGGCCAAGGCTTGCCGATAGGCAATCACAGTTCCCAGTTTTTTGCCAATGTTTATCTCAATGAACTGGATCAATTTGTGAAACGCGAATTGAAATGCCGGCATTATGTCAGATATGTGGATGATTTCATTCTCATATCTCCCGACAAACAAGATCTTGTCTGGTGGAAGCATAAGATCAGTATTTTTTTGGAAGAAAGATTGGGACTTACGCTGAGCGACAAAAAAACCGTCATTCAACCGGCGGAAAGAGGGATCGATTTTCTGGGATATTTTCTGAAACCCGATTCCATTTATCCGCGCCGCCGGGTTTTCAAAAGATATAAAGATAAGCTGTTCAGAATCGCGATTGGAATTCAAAAACCCGACTTGGGCTATATTCAGTCGATGCATAATTCCTACGCCGGACATTTCCAGTTCAGCGGGAAGATTAAAAAATTTCCGGCCAGAGCTCGTAATCAGTGTCTCACGTTTACGAGGAGAGCAAAGATACCAGCCTCGATTTCCGCCGCCCAATAATAATAAGGGCAGGAAACGGATAACGAATGTTTTTCTGCATCACATTCGTGGAGAGAAGAAAGAGCGGAGATATTTCTCCCGAACTTGCTAGCAAGTTCGGGATTCGGCACGGACAACTATTGGTCCAGCACCGAGAATTCCACGACGAACGCCTGGAACTTCAACTTCGGCGGTGGCAACGCGAACAACAACAATAAGGAACACTAACTCCGTCCGTTGTGTCAGGAAACAGGTATTGGAAGTCTGGTCGTCCATTGAAATTTATTTCTAATAGACGGCCAGCCGGAAAAAAAATATCCGACACCGGGTGTCGCTGCGACACCCGGTGTCTATAGTAAAATTATGAAAAGAAAAATAGAATTAACAACAGAAGAATATTACCACATTTGCAATCGTGGTACGGACAAACGAGAGATTTTTTCTTGCGATGAAGACTATCTTCGATTTTTGGCTAATTGTCGGAGATTTAATGAAGTGGCGCCACCGACACCAGGTGTCCACCGAGCTAAGGCGCTGCCGACACCAGGTGTCGCTGGTGTCGAAAGCAGACTTGTTGATATTATTGTCTATTGTTTAAATCCGAATCATTACCATTTTATCCTCAAGCAACTGGTTGACGGTGGAATATCAGAATTTATGCATAGGGTGAATATGGGATATTCCAAATACTATAATCAAAAAAATAATCGCTCCGGTGTTCTTTTTCAGGGACCGTTCAAATCTGCTCACATCGATACAAATGAGTATTTTCTTTATGTTTCAGTCTATGTCAACATGAATCATTTTATCCACGGGTATGAAACGCTCTCGATAACATCCTCGACACCCGCGCTCTCGACACTCGGTGTCGCTGCGACACCGGGTGTCCAAGAAGGTGTCCAAGAAGCCCTGAAAAATCTCTGGAAATATTCCAGCCTTCCTGATTATCTCGGCAAGCGCAGCGGCACGCTTTGCGATAAAGCACCGATACTTGATCAATTTAGAGACACGGCAGATTACGAGAGATTTTTGATTGATAATGGGTTATACTTAAAAGAGAAAAAAGAAATGGAAAAATATATTTTGGAATAAAATATAGCGGACACCCGGTGTCGGGTAATCGACCAATATCAATATGCCAAACAACCAACTGCCCCTCTATCACAAAATTTATCAACTGATAAAAATCCTGTACCGGACGGTGAAAAATTTTCCCAAAGAACACAAGTATTCACTGGGAAAAGAAATGTTAGATTTTGCATGGCTTTGCCTTGATTTGACGATGGAAGCCAATGCTCTTCCTAACAACCAAAAAGCGCCGAAAATTTCCGAGTTAAGTATAATTTTTGATAAACTGAAACTGCGGATCAGAATGGGACAAGAAATAAATTTACTCTCGGTCGGCCAGTTCACGCACTTGGAAGAAAACTACATCTTGGAAATCGGCAAAGAGATCGGCGGCTGGCTGAAATGGGCGAAAACGCTGGGGGGGGGCGTTAGAAGGATATTGGATATTGCTTCTCTACAAAAGAAAATTTATCAGTTCTGATGAATATAAAAATTTATTGGATAAGGCCGAAGAAATCCACAAAAAATTGAATTCTCATATTAAAATTTGCTACAAAAATATCTAATGAATATCCAATATCCAATATCCAATATCCAATATCGTGCGAAGCACAAATATCCAATATCCAATATCAAATATCTGCTATTTTCTATAGTGGCATTTTTCTGTTTCCTGAATGTTTCTAGTGCCCACGCCGACTATTACGCCCAGGGGATTTTGGCGTCGGGCAATTTGCTGTCCGGGGCGCAGACTGTTTCGGCCATCACCGATTTCAAAGTGTCCGGGACCATTCCGGCCAACACCACTGTCTCCATCAAATTTTCCCAGGACAATGTCAATTATTATAATTCCAATGGCGTCAAAGAAGGCTGGGACAGTTGCGCCAATGGTGTGACCACCGTCAATATTTCCGGTCTTGCTTGGACCGGCGGCAGTTTGTTTTATAAACTTCAGTTGACTTCAACTGACGTGAGCGCCACGCCGACAGTGGGCCAAGTGCAATTGGATTATTCCGGCACCATCGTGCCGCCGCTTCCGGCCAGCCCGTTCTATGCGGCCGGCGCCATGGTGTCTACCGATCTTTTGGCGGCCGGAGCGAGCGGAAAAATGACCGGCGTTGACCGATTCGGTTATGGCATTGCCTCTATGCCTTATGGTACCAGTGTCACAGCGCAATTTTCGACGGACAACATAAATTGGTATGGTTCGGACGGCGTGCTTTGGGATTCGGACACGCTTGTGTTTGGCGACCATCTGTCGCCGACCACGGCTCTTTCTCTCTCTGCTCTCAATTGGCAAGGTGCCACTAGTTTTTATTATAAACTCAATTTTTATACCAACGTTGACAACAACACTTCTCCAATTGTGAAAAGCGCCGGCCTTTTGGAATTTTCCGCGACTGCCGGTGGCGCGGCCGACACCAGCGCTGCGCCGGTGGCGTGGTATAAATTCAACGAAGGCGTGGGCGGAACGGCTTTTAATTCCGGCAGTGGCGGTTCGGCATTGAATGGAGCACTGCCATCTGGTTCTGCGCCAACCTGGACCAATGATGGGAAGTTCGGAAAAGCGTTGTCGTTTAATGGGACAGACGAGTCGGGTAATTATGTCCAGTTATTCAATACGGTCAGTATAGGCGGACAAAGAACTATTGCGGCGTGGGTTAAAACCACAACCACTCGTTCGTTGTCAACAGTATGGGGAGATGATAAACAGGGCATTCTTCGATTTGAATCCGGTGTTTTGAAACTATATGCGAACGACGGGAGCTTTAAAAATGTATCAAAATCAGGAATTAATGATGGTCAATGGCATCATATTGTTGGAGTCATCAATTCCGGAACGGGAATAAAATTATATGTTGATGGCGCATTGGCAGATTCTACTTCGCTAGGAACATTAGATACAACCACGTATAATGCTAAAATTGGCGCGAATTATGCTTCCAGTGATAATCCTACACAATTCTTCGACGGAAAAATCGACGAAGTAAAAATTTGGAACTACGCCCTCACCGCCGATCAGGTCAAAAAAGAATACAACGGCGGAAACGTTTTGCAACTCGGTTCCTCCGGTTCGGTTTCCGGCACCGGCGCGCCGACCAACGCCGCTTCTGGCGACTATTGCGTCCCGGGCGACACCACCACTTGCGCCGCGCCGGTGGGGGAATGGAAGATGGATGAACATGTTAGCGGAGACGCGAAAACTATTTATGATACGAGTGGAAACGGCAATAATGGCACGACGCATTACGGCGGAAATGCGACGGGGATGAATTGCAGTGTTCAGGGAAAAATTGGTGGAGGATGTAGTTTTGATGGGGTGGATGATTATGTGAGTGTGAGCGGGACTAATTCTGTGAGGACGATAAGTTTTTGGATGAAGCCATCAAATACAACACAGACAGGGACTATAGTTGATCTGGATGGCGGCACTTCGCGAGTCGTTGCTTATAATGATGGATCTAATTTTACAATTGATACTTTATCCGGAGCGCTGACTGTTTATATTGATGGTAAATCGACAAATATTATTCCTGACAAGAATTGGCATTTCGTCACGGTTATTTTTGGTTCAAGCATAAATGCCACATACATTTCATTTGGTGCCATAAGATATAGTTTGACATCTTTTTATTCCGGAGCAATTGACAATATAAGATTCTACAACTACGCCCGCAGCGCCTCGCAGATCGCTTGGGAATATAATCAGGGGGCGCCGGTAGCGAGCTATCGCTTCAACGAATGTACCGGCACGACGGCGCATGACGAAAGCGGCAATGGCAACAATGGCACCATCAATCTCGGATCGGGCGGTTCGCAAACCCAGGCTGGCACATGTGCCAGCCCTACAGACGGCACCGGCGCGTGGTATAACGGCCGGACGGGAAAATATGGCGCGAGTTTGAATTTTGATGGGGTGGATGATTACGTTCAATTAGGAACAGCGCCGTATTTTAATTCGAATAATCCGTTTACTTTATCAGCCTGGGTTTATTCTTCGTCTTACCCGTCGTCTATCGCCAGTATTGTTGGTACTGCGGTACAGGCAAGTCCCTGGGATGGAATATGGTTTTATCTGGATCACGGAAAGCCATATTTTATTTTGCAATCTGCTAATGGAGCATCAAGCTGGGCATATTCATCTGCGGCACTTTCAGCAGGTAATTGGCATCATGTTGTTGCTACTTATGATGGGAGCGGTTCTTCAGATGGAATGAATTTGTATGTTGATGGAGTTGCGCCTGCCATAACTAAATCACGCATGGTTCTTGGAACTATAACTCAATACAATTGGGTAATAGGAGCAGACAGTACTCACACAGCAGATTTCTTCAATGGTCAGATCGACGACGTCAAGATTTTCAATTACGCCTTAACAAGCCAGCAAGTGGCGAATTTGTATAATGCGAGTAGTGCGGTGAATTTTGGAAATTGAAATAATTAAATTTCGAATTTCGAATTTTGAATTTTGAAATAAATTCGAATGAATTAATTTTAAAAACCATGATATATGATCTGGAAGAGAGGACATCATTATTTGGCATAGAGGTCATTAGATTTTGCAAGAGCTTAAGGCAGGATCCCATAAACAAACCAGTAATAAATCAGATAGTAAGATCATCCACCAGTATAGGAGCAAATTATATGGAGGCGAATGCTGCCAGTTCCAAGAAGGATTTTAAGAATAAAATTCATATATGCAAGAAAGAAGCTCAAGAAACAAAGCATTGGATAAGAATGCTCGCAGAATGCGAACCAGCCAAAAAAGAAGAATTGACCAAGTTATGGAAAGAATGTCATGAGCTGACTCTTATATTTGGAAAAATTGTTTCAAAATTAAAAAATTAAATCATTTTTTCGAAATTCGAAATTCAAAATTCAAAATTGGCTCCCAGCCTCTTTTTTTCTCTCCCAAAAAATGGTATAATTTCATCATAACATCCGCGTGAATTCCAACTCGCTTTTTATCTGCGGTTTCAAATGAAAATCAAAATCAATCCCAAGATTGTCGCTTTTTTAGTGCTGGTGATCGCCGGCGGTTTTTTGGCGCTTTGGGTGTATAAAACGAAATACGCTGGGCACAACATTCCGCCGCCGCCAGCCAGCATCGACCAATTGCCGCGAGTGGAAGTAGACGCCAAGGATGTTTTTAAAAACCCGAAGTCGGATTGGGCGCCGAGTGAGGATCCGGCGTTTGATATCACCTTGCCAGGCGCCACGCCGCCGCCGAAATCTGCTGGTTTTCTCAAGACTGTCCTGGGGATAAAAAACGCCGCCGCTGCGGAATCAAAAATTATAAAAACGGAAATTCTGGCTCCTGGAGGACTTCCGACGAAAGAAGATATTAAAACTTCCATTAAGGATAACGGAGACGGGACGGCGAAAATAACTGTCATAAAACCGGAAAGATATTTCAGAGAAGGCGAGTATGTCCTTCAAGTTGAAATGCTCTCGGCTGACAATCAGCAGATATTGACAACAAAGCAGAACTTTACTTGGGGAGTACTTGCGATCAATGTAGCTAAGTCTATTTACACTCCAGGCGAACGGGCCAATCTAATGATTGGAGTATTGGATGAGTTTGGCGGGATGGTATGCGACGCCAAACTGACTCTTGATATCAAAGATCCGAGCGGTGCGACTAAAACGCTTTCTACCGATTCAGGAGAGATAAAGGTGAACGACATTTGCAACTCTCATGATTTTTCGCTTGCTCCGGATTATTCCGGCACCTATCAGACCGGCGGCACCGGAACATATCAGATGACACTCACAGCCGAGACTCAAAACGGTACCTATTCGATTTCCGATAAATTTGAAGTGCGAAACGCTGTCGCTTTTGATGTAGAACGTGTCACAGCGACAAGGACTTATCCTAAAAACACTTATCCGATGATGTTCAACATCACGGCTAATTAGGATTTTTCGGGAGTGGTGAGCGAATCGGCACCGGCAAGTTTTGATATCAATAAAGGTGATGGGAAAGATTTCCAGGGATATGACAATGAAGAGACGAAAGGCAATACCAAAGTTATCACCTGGAATATTTCCATCAAAAAAGGCGAAAAAATCACGTTGGGCTATATGTACCAGCCGCCTCCTATCTCGCCGGAATTTTATCTTTTGGGACCGGCACAATTTTTGGAAAATAACAAAGTTATTTTCCAGGAAGCCAGGCAATGGGAAGTGGCCAATGATACGACTTACGCTTGCGCGCCTGTCGCTACGGGAACGGGTGGCTCAAAAGATTGGAATACCGCGGCCAACTGGACGAACTGTAACGGCGGTTATCCGGGGCAGAAAGATCCTGGATCAACTGATATATATAATGTTACTATCTCCGAAACTGTGGCGGTGACCTGGACTCTTTCATCTAGTCCGCAATATCCTATTGGATCGCTCTCAATAACCTCCAATAGCGTCGGCCATACGGTAGCCCTTGCCGGTTTTAACCTGTCAACTACTAAGGCTAACAGCGCTACTGGTGCCGTGACCATCAACTATCCGTCCTCAAGCACCAACACTAACCAAATTACCACCACCTCCGGCACTCTGGACGCAGCTGGTTTGATAAGTCAAGTAGGCTGTACCACCAACAAAATCTGTCTTCTTACCACAGCTACCGGCACCATTACGGCCAGAGCCGGTGTCACAATGGTTAGCAGTAGTTATTCACGGCTCACGGTTACCAGCACCGGAACATTCAATCTGGCCGGTACTTTCGCGGCAGCATCGAGTGCGACTGTGACCTTAGCCGCAGGGTCAACCACTCACATTATCGGCGCGGCGACTGTCAATGAAACTCTGACTTTCGGCAATTTAACTCTTGATTCCGGTTCTTCTTTGGCGCTGGGCATAGCACAGACGGTGGCCGGCACTGGCGGATCATTGGGAGCCAGTAACTGGATGAATAACAGCGGTAGCGCGACGCCTCTCTCTGGCAATTTCGGGGTCAGTTTTTCCGGCGCCGCGCCGGCCATCGGCGGCAGCTCTTCCACCAATTTTTATGGAGTGACTATCGGCGCCATTACAGCCGCAAAATTGTATCAAAACATGTCGGTGGGTGCTGGAAATCTGGTTTTTACGGCTGACACCGGTGCCAATCAAATCCAGCTGGACCAGAATGGCTATAACCTGACAGATACCGGAGCCGTCACTTTCAATCAGCCAGGCGCCACTTATGTTTCCACTTGGGCGGTCGGTGCAGGTACGGCTGATATTTCAGGGACACTGACATTTTCTGGAACAAACACGACAACCGGTCGTGCTGCAAAGATTACCGTAGCCACCGGAGGAAATCTTAACTTGAAAAATACGGGCGCCGCCAGTCTTGCCTTTGCGGCTAATTCCACTCTGACCGATCAAGTGATCGATCTCTCAGCTGGCAGCGGAACCGTCAATATATCCGGAACCATCACCAACTCGGCCAACGCGGAATCAATACCCGGAACGACCAGCACCTGGAATTTCAACGGTACGGTGGCTCAAACTGTTCCCATGGGCACTGCGGGTGGAACGTATTGGGGCAATTGCAATGCCGGATCGACCCAATGTTATGCCAATCTGACAATTATGAACACTAATGCCGGTGGAGCCACTTTGGGAAATACGCAGGCTTCCGGTAATGTGGTGAATAACGTTACTGTCGGCGATGGCTCTACGTCCAATGTCCTCTATCAAAATGGTGGTTATAACATCACCAATAATTCAACGGGCATCTTTACCGTTAATAATCTGGCTACTTTCAATATGACCGGTGGATCAGCTTATCCAGCCGGATTTTCCACCTACACTTATGGTGCCACCAGCACGGTTGCCTATTTGCAAAACGCCGGCCCGGTGACAGTCAAAGGCGCCGCTTATGGCAATCTGACTTTGACGCCCTCGACCAACGCCAGTGTCGCGATGAATTTTGAAGCGGCGGCTTTCACTGCAGCGGGAACTTTGACCACTGGAGTGGCCAGTGGTGCTACTTTGGCGGCTATCTCAGCCAACTCGGCCACTTCTTTGGATGTCGTCAATGTGAGTATCGGCGCCAACTCCACTTTCACCGCTCCGGCGGCCGGCGCCACTTTCACCGTTTCCGGCAACTGGGCCAACGCCGGCGCTTTCACCCATAATTCCGGCACCGTCACTCTAGACGGCTCGTCGCAGCAGACCCTGTCCGGAACACTAACCGATGCTTCCGCTTTCAACAACCTTACCATCACCAACGCTTCCGGGGTCGACGCGACGGATAGTGAGTTGACCAATTTCACACCCGGCATTATTTTTGCCGCTGCCGCCACTTCGGCCGGCACCTACACCATCACCACGCCGTCCGTCCGGGTGCAATATATTTCCGGCGCCACTTATACTTTTAACAATATCAATTGGAACGGCCAGGCCACCGGCACCCGGATTTTTTTCCGCAATTCCGTGGCCGGCTCTGGCACCTGGCTTTTGAAAGTCACCGGCACCCAGACAGCCGCTTCCTATATCAATGTTTCCCGCTCCGACGCGTCGGTGGCCGGCGGCAACGTCATTGTTTCCAACAGCACCAATGTTTCGATCGGCGATACAAATTGGAATATACCGCCTCTAAACGTCTACTATTCCGTCGGCCAATCCACTGCCAATCTTATGACCGGCACGCCGACCATGACGATGACCGGCGGCGCAGCCACATTTTCGGCGGCCCAGACCGGAAACATCGGGGTGGGCGACCAGGTGACCACTTTTCCCTCAACCGGAATCCTGGACAATTTCGACCGGGCCGACGGTTATCTCGGTTCCAATTGGACCTTGCCGCCCGTTGGTGGATACACATATCCCAGTATTTCCTCCAACCAAGTTATCTCTTCCGGTTTGGGGGATACCAGCTTCGAATATTGGAACGCCCAGACATTTACGGACAGCGAAGCATACGTAGACATTCCAACATTGCCTACTTCGGGCTTAGTCGGTGTGGTTTGGCGGCTTGCCGATGGCAATAATTGGTATGATGCCCAATATAATCCGGCCAGCGGTGGCAGCGTGCAAGTGTATAAGGATGTCGGCGGTGTAGAGACGCAGATCGGCGCAAATATTTCCGGAGCATTTTCGCCCGGCGACTCTCTCGGCGCCAGCATGGTCGGTTCGAATATATATGTTTTCAGAAAAACCGGCGGCGTGTGGTCGCAAATCGGCGCGTTCACAGATACTGCTCTCACTTCGGGATACATCGGAACGTTTATAGATCATGATGCTACTGCTGTTTTGGATAATTTCGGCGGCGGCGCGGTGACGTCTGCCTACATCTCCGGAAAAACTTCCCAGACACAGTGGTCTCTGGTGACGGCTGCCGGACAAACGCCGGCGGATGTTTCCGGCTTGCCGGTGGTTTCTATCACCCACGTTTTCACCACTCTCCAGGGGGCGGTGGCCGGTGCCAGCGGCGCTAATTTTATCAACAACACCGATCTCACCGCGGCCAATGTGGTTTTGAATATTCCTTGCTATTATGACTCCGCCGCGGACACCTCGCCGGTCACGGTTTCCGGTTACACCACCGACGCGTCGCATTATATCAAGATTTATACGCCATCCAGCACGACGGCGGAAGCTAATAATTCGCAAAGGGCGATGGGGAAGTGGGATGATGGGAAATATAATTTAAAAGACACAGCTGATTATACGACTCTAATTACTGTTAATCAGCTTTATACCGTCATTGATGGATTACAATTTGATGGCAATAACACTGGTCATGGCATTGGAATTCTTGTTAATGTTAGTAATGCAGCCGCTACTATCAGGAATAATCTATTAAGAAATATAATCGGAACGAGTCCCAACTCGGGAGCATCTATTTTTATTCAGAATGGAAATTCGACCAAAATTTATAACAATATTGTTATTGGCAGTAGTCAGGGAGTCAACGGAATTCGAGTCGATCAGTTTAGCGTAGCTTATGTTTACAATAATACTGTTTATGGATCTGGGATTAGTATCGGTATAAATTGTTGGGGTTCGGGAGGGTCTGTTTTAAAGAATAATCTCGTCCAAGGATCTGTGGTTGATTATTCCGGCACATTTGATGCTTCAT
>Ga0116217_10005742_pt1 | contig 10852 bp, 8 predicted proteins | sample Sb_taG_6_FD_89697 | JGI IMG/M metagenome (GOLD analysis project Ga0116217, IMG submission 89697) | Peat soil microbial communities from Weissenstadt, Germany - Sb_50d_4_PS metaG | ecosystem: Environmental > Terrestrial > Soil > Wetlands > Peat | place: Germany: Weissenstadt | collected 2010-09-21 | reverse complement strand
TTCGCTCCAACACCTCAACCAGCGCGACAAGGTGCTGTTCAAGATCGCCAACGATCCGCGGGTGACGCGCATAGGCCGCTTCCTCCGCAAATACAGCCTGGATGAGCTGCCGCAGTTGTGGAATGTGCTCAAGGGCGACATGAGCCTGGTAGGTCCGCGGCCGCCGCTGGCCAGCGAGGTCAAGCAGTATCAGTGCGAGCATCTGCGCCGGCTCGATGCGCTGCCGGGCATCACCGGCTTGTGGCAGGTGGAAGCGCGCTCCAATCCTTCGTTTGCCCGCTATGTTTCTCTCGATGTCGATTACGTGGAGCACTGGAATCCCTGGCTGGATGCCAGGATCCTGCTCAAGACCATCGCCGTCGTGCTGGCGGGAACGGGACAGTGAATGAGTACCGACGCTGCCAACTCTTCAGCCTTGCTACGAAAAAACACCGCCTACATAGTGCTGGCGCAGGCGGCGCGGCTGGTGGTGCAGGCGTTCTATTTCTTTCTTATGGCCCGTGGCCTGGGACCGGGACAGTACGGCGCGTTTGTGGCCGTGGTCGCCGCCGTCGCCATCGCGTATCCCTTCGTGGGCAACGGCAGCGCCAACCTGATGGTCAAGAACGTAGCGCGCGAGCGGCGGCTCCTCCCCGAGTCTCTGGGGAACGCCTTGTTGATGACGCTGGCTTCCGGGCTGCTGCTGAGTGTTCTGGTGGTGCCGGCGTGCCTGGTGGTGCTGCCGTCTGTTATTCCGCTGTCCGTGGTCGTGCTGGTCGTGGCGTCGGACCTGGTGGTGTACCGCTTCGTGGATGTGGCGTGCCTGGCATTCCAGTCCGTCGAAAGGTTGGGCTGGACGGCGAACCTGAACGTATTCGCCAGCCTGATGCGGCTGGCGGGCATCGCGGCGGTTCTGCTGGTGGCGCGGCCATCGGTGGCCGCCTGGTCGGTCGCGTATCTGGCGGCCTCGGCGGTATGTGCGCTGGTGGCGATTCATTGCGTGCTCACCCGGCTGGCTCGGCCGGCGTTCAGCGGCCTGGGCCGCATCCGCGGCGAATTGCGCGAAGGCTTCTGGTTTTCCACCAGTCTCTCGGCCCAGACCATCTACAACGATGTGGACAAGACCATGCTGGCGCGCCTGGCCACGCTGGACGCCGCCGGCATCTACGCCGCAGCGTACCGGCTGATCGACATTGCTTTCCTGCCCATCCGCGCGCTGCTGGCGGCGGCCTATCCCGGTTTCTTCCGGCACGGGGAAGGTGGCATCGCCGGCAGTCTCGGCTTTACCCGGCGGCTCGTGCCCAAGCCGCTCATGTACTCCACCGTGGCCGCCGTCGGCATGATCCTGGCAGCGCCGCTCGTGCGGCATATTCTCGGCGCCGAGTACGCCCGCACTACCGAGGCGCTGCGCTGGCTGTCTCTGTTGCCGTTGCTGAAGACCTTGCACTATTTCGCCGCCGATGCGCTCACCGGCGCCGGACATCAGGCGCTGCGCACGCTGATGCAGGTCGTGGTTGCCGGGTTCAACGTCCTGGTTAATCTGTGGCTGATTCCCGCGTACTCCTGGCGCGGCGCCGCCTGGAGCAGTCTGGCCTCGGATGGCCTGCTGGCGGTGGCGCTGTGGAGCTGCGTGCTGTTGCTGCGAACTCGTTCGGCGCACGCCGTCGACACCCGCGCTGCAGAACTCGCGCCGCAAACTGAATGCTGAACGTCATCGAAAGATCCTTTGTGGTGCTGATGCTGCTTTATCTCAGCAGCGGCCTCACCGGTTTTCTGGCGGGCGATTCTCCGTTCAACGTGTGGCGCGTTGAAGACAATCCCCTCTTGCTGGCGATTCAGACGGTGATGTACGCGATCACGTTCGGGTTCGTGGTTCTGCACTGGCGGAAGTTCATGAGCGCACTGCGAGCGGGCGGCTGGGTTCTGGCGCTAGCGCTACTGGCTCTGGTTTCGACTCTCTGGTCGAGCGACCCGGACTTCACCTTCCGTCGCAGCATGGTGGTGATCGCCACGACAGTGTTCGGCATTTATTTCGGCTCGCGTTACCAGCTTCCCCGACAGGTGCGGCTGCTGGGCTGGGCGTTCATTATCCTGGCCGTGCTTAGCGCGGCTTGCGCCCTGTTGCTGCCCCAGTACGGCATCGACAGCCAACTTCACCGGGGCGATTGGCGGGGGATTCTCGGCCAGAAAAACCTGCTGGGCAAAGCCATGGCGGTCGGGATGATCGTCCTGTGGACGGCGAAGGGCGTGCTGCCACGCGTGGTGCGGATGGCGGGATTATCTCTGTGCGCGGTGGTGATGCTGATGTCGGGATCGCGAGCTGCGCCGGTCGTGTTGGCCGCTCTGTTGCTGCTGGTTCCGGGTTATCGCATACTGCGCGCCCGCCTGACGACGCTGGTTCCGCTGACCATCGTGTTCCTGACGATGGGTGCGGGCCTCGTGTTCCTGGCCGTCGGCAACAGCTCTCTCCTGCTGGCCTCCCTCGGCCGCGATGCCACCCTCAACCGAAGAACAGAGATCTGGGCCGCGGTGTGGACCGCCATCTCCAGCCACATGGCGCTGGGGTACGGGTTCAGCGGTTTTTGGGCGGGAATCCACGGCGAATCGGCGCGGGTCGCGGCCAGGCTGGGGTTTGTCGCTCGCCATGCCCACAACGGGTTTCTCGACCTGTGGCTGGAACTCGGGATCGCAGGACTGTTCCTGTTTGTCGCGGGATATCTCCGGGCGGTGGGCAATGGAGGGAAGCTGGTGCGGATGAGCCACGATCGGCTCGCCACCTGGCCGCTGCAGTACCTCGCCTTCATGTTGCTTTACGACTTGGCCGAGGGGCCGATCCTCAGACAGAACAACCTTTATTGGGCCTTGTACGTGGCCGTTGTGGTCTCGGTGGCGCAGGCTGTGCGCCGCGGCCAAGCATTGAGTTCCGCCGGCGTTCCGCTGGAGTCCCTTGAACAACAACCTGGTGATCTACCGCGACGAACTCCTGGGCGCCTCGGAGACCTTCATCCTGAGGCAGGCCGAAGCGCTGCGTGAGTTCCGCCCAGTCTACGTGGGATTGCGCACCGTTGAAGGCTTGCGCGTTCCCGCCGACCGGTGCGAGCTGCTGGTCGAGCCCGGCCGGCTGAACCGGGTGCGGCGGCTTTTCTGCGAAGTGTTCGGACCGAGTGAGCGTCAGGCGGCTCGCGTGCGCGCCCTCTCCCCGGCGCTCATCCACGCTCACTTCGGTCCGGATGCCACCCACGCCATGCCGCTGGCGCGTGCTCTCGGCGTGCCCCTGCTGGTGACGCATCACGGTTACGACGTCACTACCGAAGACCATGCGCTCGCGCGGTCACCGTGGCTGCGCTTCTACCTCAAGCGCCGAGCGCGCCTCTACCAGGCGGCGGCGCTCGTGCTCTGTGTTTCGCAGTTTGTGCGCGAGAAGGCCGTACGCAAAGGCGCTCCACCGCACAAGACGCTGGTTCACTACATTGGTGTCGACATCGCCGGTTTCACTCCCGATGCGTCAGTCGCGCGCTCCGACACCGTGCTGTTCGTCGGACGGCTGGTGGGAAACAAAGGATGCGACCAGTTGCTGCATGCCATGCGACTGGTGCAGCGCTCGCATCCTGAATGCCGGTTGGTGATCATCGGAGAGGGGCCGCTGCGGCCTCGCCTCGAGCGAACCGCGCGCGAACTGGCCCTGCCCGATGTGAGGTTCCTCTCCACACAGCCTGCCGCTCTGGTCCGGTACTGGATGAACCGGGCGCGAGTCTTATGCGTGCCCAGCGTGACCGTTGATTCGGGAGCTTCCGAAGGGTTCGGGATGGTGTTTGCCGAGGCCCAAGCCATGGGGTTGCCGGTCGCCAGCTTTGAGACCGGCGGCATTCCCGAAGCGGTGGTCCATGGCGAGACTGGCCTGCTGGCGCGCGAGCGCGATACTGCAGGACTGGCTCAGAACATCATCGCCCTGCTGAGCGATCATTCGATGTGGGAGCGCTTCAGCGAGGCCGGGCGACGCCGGGCGCGCGAGTTGTTCGACATCCGCCGCCAGACCGCGGCGCTCGAAGATATCTACCGCGCGGTGTTACACCACCACGTAGCTGCAGCCTAAGCCTGATGAACGTGTCCACCACGGAAAGTCCGCAGGTCAGCGCCGTGATCCCCACGCGGCACCGGCCGGGATCGCTCTTGCAAGCGGTGGAGAGCGCGCTGGCGCAAACCTATGCGCTCGCGGAAGTCATGGTGGTGATCGATGGGCCCGATCCGGCGACGGAATCCATGCTGCAAGCCATCAATCACCCGCGAGTGCGCGTGGTCGCATTGCCGGCGCCGGTAGGTGGTTCGGACGCGCGCAACGCCGGCGTCGCCGCCGCCCGCGGAGAATGGGTCGCCTTTCTCGACGACGATGACGAGTGGCTGCCCAACAAGATCGAGCGGCAGTTGGCGATGTTGCCGCTGGGGAATGGCGATCCCATTGTGTCGTGCCGGTTCCTCGCCCGCACCGCGGCCGGCGATCGCATCTGGCCAGAGCGCTTGCCGCAGCCTTCCGAACCTCTTTGCGAGTATCTGCTGGCGCGGCGGGGCGGCAGCGATGGATTCGTGGCCACGCCGACCATCCTGACACGCCGTTCCTTGCTGTGCCGTGTGCCGTTTCGCAGCGGCCTCAAGAAGCACCAGGATTGGGACTGGATCCTGCGCGCCACTCGGGGAGGTGCGCGCGTGTTCTTTTGTCCCGAGGTGCTGGCAAAGTGCGAAATGCGCACGCGCGCCAGCACCAGCCGCCGCGCCGACTGGCGCTTCTCGCTGGGGTGGATACAGGAGAACGCACAACTGGTGACGCGGCGCGCTTACGCCGGCTTCATCACCACCCACGTGGGGTGGCAGGCGGCCGTACAGCGAGACTGGCGGGCCTTTCTTCCCTTGCTCGGCGACGCATGGCGCCATGGCTCCCTGCGTCCTGCCGACGTGCTCCGCTACCTCGGGTTCTGGATGGTGCCCGCAGCCACGCGCCGCTGGCTGCATCGTTTGGCGTCATAACAACTCAGGCACATGCGACCGCTGTTCACCATCGGGATGCCGGTTTACAACGCCATGCCGTACCTGCAGGAAGCGGTGGAAAGCGTGCTGAGGCAGACGCATCCGCACTTTGAACTGCTGATCGTCAACGACGGCTCGCGCGATGGATCGCTCGAGTACTTGCGCAGCTTGAAAGACCCGCGAATCCGCATCGTTTCCCAGGAGAACCGCGGGCTCACGGCCACTCTGAACCGCATGCTGGAAGAAGCAAGCGCGTCCTGGTTGGTGCGGCTGGATGCCGACGACGTGGCCTGCCCGGAGCGGCTCGCGCTGGTTGCCGGCGCGCTTGAACGCCATCCCGCAGCCGGCATGTTCTACTCCCGCGCCGCGCACCACGGACACGCCATCGCGATTGCGGCCGCGCGCTCGACCGAAGGCACCCCTGCCGAACTGCTGGGCATCACCCGCGCCGGATACCTGCTCTCGCTCGTTCACTCCAGCGTGGTGCTGAACGTGGCCAGGACGCGCGCGCTCGGCGGGTATCGATTCGATCTCCATATCGAAGACCTCGACCTGTGGTGGCGGATGGCGTTGCGGCACGACATCGTATTCATCCCGCGGGTGACGGTGCAGTATCGCCTGAACCACGACAGCGTCTGCATCAACAACCTCCAAAAGCTATCGGCGAACACATTGTTCGCGCAGTACCTACTGCTGTCGCACCTGTGGGGGTTGGAGCCGCAGCCGTACGAAGCTGTGATCGGCGCGCTGAGCGGCATGGTGGATGCGCGCCGGCTCGCCTACCGGGAAGAGATGTGGTGGGCCGCGGCCCACCTGAGCGCGGGGCGATATCGTCGGGCGGTGCCTCACTTGGTGAAGGCGGCCCTGCATTCGCCTGTCCGCTTTTTCCGGCGCGTCAGTTATCCATTCGGCCGAGAGGCGATGGTTCGCCGCGGAGAAGATCCGCAGCGCTTCCGCCGCATGCGGCGCCAGTTGTGGGACGCAGAGGAGCTTCTGGACACGGTCTTTGAACCGGCGTGACTTTCTCTGCATGCTGGCAGCAAGCGCGCTGGCCGCCAGCGTTCGCGCAGGCACGACTCCGCCGCCGCGTGACAGCCTGCGGCAGCATGCCGGCGCCAAGGGCATCGTCTTCGGCTGCGCGGCCGTTCAGCGCCATCTCGCGCAGGATGAGGCCTACGCCCGGCTAGTGGCCGAACAGTGTCATCTCATCCTGCCCGCGAACGAACTGAAGTGGGACATGCTCCAACCCAAGCCCGGCGAGTACGACTTCGCGCCCGCTGATTGGATGCTGCGGTTCGCGGAGGACCACGGGCTGCTGTTCCGCGGGCATGCGTTGCTGTGGGAGCCCTCCACGCCCGAGTGGGTTCGCAAAGCCGCGACGCGACAAAACGCAAGGCAGATGCTCACCGACCACATCCGCACCGTCGTCTCGCACTACAAGGGGAGGATGCATTCCTGGGACGTGGTCAACGAGATCCTCGAGCCCGCCGACGGCCGCTCGGACATGTTTCGCAACTCGCTCTGGCTCGACCTGCTCGGCGCGGAATGGATTGAAATGGCCTTTCACCTCGCGCGTGAGGCCGATCCGAATGCCTTGCTGGTTTATAACGAGAACTGGCTGGAATCGGACCGGGATACCTCTCGCGTCAAGCGCCAGCGGGTTCGGGCGCTGCTCGCGGAATGGAAGCGGCGCAACGTCCCCGTGCATGCACTCGGACTGCAAGCGCACTTGCTGACCGACGACAAACTGTCGCCGGAATTGCCGCAATTCATCGAGCGCGTTGCCGACCTGGGCCTGAAGGTGCTGGTCACTGAACTCGACGTGCGCGACCGGAACGCGCCCGCAGCCCTTCCACCGCGAGACCGCATGGTGGCCGGCAAGTACTACGAGTTTCTTTCCGCGGTGCTGGCCAGCCCGGCGGTGATCGCGATCATTACCTGGGGTCTCTCCGACCGCTACACATGGATCAACTGTCACGATGGCAGCCGGCGGTCCGACGGCTTGCCCTCGCGGCCACTGCCCTTTGATAACGACTTCGAGCCAGCGCCGGCCTGGCAGGCCATGGCGCGCGCCTTCGATCATGCTCCACACCGCATTTCTTGATGTCTCCCGTTGAACACCACGCTCTGCGATCCGGGTTCCCGCGCGCTCGTATCGGGCGCGCGCTGGTGGATGGCTGTTCGTCGGCGGAAGCGGTGGATGCGATCACGCGTCACGCTGCGCTTGGCGGTCCGTCCGCCTGTGTCGTCACGCCCAATGCCCAGCACATCGTGCTGCTGGAGTCCGATGCAAACCTGCGCGAGGCTTATGCGAACGCCGACCTGGTGGTGGCGGATGGCGCCTCGCTTGTGCTGGCGTCGCTCCTGCTGGGAGAGAAGCTGCGCGGGCGGGTCGCCGGCGTCGATCTGGTGGAGCAACTCTGCGGCAAGGCAGCAGAGTTTGGGCTGCGCGTGTTTTTGCTGGGCGGCCGTCCCGGTTCCGCGCAACTGGCGGCAGAGAAACTGCAGCGGCGGTTCCCACGTCTTACCGTCGCCGGCACCTGCTGTCCGGTGCCAGGCTTCGAGCGGGACGAGCGGGAGCTGCAGGCCATCGGCGATGCCATCCGCGCCGCCCGGCCGGACCTCGTCTTTGCCGCCTTGGGCGCACCCAAGCAGGAATTCTGGATGCACCGGCATGGACGCCGCTTGGGTGTCCCGGTGCTGATCGGCGTGGGAGGCAGCTTCGAAATGCTAGGCGGCGTCCTGCAGCGCGCGCCCCGGTTCGTGCAGCGCATGGGCTGCGAGTGGCTGTACCGACTGCTGCTTGAGCCCGGCCGTCTGTGGAAGCGGTATCTCATCGGAAATTGCCGCTTTCTGGGCATTGTTCTGCGCCAGGCCGCCGTACGGTTCAAGACCGATCCGGACAGATCGCTGCACACCCCGGGCGACGGGCGTCCGCGCCACGCGCCGGCGATGGGTAAGGAGTGAATCCAATGGAAGCGCGATTCTTGCCGCCAGCACATCCGAACGGGGCGGCCGACCTGCGACTGGCCGGCCAACCCGACCTTTCGTTGCGCGATTTCTGGCGCATCCTCAAGCGTCGCAGGCGAACCGTTGTGGCTTCGATTGCGGCCTGTTTGCTGCTGGCCCTGGTGGCGTCGCTAGCGATGACGCCCAAGTATGAATCCGTCTCTATCATCGAGGTCAACAAGGAGAACTCCGACATTCTGGGGCTGGACGCGTTGCAAACCGGGGTGAGCGACAGCCTGGATTACACCATCACGCTGGAGACGCAGGCCAACGTGCTGCGCAGCGACTCGCTCGCCTTCCAGGTCGCCGAACAACTGGGAATGGAGAAGCGCATGGAACCCTCGCTCCTCAGCGCCTGGTTCGACGCCGACCGCGCCCAGGCCGAGCAGAGCCTGCCGCTGGAGAAGGCGCCGCTACGCCGGCGACTTATCGCGAAAGCCTTCCAGAAATCCTTGAAGGTGAAAACTCTTCCCGGTACGCGCATGATCGAGGTGCACTTCCGCCATCGCGATCCGCAGCTTGCCGCCGACGTCGTCAACACCCTGGTGGGCGATTACCTGGAACAGTATTTCCGCACGCGCTACAACGCCACCGCGCAGGCTTCCGAGTGGCTGTCGAAACAACTGGCGGAGCTGAAATCACAAGTCGAGGAAGCGCAGGAGAAGGTCGTCCAATACCAGAAGGAGAAGGGCATCCTGGGCACGGACGAGGCGCACAACATAGTCATGGCCAAGCTGGAGGAGCTGAACAGGCAGCTCACCGCCGCCGAAGCCAACCGCATGCTGAAGCAGACGGGTTATCAGATCGCCAAGACCGGCAACGCCGAACTGATCTCGACCGTCGGCAGCAGTACTCTGCTGGGCAGCCTGGCCGGCGTGAACAGCAATCCGCTGGCTCTCATCCAGACCCTGCGCGCGCAACAGGCGGAACTGAAGGTGCAGTACGCGCAGGCGGCGGCGAAATACGGTCCCGCCTATCCCAGGCTCATCCAGATGCGAAACCAGTCGCAGGAACTCGAGAGTGCGATCCAGGCGGAGATCGAGAAAGTGGCGGCCCGCGCCGAGAACGATTTCATCGCCGCCAGGAATGCGGAAGACATGCTGCGTGCTTCCTTCGAGCGGCAGAAGGAGGAAGCCAACAAGCTGAATGACAGCGCCGTGCGCTACACCATCATGAAGCGCGAGGCGGAATCGAGCCGCGAACTCTATGACGGGCTGTTGAAGAAGCTGAAAGAAGCGGGAGTGCTTGCCGGGCTGCGTTCCACCAACCTGGTGGTGGTCGATCCCGCCCGCAGCAGCGCCAAGCCCGTTCGCCCAAGCTATCCCATCAACCTGGGGCTGGGACTGGGTGTGGGACTGCTGGGCGGCATCGGCTTGGCATTCGCGCGCGAGGGCTTCGACAGCACGCTCCGCACTCCGGAGCAGGTAGAGGCGGTAGCAGGTTTGCCGGCCGTGGGCATCATTCCCGAGCTGACGGCGGGCCGCGCGCGGCGGCGCCCGGCAAACTTCCCAAAATTCGATTGCAACATCCTCGATTCTCCGAACTCGCGGTTGGCGGAATCGTACCGGGCGGTGCGGACCGCGCTGCTGTTCTCCAACGGCGATATTCCTCCCAAGGTGATCCTGGTGACCAGCGCCTTGCCCCAGGAAGGCAAGACCACCGTCAGCTTGAACTCGGCGATTGCGCTGGCGTACCAGGGCGCCAAGGTGTTGCTGATCGATGCCGACCTGCGGCGCCCCGAGGTGCATGCGTGCCTGGGCGTCCCGGCCGAGCCCGGACTGGGCGAACTGCTTTCCGGCGAAGCCGAGTTGCCCGTCCAGGCGGCTGCCTGCCCCCAGGTGCCAAACCTTTTCGTTCTGCCCGCCGGCCGCCGCCGCTTGCGCCCGGCCGAGGTGTTGGGTTCCGGGCGCATGCGCGACCTGCTCAACAATTGCCGGAAGAACTTCGATTTCGTGGTTATCGACACGCCTCCGGTGCTGGCGGTTACCGACGCCGTGGTGCTCTCCAAGAGCGCCGACGGCGTGCTGCTGGTGGTGCGCTCGGCCCAAACCAGCGAACAGTCGCTGCTGCGCGCGCGCGATCTGCTGCTGCGGGTGAACGCACGGATCGCGGGAGTGCTGGTCAACCGCGCCAACCTCCATTCTTCCGATTACTACGACTGGTACGGCTATCGCGGCGACCAATTTGGAGAACGCTACTATGGCCTCAAGAGTTGAGAAACATCCGTACCTCAGCAAACGGCTGGTGGGCGTGTTCGCGATTCTCAGCTTTGCGCTCGCTGTCTCCTGCGGTGCGCAGGAGACTGTGCCGCCCGACGAAAGTCACGCCGGACCCGGAACGCGCGCGGTTGACAGCGCACGAATCCGCATCGGCCCGGGTGATCTGCTGCACCTTGCGGTGTTCGACGTGCCTGAACTCACGCAGGTGGTTCGAGTCAGCGATTCCGGCGATGCCACGCTCATGTTGCTGGGCTCGCTTCACCTGGACGGCCTGACCGCCGCCGAAGCGCAAGCGCTGATCGAAGACCGCCTGCAGAAAGCCAATTTGATCCTCGATCCGCATGTGTCCGTAATCATCCGCGAGTACGGGACGCAGGGCGTGTCGGTGCTCGGCGAGGTGAGGAAGCCCGGTGTATATCAGGTGCTGGGCACGCGCAATCTGCTGGACATCATCTCCGAGGCGGGTGGGACCACGCCCTTCGCCGCGCAGGAGGCAACCGTCAAGCGCCGTGCCAGTTCGGAGAAGTTCACGGCAAGCCTTTCAAATGATCCCGCCCAGTTGCTCGCGCACGACGTGGAGTTGCGGCCGGGCGATACCGTCATTATTCCCAAGGCCGGGATTGTCT
>Ga0116217_10005741_pt1 | contig 10853 bp, 5 predicted proteins | sample Sb_taG_6_FD_89697 | JGI IMG/M metagenome (GOLD analysis project Ga0116217, IMG submission 89697) | Peat soil microbial communities from Weissenstadt, Germany - Sb_50d_4_PS metaG | ecosystem: Environmental > Terrestrial > Soil > Wetlands > Peat | place: Germany: Weissenstadt | collected 2010-09-21 | reverse complement strand
TGGTTGGCCGGCCCTGTGCGTCTCGTTCGATTTTGGTGGTGTACCGCGAGGCTTCGGCGCCTTTGACGTTCCCGCTGGGGCTCACTATCGAAGTCCGGCGGGAGTCTTCGCTGTAGCCGTAGGTGCGCTTGTCGCCTTCGGGGTCAGTCGAGCTTGTGCAGTCGCCCTGGTTGTTGTATTCGTAGCTCCACGTGTGTTTGAGAGGGTCCACGACGCTCGTGAGGTTCCCGTTTGCGTCGTAGTGGTAGGTCGTGGTCTGCGTGGTGCTGCGCGGGGCGGGCCGCGAGACGGTTTCGGCGTTCCCGCGGCTGTCGCGCGCGATCGTTGTCTTCTCGCCGTTGGGGGTGGTGATCGTCAGGACATCGTGGGTTTGGTCATAGGTCCATTTGGTTTCGTGTTCGTCGGGATCGACCATGCTCGTCCTATTGCCGTTTTCGTATGTGTATTTTGTTTTGTGTTTGTTTCCGTCGGTAACGCTCGTCAGGTCGTTCGCCGCGTCGTAGGTGAAGGTTTCTGTGGTGGCGCTGGCGGTCCCGAAGCCGCGGGTGATCAACACGGGCTCGTTGTTGCTCGTGAACCGCTCGTCCGTCACGGCTCCCGTGGCGCTATTGGTGATCTTTGTGTGGAACGGTTCGTATTCGAAAGTGATTTTGTGTTCGGCGGGGTCAGTCTGTGTCTTGACGCGGTGGGAGCTGTCGTATTCGTTGCCCGTTTTCCCGCTGCGGCCGTCCGTCATCGAGGTCATCTGATGCGACCCGTCATAGCCGTACTGCCAGCGCGCTTTCGCTTCGCCGGGCTCGGTTACGCTGACGAGGTTTCCGCCTTCGTAGGTGTATTTGACGGTGTTGCCCATAGGGTCTTTCGCGCTTTCCACCAGGCCTTCTTTGTAGGCGAAGGTGATCTTCCGCCCGGCGGGGTCGGTGATGGTTTCCATCAGCCCTTTCGCGGCGTAGGCGATTTTGGTTTGGTTGCCGTTGCGGTCGGTCACGCTCACGAGCCTGCCCGTGGCGCCTTCGAACTGGTATTTGAGTTGGTTGGCGAGCACCAGCGAGTACCCGAGTTTGGCGGTGCCGTGCAGCGAGTCCTGCGACCACGCCGGCGGCGTGAACGATTCGCCGCTGCCTTCGCTGAACGACACGGTGCTGCCGTTCGCCTGATGCAGCGTCGCCGTGGCTTTTTCGACCACGAGATGGTCGCTGAACGAGTTGCCCCAACCGTAGCCGAAGATGCCCTGGATGCTCGCCGCCCCGGCCTGCGAGTTGTACGTGCGCGTCAGGTCCAGGCCCACGCCCCTGCCGCCGACCGCCAGATCGGTCTGGGTCTCGTAGAAGTCCCCCGTCGCGCAATTGATCGGCTCGCCACATTCAGGGTTTTCCTGTCCGGGCGCCGAGGGGTTACCCCCTCCGCCCCAGTCCTGTTCGTTGGGGACACGTACCTCGTCGAAGATTTCAAATTTGCCGGTTTCTTCCAGGATCTGGCCGAGGTTTTCGAGTTCCCACTGGATCGCTGTTTTGCCCGTCCCTTCGGTCTTCTTGAGCGTACCGGTGTTGACGAGCTTCGCTTCTCCTTTGCCGGAGATCAGCCCGTGGTCTTCGCCTTCGGTTTCGCCGTTGAGGACGAACGTGCCGGTGTTCAGGATCATCGCGTGTTTGCTCCCAGTGATCCCGGTTTCCTTCGGTGCGGTCAGGGTTCCCTTGTTGACCAGCACGCGCTGGTTGAGCGTCAACCACGCGGCCCCGGCCGTTTCGATGGTTCCCGTCGCGCCCGCTTCGATCACCAGCGACCCCGCCCCCGCGACCGTCCCGTAGTGTCCCCCATCGAAGGCGCCCGTGACGTCCACCTCGCCCGTGCCCTTCAGTTCGCCGCCACCGGTGAACCCGCCGCTCACACCCGTCACCGTCAGGTTCTGGAGCTTCGAGGGCGCCACCCCGTTGATTTCGACGACCCCCATCGCTTTGCCATTGGTGACCTTGGTGACGGTGAGACTCGCCGTCGAGCCTTCGACGACTCCCGCGAGGACCGTTCCTTCCGAGGTGCTGAAAGCACCCGCGAGCGACACGCTCGGACCGAGTTCCAAGGTGCCCTGGCCGAACACGATTTCGGTCCCGGCGCCCGACGTCGACCACGACCCCGCGTGTTCACCCACCGCCGTGCCACCGTTGATGAATTCCATCTTCCCCGACGTCACAGAGATTTTGCCTTCATTATCCGTAGCGAACCCCACCGTCGTCACACCAGACCCTTCGGTCTTCTCGACCGAGCCCGTATTGACGAGCGTCGCTTCGCCTTCAGACGCGAACAACCCATGGTCTTCGCCATAGGTTTCGCCGTTGACGATCAACGTGCCAGTATTGACCAGCTTCCCGTGTTTGGTGCCCGCGATGCCGCTTTCCTTGCCGACCGTCAGCGTGCCGGCGTTCTTGAGCGTGCCTTCCGTCAACGTCAGACCCGCGCCTTTTTCCGCGCCCATCGTGCCCGTCACTCCCGATTCGAGGAAGATCGTGCCCGTGCCCTTGAGCGCGCTGAAGCCACCGGCGGTAAACGAATGCGTGACATCGACCTGCCCTGCCGTCTGCAAGGTACCCCCGATATCATTTCCTTCCTTGTGCGAAAGCGTCAATCCTTCCAGCGTGGATGGCGTTTTGCCGGTGATTTCGAGCACCCCCCCGGAAAAGAGACTCAAACCGCTGACCGTCACGCTCGCTTCGGCGCCTTCAACCACACCGGCCTTGACCGTCCCGGCGAGCACTTCCACGACGCCCGACACAGGGACTTTCGCGCCCAGCGAGAACGTCCCACCGTCAAACAGGATCCCGGTTTCTTTGCCCGACGCCGACCACGACCCCACAGCGCCTTCCCCCGACGTACCACCATTCGTGAATTCCATCCTCCCCGACGTCACAGACACTTTCCCTTCGTTATCCATCCCGAACTCCACCGGCGCGGTACCCGACCCTTCGGTCTTCTCCACGGTCCCCGTGTTCGTGAGCAGCGCTTCCCCTTCGGTCGCGATCAACCCATGAGCAGACGCCGCTTCCACACCATTCACGACCAGCGTGCCGCTGTTGACGAGCTGCGCTTTTTTGGTGCCCTGAAGACCCGCTTTTTCACCGACCGTCAACGTCCCCGCGTTCCTCAACGTCGTGCCTGCCAACGTGAACCCCACGCTGCTCGTCGCCGTGACCGCGCCTTTCGCGCTCGCACCCAGCGCCAGCGTCCCACCGCCACTGAACGTACTGTGTTCCCCGCCCGTAAAGGAACCCGACACCACCACTTCGCCCGGCCCCTTCAACGCGCCGCCCTCCACCGAGAGCGTCACCGCGCTCGACGCTTCCGCGGTGCTCGCCACTTCCAGCGAGCCGCCCGTGAGCGACAGCGTCCCTTCATCCTGGAGCACACCCGTCTGGTTGGTCCCTTCCGTGACATCGACCGTCACACCCGACCCGATACACGCCACATCAGACGAGGACGGGACAGTCCCCAGCGACCAGTCCGCCGCCGTTTGCCAACTCCCTTCCCCCGGCCCCACCCACGTGTCCGTGCACCCCGCCCAGGCCGCCGCCGGCACAACCAGCATCACGACGAGCACCAGGCCCGCCAACCACACCGCTTTGCGGCTCAAGGCGCTCCCTTGAGACCCAGCCCTCAAACAGCCAACTCCAATCGACATCCAAGACAAACGCGACACGGGACTCCTCCTCTGGTGGTGGGCCGGCGACCGTAGCACCCAACCCACCCAAAACCAAACAGTCGGGAAGAGACGAGATACCGGCGATAGCGAAACCACGGCACGCGAGCAGCCGGACGGCCAGATACTCCCGGCCAGCAAAGCGCCACGCAGCCACCCAGCACGACCGGGATGCGAACCAAATCACCCCGCACGCATGTTTCCGACGCGCTGCACCAGGCACCTGGAGCCAACCCCCGGGACCCCACCACGCCACAACCACGGCGGCCGGAAGGCCGCCCCTCCCAACAACCCACCCGACTCTCACGGCACGCTCCCTGCCCGCGGAGACGCGCCTCACCCGTCCGCGAAGGCCGCGATCGGGATACCGTGATCGTGCTCGCGCATGCCCAGCTCGTAGGCCGCGCCGTGGGCGGTGTGCAGCGTGCGGGCAGGGGCGGCGCCGGGCTGGCGGATGGTGAGGGTGAGGGCGGCGATCGAGCAGTTGCTCACGTCGTGCTCTGAGCCGTCGGGGTCGGCGTAGGTCCAGCCGGCGATGGACTCCTCGGGGGTGTCGATGTGGGCGTCGAGCTGAAGGCCATCCGGACCGGGCAGGGAGAGGCGGCAGCGCCGGGGAGTCTCGGCCACCAGCAGGCCGCGCGCGCCGAGTCCTCCCAGGGGGATGCGCCTGCCGTCGAGCGAGAGCACGCCGTTGGCCACCCAGGGGGTCTGCCAAGGGCCCACGCGCACGCGTCCGATCGCCACGTCCAGCCACGCATCGGGGTTCTGCGCGAGGTCGCTGCCGGGGTTCTGCGCGTCGATGCCGGGGTTCTGCGCGAAGTCGATGCCGTGCAGCCAGATCCAGCGCTCGGCGTGCTCGGCGCCCCAGTTGTGGCCCACCATGCCGCGCCAGCCCTCCAGGTTCAGTGTGCGTCCGGGCAGCTCGATCGTGCCCTCGAAGACGGCCGCGGGCGCGGGGCTCGTGAGCTTCGTGCGGGGCCACGGCGCGCGGTACATCCACGCGCGCGGCAGGTGGCGCAGCTCGGGCTCCGGCGAGGCGAAGCGCAGCGACCAGCTCGCGTCCCCGCACGTCCCCTGCGCGCTCTCGGGGGTCAGCGTGGCCTCGCCCACGGAGATCCAGCCGCCGTCCGGCACGCCCAGGTCCTCGCTGGTGAGCTTGTGCTGGAAGGGACCGCCCGCCCGGCGGGCGTCGAAGACGGTGCACCACAGCGACCCGTGCGGCTTGGCGCCGGGGCGCTTGTGCACGGTGTAGCGGATCCACGCTCCCACGGGCTCCTCGGGGGAGACGGCGCGCAGGTAGAAGGACTCGTACATGCCCGCGCGCGGGGAGGCGCTGGGGAAGACCGCTCGGACGGGGGGCATCGCCTTGTGCACGGTAGGCATCGCTGCGGCGATCCTACCCGTCGCCGCCGCCTGCGAGGATGCGCCGCATGAACCGCGATCCGCTCGTGCGCCTGCCGCTGGCCCTTGCTCCCGCGCGGGCCGTGCAGGGCGGGCAGGCGGATACGGCCGCGCAGGGGGGTCCGGCCGGGCAGGGGGGTCCGGCCGGGCAGGGGGGTCAGGCCGCGAAGGGGGGTCAGGCGGGTCCAGCCGCGCAGGCGGGTCCCCCCCGGCCCGATGTCCCCTTCGTCCTGGGCATCGACGGCGGTGGCACGAAGACGCTCGCGGCGGTGCTCGACCTGCGCAGCGGCGAGCTGCATCTGGGGCACGGCGGGCCGAGCAACCAGGACTCGGCGGGCGCGCGCGCCGCCACGCAGGCGCTCTTGGACGCCGCGGATGAGGCGATCGCGCGCGCGGGCACCACCAGGGACGGGCTCCACGCCGCGGTGCTCGCCGTGGCCGGCACCGACACCAGCGCCGTGGAGGCGCACCTGCGGGCCAACTGCCCCGCGGGGTGGATCGTCGTCAACGACGTCGTCGGCGCGTGGGCCGCGGCCACCGGGGCGCAGCCGGGGGTGGGGGTGATCTCCGGCACCGGCAGCAACGTCTTCGGCGTCGGTCCCGACGCGCGCGCGTGGCGGGCGGGAGGATGGGGGCACGTGCTCGGGGACGAGGGCTCGGGCTACTGGCTCGGCCTGCAGTCGATCAGGGCGGCCCTCTGCGACCGCGACGGCAGCGGCCCCGAGACGGCATTGAGCGCCGCCGCCGTGGAGTTCTTCGACGTGCCCGACCTCGAGACGCTCGCGCCGCTCGTCTACAGCAAGCCGCTCACCAAGAGCGAGATCGCCGCGTTCGCGATCGAGACCGCCCGCATCGCGGGGCAGGGGGATACGGTCGCGCGCGCGCTCTACGAGCAGGGGGCGCGCGAGCTGGCGCTGCGCATCGAGGCGGTCATCCGCCACACCGGCCTCGCCGGCGCCTTCCCCGTCGGTCTCATCGGCAGCGCCTTCAAGGCCGGCGAGATCTTCGTCGGGCCGCTCACGCGCGCCATCCACGATCTCGCCCCCGAGGCGCAGGTGTCGATGGTGGAGATGGCGCCCGTCGGCGGCTGCCTGCTGCTGGCCGCGCACGCCGCCGGGGTGGAGCGGGCGCCCGCTCGGGGGGAGTTGGCGCGGCTCATCGAGGGAGCGCTTGGAGCGCCTGCGTGACAGCCGCCCGATCGCCGATCGCCTGCGGGCCCACACCGGCGATTCGCACCGCTGCCGCGGCATTGCCGTAGGCGGCGGCATCCACCGGCGAGCGGCCCTCGTGCAGCGCCACGAAGAAGGCCGCCGCGAAGACGTCCCCCGCGCCGAGGTCATCGCGGGGCTCGCGCACGAGCGGCGCCGGCACTCGCACGGCGGTGCCATCCGGCAGGTGGACCAGCGTCGGCTGCGACCCGGCCGTGACGGCGATCAGCGGCCGGTTGGCGGCGATCAACCACGGGCAGCGGGCCAGCTCCGCCTCGCTGAGGACCAGCGCATCGAATCGCGCAGGAATCGCCTGGGGGTCGAGCGGGGTCAGCGATATCTCTCCGCCGTCGTCCCACTCGCGCACCAATCCCTGCGGCGTGACGCCGATGAACTCGGCGTGACCCTGCCAGCGGCTGGGGGTCTCACGGGCGACCGCCGCGAGGTGCAGGATCGCGGTGTCCACCTCCACCGGCTCTGTGATCGCGCCCGCCCAGGCGAGCACGCGCTGCCTGCGCTCCCTGCCCGCGCCCGTGGTGGCGAGGGTTGTGGTGGCGAGGGTCGTGGTGTGCTCGGCCGCCAGCACCCGAACCTCAAGCTCCTCGCGGTAGGGCTCGAGCAGCTCCTCAAGCTCGCTCGGCGCCCCCTTGGTGACGATCAGGGTTCGCAGCCCCAACCGTGCCGCCTGCAGAGCGCTGTAGAAGGCGCCGCCGCCCGGGCGCCGTGAGCCGTCAGAGGCCAGCACGTCCACCGTGACGTGCCCGACGGTTACGTAGTCGAAGCTCCTCACACCACCGGGGGCGGGGGGGTGCGCAGCGATGGCGGCGGCGTGCGCAGCGGCAGCTCCGCGCCCGCGATGGCAGCGGCGGCCAGGCGCCCGGTGAAGACGCAGCCGCCGAGGAAGGTGCCCTCCAGCGAGCGCTTGCCGTGCACGCCGCCTCCCCCGAAGCCGGCGGCCTCGCCGACCGCATACAGGCCCGGAATCGGCTCCCCGCCCTGCGCCCGCAGCACGCGGCAGCCCAGATCGGTCTGGATGCCGCCGAGGCTCTTGCGCGCCATCGGCTGCAGGCGAATGGCCAGCAGGGGCATGGCCCTGGGGTCGACGATGCGCTGGAAGGCGCAGGTGCGCAGGCGGTCCCCGCGCCAGTTGCGCAACTGCGCGATGCGCCGCAGCTGATCGTCGTTGTGCAGGCTCTTCCCGCGCGCGATCGTCTCGTCGTAGCGGCTCACCTCGACGCTCAGGCGCGCGGGGTCGATCGCGTCTTCGCCGGTCACCGCGTTCATCCTCGCCGCCAGCTCCGCGAGCGTCGGCGCGGCCACGAAATCGGGCGAGCCCTCCAGGAAGTGCTTCACCAGCCTGGGCTTGCCCAGCAGGATGCCCAGCAGGAAGCGCACGGGGCGGCGCTCGCGCATGTTGGGGTTGTGCTGGCTGCCGCTCACGTCCAGCTCGCGCACGGCGATCTTCCAGTTGCACACCATCCACGAGTACTTGCGCTCGTCCGCGCACATGCGCTCCAGCGCGCTGTAGGCGTCGTACATGGGCATCACCGGCAGCGGGCCGTAGCGCACGCCGTCGGGGTCGAGCATCAGCCCCGAGCGCGGTGGAATCAGCTTCAGGCCGTGGTGCTCGCGCTGGGGGTGCGGGTGGCGCACGGCGTCCGCGTAGTTCCACATCCGGGATAAATGAGTGACGTTGCCGCCCACGCGCTTGACCTCTTCGTGCATCGCCCCGTCGGCGTAGGGGTGCGAGCCCATCAGAATCTGCGCCGGCGGGCTGCCCAGGCGCTCGGTCGGCCACTCGCGGCGCACGATCTCCAGGTTGCCGCCGATGCCGCCCGCGGCGATCACCACCGCGCGTGTGGCGCGCGCCTCGTATTCGCCCTCGCCGCCCCCGCTGTCAACCACGCGGCAGCCCACCGCGTGGCCGTGCTCGATCACCAGCTCGCTCACGCGCGCCCCGAAGCGCACCTGCAGCGCCGGGCTGTGCGGGTCGCTGCGGATGGCGCCCCATACGGCCGTGACGAGCGCCTTGCCGGTGCCCCACGTCATGTGGAAGCGCGGCACCGAGTTGCAGTCGCCGTAGTTGCCGCGCTCGGCCCAATTGACGACCGGGAAGAAGCGCACTCCTATCTTCCGCAGCCAGCCGCCGACGTCGTCGCGGGCGCGCAGCACGTACTGCTCGGCCCAGCGCCGCGGCCACTCATCCTCGGGATCGAGCTCGGCCACGCGCAGCCAGTCCTCCAGCGCCAGGCGCTCGCTGTCGGGGATGCGCGAGCGGCGCTGCTCGGGGGAGTCCACCATGAAGATTCCGCCGAAGGCCTCGCGCGCCAGGCCGCCGACCTCCTCGGGGCGGCAGCGATCGAGCAGCAGAACCGAATGGCCGCTGCGCAGCAGCTCCAGGGTGCACACCAGCCCGGCGAGGCCCGCGCCGACGACGATCGCGTCGGTCTGCCGCGGGGAGTCCGTCACGGTGTCACCGTCATGCCAGGGCCATCCGTCATGCCAGCGCCATCCCCGGGCTCACCTGCACCTCGATCAGCTCGGGGCCGTCCGAGGCCAGCGCGTTGCGCAGCTCCACGCCCAGCTCCTCGGCGTCCGCGACCCGGCGCGCGTTCACTCCGTAGCCGCCGGCCACCGCGACGCAGTCCAGCGCGGGCAGATCCAACCCCGGAGCGCCCGAGATCTCCTCCAGCATCCCGAACCACTTGAGGATGGCGTACTCGTCGTTGCGCAGCACGAGGAAGGTCACCGGCACCCTGTATGCGGCGGCCGTCCAGAATGCCTGCACGGCGTACTGCGCCGAGCCCTCTCCCAGCACGCACACGACCGGACGCTCCGGGCAGGCCAGCTGCACGCCGATCGCGGCGGGCATGCCGAAGCCCAGGCCGCCTCCGGCGGAGAACCAGTAGCTGCCCGGCCGGCTCAGGCGCAGCTGGTTGCGCAGGGCCAGCGTCGCCGAGGGGGACTCCAGCACGACGATGCCATCGGGGGGGAACACCTGCGCGAGCGTGCGCACCGCCGTGGAGGGGTTCATCGGGTCTGAGATCTCGACCTCCTCGGGGGCCGGCCGCACGGGCGGGGGCTCGCGCTCGGAGTCGCCCGCCTTGGAGTCGCCCGCCCCGGACTCACCCATATCGCCCACCAGCTCGGCCAGCGCCGCCAGCGTCAGTGCCACGTCGGCCACGATCGCATCGCCCATGGGCGCCCGCGCCGCCTCGTCGGGGTCGCTCGTGATCGCCACCAGCGAGGTGCCATCGGCCAGCAGGGCCCCGGGGATGTTGGGGTAGTAGGGGAAGACCGAGGTGCCGGCCACGAGCACCAGATCGTGGCTCGCCAAGGCGTCTCCCACCGGCCACACCGCCGGCGGCAGGATGCCCTGGAAGAGAGGGTGGTTCTCGGGGAAGCCCAGGCGCCCCCCGCCCGGCGCGGGCGTGGCATACACGGGCAGCCGCTGGCGCTCGGCCAGGCGCACCGCGGCGTCCCAGCCGCCGCTGGAGTCGATGTCGGGGCCGGCCACGAGGGCCGGCCTGCGAGCCGCCGCGAGCCGCTGCGCCAGCTCCCGCAAGACCGCCGCATCGGGCAGCGCCGCCCCCGAGACCCGGCGCGTGGTCTGGTGGCGCACCGCCTCCGCCTCCTCGTCGCCGAGCTCGACGCTCCAGTCGTCCATGGGGATCGACACGAACACCGGCCCCCGCGGCGCGAGGCCCGCGAGGTGCGTGGCGCGCGCGAGCGCGTGCGGGACGTCCTGGGCGCGCGGGGGCTCGTAACTCCACTTGACGAGCGGGTGGGGCATGCGGATCGCGTCGCGGTTGGTCAAATTGGCCTGGAGGGTCATCAGCGAGCGGTGCTGCTGCCCGGCGGTTACGACCAGCGGCGCCTTGTTGGCCTGGGCGTTGAAGATCGCCCCCATGCCGTTGCCCAGGCCGGGAGCGGTGTGCAGGTTGACGAGCGTGGGCCTGCCCAGGGCCTGGGCGTAGCCGTCGGCCATGCCCACCGCCACGGCCTCCTGCAGGCCGAGCACGTAGCGGAAGTCCTCGGGGAACTCGGTGAGCATCGGCAGCTCGGTGGAGCCGGGGTTGCCGAACATCGTCGTCATGCCCCGCTCGCGGAGCATCTCGAACACTGCCTCTCTGACTGTCCCCATCCGCCTCTTCTCCTCGACGCTCGCTGGCTCCTGCCCGCCGCTGGTTGGTCTTTGCAATCCGGCTGGCAGCCTATCCGCTATCGCGCCACTACCATCGAAAACGCAACGATCGCGCCCCTGGCCTGTTCGTTGCCTATCGCCCGATGACGCCGTCTGCACCTCAACGAGTCGCGGATCGTGTGCGCCTGCTCGTGCCGATCGCCGTCCTGCTCTGCGCCTGGGCGCCCGGGGCGGCGAGCGCTGCGCGGCACGGTGCCGGCGCTCCTCACGCCTCTCAGTACCCGGCCGCAGCCGAGCGTCCGGCGATCGCGGCAGCGACCGTCAAGCCGGCCAAGCCGACCCAGGCCAAGCCGACCAAGCCGGTCAAGAAGCCCACGAAGCCCGGTCTGCACGGCAACCCCGCTCGCGCATT
>Ga0116217_10005736_pt1 | contig 10856 bp, 11 predicted proteins | sample Sb_taG_6_FD_89697 | JGI IMG/M metagenome (GOLD analysis project Ga0116217, IMG submission 89697) | Peat soil microbial communities from Weissenstadt, Germany - Sb_50d_4_PS metaG | ecosystem: Environmental > Terrestrial > Soil > Wetlands > Peat | place: Germany: Weissenstadt | collected 2010-09-21 | reverse complement strand
CCGCGGCAATGAGTGAGGATATTGGAGCGGGCGAAGGGATTCGAACCCTCGACCCCAACCTTGGCAAGGTTGTGCTCTACCCCTGAGCTACACCCGCATCCGTAGTGGGTAAGGCGGCGGCATAAAGGGCGCCGTGCGGGAGAGCTATGCCAAAACGCGGTTAATTTTGCAACCACACGCATGCTGGCCCATAAATCGCCCATGCCTGCCTCGCCGGACGAGCTTTTCGCGTATCTGCACAGTCTCGGCATTGCGCACCGCACCGTGCGCCATCCGCCGGTCTTCACGGTCGAGGAGGCCCGCGCCTTGCGCGGAAAGATCGCCGGCGGCCACACCAAAAACCTGTTCCTGCGCGACAAGAAAGGCGCGCTCTTCCTAGTGGTGGCGCCGGAGGACGCGACGATCGAGCTTAAATCGCTGCACCGCCTGCTCGGCGCCTCCGGGCGTTTCTCCTTCGGGTCGGCGGAGCTGATGCGCGAGACGCTCGGCGTCGAGCCCGGCTCGGTGACCCCGTTTGCCGTCATCAACGACAAGGCGGCCCGCGTGACGGTCATCCTCGACGCGGCGATGATGGGGCAGGAGACGCTCAACTTTCATCCCCTCGTGAACACCGGCACCACGACAATCCCGCGGGAGGGATTGCTGAAATTCCTCGAAGCCACCGGCCATCGGCCGCGGATCGAGGCCGTCTCGGCTTTCCCGGCCTAAGCTTCCGATTGCATTTAAGCCGTTTCTTCCCATCTAATCAGGCGAATAGGGGAGATTGCGGCCTGCACGGGCCCAAAAGGGAAGGCGTATCAAGACGATGTTGCAACAAGCACAAACCGCCGCCGCGGACACGTTGGTCAAAGAAACGACCACGCAGACTTTCGTCAAAGACGTCATCGAGGAATCGAAGCGGCAGCCGGTGCTGATCGACTTCTGGGCGCCGTGGTGCGGTCCCTGCAAGCAGCTGACGCCGGTGCTCGAAAAGGCAGTGCGCGCCGCCAAGGGCAAGGTGAAGCTCGTCAAGATGAACATCGACGAGCACCCGCAGATCCCCGGCCAGATGGGCATCCAGTCGATCCCCGCGGTGATCGCTTTCGTCAACGGCCAGCCGGCCGACGGTTTCATGGGCGCGCTGCCGGAAAGCCAGGTAGTCGCGTTCCTCGAACGCCTAACCAAGGACCGCATCGGCGGCGAAGCCAAGGATCTCCTGAAGCTCGCCGACGCGGCTTTGGCCGAGGGCGATCCGGCCGGAGCGGCGACCCTCTATGCGCAGCTTCTCGCCGAGGATAACGGCAACGTACCGGCGCTCGCCGGGCTGGCGCGCTGCTATGTCGAAACCGGCGCGCTCGATCAGGCCAAGCAGACGCTCGCCATGATCCCGGATTCCAAGCGCGGCGAACCGGCGGTCGCCGCCGCGCAAGCCGCGCTGCAACTCGCCGAGCAGGTGAAGACGCTCGGGCCGCTGACCGAGCTCGAGCAGAAAGTCGCCGCCAATCCGCTCGACCACCAGGCGCGCTTCGATCTCGCGCTCGCGCTCAACGGCAAGGGCCGGCGGCTCGATGCCCTCGAACAACTGGTCGCCATCATCAAGCACGACCGCAAATGGAAAGATGACGGCGCCCGCAAGCAGCTCGTTCAATTCTTCGATGCATGGGGTCCGACTGACGAAGCCACGATCGAGGGCCGCAGGCGGCTCTCCTCGATTCTGTTCGCGTAGCCTTCTTTTCGCGGAGGTTGGCGCGCTCGGTCGCGCGCGGAGCACGACATGTCGATCAATGCGATCTACAAGGGGCCTGACGACCTCCCCGGCGTGATCGCGATCTTCCCGCTGCCGGGCGCGTTGCTGTTGCCGCGCGGGCAGATGCCGCTCAACATTTTCGAGCCGCGCTATCTGGCGATGATCGACGACGCGATGCGCTCCGGCTTGCGGGTTATCGGCATGATCCAGCCCGATCCCGTTCATCCCGGACCGGATCAGGCCAAGCCGCAGCTGTTCCGGGTCGGCTGTGTCGGACGCATCACCCAGCTCGCCGAGAGCGGCGACGGCCGCTACCTCGTTCAGCTCACCGGCGTCGCGCGCTTCCGCATCGAGGAAGAGCTCGCGGTCGGCACGCCGTACCGGCAATGCCGTGTGACCTATCAGCCCTTTGCCGACGATTTCACCGCGCGCAAGGGCGAAGAAGAGGTTGACCGCCGGGCGCTGCTGCGCGCGCTCGCCGATTTCCTCAAGGCCAACAACCTCAAGGCGGACTGGGGAGGCATCGAAAACGCCCCCAACGAGGCGCTGGTCAATGCGCTGGCGATGATGTCGCCCTACGGCACCGCCGAGAAGCAGGCGCTGCTCGAAGCGCCGGATCTGAAAACCCGCGCCGAGATTCTGGTCGCCGTGACCGAGATCGAGCTCGCCAAAAGCGAGACCGGCGAGAGCACGCTGCAATGAATGTCGTCATTGTGAGGAGCGCAGCGGCGAACCAATCTAGAGCGATGTCGCCGCCTGGATTGCTTCGCTTCGCTCGCAGTGACGAAAGTAGTATAGATTATCCGCCGCAGTGGAGCCCGCCATGTCCGCCGATCATCCCGCCGACACCATCGATCCGAAGCTCTTGGAAATCCTGGTCTGCCCACTGACCAAGACGCCGCTCGAATACGACGCGGAACGCCAGGAGCTGATCTCGCGCGCTGCCAAGCTCGCTTATCCGATCCGCGACGGCATCCCGATCATGCTGCCCGAGGAAGCGCGCCGGCTCGACTGATCATGATTAAAATCTGGGGCCGCAATACCTCGGCGAATGTGCAGAAGGTGATGTGGGCGGTTGGCGAGATCGGGCTTGATCACGAGCGCATCGATATCGGCGGGCCGTTCGGCAAAAATCGCGAGCCGGCCTATCTCGCCATGAACCCCAACGGGCTAGTGCCGACGCTCGAAGAGGAGGACGGCTTCCTGCTGTGGGAATCGAACTCGATCGTGCGCTACCTCGCCGCCAAGCATCGCGCCACCGCGCTCGAGCCGGCCGATCTGCGGACGCGGGCGCGCGCCAGCGCCTGGATGGACTGGCAGCTCAGCGTGTTGGCGCCGGCGATTACGCCGGGCTTCATCGGCTTGATCCGCACGCCGCCGGAAAAGCGCAACCACGCGGCGATCGAAGAGTCGAAAAAGAAGACGATTGCAGCCATCGCCATTCTCGACGCCGAACTCGCCAAGCACGCCTATGTCGCGGGCGACGGCTTCTCGTATGGCGACATTCCCGCCGCCGTCATGGCCAATCGTTATCGCCAGATCGTGCCCGAGCGCCCGCCGCTCCCCAATTTCGAGCGCTGGTACGCGGCGATTGCCGCGCGGCCGGCGTTCAGGGATCAGGTCGCCGCCGTGAAGCTGGCGTGACGATTCGTCATTGCCGGGCTTGACCGCTTCGCGCCGGCCCGGTGTTGACGCCGCAATTACTCCGCCGCCGCACGCGCGGCGCGGCCTTGCGTCGAGACGATGTAATCCATCGCCGCCTGCACGCCGCCCTTCTTGTGCGGCACGCCGGCGAGCGCCAGCGCCATTTCGGTCGCCGCCAGCGCCCCGATCAGCGTTGCGTCGTTGATATCGCCGAGATGGCCGATGCGGAAATACTTTTTCGCATAGGGACCGAAACTCGCGCCGTAGGAAATGTTGAAGGTATTGAGCGCGAGTTCGCGCAACTGGTCAGCATCGTGACCGTCCGGCAGCAGCACGGCGGTGATGGTCGGCGAGTAATACTTCGGGTCGCGGCAGAGGATTTCGAGCCCCCACGCGCGCACGGCGCGGCGCGTCGCCTCGGCGAGACGATGGTGGCGGGCAAAAACGTTGTCGAGTCCTTCCTCGTGCAGCATCTCGAGCGAAACATCGAGGCCGTAGAGCATCTGCGTCGCCGGCGTGTAGGGAAAGAAGCCCTGCTTGTACATGGTCAGCATGTCGTCCCACTGAAAGAACGACCGCGGCAGCTTGGCCGTCTTCGACGCGCGCAACGCCTTCTCGCTCACGGCGTTGAACGACATGCCGGGCGGCAGCATCAGTCCTTTCTGCGCACCTCCGATGGTGACGTCGACGCCCCATTCGTCGTGGCGGTAATCGGTCGAGGCGAGCGAGGAGATGGTGTCGACCAGCAACAGCGCCGGATGGCCGGCGGCGTCGATGGCCTTGCGGATCTCGTCGATCGGCGACAGGCAGCCGGTCGCGGTCTCGTTGTGCAGCACGCAGACCGCCTTGATCTCATGCGCCTTGTCCTTGCGCAGATGCTCCTCGATGATTTTCGGATCGGCGCCGACGCGCCAATCGGTTTTGATGAATTCAGGCTTCAGTCCGAGCCGCTCCGCCATGACTTTCCATAAAACCGCGAATTGGCCGGTCTCGACCATCAGCACGCGGTCGCCGGGCGACAGCGTATTGGAGAGCGCTCCTTCCCAGGCGCCGGTGCCGGTCGCGGTGTAGATGATGACCGGTTGCGTGGTCTTGAAGATGGTCTTGATGCCTTCGAGGACGCGCTTGGCGAGCTTGGCGAATTCGGGGCCGCGCTGGTCGATGAGCGGCATGTCGATGGCCCGCAGCACGCGGTCGGGTACGGGCGTCGGCCCCGGAATCTGCAAAAAATGGCGCCCGGGAAGACGCGAGGCATTCTGCGTCATTTGTCGAAACTCCTTCGGACGGCCTTACGCTCCCGGCCGCGCTCGTCCGAGCCCCGCGGCGTGGTCTTGTTCCCCGAATGCTCCATTCGGGTCAAGCCTCTTTCCCCTGCCCACGCGCGCCGCTTGGCGATCGGGCCCCGGACACATTGACGCAAGCGTAAAGCCGTCCGGCGCGCTAACGCGCCGCCTCGTCGAGCGCGCTTTCGTGCCAGCGCCGCAGCGCCAGATAATTGATGAGTGTCAGCAAATAAAAGATCACGATGCCGGCGACCGACAGCAGCAGCAAAGCCGCGAACATGCGCGGGATGTTGAGGCGATAGCCGGATTCGGCGATGCGGTAGGCGAGACCCGAGCCGGCTCCCGCCGCGCCCGCGGCGATCTCGGCGACCACCGCGCCGATCAGCGACAGGCCGCCGGCGATGCGTAAGCCGCCGAGGATGTAGGGCAGCGCCGACGGCAGTTTGAGCCGCCACAACGTCTGACCGCGCGAAGCGCCGTAAAGCGAAAACAGGTCGGCGAGATTGCGGTCGACCGAATGCAGCCCGAGCGTGGTGTTCGCCAGCACCGGAAAGAACGCCACGATCCAGGCGCAGGCCAAGACGGCTGCGTGTTGCGGCAGATAGATGAGCAAGAGCGGCGCGACGGCGACGATCGGCGTCACCTGCAGGATCACGGCGTAGGGATAAAGCGAATATTCAACGAGCCGCGACTGGTTGAACAGCACGGCCAAGCCGACGCCGCCGACCGCCGCCAGCAGAAAGCCTTCAAATGTGGTGATCAGCGTCACCAGCAGCGAATGCGACAGCAAGGCCCAGTCGGCAGTGAGCGTGCGCAGGATGACGCCGGGCGCCGGCAGCACGTAGGGCGGGATATTTTCGATCCGAACCGCCAATTCCCAGACCGCCAGGCCGAGCGCGAGCACGACGATCGGCAAAGCGATGCGGAGCGCTCGGTCGCGGTTTTCGTGCGCCGGCGCGGGCGGCTTCATGCGTCGCCTCCCGCCGCTATGGCGCGCGCCAGCGTATCCGAGACGCGGCGGCAGAAGGCGGCATATTCCGCCGAGGCACGGAAGTTCTGGTCGCGCGGATAGGGCACGTCGATCGCGACCTCGCTCGACACGCGGCCCGGCCGCGCCGCCATGACCACGACCCGGCTTGACAGATAGACCGACTCGAATACCGAGTGGGTGACGAAGACGATGGTGGTGCACAACGCCTGCCACATGCGCAAGAGGTCGTCGTTGAGCTTAAAGCGGGTGATCTCGTCGAGCGCGGCGAACGGCTCGTCCATCAACAGAAGCTGCGGCTCGGTGACGAGCGCGCGCGCGATCGAGACGCGCATGCGCATGCCGCCCGACAATTCGCGCGGATAGGAATGGCGAAACGCCGCGAGGCCGACGCGGTCGAGCACGGCCTCGACGCGAACGGCGGCCTGCGCCGCGGCTTCGCCCTTAAGCTTCAGCGGCAGCATGACGTTGTCGAACACCGAAGCCCACGGCATCAGCGTCGGCTCCTGGAACACGAAACCGATGCGGCTCTCGACCGGCGCCGCGTTCGCCGGAGGCGGCCATTCGACGGCGCCCTCGCTCGGCTCGCTCAAGCCCGCGACGATGCGCAACGCGGTCGATTTTCCGCACCCCGACGGGCCAAGCAACGCGACGAATTCGCCGGAGCGGACTTCGAGATCGAGCCCGGCCAGTGCGCGTGTACCATTGGGAAACGCCTTGCCGACGCCGCGCAGCGCAACCAGCGGAGCGGAGGTATTGACTGTCCCCAACGGCGGCATCGTTCATTACGCGCTTAAGCGTCGGCTAACGTTCCAGATCGATCCCGACCTTTTTGTCGACGAATTGCAGCGTGTAGGACTTGCGGTAATCGAGGCCCGCTTTGACGACGCCGGCACGAACCATCTTGTCGAAGAAGTTCTTCATCCGCGTGTCGGTCATGGCGCCGATCCCGAGCGCAAGCGTGCTGCCGAAATCGACGATGCCGTACTCTTTCATCTTGGCGACCGAATAGACGAGCAGCTCGTCGGTCATCTCCGGGTTTTGTTGTTTGATCAGCGCGTTGGCCGGCGCATTGTCACCATAGATGTAGTTGTACCAGCCGATGATCGAGGCATCGACGAAGCGCTGCACCAGATCGGGCTTCTTCTCGACGAGTTCGCGCCGCGTCTCGATCAGCGTCGAATAGGCGGAGAAGCCTTCATCCGCGAGCAGGAAGATTTTGGGCTTGAACTTGCCCTGCTTCTCGACGGCAAAAGGCTCCGAGGTCACATAGCCCTGCATCGCGCTGTTCTTGTCGGCGAGGAAAGGCTGCGGATTGAAGGTGTATGGCTTGACCTTATCGTCCTTGAAACCGAAATCGGCCTTGAGCCACTGGAAGTAAGTCGCCATCCCCTCCGGCGAGACAAACAGCGTCAGCTTTTTCAGGTCTTCGAGCTTGTCGCTGCCCTGATCGGGATGCGCGAGCAGCACCTGCGGGTCCTTCTGGAACATGGCGGCGACCTCGATTGTCGGCACGTTGTGCTCGACCGCGTCGAAGCCCTGCAGCGTGTTGGCGCTCATATAGAAGTCGATCTTGTCGACCAGCAGCAGCATCCGGTTGTTGGCGTTCGGTCCGCCCGGCAGGATGGTGACGTCGAGGCCGTATTTGCGGTAGGTGCCATCGGCGAGCGCCTGATAAAAGCCGCCATGCTCGGCCTCGGCCACCCAGTTGGTGCCGAAAGTGACCTTGTCGAGCGCCTGCGCGCCGGCCGGCCAAGCCGGCGCGGCGGCGAAAGCGGCCAGCCCAGCAAGCACCGTGCGAACGATCCTCGCGAAGATCATTGCTTGCTCCTTCTCACCCATGTCGCAACAATAGGCATGATCCTGAAAAGTGGCTACCGGTTTTCGCCTAAGATCATGCTCAACAAAGGCCAGGGACCGGCACCGTTGGCGAGTGAGCACCGATGAACCTGCCCAAGCGCGACTGGATGGAGATGACCTGGCAGGACATTGCCGGCGCCGGCGCCGCGGCGGCGCGCTGGATTGCGGTGCTGCCGCTCGCGGCGGTCGAGCAGCACGGACCGCATCTGCCGCTCGGCGTCGATACCTTTATCGCCGAAGCTTATTTGGCGCGGGTGGGCAAAATCCTGCCCGCGGAGCTTCCGGTCACGTTCCTGCCGGTGCAGCGGGTCGGCGTTTCCATCGAGCACCGTGCCTATCCGGGTACGCTCACTCTATCGGCGGCGACCGCGATCGCCGCCTGGACCGAGCTCGGCGAAAGCCTGGCGCGGGCCGGCTTACGCAAGCTCGTTTTCGTCACCAGCCACGGCGGCAATGTCGCGGCCATGGAATTGGTGGCGCGCGAATTGCGCGTGCGCCACCGAATGCTCGCCGTGACCGTCGCCTGGCATCGCTTCGGCTATCCGGACGGCACATTCTCAAGCGAAGAAAAGAAACACGGCATTCATGGCGGCGACATCGAGACATCGCTGATGCTCGCGGCGATGCCGCAGGCCGTAGACGCGGGGAAGTCGGCCAATGCGACGCCGGCGACCGTGGCGATGGCGCGCGAGTTCGAATGGCTCGGCGCTTCGCGGCTGGCCGGATTTGCCTGGATGACGCAGGACCTCAACTCAACCGGCGCGATCGGCGATGCGACACAGGCGAGCGCGGCCAAGGGCGCGGCGGCGCTTGCGTATGGCGCGAAGGCCTTCGTCGAGTTGCTCGGCGAAATCGACCGCTTCGATCTGGCGCGGCTGCATGAAGGACCGCCGCTTGATATCTAAATCGTCATTCCGGGGCGGAAAGCGCGAACCCGGAATGACGCCCTACGCCGCGATCCTCACATACTCGAAATCGCCCGGCTTGTTGTCGATGCCGATGCGCGGCGGCGCGATCCAGTCGGCGAATTTGCCCGGTTCCGACACCGGCTGCATCAGGCTGACGATGAAATCGCCGTCGTCCTTCGACGGCAGCCATTTGCCGATGTCGCGATTCCACGTTCCTTCATCGACGATCACGCCGGCGGGCGTGATCTTAACGTCCTTGAACTCGCCGATTTGCCGATGGAAGCCGACATGCGGCAGTTCAAGCTTGAAATTCACGCCGGTCCTGCCGATGACCTTGTTCCAGCGGTCGAGGCCGCGCTGGCAGTCGGCGGTGTAGTCGTCGCGCAGCCGCATGTTGACCGCGGTGAGCGCCGGCTCGTCGACGCGTTTGATCTCGCCGTCGACCAGCTTGAGCACCGGATAGATCGAATGCTCGAGCCGGTGATCGTCCTCGATCTTGGTCTCCTGGAAGCGGCCCTTGAGGCTCGCATTGAACGCATTGGCCGCGTTGGTCGAGACCTCCGAGCCGAACAGATCGAGCGAGAGCGAATAGTGCAGATTGAGCTTTTTCTGGATCGTCGGCAGGTCGATCACGCCGAGCTTGCGCACCCGCTCGATGTCGTAGGGATCCTCGATGCCGGCCGCCTTCATCGCCTCGCAGGTGCGCTGGATGGTGCGGCCGACGCCGGTCTCGCCGACGAACATATGATGCGCCTCCTCCGTCAGCATGAACCGGCAGGTGCGCGACAGCGGGTCGAAGCCGGATTGCGCCAGGCTCTCGAGCTGCATCTTGCCGTCACGATCGGTGAAGAAGGTGAACATGTAGAACGACAGCCAATCCGGCGTCGCCTCGTTGAAGGCGCCGAGCATGCGCGGCTTGTCGGCGCTGCCGGAGCGGCGCTGCAACAGCTCTGCGGCCTCCTCGCGGCCGTCGCGGCCGAAGTATTTTTGCAGGATGTAGACCATTGCCCAGAGGTGGCGGCCTTCCTCGACATTGACCTGGAAGACATTGCGCAGGTCGTAGAGCGAGGGCGCGGTTTTGCCGAGATGGCGCTGCTGCTCGACCGAGGCCGGCTCGGTATCGCCCTGGATGACGACCAGGCGGCGCAGCATGGCGCGATATTCGCCGGGCACGTCCTGCCAGGCGGGCTCGCCGTAATGGTGGCCGAACGGAATCTTGCGGTCCTCTTCCTTCGGCGCCAGCAGGATGCCCCAGCGGTATTCCGGCATCTTCACATAGTCGAACTTCGCCCAGCCCTTGGGATCGACCGACACGGCGGTGCGCAGATAGACCAGCGCCTGCTGGAAACCCTCCGGGCCCATTTCCATCCACCAGTCGATGTAGCCCGGATGCCAGCTTTCGAGCGCGCGCAGCACCTGCCGGTCTTCGGCGAGATTGACGTTGTTCGGGATTTTGGTCGTGTAGTCGATGCTCTCGATATTCATGGCAGGCTCCTGATCGGACTCACACGCGACGCGTGTCGAATACCGGCTGCTGGCCGGTGCCGTAGCGCTTGAGCGCCCCTTCTTCGCCGACCGCGTTGGGGCGCTGAAAAATCCAGTTCTGCCAGGCGGTCAGGCGGGCGAAGATTTTCGATTCCATGGTTTCCGGCCCGGCGAAGCGTAGATTGGCTTCGAGGCCGGTGAGGCTGTCGGGCGAAAAGCTCGCGCGCTCTTCGAGAAAAACCCGTACCTCGTCGTCCCAATCGATGTCGTCAGGCGCGAAGGTGACGAGACCGAGTTTTTCCGCGCGCTCGGCATCGAGCATTTTTCCGCGCTCGGACTTTGCCGCTTCGAGATCGGCCGGATTGGCGAGGAAGCGGCTGCCGAGCCGGGTCAGGCCGTTCGACATCGGATAGGCGCCGAAATTGGCCGCGGTCAACGCGATCGCCGCCGGCGGTTTGTTGTCGCCCTCGCGCCGGCCGAGAAACATGTACGAGCGATCGCTGGCAAAGGGCAGTTCCGCCAGCGTGCCGGCAAAGCACGAGCCCGGCTCGATCAGCGTCACCAGCGAGCGCGACGTCAGATCGACGCGCTTGAGCACCCGCTTCCATAGATGGCGGATTTCGCGGGCCAGCCAATGATCCTTGTTGGCGTCGAGGAATTCCTCGTAGGCGACCATCTCAGCCGGATCGCCCGACGATTTGAACACGATTGCCGCGACATCGAATTCGTTCAGCCGGATATGCAGGATCGCGTCGTCGAGTTCGCGCGCAAGCTTGAGCGGCCAGAATTCGGCGCCGAGCGCCATCATGGCGTCGGCCGATGCCGGCGGCGGCGACGAAGGCCCGCGCAGCATGACGGTGGCGATACGCCCGACGCGATCGAATTCGACCGAGAGCGAGCCGTAATCGACGCCATTGTCGGTGAAGCTGCGCGCCAGCGGCGTCAGCGCGACGCCCGGTCCT
>Ga0116217_10005735_pt1 | contig 10860 bp, 9 predicted proteins | sample Sb_taG_6_FD_89697 | JGI IMG/M metagenome (GOLD analysis project Ga0116217, IMG submission 89697) | Peat soil microbial communities from Weissenstadt, Germany - Sb_50d_4_PS metaG | ecosystem: Environmental > Terrestrial > Soil > Wetlands > Peat | place: Germany: Weissenstadt | collected 2010-09-21 | reverse complement strand
CGCGTCGAGCCACACGATCTCGGCCGCGAGCCGCTCGTCGGGCCTCCACGGCCCCGCCGGCGTGTACGGGAGCGCGCCCGGAAGGAAGTCGACGCCGAGGTTCGCGCCGGCGCTGGCGGTGATGAGGTCCTGGATCTCGGGGTCGGGCTCGGCCGCGCCGAGTACCGGATCGATCTCGACCGTGACGAGCTCGGGCACGAGCAGGCCGAGCCGGCGCGCCAGCTCGGCGACGATCACCTCGGCCACGAGCGCCCGCAGGCCCTGGCCGGCGCCGCGGAACTTGACCACGTACAGGCCGTCGTCGTCGCCCTCGACCAGGCCGGGGAGCGAGCCGCCCTCCCTGAGCGCGGTGACGTAGCGGATCGCGGCGACGCCGCGCAGGGTCAGGTCGGTGCGGGTCGACATGGGTCGTCGGAAGGTACCCGCCGGCGCGGCCGGCGCGTCCCGCCGCCGGCCCGCGCGCACGTGGGTCATATCGCCACACTCGGCGCCCGCCACACTCGGCGCCTCCCGCGCGGTAAACGTGGACTCCGGCACGTATACGGGTCACGCGGCCGCTGTCGAGCGCCGAGAGTCGCCGAGTGTGCGCTTATTCGCCGAGTGCGGCCGCCTGGATGTCCCGGTGCGTCTGCGGCAGCTCCGGGCTCTCGAAAAGCCGCTGCGTCAACACGATTACGGTCAGATCACGGGCTGGATCGGCGACCCACGAGGTTCCGAGGCCGCCGTTCCAGCCGAACGCGCCACCGTCGTACACGGCCTGGCAATAGCCCCACGAAGTCCGCGCAAAGAAACCAGGGCCCAAGCCCCCGTGCGCCTTCTGACGATCCGTGAGCTGGTCGCTGGTCATCGCCCGGACGGCGGCCGGCGGCAGCGCCGCACCGCCGCCCGCGAGCAGCATCCGCGAGAACGCCAGCAGATCGTCTGCGGTCGAGACGAGGCCGGCGGCGCCGTCGCCGAACGCCGGCGGACGGCTCCACTGCCCGTCGGGCTCGTCCCACACGACGAGGCCCTCCGGCTTGCCGGCGTACACGGTCGCGAGCCGATTGGTCTCCGAGGTCCAGAAAGCCGTGTCTCGCATCCCCAGCGGCTCGAACAGCCGGGTCCGCAGCACGTCCGCGAAAGGCTGCCCGGTGGCCCGCGCGAGCAGCACCCCGAGCACTGATGCGCTCGTGTTGTACATCCATCGGTCTCCGGGGTGCGCCAGCAGCGGCAGCGTCCCGAAGTCGGCGATCCAGGTGTCGGGGTCCGGTTGCACGTCGGGCTCGGGCGGCCCGATCGTCGACAGCTTGAGGTCCCGGGAGGCTGCGACCACCGGCCACGGCGTGCTCGACGCGAACATCTCGGTGACCATCCCGAAGCCGAACGTGAACGTCAGCAGGTCGCGGGTCGTGATCGCGCGCTCCGCGGGAACGGTCTCGTCCAGCGGCCCGTCCATCCGCTTCAGAACACGCCGGTCTGCGAGCTCGGGGAGCAGCCGGTCGACGGGCTCGTCGAGCCCGACCAGCCCCTCCTCGATCACCGCGAGCGTCGCCGCCGCGGTGATCGGCTTGGTCGTCGAGGCGATCCGGAACAGCGAGTCGCGCCGCACAGGCTCGCCGCCGACGGCGAGGTTGCCGAGCGCCTCCACGTGCACCTCGTCACCCCTCGCCACCAGCGCGACGAGGCCGGGTACGCGCGCGTCCCCGACGTGCGGCTCAGCCGCCGCGCGTACCCGCTCCCTCAAGCTCATCGCTAGAGGTTTACCGCCGACATCCCGACTTCGTCGTACCGGTCGCCGGCGACCTCGGGCAGCTCCGCTTCGATTCGCGCGAGATCTTCGCCGGTCAGCTCGACGTCGGCCGCGCCGGCGTTCTGCTCGAGGTACTCGCGCCGCTTGGTGCCCGGGATCGGCACCACATCCTCGCCCTGCGCCAGCACCCACGCGAGCGCCAGCTGGGCGGGCGTGATGCCTTTCTCCTCCGCAATCTCGGCCACCTTCGCCGCGAGCTTCAGGTTTGCGTCGAGGTTCTCGCCGGTGAAGCGCGGACCGTGCCGGCGGAAATCGTTCTCGTCGAGCTCGTCTGGCGACTTGAAGCGACCCGATAGGAAGCCGCGCCCCAGAGGCGAGTACGGCACGAACCCGATCCCGAGCTCGCGGCACGTGGCCAGCACTCCGTTGGTCTCGGGATCGCGCGTCCACAGCGAGTACTCGGTCTGGACGGCGGTGATCGGGTGGACGTCGTGAGCGCGGCGGATCGTCTCGGACGCCGCCTCGCTGAGGCCGATGTGGCGGACCTTCCCCTGCTCGACGAGCTCGGCCATCGCCGCGACTGTCTCCTCGATCTCGATCTTGGGATCCACGCGGTGCTGGTAGAAGAGGTCGATGTGATCGGTGCCGAGGCGCTCGAGCGAGCCCTCGATCGACGTGCGCACGTGGTCGGCTGAGCCGTCGAGCGCGCCGACCGTCGACATGTCGCCCGGCGTCGCCTTGTCCATCCGCCGGGCGAACTTAGTGGCGATCACGTACTCGTCGCGATGGCCCTTGATCCCCCGCCCGACCAGCTGCTCGTTGGTCAACGGCCCGTACAGCTGCGCGGTGTCGAGGAAGTTGATCCCGAGCTCGAGCGCCCGCTGAATGGTGGCGGTCGCCTCGCCCTCGTCGGCCGACCCGTAGAACGCCGACATTCCCATGCACCCGAGCCCGAGCTCCGAGACCTCGAGCGATCCAAGCTTCCGTGTGTTCATGCCTGCTCCATTCGTTCGCAATACAGCGTCACGTCCACGATAGAACGCCGACGCGAGTCGGCCCGCGGCGAGGTGCGCCGGCAGCGAACCTCGCCGACCGGCACGCTGAACAGCAAGTCGCCACGCTTGCTGGTGAGCATCGCGGTCTTGTCCGGCCCGCCCTTCAGCTCCAGCACACCCCGCCTGCCGGTGAGTGAGACAAGGTGGCGGCGCCAGTAAGCGATCGCTCACCTGCCCCGCACGACGAACCGCAGACCGCCTTTAGGGCCGAGCGTCGGCGTGGTCACTATCTGGGGATCCGCAATCGACACCGGCTCGAGCCTGACCCTGGTCAGCAACACGGTGGCGAGCGCGCGCAGCTCGTACTCCCCGAACCGCTTGCCGAGGCACATCCGCGACCCGCCGCCGAACGGGATGTAGGCGCCCCGCGGCAGAGTAGCCTCGCGCTCGGGCAGGAACCGGTCGGGGTCGAAGCGGAACGGGTCCGGGTACAGCTGCGGCAGGTGATGGGTGGCCCACGACGAGTACTGGACTCCGATCTCCGCCGGCACCGGCACCCCGCCGAGCACGACGTCCCGGGTGGTTCGCCGCGGCCCCACCCACGCCGCCGGATAGCACCGCAGCGTCTCCTTGAGCGTGCGCTCGAGCACCGGCAGCGCGACACCGTCGAGCTCGGCGGGCGTCGGGTTCCTCGTCCCGAGCACCGGATCGAGCTCGTCCTCCACCGCCTGGCGCGCCGGCGCGGTTCGCCCGAGCTCGTGCAGCAGGAACGTGAACGTGGTCGTGGTCGTGTCGTGTCCGGCGAACAGCAGCGTCACCGCTTGGTCGCGGACCACTGCGGCGGGTAGCGGCGAGCCGCTCTCGTCGGTCGCGGCGAGCAGCAGGCCGAGCACGCCCCGACCGGGATCTCCCCGGCGCCGGCGCTCGTCGATCTCCGCGCGCACGAGCGCGTCGAGCCGCCGGCGAGCGGCAATCGCGCGAGCCAGCGGCGTCCCGGGCAGCGGCAGCAGCTGAAGCAGGACCGGTTCGCCGTGGATCGCCAGCGATTCCTCGAACGCCTTCGCCAGCGGCTGCTCGCGCCCGCCCGAGGTGTCCAGCCCGAGCAGGCCGCGCAAGGCGATCCGCAGCGCCAGCTCGCGGGTCCAGTGGTAGACCTCGAGCACCTGCCCGTCGACCAGCGCCTCGACCGCCGCCACCGCCTCCTCGATCATTGTCTCGGCGACGCCCGCCACGTAGTCCCGGTGGAACGCCGGCAGCATCAGCATCCGGAAGTCGCGGTGGTAGACGCCGTCGATGTTCAGCATCCCGTCGCCGAGCAGCGGCCACAGATCCGCGAACCGCCCCTCTCGCCACGAGAACGCGTCGAAGTCGCCGACCAGGATCTGATGGTTGACCTCGGCGCCGACCGCCCACACGATCGGCTCATGCAGAAGGCGGATCGTGAACACGGGACCAAAGCGGCGCTCGTGCTCGAGCAACAGCCCCAGCGGGTCCGAGATGATCCTGCGCGTGTTCGACCAACTGGGGGCGACGCTGCCCGGCGGCAGTTCCGCCCGCCGGCGGACCCGCCGTTCCCGTCGCACGTCGTCGGCGATCCGCCGCAGCAGCCGCATCTCGATCGGCGCCGGACCCGGCGCGGTGATCGTGCGCGACGGCGTTAGGACCTGGACGTCGGCCATCCCCGCAACGCTAGCGCGCCGCTCGCGGTGTGAGCGTCAGCGATGTCCCGAGGCTCAGGTTCCCCGGCGGACGACGACGACCCGGACCTTGCCGGTCATCGACGCGGGCAGCCGCACGGTCGCCCGCGCGCCCAGCGGAATGCGGCCCGTGCACTTCGGGGGTGAGCCGCCGGCCGTCCCGGCCAGCGCGCACACCCACGCCCACACCGGCCCCGCGACTCCACGCGCGCGACGCAGGCCGATGACCCGGGACGCGGACCGGAGCCGTCCGAAGTCGCCGTTCGGCGACGACGAGCTCACGCTTGCGAACGCCAGCGTGGCGCCCCGGGAGTTTCGAAGGGCGGCCTGACGGCCGGACAGGACGACCGCCGCCGAGGAGGCCGACCTGACCGGGCCGACGGATCGGGCCGACCAGACGCTCGTGATCCCGGAGACGTTCGTTGCGGTCTCCTTGACCCACAGGACTGAGCCGACGTCCGCAGCCTTGATTGTGTAGGTCCTGACGTTCGACGGACCCGTGGGAACACACGTGTTCGTGCACCGCATAACCTGGGTGAGGTCCGACTGGAGAGGCGATCCGGTCCACCTGCCGGGGGTCACTGTCAGGGTGTCACCGACACGCCCGGTACCTGCGGAGACCTGCGGGCGCGCGGTCCACTGCGGCGGCGCGCCGGGCGTTGACCCTGCCGAACCGGGCACGGGACCGACGGCCGCGCTCGTCGCGGTCGATTGTCCGGCGACGTTCGCGGCAGTTACGGCTACGCGCAGGTCGTCGCCGGCGTCGGCGAGGCCGACCGTGTAGGCCGAACCGGTCGCGCCGCCGATGCTCGTCCACATAACGCCGTCGGCCGAGCGCTGCCACTGGTAGGAAAGGGAAACGCCGGCGGGGGTCCAGCCGCCCGGGTATCCCTGCAGCGTCTGGCCCTGCATCGCGACGCCGCCGATCGCCGGAGCCACCGCGTTGGCCGGCGCGATCGGGGTGGTGAGCATGGAGTCGTACCCGTATGCGGTTCCGTCGCCGTTCACGGCGACCAGCCGGTAGTGGTAGGTGGTGCCGGGCGCGAGACCCGTCAGTGCACTGGGCACCTGCACCGGCGCCTGGCCGCCGCCGACATCGACGGAGGCCGTCTGCGTGCCGTAGGAGGTGGTGGGCCCGTACTGCCAGTAGTACGTGGTGTCGAGCCCATTGGGGTACACGCCGCCGCTGAGCGTTGCCGTCGTCGCGCCGACGCTGCTCGTGTACGTGTTGCCGACGCCGTACCCGAACGACGGCCCGCCGATCCCAGGCGCGCCGGCGACCACCGCCCCCGAGATCGACCCGATTCCGGTCGGGCCGTCGTAGCCGGGCCCGGCGTCGCAGATGTAGAGGATGGTCGACGGGCAGCTCCCGCTCGAGCCCGTGGTCGGGTCATTCAGCAGCAAGCTGTCGGTGTACGCCCATTGGGGAGTCGTGCCGGCGACGCCGGTGATCGCCTCGTAGGCGGCGATCAGCGGCGTGGCGAGGCTTGTGCCGCCGTACTGCCACCACCCGCCGATCTCCGAGTCGTAGATCATCAGACCCGTGTAGGGGTCGGCATCGGCGGACACATCTGCGTACGCGCGTCCGGTGCAGCCCGAGTCGACCTGATAGCTGGGCTTGGCCTCGCTCGCGTCGCAGCCGGAGGAGGCGCCCCAGCCGCCACTCAGCGACCACGCGGACTCACCGAAGCCGCGCGCGCTCGAGCCGCCGGTCGCCGGAGTGAGGCTCGTGCCGCCGGCGGCGGTCACCCCGGGGAAGGCCGCCGGATAGGCGTCGGTCCCCACACCCAGGTAACCGCTGTCGCCGGTGGCGGCGATCACGGCAGCTCCGGGGAAGGTATACGTGCCGCCGATCGACGACGACTCGTCGGCGCTCCAGCTGTTCGAGATCTGGTTGGCATGGAGGTTGGAGGCGGCGATGACGGCCTGGTCGAGGTCGGAGTCGGTGGCGCTGTCGGCCTCGACGAGCACCAGCTTGCAGTTCGGGCAGAGCGCCGACACGGCATCGAGGTCGAGCGACTCCTCGGGCTGCCAGTCGGAGTCCTCCGCGGGCAGCGGCGAGGCGTCGCCGCTCTCGTTTACCTTCTTGAAGCAGAGGTTCGCGGTCGTGCATGCCGGGAGGCCGTACGCGCTCCGGAATACGCTGAGGTCGGCCTCGGCGCTCGGGTCGTCGCCGACGTCGACGATCGCGACCGTGTCTGCGCCCCCGGCGGTCTGTGACAGGTAGGTCAGGTCATAGGCCTGCTGCAGCCATGCCGGCGTGCCCGGTTGCGGCGGCGATACGCCGGCGTTCGCGGGGCGCGCGGACGGAATGCCGCGCCGACCCGCTGGGAATACCTGCGTGAAGGTCGGGCCGCCGTGGACGTTGGGGCGAACGCGGGCGTGGTTCGAGCGAAGGACCAGCGCCTCCGCGTCACACTGCGCGAATCCGGGGCGCGCAGGCGCACACGCGGCCGCGGAGGTCACCTGCGACGGGGCGAGGCCGGTCGACTGCGACAACACGCCCGCGATCGCCTGCTCGGTTGCCGGCTGGGTACCACCGCCGTCCTGTCGATGTGTCGACTCGGGGCGAACGCCGGTCTGCGCATGCGAGCGCGCGTCCGCCTCCCCTGGAGAGGCAAGCGCACAAACCGCCAGCAGCGGCAGCAGGAATGTGACTGCGCGACGGAGCCCCCGCCCCGACGCGAGCCCCGTCGAGCGTCGCATGCTTCCGTATTGGCCCGCTCGCGCTCACGCGCGCGCAATCGGCCCGAATCTGGACAAATGTCGTGGGCGGTCCGGCGTGTGCCGGCGCGGTCACCGGCGGATCAGCCGGTACCAGTGACGCGGGACGTTGCGCATCGGTCCCGCCGGCTCGCCTTCGCTGTCGGCCTGCGTGCCCGACAGCACCCACCCGTCGAAACGGGCGGCGAGCTCGGTGTCCTCAACCCCGGCCGGCGCGCCCGGCACCCGGCTGGGAGCGAACGCCATCATCAGCAGAGTCGCGCCCGGCGCGGCCAATGCCGTCACCCCGGCGGCATACGCAGCTCGCTGGCGATCGTTCAAACCGTGAAAGCAGCCGCGATCGAACGCGAGCGTCAGCCCCGGCTCAATCCCCAAGGCTCCCAACTCGGTGACGTCGGCGTTGATCCACTCGACGTCGACCCGCGCCGCGTCGGCCCGCGCACGTGCCCGCGTCAGGGGCCGGCCGACCGCCTCAATCGCCGTGACGCGCCAGCCGTGCTGCGCCAGGTACACCGACTGGGTGCCAGTCCCGCACCCGACGTCGAGCGCGCGGCCGGCCAGCAGTCCGCCGTCACCCTCCACGAGGTCACTCCGCTCCCGGGGCACCACGCCGGTGTCCCAGGGGGTAAACCCGATCCGGTACATCACGCGGTAGATCAGCGACATCTCAGGAGAGCCTAGTCCCACCGTTTCGACAGCGGGACCAGGCCATCCCGAGGGTGGCAAGACCCACATCGGTTACCACCGGCGGCCCAGGTACCCGGCTTCGGCGACGTATCGCCCAGAGCGCCGGGCCGCGCGCTCTTCAGCCGCGAGCCGCTCGATCGCCGCGATGCGCTCTTCCGCCGTGACGCGCGGCTTTCGCTCTTCCGCCGTGACGCGCGGCTTTCGCTCTTCCGCCGTGACGCGCGGCTTTCGCTCGACCGACGCAGACCACGAGGACCATCGCCGACCGGGCAGCACTGCGAGCAGGCGGGAGCTGACCGCCTGGGGATCCCCTCTCATGGGAGGTCTCCTTTGGGTTGGGTGTTGTTGAAATTCGGGCGTGGCCGTTTGTGGCCAGCCCGGTATGTCACGTGCGTGTCACCACGAACGTGTTGTCAAGGCCACTCACCTGTGTCACCTTCGGTAAAAAGGAAACAAAAAAGGCGACCCTTTGGGTCGCCCTCGCGATTCGGTTCGATATGGCGCGCTAGGTCTAGCGCGCATGCCTCTCCGCGAGGGTGACATGTCCGCATGGGCCGGCGAAATCCAGACCGCGCATGTGCGCCGTCTGAGCCGCCTTGACGAGGAATGAATATGTCGCGATGGGCGTGAGCATTAGGCTCTTCTCCTTGCTGCATCGCCAGGGTAACTCAGCGACCGGAGAAATACAAGGGGAATCGCGTAAAAAAAGTCACCTCGCGCGCAGTACCCGCCCGCCGCCGTGGGTCTGTTCACCAGGGAAGCGGGCGCCCGTCGCGGTAGAAGCCGCCGGTTGGCCCGGCATCGGGAAGGTCGATGGCCCACATGATCGAGGCGGCCCCGGCCTGAACGGGGCGTCCGCCGGGGCCGCCCATGCCGGTCGCGACCCACCCGGGGCAGATCGAGTTGACGAGGATGCGGTCGGTGCGCAGCTCCGCAGCGAGCATGCGGGTGAGCGCGTTGAGCGCGGCCTTGCTCGTGCGGTACGCGGGGATCCCGCCGCCCATGTTGGTCAACGAGCCGCCTTCGCTCGAGACGTTGACGATCCTGCCGTGCCCGCTGCGGCACAGGAGAGGCAGCAGCGCCTGGGTGACCTGCCAGGCGCCGAGGAGATTAGTCTCGAGCGCCTCACGCACGATCGTCAGATCGGCGGCACCCGCCAGCTGCTGCGTGTCGTAGTGGATCGCGGCATTGTTCACGAGCACGTCGAGCCGGCCGAACCACTCGCCGACGACCTGCGCCAGCGCGGCCGCGTCGGCGGGGTCTGTGACGTCGAGCCGGTGCGCGACTGCCTTCCCGCTGCCACCGGCAAGCGCCTCGGCGGCGGCCTCGGCTTTGCTCCGGTCGCGGGCGGTGAGGATGACGGTGTCGCCCGCGGCGGCTAGCTGCCCGGCGACCTCGCGCCCGATCCCGCAGGCGGCGCCGGTGACGACGGCCACGCGACCGCTCATGACCGTGCAGGCGCCGGGTCGGTGTCTTCGAGGAGGTGGCGCGACCAACCTGCTGCCACTCGTCGAGCTCGGACTGGAGCGCGCGCAGCCGCGCATCCAACACGGTCGATCGCATCGCCGCCGAGCACGAGACGAAGCGGCGGGCGCTCGGCGGAGATCGCGGTGATGATCGCGTGGGCGGCCTTGGGCGGGATCGCCTGGCTGCGACCCGCCGCCGGTGCGGACGTAGTCGCGGATCGGCCCGACGGTCCGCTCGTATTCGGCCATCGGCTCGGAGAACAGGGCGGCATCGCGGGCGAACAGGTCCGTCCGGAAAGCGCCAGGCTCGACGATCAGGAAGCGCGCGAAGTCGACCTCCTGGCTGAGGGTCTCGGTGAGTCCTTCGAGCGCGAACTTGGTGGCGCAGTAAGCGCCGAACCCGGGGGCCGTGGCCTGACCCCCGACGCTCGCCATCTGCACCACCCAGCCGGACCCCTGCCTGCGCATGTGCGGCAGAGCCGCCCGGGTCAGCGCCGCCGGTCCGAAGAAGTGCAGCTCGAACAGGTCGCGCAGCTCCGTGTCGGTCGTCTCCTCGAGCGCGCCGACCTGCGTCCGTCCCGCGTTGTTGACGAGCACGTCAAGCCGGCCGAAGCGATCGACGACCTCCTGAACAACCTGGAGGGCACGTTCGCTGTCGGTGACGTCGAGCGCGATCGGGCTGAATCGGCCTCGGTGCCGGCCGGCCAGTTCGTTCAGCCGCTCGACCCGGCGGGCGGCCCCGACGACGAGGTCACCCCTGGCGAGCGCCGCCTCGGCCAGGGCACGCCCGAACCCGGAGCTCGCGCCGGTGATGAGCCAGACTCGATCGTTTGTGCTGATTGACATGCTCCCTCCTTCTGGTTCTGTGCCGCGCGGCCTCTGAAGGAGGGCGGCGTGCACCCGGATAGGTCGATCTTCAGCCGCGGGGCGCTGGATGTCCAAGACTCGTTCTGATAACCAGCGGTTATGGACGTCCACGTGCGGGATCTGCGCTACTTCGTCGCGGTCGCCGAGGAGCTGCACTTCACGCGCGCGGCCGAGCGGTTGTTCGTCTCCCAGCCCGCGCTGTCCAAGCAGATCCGCGTGCTCGAGGAGCAGCTCCGCGTCGAGCTGTTCGTGCGTGACCGCCGCAACGTGAGCCTGACGCCTGCCGGAGAGGCGCTGCTGCCAGCCGCGCGCGAGCTCATCGCCGTCTGGGACGCCGCCCAGCAAGCGGTCGCCGACGCCGCCGCCGCGGCCGCGGCGCTGCTGCGCATCGGATTCTCCACCTCCGTCGGCCGCGGGCTCCTTCCGCGCATCCAGCAGCACTTTGCTCGAGTCCGGCCGAACTGGCGCTTGCAGCTGCGCCAGGTCGACTGGGATGACCCCACCGGGGGTCTCAGGGACGGGACGAGCGACCTGGCGATCGTGTGGCTGCCCTACCTGTACCTCGCCGCCACCGGCGCGTTCCTCGAGAACCACTGCGCGGGGTTCGGCACGAACTCCACCCCGAACCATCTCCTGATCCTGGGCGGCCAGTCTCCCACGCTCAAGAACCCCTCCGAGACGGCGCCACCTGTGTG
>Ga0116217_10005726_pt1 | contig 10872 bp, 6 predicted proteins | sample Sb_taG_6_FD_89697 | JGI IMG/M metagenome (GOLD analysis project Ga0116217, IMG submission 89697) | Peat soil microbial communities from Weissenstadt, Germany - Sb_50d_4_PS metaG | ecosystem: Environmental > Terrestrial > Soil > Wetlands > Peat | place: Germany: Weissenstadt | collected 2010-09-21 | reverse complement strand
TCGATCTTTCAGCACTTCGGCAGCAAAGACGGCTTGTTCTTTGAGGTCTACAAACGCGCCGTCCGCTGCTTTGCCAAATACCTCGATGCCCCAGCGGAAATCCGTATGGCGGGTTTTTTCGAGGTGCTCCACTACTGGCTGGTGCGCACCGAGCACCTGGTGCACGAGGACTGGATTCCTTATCGGATTTCTCTGCTCGGAAATTACGGCACCGACCTCGTGTTGAAGCGCGAGATCAATCGCTTTCTCATCAGCGAAGATCCTTACGGCACGGTGAGTTTCGTCCGCTTCGGGCTGGAGCGCCACGAACTGCGCAAAGATATGGATATCGAGATGATCGTTTCCATTCTCGATTGGATGATGGAGCGCTTCCAGGACGCGCTGCTCACCGCCGAACTTGATCCGGGTTTATTTCGCCGTCAAGGAGAACTGGCCGAGAAGAAGGAAGCCCGAATCCAGCAGTTTCTGGATGTGTTGCAGCGTGCGATTGGCGCCGTGGCCGCAGATTCCGCGCCCAGGGCCCGTCCGCACCCGCGAAGAAATCATCGCCGGTAGATCGCAGACTGCCACACAGCATTAGCGCGAAAGTGTGAGATTGCCCAGTATTCATACGAGAGCATAAACATGCAAGCATCGATTGAGCAGATTCTCGCCAGCTACAACGATCGTGCCCCGCTGCCCGAGGCGTCCACCATCCCCGCGCCGTGGTACGTCGATCCGCGCATTTCAGAACTGGAGTGGCTTCAGGTTTTCGGCAAGACCTGGCAACTCGTTGCCCGCACCGATCAGTTGCAAAAGCCGGGATCCTTCGTTTCCACGCGCCTCGCCGGAGAGCCGATCGTCGTTGTGCGCGGGAGCGACGGCACGCTGCGCGCCTTCTACAACGTGTGCCGTCACCATGCCGCAGCCGTCGTCACCCAGCCCTGCGGTCACGCTGAGATCCTGCAGTGCCCCTACCACGGCTGGAAATACGGCTTGGACGGTTCCCTCAAAGGCATGCCTGAGTTCGATGGCGTCCTGCACTTCGACCGCGCCGAAAATGGCCTGATTCCCATTCGCGTGGAAACCTGGGAATGCTTCGTGTTCATCAACCTCGACCCGCAGGCCGCCCCGTTGGAACGGTTTCTTGGCGGCCTGGTGCAGCGCGTTGCTCCACTCGGCATCAGCAAGTTGCATTACTTCGACCGCCGGGCTTATGACATTCACTGCAACTGGAAGGTCTACGTCGATAACTATCTCGACGGCGGATATCACGTGCCGCACCTGCACAAGGGATTGAGCTCCGTGCTCGACTACAAGCAGTACACCATCGAGAACGAAGATCGTTACTGCCTGCAGTCCAGCCCTATGGTTGCCTCCGACGAAGATGCCGCAACTGGCGCCACGCGCAAGGGCGACCGCGCCTGGTATTTCTGGCAATATCCCAACCTCATGATCAATTGCTACGAGGGATACATGGACACGAACTATGTCATCCCCGTCGACGCCGATCACTGCACGGTCATCTTCGATTTCTATTTCAGCGATGTGAGCGACGCCCGCCGCGAATATAACAATGAGTCGGTGAACGTCGGCAACCGCGTGCAGGACGAAGATCTCGGCATCTGCGAAGATGTGCAGCGCGGCCTGAAATCGCGGGCCTACGGCGCCGGCCGGCTCTCCGTGCGGCGTGAAGCCGGGGAGCAGTTGTTCCACCGTTTGCTCGCCGCCGATCTCAAGGCCGATTTCAAAGGATGCTCCGCATCATCCATTTCTGCGGCCGATTGAGCCTTCCGGCTCGCGTACCTAGTAATCGCGTACACAGCAATAAGAACTGAAAGGAATCGTGAGACTACTCCTGGCAGCAATTGTTACTCTGACCACTCTCGCGTCCGCTCAAATCACGGCGATCCGCGCTGGCCGACTCATCGACCCCGACTCGGGCACGGTTCTCACCGACCACGTCATCCTCATCCATGATTCGAAAATCGAAAAAGTCGGGAAGGGAATCGACGTTCCCGCCAACGCCACCGTCGTCGACCTCAGCAAGATGACCGTTCTGCCTGGTCTTATCGATTGCCACACTCACCTCGCCGATGGCGCTTATGACGGCGAGCCCATGGGTCAGTTCAAAAAGACTGCGGCGCAGGTCGCGCTCGAGTCCGTGCCCAACGCCCGCGCCATGCTCGAGTCCGGATTCACCACCGTGCGCGACGTGGGAAGCTATCGTGCACTGGGCGACGTCGCTCTGCGCGACGCCATCAATCGCGGCGACATCGTCGGCCCGCGCATGTTTGTCGCCGGTGCTTACGTCACCATATCCGGCGGAGCCGGCGCCCTCACGGGCCTCGCTCCCGACATTCAGCTTCCCTGGGACCTGCACTATGGCGAAGCCAATAGCCCGTGGGAAGTGCGAAAAGTGATTCGTCAGCTCGCGCACGACGGCGTCGATCACATCAAAGTTCTTTCCAGCGGCGCCGTGCTGACTCACGGCAGCAATCCCCACTCGCAGGAATTCACTCTAGAAGAACTGCAGGCCGCGGTCGACGAAGCCAGTCACTTCGGTCTGCGCGTCGAGGCCCACGCTCACTCACCCGAGGGAATCAAGAATGCGATTCGCGCCGGCGTCGCCTCGGTCGAACACGCCAGCATGATCGACGACGAAGGCATCGCTCTGGCCAAGCAGCACGGCACATACCTCGACATGGATATCTATGACGAAGAGTGCATCCAGGAAGAAGGAAGAAATGGAAAGATGCCGAAGGATTTCCTGGAGCACGATGCGCAGCTCGGGCAAATCCAGCGCGACAATTTTCGCAAGGCCGTCGCCGCAGGCGTGAAAATGTCGTTCGGCACCGATGCCGGAGTCTGCGCCTACGGCACCAGCGGCAAACAATTTGCTTTCATGGTGAAGTATGGAATGACTCCGATGCAGGCTATTCAAGCCGCGACCAGCAACGCCGCCGACTTGCTCGGACACTTCAGTGAAGTTGGTTCGCTCAAGCCCGGCAAGTACGCCGATATCATTGCTGTCGCGGGCGATCCTCTGGAAAATATCCGCCTGCTCGAAGACGTCAAGTTCGTAATGAAAGACGGCAAAATCTACAAACAGTGAAACGCAATCACTGGTGATCGCGCGGAATCGTCTCCTGCCACGTCTTCGACTTGATCATCTGTCCATCTTTCAGCAGCTCCCGCGTGTACTTGTAATAAAAGTTCTTCTGATCGGTGGTCACCAGAAGATGTCCGCGCCAAGTCAGCGTGCGGCCTTTCAGCGCGAACACGCTTCCCGCTTCTCCGCGCACTGAGCAAGTCTCGGGGTGAGCGTCGTCGCCGTCGTAAGTGAGATTCTCAAAATCATTTTCCGTGCCCCACGGATACTCGTATCCATCCTTGCCCTTCCAGTGCACCGTCGTTTTCTGCCGCGCTTCATCGCGTTCCACCGTCCACTCGCCCGGCCAGGGGAATCCTTCACTCTTAATATCTGTGCGTTCCTCCGACGGCTCCGGCCGCGCGAACTCCGGAGCAGCCGCCCCATGCACCGGAACCACCGGCAGGACGAGCCGCGATCCGTGACTGCCGCCCAGTTCCAGCGACGTCGTCATCGCATACGGCGTCGGAAGCATCATGGGCCACAACGAATTTGAAATCGCTACGCGAATGCGATGGTGCTTTGGAAACACCCACGAAGTCAGGTGCATCACGATGTCCAGCGGATACACTTTGCCCGGCTCCAGATCGCGCGGCTCGGTCATCGATTCCCGTTGCGCCCCGTTTAATCCCGCGCCCGTAATCTGCGTGACCGTGCCATCGGGAGCCACATCGGAGAGCCGCGCGAACCAATCCGCCAGCGGCGCTGTCGCTGAAGCTCGCAGCAGCGCGTGTGGCCGGCCCAAGATCGCCAGTTCGTGCTCGAGCGGAGCCGAATCATAAACCAGACTGAACGCGTCCACCGGACGCGGATCGCTCAGCAACTCTCCCCACCAGAACCCGGCCTCCACACCAACCGTCGGAATATATTTCAACTGATGCGTGGTCTGCGCGCCGGACGAATTGTCCAGAGTGTGATTTCCCTGCAAAAACAGCGCGGTATCTGTCGCGTCTTTCGGAGGCCACACATCTTCCCGCCGCCATTCTCCGGGCACGTTTTGCAAATTCGGATCCGGCGGATGCCAGTGCTGCATGTAGACGACGAGCCGCGGATCGTTCTGAACTCCGGTGTCTCGACCCTTGAGCCAGTAGTCGAACCAGCGCACCGCCTGATCGCGCCACTCGACCCGCGGTCCGAAATCTGCGTCATTCGGAAAAGAATGGTTCCACGGTCCAACGATCGCCTTGATCGGCGCTTTCGACTTCATCAGCATATCGATGACGTTATCGCGATAGCCGTCCTGCAGTCCGCCAATCAGAAAACTCGGGGTCGTGATTTCACTGAGTGGCCGCACCCGATCGCGCCAGAACGGCCCGTCATGTTGATGCTTCAAGTAGAGCAGCGACCAGGGTGGCGAGTCGAAGCGCGGCCCCAAGACTTTTTCGTCGAGCGAATAGTCCGGCGCGCCCACCCAGCCCTCGGCCATGTCCATGTTCAATTCGAATTCGTCAACGTGCGCGATGCCGTCGACGTAATGGACGTCATCGTGAAACAACTCCGCCGTCGCGTGCACGGCAACAATTGCTTTCAGCGCCGGCGGATGTCGCATCGCCATTTGCAGCGCCGTGAACCCTCCCCACGAAATGCCGAACATGCCGACGTTGCCGTTGGACCACGGCTGATGCGCCAGCCACGCGATGACCTGTTCGCCGTCCACCTGCTCTTGTTCGGAATACTCGCGCTCAGGCGGAGCGCCTTCGCTCGCACCAAACCCGCGAATATCCACGCGCACGCCCACGTATCCCCGCCGCGCGAAATACGCATGCTTGGGATAGTCACCTGCGGCCGTGCCGTCATCTTTGCGATACGGCAGGTACTCAAGCAGGGCAGGGAATCTCTCTCCCGCCTTGGCGCCGTCTGGCATGTAGAGAGTCGCAGCGAGACGAACTCCGTCCTTCATCGGAATCCACGCCTGCTCCATGCGAACTCCATAAACCGCAGGCGACGGCGGATCGCTCGCAGAAGTATGAAGAGAAGAAAAAAGGATGAAAGATAAGAAGATAGAAGCGGTCTTCGCCAAAGCGGTCTCCCAAGTTGCAGGCAACTCCGGATGTCGGGTGCCCCATTTCTCGCGTTCTTTGCGAGAAGTGGGAAAGTCACTCGCGAACTGACCTCGGGTCAGTCGTGCGGCTCCTGCTCGCGGCGCATGGCGCGCAGATCGATCCCCAGTTGCTCCGCTTTCTTATACAGGTGACTGCGTTCCAGGCCAAGCGTTTTCGCGGCCAGACTCATGTTCTGATGGCTGCGCTTCAGCTCCGCAACAATCACCTCGCGTTCGAACGACTGCACCCGGTCGGCGAGCGCGCCCGATCCGACGGCAACCGGCGCCGTCCTCGCGCCTGAAAAAGTTTTCGGCAACGCCATCTGCACCGTCACCAAATCAACCTGACCGTCGGTCGCCAGCAGCATGAGGCGCTCGACCATGTTGCGCAATTCGCGAACGTTGCCCGGCCAGGGATGAGACTGCATCTCCGCGATCGCATCTGCCGCAAACGGCACGGGCTTCCACCCGTTCTGCGCGCACACCTGCGCGGCGAAATGTTCGATCAGAGCAGGAATGTCGTCGCGGCGCTCGCGCAACGGAGGCAGCACCAGCGGAAAAACATGGATGCGATGAAATAGATCCTGCCGGAATTTCTCCTCCCGTACGCGCGCCTCCAAATCGCGGTGCGTCGCCACCACCACGCGAACGTTCACCGTAACCGGCTTGTCGCCCCCGATCCTCTCCACTTCGCCTTCTTCCAGCACGCGCAATAGCTTCGCCTGCATGTTCAAAGGCATGTCGCCGATCTCATCGAGAAAAATCGTTCCCTGGTCCGCCTGCTCAAACTTGCCAATGTGCCGGCCCGACGCGCCCGTGAACGAGCCTTTCTCATGGCCGAAAAGTTCCGATTCAATCAACTCCGCCGGCACGGCCGCGCAATTCAGCGTCACAAACGGTCCAGCCGCGCGCGGGCTGCGTTCGTGAATGGTTCGCGCGACCAGTTCCTTGCCCGTGCCAGTCTCGCCGAAAATGCATACGCGCGATTCGCTTGCGGCCACGCGTTCGAGTTGCGCCATGACCCGCCGCATGGCTTCACCCTTCCACACGATTTCGTGCTTGCCCAGCCGCTGCCGCAGTTGCCGGTTCTCGCTCTCCAGTCGCTGCAACTTGAGCGCGTTCTCCACCGTAATCATGAGCTTGTCGCTGGAGATCGGCTTCTCCAGAAAATCCAGCGCGCCCAGCCGCGTCGCCCGCACCGCCATTTCGATGTGCGCCTGTCCCGACATCATCACCACCGGCGCCGTCACCCCCTGCCGTTTCAATTCCTCGAGCAGCGTGAGGCCGTCTTTTCCGGGCATGACCACGTCGGAAAGGATGAGATCGAAATTCTGCGCCTTAGCCAGTTCCAGAGCCTTTGCCGCGTTGTCGCACACCGTGGCTTCGTGTCCCGCCAGCCGGAACGCGCGCGACAGCGACGCCAGAGTGTTGGCTTCATCGTCGACGATCAAGAGATGCGCTTTGAGTGGCAACCGTCCTCCTCGCTCTTTGGTTTCTCTTGGTGAACCTTAGTGTCTTTCGTTGTTTATGCTTTCGTCTTTTGCAGTGCCTCAAGATTTTCCGGCAGCTCGATCACGAATGCCGTCCCGCGCCCCGGTTCGCTCTGCACGCTGATTCGTCCGCCGTGATCGCTGACCACCGATTGCACAATCGCCAGGCCCAATCCCGTTCCATGCTGCTTGCTAGTGTAATAAGGAGTGAAAATCCGCTCGCACTCCTCGCGCGTCAGCCCGGAGCCGGTATCTGCGATTTCAATGATCACCTTTCCCTCGTCGCGCCTGCTCTGGAGACTCAGCGTCCCGCCATTCGGCATCGCATCCATCGCATTCAGAACCAGGTTTGACAAGGAGCGATGCAACAAGTCAGGGTCGGCTGCGATTGTACCGAGACTCTCGTCCAATTCAAGCTTGCAATCGATGGCTGCGCGCCCCGGTGCCTGCAGTTGCGCCTGATAAAGCTTCACCACCCCCCGCAGGATTTCATTCACCTGCACCGGCTGCAACTGGGGATGCGGCATCTTCGAAAACTCACTGAAGCGCCCAATGATCGTCTTGAGATTTGAAATCTCGGCGAGTAGAGTGCTGGAGCTCTCGCGGAAGACTTCATCGAACTGATCCGGACTTTGCGTTCGCGCGCGTATCAGGTTCTCGACCGTGAGTTGCAGCGGGAACAGCGGGTTCTTCAGTTCATGCGCCAGACGCCGCGCCAGTTCACGCCAGGCTGCAACCCGCTCCGTCTGCACCAACCGCTCTTTCTGCGCCAGCAATTCCGCAGTCATGCGATTGAAAGACTCGGCCAGCTGCGCGATCTCATCTCCGCCTTGAACCTCGACCTGCGTGTCCCATTCCCCCGCGGCCACGTCCTGTGCCGCCCGCGCCAATTGCTCCACGGGACGCGTCACTCGCGCTGCCGCCCAACTGCTCAGCAGAATTGCCAGAATGATTCCGCCGCCGCCTACCAGTAGCGCCGCCGCACCGATGCGCCGTTTCAGTTCCACATACGACCGCCGCGAATTTCCCACCAGCAGAATGGCCAGCAGCGGACGATCCGGGCCCGCACCTCGCAGCGGAAGCGCATGAAACTCCTCGTCATCCGCCTGATCGGAAGACCACGACACAATTCCGGACACTTCCTGGTTGTATTGCAATACCGCATTGATGATGGGCGCAAACTTCTCGGCGGGCCGCGCCGGGTCCGATCCGTTGCCCGGGTTCGACGGATCCAGCAGCGACTCCGCAGAGAAATGATCACCACGATTCTGATAGAGCAGGGAGCGCATGTCCGCCGGCAGATCGAGTGCGGAAAGAAAATTCTTGTCCAACCGCTGCCCGCCGACCACGTACACGGGACGTTCGCCAACGCGAGTCGCTCGCACCGCAAAAAGTCCCAACGCAGTGGAGTCCTGCAATTCCTCACGCTTCAAAAATGCGTCTTGCCCGCTCGAAGCCGACAGGCTCTCAAACCCGGTGTCGGGATAGCCAAACTTCGCCGGCCACTGCGCCGAAGAAATAATCTTTCCTTGCCCGTCCAGAAATTCCAGAAAGTCGAGTTGACGGCTGTCCGCCGTTTGCCGCGCCAGCTCGAAGTATTCGGCGGAGTCCGTGGACGCGCCTGGGGTTGCCCCATTCAACGCGGTCGCCATCCGGCCGACTGGCTCGGAGCCTGCGATCGCTTCCACTCGCCGCGCCACACCCTCGCCTCGCCGCGTGAACTCGCGCTGAAATTGTGTGATTAGGGCTGCCGTGCGCTGTTTTTCGGTCTTCTCAAACGCGCTGCGCGTGACCGCCAGCACCAGCAACGCCACCGCCGCCACCGACAAGAAAACCGTCAGCGCAAAAACGGTCAGAAGTTTGCGGCGGAAAGTCATATTGTGCCCATCATCGCTTGCCAGTCATGGCTTGACGGCCTCGAGCCACGCGTCGGCCAGGGTCCAGCTTCCATCCGGTCGTAGCTCCCAATTTCGCAAACTCCCCGCAGCCGCATAAGATATCGGCAGATGAAACAAAGGAATCACCCGCTGCGTCGCCAGCAGCGCCAGTTCCGACGCATAGAGTTCGTCGACAGATCCCCCTGTTTTCCCCGTGGACGTTCCCGCGACTGCGGCCACAGTTGCCAACGTGATCCACGGATCAGTCGACGCCAGTGGAATTCGCACCAGACGCAAATCAGCAGTAGCCGACGCCGTAGGTTGCAGCGACAATCCCGCATCTTTGGCGTTGAGTGCAATGCGCTCGACCAACAGCCGGTCCACCGGGTCCGCGTCGCCGTAGCCGATCGTCCAGGTCGGCGCCGCTCGGACTTGGTCGCGCGCCTGATGCGCCCGCGGCAAGTCTGCGCCGGTGCGAAACACAAATCCGTAACCGCTCATCCAGTTCGGCAGAATGCCGGCCGCCGGTTGTCCCGCGCCCTGCAGCAGCACGCTCTTGATCGACCCTCGCTCCACACTCAGGGCCAGCGCTTCGCGAAGCAACTTCTCGTCCGGCGAAGCCACATCGCGTGCAAACAGAAGCGCCAACAGCTCGACCGGTGCCGAACTCGCCAGCCGGCGTCCTGCCTGCGAATCGTGGTACTGGGAAGACTGGTATTGCGAAAACTGATACTGCGAGAATTGGTGCGTCTGCTCCGGCGCCACTTCTACCAGGTCCGCCTTGCCCAATTCCAGTGCGGTCATCTGCTCGCGAAAACTTTTCCCCATCTCAATCTCGATGCTGTCGAGAAACGGACGTCCGCGCCAGCAATCCTCGTCCGCCGCCAATGTCAGATTCTTTCCCGGCTGCCAATCCACCACACGAAACGGCCCGGTGCCGCTCGGAGCAGCGTCAGGACTCCTCTTCACGATCGCATTCCGCGCCAGCGCCAACTCCGCCAGCAGTTCGGAATCAGGTCCGTTCCACTCAATCACGACCGAGTCGGCGTTCGCGCTAACATTCCACGCAGGGTTCGCCGCGCGCAGCGATGCGGCCGCAACCTCAACGCTGAGCGGCATTCCATCGTGAAACTTCACTCCACGCCGGATTCGCAACTGCCAGCGTTGATTCCCCTGTTGATTCGCCTGTGACGCCTGCCATGACGTCGCCAGCCCAGGTTGAATCCGCCCATTCTCGTCGGTGGTCACCAGCGTGTCGAACATCAGCATCGTCAGACTGCGCACGGCGAACGAATCGGGCTGCGCCGGATTTGCGGAAATAATGCCTGCAGGAACCAGTTCGGCCGGATCCAGCGACGCTGGCGCGGCTCGCATCGCCACGTGCACCGCTCCCCCATACTGCGGACGCGTCCCGGCCCTCGCCGTAACCGCGCCAACCATCATGCTACTGACTACAAGCCACCGCCAGTCGAAACGCATCATAGTTTCCCGTCTCTCGATTTCTCACCACTGCGATGGCCGTGTCGCCCTTTGCCTCCGTCCACAACGCCGTGATGACGCCGCCAGAAAAATCGACCGGGCCGCTCACCGCGACCGGATCGCGATCCGGAAACTCGAACGCGCGCACCCAATCTCCGTTCGCCTCTTCAGAACTCGTGGCCAGCACCTGCCATCCCGAGCCGCACGACGTCTTCACGCTCGCCAGATCGCTGCCCCAATCGAATCGGGCCGCCTGGTCGTTCACACCGTCGACCACATGCACATGACCATCCGTGGCGGCGAAGAGCCACAGCAGATATTTGTCGCGCGGCAGCAACGCCGCCGAATAAAACTTCGGCACCGTCGTAAACTTGCCCACGGCCGGAGTTAGAACTCCGGTGAAGAAGTTGCGCATCGGAGCATAGAAAGCTCCCACCGGAGCAATGTTTACGGCCGTCGATTCCGGGCTGGGAAAGCTTGAGCTGGGAAAGACCGAAAGACTTCCGCCACTCGACGCCGGAACCAGCGGCCACGGATCGTCACTCTCGCGGCAACTCAGCGTCACCGGCGATCCGCCGCCACGACAGACGACGCCGGGCAGATAAACATCCAGCAAATGATCTCTCGCCGGCACCAGCCTTCCGCGCAAATACAGCGGCCACGGCCGCGCGTGCACAATCGCCAGTGCTTGTTCCTGCTGCCACTTTCCCGCCAGCCATCGGTAGATCGCAACTTTCTCCGCCTCCAGCACTGCCATGCGCGTGGGTGCCGTATTTTCCTCGAGCACGGCCACGTCGAGAATCGGATCCTCCTGCGTCCACAATGGAATCTTGCGCAGACTCAGCGGCACCGATT
>Ga0116217_10005725_pt1 | contig 10874 bp, 10 predicted proteins | sample Sb_taG_6_FD_89697 | JGI IMG/M metagenome (GOLD analysis project Ga0116217, IMG submission 89697) | Peat soil microbial communities from Weissenstadt, Germany - Sb_50d_4_PS metaG | ecosystem: Environmental > Terrestrial > Soil > Wetlands > Peat | place: Germany: Weissenstadt | collected 2010-09-21 | reverse complement strand
GACAAGTCGGCCTCGTCCAGGATGAGGGTGCTCCCCGCCCCCCAAGGCTCAATCGCCCGGAAGATGCTCGGGACCAGGACCGTCTTGAGCATGTAGAGCGGCCGATAGAAGAACGCCCGGTGAACCTTCAGCAGGCGACCCTTACCAGTCTCGGCAGGCCCAAGCGCTTGGATGATCGGCGCGAACTTGTCTGAGGCTGGTCGGGGGAACAGGGGCCCAATCACCCAGGAGGCGACGGCGAGGCGCAACTGAAGTCGAAGGATTGAACCCTCTCGTCGTGGGTCGAAGATCCCCAAGACGAGACGTTCGATTTCCCGAAGGATGGAGCCGACGCTCTCGTACTCCTCCACCCCATCGGCCAAAGTGAGCCCCGCTTGCAGTTTGGAATCGACCGGCCTCGGCTCAAACCGAACTCCGTCGAAATCGAGTGATCGGATGACCCGCCAGGACTCCGGCTCAGGAGTGTACTCGACGAAGGCAGGACCCGATTCGGTCAGCACCTCCTCGAGTATTCGCCCGTCGGGTAGTTCGATGTACGACGTCGTTTGCTTCTTCGGGGAGCCTTCGTCTTCTCCATTGTCAACTGCGGCCCCGGGCGAAGGCGCCTTGGCCCCGCCGGGAGGGAATCGAGAGGCCGACGCTGCGATCCGCTGCACCTCGTCGTCCTCGAGCGGGGGCGAGCACAGTTCGTCGTTCGCCACCCTCGTTTCCTTGAGGACATCCCCGCCCTTGGAACGAACCGCACATGCCAGCCGGAAGAGTCGTTCGTTCCTCTCCCCCTTCGGATAATGCGCCCCAGCCTGGGCGTTTGCCGACTTCGCGTTGTGTAGCTCGTAGACCCACGCAGGGGTCGCTGGAATGGCGAGCTCCGCCGTGCCCTCGATCCAATCGTAATGGTTCCCGGTCGGGTGCGGGCTGCCGGAGAGGACGACGTACCCGCCTTCCCCCCTGAAGTCAACGCCGGGGATTCTCTTTGCCCAATTCTTCGCACTGTGGACATGCGCGACGTAGAAGTGCATCCCACCGCCGCCCGTGAGGATACGAGGGCCGAGTGGGAGTCGGTCCTCGAGCTCCTCGACAGCCCAAGGATCGTCTGCGTCAATTGCGTCGAAGCCGTTGAGCTCGCCAGTCGGTGCGGCCCAGCCGCACGCTGGGAACTGGCGGTACCACTCGAACCACCGCACTGGATCACGCGACGCATCCTTGAACCCGTTGGGCGTGAGTGGAACCTTCCCTCGCACTGGGAAGATGGCCCAACCCCTCGCGAGATAGGCCAAGAGAAACTCCGGCAGGCCGTCCGGATAGATCGTCAAGCCGCCGCCACCGTCGATGTTCTTCGGGGCTTCGCCGGCGAATGGGCGAGCTGTCCGGCGCGGTTGAGCGCCTGTATCCGAGTTGCACGCAGCTCGACAGCAACCTTCTCCTGCGCTCGGTGGACTGCTTCCGCCCAGCCGAATTCAGCTCCCTGGGCCTGGATCAGGCGGACCCAACACTCGGCTTTGACCAGATACTCCTGGACAGGGAGGTAGTCTTCCTCTCCAAGGACCAAGTCACGGATTGCATTGCTCGGCGGGAGGAGCCGAAGGACGCGTGACTTGATGTCACGAATGTCGATCTTCTCGGTGTCGGAGTGTTCTGGGGTCACGCCCCTTGAATCACGGAATTCGATACTTAATCCGGTGCGGGTGAAACCCCCCTTTCTGTCACAGAATCCTTGAGTGTTCGGTAGAACCGGTGGGAGAAGGTATCGTAGGTTAGAGTCGGTTTCATCCCTCTTTGGAGGTACTCAGAATGGACCTCCCTCAATGACCGCAGATCCGCCTTTCTTTGCGCAATCCACACCATCGTCGGCTCGTCAAAATGGCGGGGCCGAGCGCCTAGTCGTAGCCCCGACCTTCTGGGCTTCCACCAACCATCGAACCTTCGGTTTGCGCTCTCGATCTGTTGTCGACCAAAGACCAGCTCGAGGCGTGCTCCGTACGCGGTCAGGTTCGGGTTCGCGCGTTTTATTGCGGTCAAATCTCCGCGGGGGCCCCAGCCCGAGGCTGTCGAGTAGTGGAGGACCTGCGCAATACTGGGGTCCTCCTTGACCAGCGCATCGAGGTCGGGGTCCTTCTCGGCAGCCGGGTCGAAGTGGTGCATACAATAATGGCACTCGCATGGCCCGGTTATCCCTGCGCACACCTTGCATGGTGCCCAGGACTGGAATGAGGAGAGCCCGAAATCAATTACCAAGAGCGCCGATTGAATGGCATGGGGGAAGACGCCGCCGATCAGAACTGACCAACACTCGGGTAGCTCTGGCAGGACGGCGCGCTGACGTAGGTCGGCTTCCTTCTGCAGGTGAATGTCGAGCTTGATGCGCTGGAGATCTCTCTCTCTGACTCGCTCTCTCAGTATGAACGCTCCGACTGTTTCTCTGTCAACCCCCGCGCGGGCCTCAGCGAGGGTTGCATCCCGCCAGACGGTGCGGTTTAGGGCGATCGCCTGAATTAGTAGCGTTTCAAGCTCCATCGGGATCGGTTCTTTCTCCGATCTCCGCGTCCTCAATTCATCGTGCAATGACCACAGGACTGCGAGTTCAAGGGTGAGGCTGCTCGCGTCGAGTGGAACTCGAGGAGAAAACTCTCCAGGTATTCTCGTGAGCTTGACGGCATGAGGTCCCCGTTCTGGTTCAGGAGTAGATTCGACTTTGGGAAACTTCATGACCTCGAGGTTCAGCCAATCTGACGCGAATCCATCTCTCACGCCCTTGTCACGGGTCCATAGCAGAACACGCGGTCGGAGGTCCGCCATGACACCGGCCAAGGACGCGGGGCTCTTGCGGGGAGGTGTCGCCATCGATCGCTCTCTGGACCACCGCAGTCCAGCGCGGAGAAGCCGGCCGATGGCCTCAGGCTTGCGGTTGGACCGCGATTGGTGGGGCTTCTAGAACGGCTCGGTCTGGTCCGAGTTCCGACACGAGTCTCCATCCCAGCTGAAGGAATGAGTCGACCTCACTCAAGGGCACGGACCGCTGAGCAGGTTGGGCCGTAACGGTTGGGCCGCTCACACCACGTTGCTCACGAAGGAGTCGGAGCACGGCGTCAGCGAGTTCGGTCTGACTCATCTCGGCAACCTTCTCTTTCGGGACACCGGCCTTCTCGGCGATTACCCGGATAAGGTCGTTCATCCCAGACTCCGCACCCGCAGACTCTGAAGTCGACAGGGATGACTCGCAGCGCTTGTACGAGGCGCGCAACTCGTCCACTTTCTCGGGAGGGAGAGGTCGCTCCACATTGTAACTCCCGTCAACTCCGAGCGAATGGCCCATGAAGAATTCCCGGCGGGTCCGGCTGATCAGTCCCCGCGACTCGCAGGTTTCCATCTGGGTGCTAAACCACGCCCTGAGGGTGTGTGCGGACCAACGGGACCCAGGCGGGCTCACGCGGCCCATTGCGAGTTTGACACGCTGGGCAAGGGCCTTCCGTACCATGAACGAAGCCCCGTCCTTGGCCCGTCGTTCCGATAGGCGTCCCCTGGCTTCAGGGAGGACGAGGGGGGACTCAGGAGTCAATCGCTCTCCGCCCCGCATGCGCTCTTTGAGGTAAGCCAGGACTGCATCGGACGCTTCATGCGAGCCGAAGGTGTAGTATGCGTTCTTCCCTTTCGAGAGATGAGCCGGGACGCGAATCGAGAAAGGCACCTTGTCAAACGTCGGCTCCTTCCCGAGCTTGAGGTCTGGTAGATGCTTCAAACGGAGTCCATCGGCCGGCTCGAACTGAGAAGCGAGTACTCCGATGCGGACGCCGGAGGATGCGAGCAAGTACACGACTGCGCGGTCTCGGCCCGATTTTACCGCATTGGCGATCTGACGAAGCTGGCCAGGAGTGGGAACGGTGCGGGCCGTGTCCTCCTCATCAGCCTCGGTCTTCTCGATCTTCGGATTCCACTCCGGGGCCGCATCGACTGAGGCGAGGAACGAGCGGACACCCCACCATACATTGAGGATGTACTTGGCCGTGAGACCGTTCGCTTGCTCGGAGCGGACGTAATCGCCAACCCGCTCCTTCAATCGCCGTGGGTTCTCCTTGGCGAGTGCGACCAGTTCAGGAATGTCGAGTCCAGTCCTACGGAGAAATAGTTCGAGTTGGTCGAGTTGGACCGTGGCAGTGGCGATCTTGGCGTGGTCCTTATACCAAGAAGCCACGTCGCGGTGATTCCGGAGGAGGGACGCTCTGAGCTCAGCGGTCTTTGGCTTGGGTGCCATGATCGGGGTATCACGCCCCTCCTATAACCACTTTCGGACATAAAGAAAGGGCCCGTAGTATAGCTTGGATATCACGGAGGCCTCCGGAGCCCCAGACCCGGGTTCGAATCCCGGCGGGCCCGTAACCATTTCCTTATAGAACCCATACCGGAATGGGTCCCGAGGCGAGGACGGCCAACCCCTCTCCCCGGTTCAAGTTGGGCCATACCCTTGCGACTTGAAACGGCATCGGGGGTGGTCGGTTGACGCCCCGGTACGCCGAGATCACCTTCGTCGTCGAGCCTGACAGCGCTCCCCTCCCTCCGCCCGTTCCTCGATTCGTCTGCGAGCTTTGCCGCTCCGAGGCCCGCCACAACCTGACCCTGCGCCTCTCGTTCTGTCCGATCCACGGCTTCGCGGCAGAACTGGTGGAGATCCGACTCACCGGGTACGCGCGCACACGGGGGGTCCCGGGGTGAGTCTCGTGGAGAGACCATCGTCTCCGTCAGTGAGGGCTCCCTTCGAGCCCGTCCCGGGCTCTCCCATCCTCTCTAACTCCCCCGAGTTCCGGGACATGAACTACGGTAGTTCCGGTACCGAAACTACCCCTGTTCCGGGCCCGGAACTCCCTCCCCCTCCCACCTCCCAGCGCCACCTCTGGCTCTCGGACAAGACCTGGTCCGAGTTCCGACGCGTCCAACGGATCGTCTCCCAGCGGGGCCTCGTGGTGTCTTCCGGCAGGGGGAGAGGCCGAGGCAGGTCCGGGGGACGCCCTCCGATCGCCGACGCGACGCTCCTGGAGCTGCTGGAGGCCTACCGCTGGCGGCAGCGCGTGTGCGCGCGCGCTGCGGCTCCTCGCAAGGTCGACGAGGCCGCAGTCCGGGCCTTGCGGGTCTTCTACGCCCCCCACCCGTTCGGTTGGCTCGCGCCGTTTCGTGCGGTCGACCGGATGGTCGTCCAGACCTTCCCGAGCTACCGACCCCCTCGACGGCTGCACGTCATAGCCGGATTCTGCGAGAACGGTCTCCTCCGCCCAACGTGGAGCGACGGAGAGGAGTGGATCATCGTCGATTCGGCCCCTCCGCCGATTCGGGTCCCTGACTACCACTACCTCCGAGGCAACCTCGGCTGCCGGCCGCTCGACCAGGGGGCGACGCCCGCCGGATGAGCGAGACGGTCGAGCTCCGACTGCTTAGCCGGCGCGAGCTGGAGAACGTCGTCCTCCTCCTTCAGGGGTATGCCTCCCGACTCAATGCAGTCGTCGAGGAGTTCACCAAGCCGGAGTGGCGCGTCCGGAACGAACTCGACCGGGTGCGGGCCGAGTTCGGCCCTCGGGTCCAATTTGCTCGGGACCTTGCAGTCGAGCACCGAATCCGACGTGCGAGGGCGGCCCGAAACGAGCGTTTCTGGCGGAACCTGGAGGAGGCACCGTGATTCCCAGGGAGCTCACCCCCGCCATCCTCGAGGGTGACGTCGGGGAGGTTCTCGCCCGACTGCCCGACGAGTCAATCCAATGCGTGGTTACCTCGCCTCCGTACTGGGGCCTCCGGGACTACGGTCTTCCCCCCGTCCTCTGGGGGGGCGACTCGTCTTGCCGGCACAGCTGGGCCAAGCTCCCTCCTCGACGAAAACGCTCCCCGGACGACGTCCGGAACCCCGGCTCGCTCCAAGCGGCTCACACAGGGGCCAACATCGAGCTCCGATCGACGGAGGGGTGTGTCCGCTGCGGTGGCTGGCTCGGGCAGCTGGGCCTGGAGCCAACCCCCGAGCTCTACGTCAACCACCTCGCTGGGGTTTTCGACCAGGTCCGGCGAGTGCTCCGGAGCGACGGGACGCTGTGGCTCAATCTTGGCGACACCTTCCACACCGACAGCCCAGTGCGCCGATCATCGGCCGATGCGTTCTCCCCCAACTGGGATCCTTCCCAGACCCGCAGCAGGGGTGGGGCGCGGAGAAGCGCCTCACGCCACGGCCAGCTCAAGCCGAAGGACTTGGCGGGAATCCCTTGGAGGGTCGCGTTCGAGCTCCAACGGAGGGGTTGGTGGCTCCGTTCCGACTGCGTGTGGGCGAAGCGAAACCCGATGCCGGAGTCGGTTCTGGACCGCCCGACCCGCTCCCACGAGTACGTCTTCCTCCTCACGAAATCGAAGCGGTATTTCTACGACGGTGAGGCCGTCCGCGAGCCGGTCTCCGGCGGGGCCCATCCCAGGGGAGGTCGGGTCGCCCGAAAGTTAGCGACTCCGGGGTCGGGTACGCGATCCAACTCGAGCTTCGCCCATGCTGTCGCCACGGACCTCCCGCCCGAGCGCGGTCGGAACCTCCGGTCCGTTTGGTGGATTGCGACCCGGGGATACTCCGGTGCTCACTTCGCCACGTTCCCGGAGGCACTTCCCGACCTCTGCATTCGAGCGGGAACATCCGAACGCGGCTCCTGCGCTGCGTGCGGTCGACCATGGACCCGGGAGGTGCGGACGGAAGGCGGGTCGATCGGCCATGATTGGTACCCGGACAAGTCGCTCGCACGCGGTCGGGTGCAGGGGATTTCCGCTCCGGGTCACCTTGACGGGAGCTACCGGAGAATCGACCTCGGTTTCCGTAAGCGGTGCGCCTGCCGAACTGACCGGATTGTGCCGTGTCTCGTCCTCGATCCGTTCGCCGGCAGTGGAACGGTCTTGGCAGCGGCCCGACGGCTTGGGCAGAGATCGATCGGTATCGACCTGAACCCTGAATACGTCGAGATGGCTCGCCATCGGAGCTCCGCCGTCGCCCCTGCCACACCCCGTCCTACGGCGGAGGCAGAGGCGTGATCCCGGCTGACCCGACCCCGGCCATCCTCGAGGGCGACGTCCTGGACATGCTACGCTGCCTTCCGGATGACTCGGTCCATTGCATCGTCACGTCCCCTCCGTACTGGGGACTCCGAGACTACGGGCTCCGACCGGTCAGATGGGGCGGGCACGTGCGTTGTGAGCACGAATGGGAGCTGACCCAGCCGCTGCACCATCGCGAAGCGGACGGCGCAAACGGCGGGGCCGGACGTGTAAATGCTGCTGGCCCATTCGACGCTTCGCAGGGTGGTTCAACCTGCCGGAAGTGCGAAGGGTGGCTCGGCCAGCTCGGCCTGGAGCCCACCCCCGAACGATTCGTGGAGCATCTCGCCGGCGTCTTCGACGAAGTCCGTCGGGTCTTGCGGCCTGATGGGACGCTCTGGCTGAACCTCGGTGACACCTACGCTACCCACCCATCCGGGCTCACCGGCGAGAAGCGATGGAAGGCCTCGACTCTCTCCAGCCGGGATCACACGGGGGCCGAACAGGCTGGTCTGATCGACAAGCGGGCGCCAGGCCTCAAGCCGAAGGACCTGGTCGGGATTCCCTGGCGAGTCGCCTTCGAGCTGCAACGCCGGGGCTGGTGGATCAGGTCCGACTGCGTCTGGGCGAAGCCGAATCCAATGCCGGAGGCGGTTAGGGATCGGCCGACACGGGCCCACGACTCGGTCTTCCTCCTTACGAAGTCGAGCCGCTACTTCTACGACGCGTATGCGGTCCGCGAGCCCCTGCAGGAGAGCACGCTCCAAAGACTCCGGCATCATCTACCGAACCCGACCGACAATCGCACCTCCCGCTCGAAGCATCCCGAAGGGGACTTCCGGCGATTCCCGATGCTTCACAATACGAGCCCCTCAGGTCGTAATCTCCGGACAATCTGGTGGATCCCGACCCAGCCCTATCGGGGGGCCCACTTCGCGACATTCCCGGAAAAGCTCCCCGAACTCTGCATCACGGCGGGAACGTCCGAGCGCGGGGCGTGCGCGGAGTGTGGGACGCCCTGGACGAGAGAGGTCCGGGCGGTTGGAGGTGCCATCGGCCGCGCGCAGAAACTCGAGGCACCGCTGGTGTCGGGTCGCGCCCCCGTCGCCGACGCTCCCGGATGGCACGATGGGAGCTACCGGCAGGTTGACCTGGGGTTCCGCAAGCGCTGCTCCTGCGCGACCACCGATACCGTCCCTTGTCTCGTACTCGACCCGTTCGCTGGGAGCGGCACCGTCCTCGCGGTGGCCCGGCGTCTGGGCCGGAGGTCCATCGGTATCGAACTCAATCCCGAGTATGTGACTCTCGCGCGCCGCCGCTCGGACGGAGAGGTTCATGGTGTTGTCGGGCCGGGGGTGGCCTCAGCATGAGTCGGGTCGCCCTCTACGCCCGGGTCTCCACGAAGGAGCAGTCGACAGAGGCTCAGGTTGGTCAGCTCATGGCCTACTGTCAGGCGAGAGGGTGGGCCGAGGTCTCTGTCTTTCGGGATGACGGCATCTCTGGCGTCCGGGACAACCGGCCGGAGCTCGATCGACTTCGGGAACGGCTTGCCTCGGGCGATTTCGACACGATCGTAGTATCGAAGATGGATCGGCTCGGCCGCTCCTTGGGCATGATCCTACGGTTTTGGGATGACGCGGAGGCGGCGGGAGCCCGCGTAATCGTCATCGACCAGGGAATCGACACCTCGACTCCGAGCGGTCGTTTGCAGCGGAACATGCTGGCGGCCCTGGCGGAGTTCGAGCGCGAGCTGATCCTTGAACGAACGCAAGCGGGAATCGCGCGCGCCCGCGCTCTGGGCAAGAAGTTCGGGGCACCCCGGAAAATTCCCGAGCCCGTCGCGAGGGAGGTACGGGCCCGCAGAGCCCGCGGCGAGAGCCTTCGGCAGATCTCCCAACGCATGAACCTCAAGCTGGGGGCGGTGCGGTCGGTTCTGAAGCGTGACCGAAGTCCACCCCCTGAGTCCTTGGTTTCTCACTCGACAAAGCCCGTGGGGGCGTGACCGAAGGGCTGACTTCGCGGCCAAGTTCGGGTCCCAGCCTGACTAAGCGACTGACCGGCTCAGAATCAGTTTCGAGACCCATGGTCCGTGGGCCACCCAATTTTCTGTCGAACGGTTCATAGGACCACCCTCTTTCCGGTCACGGGGGAAACGCGTTTGCCTGATGACACAGTGAACGCTGGACTCCTCCGGTTCACGTGCGACCGGCTCGAAGCTGTCACCCTCAACGAGGGTGTCGCCGGAATCATCGATCTGTCGCTGGGAGGGGCCTCGCGGGACAAACCGCCATGGTGGTACGTCACGGATTTGGTCAATCCTTCCCTCGCATACTATCGGGAGGTCTCCCCTCCCATTCCTACCGACCCCGCGATCGCACAACGTCTCAGATTCGGGAAGGCCATCCACGACACGGCGGAGTCTTGGTTCAGATGCATGGAAAACTTCGCCGCCGCTGAGGGAGCAGTCGATGGAGCACACATCGGGCTTCCCGGCGTTCGCGGGAGAATCGACTTCAGAATCGGTGGTTCGATCATTGAGCTGAAGACCACCGAGCGGGCGACGGTCGACAGCGACGCGGTGTTCTCGGATTACCCTCATGATCTGGAGCAGCTCGTACTCTACGCACTGTTTACCGTCCGAGAAGACGAGACTCACCGGCTGGTGTACTATCGGACCGGAGCCGAACCCCCGTTCACGTCGTTCAAGGTCCGCTTACGTCGACCGGGGCCGCTTAAGCACGCCTTCGAGCAGAGGCTGAAGTTACTCGATGAAGCCCTTTCGCGACGGAACCCGGCGAGGCTCGGTCGGTGCCGGTACCTCGAGATGGGCTGTGATTACGATCTTCAGCACATCTGCGGATGCCGTGCGGAAGATCTAGTCGACGAAAGCATCCTTCGGGAATCATTGGAGGTCAGCGCCGATCCCGCATTCGATGTAGAGTTGGAGAGGGCTCGACAGCAGGCCAGGAGACGAGGTCCGACGGGGCTCTCCCTGTGGGACCTCTTCGTCCCGAGGCAGGCCTACCTGAAGTCCATAGGAGTGGGGATTCCATACTACCCGGACGACGACGAGCGGAACGCGAGCTGGCGGCAACTCAGTGACGGGGTGAAGAGCTCAGGGCTGAGTTACGAGACTCGAGCAATCGATCTCGATGGAGTTCACCTAGGCTGGTTAGAATTCGTCACGCTCCGTGAGACCGGGAAGGACGGTGTCTCGACCAATACCTATCCCATCCTCGTCAAGGCGTCCAACGCGGCGTCACCGTTCAGACGTGACGGACTGCCCGACGCGTACGTCGCTCAGGCCGGCGTCAGGTGTTCCCTTGCGGATACACCGTCAGCTCTCATTGCTGTCGGGTATTCAGGGAGACCTGGACTTATCGGATGCTACCGTCTCTCGTTTCGTGATACGGCGGGTATCCTCGCAGAGGTTCGGCGGTCCTTGCGTGACATCGCATGGGCGGTTTCACACGGGGATCCGTCGCACCTCGCTTCCTGTGAGAGCTGGCTGAGGTCATCTTGCTCCAATGGCTGTCTCTGTCGCGGAGTCCCGACAGTGGGGTAGGACGCCGCTTCGTTCGGCCTGCTCCTCCGACTCGGGTCGGGGCAGCCGTGGAAGAGTGATGGGGGTCAGGCCCACGCGGGCTCGAAATGGCACGAGCCCATCGTACGACGGGGGTAGTACCAATTGCGGGTTCCCTTCACTACCCCCTTTAAGTAGGGGACATCAAGGATTGAGCTCAGTCGAGCTTAGGTCCCCGAATGTCTGCGGCTCTCCATTGTCTCGAGAGGAGACCGGTTCCCGGAGCCCGAGATGGCCAAGACGTGTTCGAATT
>Ga0116217_10005722_pt1 | contig 10880 bp, 15 predicted proteins | sample Sb_taG_6_FD_89697 | JGI IMG/M metagenome (GOLD analysis project Ga0116217, IMG submission 89697) | Peat soil microbial communities from Weissenstadt, Germany - Sb_50d_4_PS metaG | ecosystem: Environmental > Terrestrial > Soil > Wetlands > Peat | place: Germany: Weissenstadt | collected 2010-09-21 | reverse complement strand
GTCTTGTCGACCACGTTCCAGCAGGTGTCCGTCGCGGTGATCGTCAGGTTGGCGGTGGAGACGGCCACACCGACCGGGGTCGGCTGCTCCTCGATCACGATGTCCTGCGTCGTCGGCGCATAGGTCAAGGTCACCCCGTCGAGGACCGCGCCGACATAGGACCAGCCGAGCCCCGACCATGACGTATACACGCCCAGGTTCGCGTCGCCGGGCACTGCGGCACCCAGCGTCGTCGACTGCGGCGCGGAGTACAGCAGCACCCCGGTGCCGTAGACGACGTTGGTGGTGGTGTACCCGGGCGGGGTGTAAGTCAGGCTGGGCATTTACGCCTCCTCGATGAGCGTGATGCCGGCTTCGGCAGCCGCGTCGGACAGCATCGGCACGGCCGACTGGGGAACCGGTACCGGGTCGGTGCCGATCGTGTAGCCGCCGCGGATCATCGCGTCCGGCTTGCCGGGGCCGCCTTTGATGCGCAGCAGCACCGTGTGAGGCAGCGCTGCCGCCTCGCGGCGCAGCCGGGCCAGCTCGGCTTCGGCGCCGCGGATCCGCGCATGCAGGTCCGGCGCGGACGCAACGGGGTCCGGTGCCGGCGCCGCATCCGGCACCGGGGCTTCTCCCGTCTCAGGCTGGTCAGACATGGGGGCATCTCCTACGGCTGGACGGCGGCGAACGAGAAGGCGGCGACGAGCAGGGTGGTGCACAGGGTGAACTCGACCACGAAGCAGCCCTGGTACGCGGCGGGCATCGACCCGGTGGTGATGCTGCTGGCCGGCACGTTGGTCACGTTCGCGATGTTGTACGTGGCCGGGGACAGCGGCCCGATCCACCCGGACGAGCTCGCGGTGATGGTCTGCGCCGTGGTGGCGGGGAGGATCTGCCCGCCGGCGATCTGCTCGCCGACCAGCACCTGCGCGACACCGCACGCGGTGGCGCCGCAGTAGTACCAGAGCATGACGTTGCCGGACGCGTTGGGGACGGCCACCGCGTTTATCCCGGTAGGCAGGCCCCACGCGGTGGGCGCGGCGATCGTGGACGTGCCCGAGCTCGCAATGCCCCAGGTGGACGGGGCGGCGGCGTTGAACACCCCGGTCAGGGGGGTCGCGTTGAAGCTGAACGGCGCCAGCGGCAGTGCGGTCCAGTTCCCGGCCATATCAGGCTCCCGTCACAAATATGTAGTCGGCCACGTACTCGAACCGCCGGTCGGCGGGGTCCAGCGGCAGCACCGTGGGCGGGGAGCCGAGCCGGAAGCAGTTGATGACCCGCACCCCGTACGACCACGCCGGGGTGGGGGCGGTCAGGATCGTCCAGTCGAGCATCTGCGCGGCCATCTGCGCGGTCAGCGGGTCATCGGAGGGGCCGCGGAGCCTCGCCTGGAACGACCAGGCGTCCGTGCCGCCTTCCTCCGTCGTATAGCCCGGCCCCCCGGTCGCGGTGATGGTCACCAGCCGGTCAGGGGAGGTGAGGATCTCCGGGCCCGGGACCAGCGGGTAGCCGGTCTCCTGCGTCGCATCCCACCCGGTCGAGGTGAGGAAGTCGATGATGACCTGGGCGCGGGGCGTGGTGATGACGGCGGGCATAGTCATGTAGTCACCACGGCTTCCGCCCCTCCCCGGCGGGCACGTGAATGACCTTCCCGTGCCGGGTCCAGAACACGTCCAGCCCTGCGTTCCACCGCTCCCGCAGCCTGATGCGGCTCTTGGTCTTCAGCTCGGTCTCGCTCAGCCGGGCCTGGAACGGCGGCCGGTCGAACGTGGCCCTGCCGTTCTGTGTCACCTGCGGGTGCGCGGAGCGCATCAGGTCGCCGAACTCGCGGGGCGCGAGCATCGCCACCTCGTCGGCCAGGTCCTCGGCGGTGCGCCGCATCGCGGCCTGCCCGCCGTCTTCCAGCACGGTCTTGGCGTAGTCGTCCAGGTAGCCGCGGTACTTGTCCATCAGCGGCTTGGTGAGGTACTTGGCCTGGCCGCCCCTCGGGTGCCTGTACGACAAATCCTCATGCTGCCGATGGGCATAGACTTGGTTTACTTCGCACGACGCAACTATTTTCCCGCTGCCGATCCGGCGCTCCAACTCGTCGATCCGCTGCGTGAAGGTCCCGGCCATCAGCGCCACCCGCCCGGGAAGCGTACAAGCCGCCCGCTGGTGCGCGGGCTTGAAGGAAATGCAGGAAAAGGAGGCGTGCCGGGGAAAAGGAGCGTGCCCGGCAGCGTAAGCGGGCCGCGTGAGCTCAGCCTTGATACCACGCGCTACCTCCATCGGCCCAGTCGACGCCCATCGGCGCCCACTGACCGAGCGGCACATCGGCCTCAAGGGTGCCGGTCTTTGGATCGAGCCTCACGTTGCTGTCGTTGCCGGTGAAGATCGGCGGGATCCGGTTGATGACGGTGCCGACCTCGGAGCCGATACCCGGAGCGGCAACAGGGTCGAGCAGGATCTTCCCGGCCCGCACGTCGGACAGGATCCCCATCGCGTCCCGGTAGGCGATGTAGACCGGGTGCGTGGCCTCTATAGATTTCGACTTGAGATAGGTCTTGTACGCCCAGAAACACGCCAGGTCGAGAGCCAAATCGTGGAGGATCGCCGGCGGCACAGCCTCGGGGACGGAGGAATCATAAATGTTGCCCGCGTAGACCGAGACGCGGTTGCTGCCCGCGTACAGGGCGAGGGTGAGCTGCCCGTCGGTGAGCTGGTCGGCGGTGCCGGTGCCCGAGTCGGTGCCCGCCATCACGTTGCGGAGGTCCGCGACGGACGCGTACAGGGTGCCGCTGGCGACGGGTGTGGTCATGAGGCCGCCAGGCCGAGCGCGAGCGCGGACAGGGCGCCGTAGAACCATGCCTGCGCGTCAGCGTGGAACACCTCACCGCCAGCCGCGGTGATCGCGGCGAGGAGGAACAGGACCGCGGCGACGAGGTACAGGAGGCGGGCCAGCCATGGCGGCGCGGACGGGGCGGTCACTGCGCCCACACGTAAGGATCGTTCCCGCCGCCCGTGAGGTTCTCGAGGAACGGGCCGACTGAGACGCCGCCGTCGCTGGACTGCTGCTGGGTGGTCAGCGCGGTCAGGTTCCCGGCCCCGATGGCTGTCCGCAGCGCTGACGGGTTCGGGACGTCGATGACCGTGCCGCGGGCGATCCGCTGACTGGCACCGTCCCAGGTGATGGTGACATCGGTGTTGACGACCTGCCCGTTCGCTGCCATCACACGTTCCCCTCACCGTTGCTGCTGTTGCCCTGGGCTGGGCCCTGCCGGGTGCTGCGCCGTATCCGGGCAGCCGGCGGCGGCGCGGGAGCCTCCCCGGCCGCGTCCGGGATCACCGGGGCACCCTCAGCGGCCGGGGAGGGCTGGGCGGCGGTCGCGGCGAGCGGGACCAGGCGGTGCGCCCCGATGGCCCCCTCGAGCGCGGAGCCTGGCTGGACGTCCAGGACCGTGCCGCGCTGCAGCCGCTGGGATACGCCGCCCCAGGTGAATGTGGCGTCCTCGGCGATGACGCACGGGTGGGCGGACATCAGTTGCTCGCCGCCGCATGGCTCAGGCATGCGGCGTTGCCGCGCTGGCTGACGGGGATGACTCCGGACAGGTTCCCGCTGCCGCCGTAGGCGCTCGCCAAAGCCGAGCCCGGCACGATGTCCGCGACCGTGCCGTGACGCACGAACGTGGTCACCGGCACGCCGTTGGCGTGCTTGTCCCACACCACCGAGACGTCGGTGAGGACCCGCTGCGGGTACTGGCTCATCGCTAGTCATCGCCGCCCATAAGTTCGCCACCCCAGCCCCGAACCCGAGGGCTGACATGCCGGAATGCACCGGGTAGGCCAGGGCGCCCAGCGGGGAGTACCCGGTCGTCCCGGACGGGGCCACCGTGTTCGCGCCCGCGTAGACGCTGCCGTTGCTGCTGGCCAGCACCCCCATGTCCAGGTAGTCCATCCACGCCCAGACCGGGGCGACGGAGTAGGTGCAGGAGATGGTCGCGCCGGGCGGCAGTGCCATGGCCAGCGGGGCGGCGGAGGACGCCGGCGTGGTGGTGGCCACCTGGGTGCCGTTGACGTACCAGAACGTGGTGGTGCCGCCGAACGCGACAACGGACAGGTTCTTCCCGGTCGTGTTGGTGGCGGCGACCGTGGTGGCGGGCAGGGCCGGGGTGAACGGCGACCAGTACCAGATCGGGACGGCGACGGTGTACTGCAGGGCGACCGTGCCGCCGGCCGGGACGGTGATCATGTACTGCGCCGCCGAGGTGGCCACGGAGACGGCGGACAGCCAGTAGTTGGCCATCGTCGCGCCGTTCGCGGCGACCGATACGGTGCAGGTCAGCCCGGTCGTGTTGGTCGTGGTGTTGGTGGTCCCGGCTGGGCTGGTGGCGAGCACCGGCGGCTGCTGGATCATGCGTCCTCCTAGTTGCTCAGGCCCCAGTGGAAATGGCCCACATTTGATGTGCCGTCGATCCATGCCTGCAGGTTGCCGGCGCCGATCGTGGCGTACAGCGGCCCGGCGGAGTCCAGCCACAGCGGCGTACCGGCGAGGAACGTCACCGGGAACCCGCCCGGCGACCACCCGGCCGGGGAACCCGGCCCGGTCCACCCGAACGCGCCCTTGTTGTCGCCGCCGGTCAGCGGCGTCACGGTCAGGCTGCCGTTGTAAACCGACCCGGTGGTGCCCGCGGCGATGTTCTTGACGTTGATGGTCGCGGTGGCCCCGGTCCAGTACGCGACCGCGGCCTGCGGGTAGGTGCCGACCGTGCCCGCGTTCACGGAGGTGGCCAGCAGGCTCGTCCCGGCGGAGCCGCCGTACAGGCCGAAGTTGTTGGCGTCCCCGCCCGCCGCGGCGGTCTGGAGGGTGGCGGTCCAGGACAGCAGGAACGACCCGGCGGCCAGCGTCTGCGTGGCGATCACGGTCAGCCCGGCCGGCGTGGCGCCGGTAGCCGTGCCCGGCGTTATGGTGGCCGGCCCGGCGGCCGGGTAGCTGGGCACGCCCGCGGGGATGACGACATCGGCGGTCAGCACGTACCGGCCGAGCGTCATGCGGTCACCTCCCTGCCTAGTAGCTGGTCTTGGGGACGTTCTCCAGGCCCGTCCCGGACAGCGCCGTGGTGAGCGACGCGACGGTCACGAGGACCGCGGAGTTGTGGGCCGAGTTCAGCGAGTTGACCGGCACCGACGTGGCCGTGGGGGTGCCGTTGACCACCACCACGTCGGAGGTGCCGGCCGGGTCGACGATCAGGACCTGGCCCAGCGCGAACGCCACATTGGTGCCGGTGGGCGCGAACGTCAGCGCCGTCCCGCCCGCCACCACGGACGCGCTGGTCGCGGGCAGCGCCCACGCCCACGTCGGCGGGCCGCCCGTGAACGTCGCCGAGAACGTCCCGCCGACCGGGATCAGGTACGCGCCCGCAGTCGTCCCGGCCGAGACACCGTTGATGTAGAACCCGGTGATCGTGGCGCCGTTCAGCGTGACCGTCGCCGCGATCGGCGTGGCATACGGGTTGGTCACCGCCACCGTGGTGAGCGGGAACGTGGGCGCGGCCGACAGCGACGGCGCAGCCAGGGTGAACGGCCACTCACACCGCGCGCACCGGAATATCAGCGCCGCATACGGGGTCATCGGGGCAGCAGCGAACCAGCACCGGGGACACGTCAGGCTGGTGACCTCGGCCGGCTGGATCGCGGCAGGCATGGGCTACCCCCTGCCCCTGGCCGGCCGGGCCGCACGGGACGGCGGCAGGTCCACCGCGTCCGGCAGCGGCTCCGACCGCAGGTGATCGGCCATCTCCGACGGGTCGGGCTGCGGCTGGTCCCGCTCCGGGATCGGCGCCTCGTCATACTGCAGGACCGCGCTGGACCCCTCCGGGTCCGGCCTGGGCGCATCCGACCCGGGCGGCGGGGGGATGGGGCGGAAGATCCGCCCGGACACGGCCCGCGGCGGGATCCGCGGCGGGGGCTCACGGCTGCTGTCGGGCCCGGTCACCTTCCGGACCACCTCCACCTGCCGGCCGTCCTTGGAGCTGTGCCGGTTGAACGCGGCGGCTTCCTCCGCGGTCAGGTACACCGTGTCACCGGCGTACACCAGGTCGGTGGCACGGTCCTTGTCACCCCGGCGGGGCACGGACAGGTTTATGAGCGCGACGTACGGCTCACCGCGGCGGACGGACGGCGCCTCGAACGCCGAGTCGCGGGCCAGCAGCGTGTTCAGCGTGTCCCGCTCAGCCTCGGTGAGCGGCCGGGCCTCCTGCACAGCGGTTGCGGCTTCCGCCATCAGGTGCCACCTCCTATGTAAATCGCCGGGGTAATTCAGGAATTGCTACACGCCGGAAAGCAGCGCTACGGCAAGCGGTTGGTCAAGCCCAATGGCTGAGGACCTTTGGGTGTCTGACCGCCACGATTTGGTTGATTCACTTCTGTACAAGGGCCCAGCGAGGAACGGCAGTTCGTCGGCGTAGAAGCCGGCCCGGTGCCGCTGCATCACGATGGCGTTCCCGGCGGGAACCTGCCTGCTCACGAGCACGTCGAGGTTGAAAATCTTCTGCGGCAAAGTGCCTTTATACAAAAGGTTCTCGGACGCGATATCGCCAATGTACGGCGCCGCGAAAGTGCTCGACTGGAGCAGCGTGTTCTTGGTGCCGTGGTTGATGATGAGGGTGTCGGCCTCGAATCCGAGCCATTGCGTGACGCCGGACGGGGACACGATGTTGGCATTTTCCACGAGATAGCACGCCTGCGCGATGTCCGCGCGGATCGTCGCCGACGCAGACGCCCACGGGTTGGAGACGGCCAGTGTCTGGATGGACGCGTTGGCCACTACCGCGGAGTAGAACGCCGTGTTCCACGAGTAGACCATCGTGTTCTTGACCTGGAGGAGCTGCCGGGTCACCGGGTCGATGGACTGGCGGCGGCGCATCTCGTCGGACACCATGATGGCCATCGCACGTTCGTGGGAGAACACGACGCGGGGCACGCCGATCGAGGTCGGGACGACCGGGACCTCACCGAACTCAGGGCGGATCTCCGGGAAGTCGTCCGCGTACAGCGGTGTCGACTCGCTGTACCGGACAGCACCGGACGGGGCGGCGCCGCCCATCCGCAGCACCGAGTCCATGATGAACTCGTTCTGCGTGATGTCCAATATCAAGGCTGGAATGACCAATGGGTCTTTCAGGAGCTCATTGACGGTAATCCGCGGAGCGTCGCTATAGCCCCTGGCGCCAGTCGGCATGTCTCAGTCCCTTCTAGGAGAGCCGGGCCCGGCCCAGGAAGTAGGCGGCCGTGCCCTGGCCGCCGACCTGCTGCGTGAGCATGCCGGAGGAGACACCGCCCGGATGGGTGCAGATGCCGACCACCTGGTCCGCTGCCGGGCCCGCGCCGGCCGCCGTGGCGAACCCCGCAGTGGCGCCGATGATCAGCTTCCCGCCGGGGAGCACCGCGCCCATGTACCAGCACCAGATGTCGACGTTGCCGTAGTAGACGGGCAGGTAGTCACCGAGGACGCTGATGTCGATGAGCGGCTGCCCGTAGGTGTTCGCCGCGCCGGTCTGGGTGCTGATCACGTTCGCGTCGGTGCCGGCGACGCCGAGGACGCTGACGCTGGCGCTGGTGGCCAGTTTCACCGTCAGGTCGGTGGTGCCGGCCGTCAGCGTGTTCGGCATAACGAACTGGCCGCCGTAGATCAGGGTGGCGGCCTGGTAGTTCGCCGGGCCGAACCTGTAGTGCGGGAGCACCGCGCTCATGCGGCAACCGTCCCCTCATGCTGGTAGCGGGTCATCTACTTGAGCCCGGTCATCTGCCTGAACCGGGTCACCAGGTCCTCGCGGCCCCGGCCGGCGGCCTCAGCGCCGGCGTCATCCGGTTCGTCCATCGGGGAGCCGAGTTCCACGTCCAGGTCGAGGAGCTTGACCTGCTGGGCGTACTCGGTGAGGACTTTCCGCATCACCTGCCCGGCGTCGGCGGTCCGCCCGTTGGCCAGTTCGACGGTCCGGCCGATCCCCTCGAGCAGCGGGCGGGCCAGCTCCGTGATGAACGGGGGGACACCCAAATCGGCGAGCTTCCGCTTCTCCGCCTGGTAGTCCTGCTCGCGGAGCCGGGCGGAGATGACGGCCATCTCCCGCTGGGTTTCCTCCGCCCTCGCGGTGGCCAGGTCGATGGCGAACTGGGCTTCCGCACTCAGACCTGCGGCCACCGGCTCCTCCTGCTGTTCGGTCTCGAATGCCGCCTGCATGGCGGCGAACTCCTCGTCGGACATTGAGGCGATCTCCATGGCCAGGTCGTCCTCGTCCTCATCGCCGCCTTCGGCCTCTTCGTCCTCGTCCTCATCGGCGTCGGCGGTGTCCGCGCTGCCGGTCAGGGCCAGCAGCTCCTCCGGGGTCAGCACCAGCCCGCCCTCCGCCAGCGCGTCCAGCTGCTCATCGGGCAGGTCAAGCAGGGCCGCGAGGCGGGCCTTCTGCTCATCGGTGAGGGCGTCAAGGTCGGGCATGGCGTCTGTCCCTTCGGGTGACTCTTCTTCTTCCGCAGCGGCGGTGAGGACGCCGATGGCCAGTTCCAGGGCGGCGCGGGTGCTGTCGTTGGCGAGCCCGTACGGGTTCCCGGATGGCGTGTTGCCGGCGAACCCGCCTTGCTTCAGCACCTGCGGGAGGCTCGTGTCGCCGGGCGCGCCCCTGAAGGACACCTGGGAGGTCGGCGGCATGCTCGTCACGTGGAGCTTGCCGTCCGGGCCTTTGAGGGTGACCCTGACGTGGCCGTTCGCCTTGCGGGACGTGCTGACGACCTTGTGCTCTTCGAGCGCGCCCGTTTTCCTGTTGCCCCAGACGATGCTGTGGCCTGACTTGAGCTGGCTGGCCGACTTAGGCTTGAATCCGCGCACGGAACTGGCCGCGTTCTTACGCGCCGCCTTGGATGCCATGTGCCGTTTCGCGGTCGCCTTGGCCGTGGCGCTGGCCGTGTCGTGGGCCTTCTGGCTGGCCGACCCGCCGCCGCTGCCGTGCTCGGCGTCCCACTTGGCCCAGTCCAGTTCGATAATCTCGCCGTCGCCAGGCATGTCGTCCTCCGCGAACGTTGACGCGGACAGGTCGATCACCGTGTCCGGGACCGGTGAGGCCGCCTCGATCGCCTGCCACGCGCCCAGCCCGGGAATCCGCGGGTCCAGGGTGCCGAGGACATGCTGGACCGCAGCCGGGTAATGCTTCCCGTCGGAGCGGGCGTAGTCCTCCACGATCCGGGCGCTGACGCCGAGTTTCGGGTTCGCCGCGAGGACCTTCTCCCCTTCCGGGGTGAGCTCGGCGGTGATGTACAGGCCGTCGTCGCCGAGTTCCATCGCGGTGATCTCCCCGCGGGTCCGCTCCGGGTCGTTGGTGTGCGTGTTCGCCGAGTCGGCCAGCTGGAACGGCACCTGGTCGTACGCGCGGTTCCGGAACGCGGCCACGAGCTGGCCGAGGTAGTCGCGGGTGAAGTGCAGCAGCCGGCCCCTGTACTCGACGTCGCCGACCGGCAGGACACGCTTGCGCCAGATCCGGTTGCCCAACTCCACCGCGCTGGCGGTGGTGAACGGGGTCAGGACGGCGGCGGTCACGGTCAGGCGGCTGCCTGCTTGCCGAACGCGCCGGGCTTGGTCTTCTGCGACATCTTCGCGAACGTGATGGCCCGCGCCGCGGGGAACCCCTTGGCGATCAGCTTCTTCTTGATCGCCTGCCCGCGGGGGGTGAGCCCGTCATCGTCGGTGCCGTCGTCCGCGCCGGGCCCGCCGGCCATGGTGATCCTCGGGCCCGCCCCGGCCCCGGTTGCGGGGGTGGCGAGGGCCCGGATCGCGGGAATGCCCCACTGCTGCATCAGCGGCGTCTGCTCCGGTGCGGGCTGCAGCGGCGGCGAGGATGGGCGCAGGCCCCCGGCCGCGGCCCGGTTCCACTGGCCTACCGCCTCCATCAGCGCGGTCCGCTGATGGTTGTGGGGCTGCAGGTCCCGGCCGTCGACGGTGGCGACCCACGAGGTGCCGTCCTTGCGGATCTGGGCGATCGTCGCGCCGCCCTGCCGGTGCCGGATGACCGCCTGCCCGTCTTCCCCGCGGGCGACAATCACGTCGACGGGGGACTTGACGGGGGCCCGGCGGGCCGTCAGGGTGCTTGCGGCGAGGCTGATCGCATCACGGGTGCCATTGGTGAGGGCGTGGGCCGCGCCGGACTTCACGGTCAGCGGCACACCCTTGCGGACACCGCTGGTGCCGGGGGCGGGGGTGCGGAGGTCGCCGGGGCTCTTATCCAGGGACGTGCCGGACGGGCCGAAGTGCCCGGCGGGGGCGACGTGGCCGCATTCGGGGCAGGTGAGCGTGTAGCCCTGCTCGTCCTTCGCGGTCTCGGCGAGGTAGATGCCGAGGTCGGGGTTGGCGTGGCCGTGGGACAGCTTGGCCATCCCGGCGGCCCCGAATTTCCGGCGGCCGATCCAGGCTGCCAGCGCGTCCGGGTTATGGGCACCGCGGGCGGCGAGAGTGCCGGACAGCTTCTTGAACCGGGCGCCGCTGCCAAGCTTCGGTGCGGCGAAGTCCAGGGATGCCAACGGGACGCCTTCCCGGCTGGCATCCCCTGCCTGGTGCTGAGCCTAGCGCACGTGCATTAGCAATTGCACGTCGGGACGATACGATTTGCCGGGTCGGGCCGGGCGTGATGGGCTGGCTCCCCTGCCGGCAAGCGCGCCCGGCCCGACCCTGCGGCCGGGGCCCTAGAACATCTCCATCTGCGCACCTGTCAGCACCAGCGGCGCCGCGCAGCACCGTTACGACGCCGCTGCCTGCTCGCTGATCGACTCCGGTTCAGCATCGGCCACAGCCGACCCCAGCCCCGCCAGGAACCCGCCCTCGGCCGGGTAGTTGTCCTTGAGATGTTCCGTGAGCTTCCCGACGTGCTCGAGCGCCC
>Ga0116217_10005717_pt1 | contig 10886 bp, 8 predicted proteins | sample Sb_taG_6_FD_89697 | JGI IMG/M metagenome (GOLD analysis project Ga0116217, IMG submission 89697) | Peat soil microbial communities from Weissenstadt, Germany - Sb_50d_4_PS metaG | ecosystem: Environmental > Terrestrial > Soil > Wetlands > Peat | place: Germany: Weissenstadt | collected 2010-09-21 | reverse complement strand
GCGGCCGTAGCCCTGCTGGCGGCGCCAAAGCTCATGATTGACGGCGTCAATGGAAACGGGAATCCCGGCAGGGAGCCCGGTGAGCGTGGCCACAAGGCACTCGCCGTGGGACTCGCCCGCGGTATCGAATCGAAGCATGCGAAAAACTAATGCTAGCGGATTCGCAGGGGATTTGCTCGGAAACGGTGAGTTAGGTGGCGGCGGAGCGGGATTGATCGGGGCATTGACGATCGATTTTGGCGAGGAGCGCGGTCATGCTGTTAATATGGCGCCGCATTCCGAGATCGCGGAAGATGTCCAGGGCTTGGGTGACTAGGCGGCGCGCTTCCGAACACTCGCTTCGCTCGATGGCGATGTCCGCCTGCGACCAATAGCAAACTGCCAGGTGGTGGCAGTTGCCGAGGTCCTCGCAGATGTCTTCCTGTTTCTCGAGGAGGGCCATGGCTTCGTCGAGTCTTCCCCTGGCTTGCAGGATTAAGGACTGGTTGCCATAGCAGGCCTGCAAGCCGTTACGGTTGCCCAGATCCTCGCAGATGTCTTCCTGTTTCTTGAGGAGGGCCATGGCTTCGTCGAGGCGCCCCCAGGTCTTCAGGATCAAGGACTGGTTGGCGTAGGAGCATTGCAAGCTGTCGCGGTCGCCGAGGTCCTCGCAGATGTCTTCCTGTTTCTCGAGGAGCGCCATGGCTTTGTCGAGGCGTCCCCAGTCCTGCAGGATCAAGGCCTGGTTGCCATAGCAGGTTTGCAGACCGCCGCGGTTGCCGAGATCCTCGCAGATTGCTTCCTGTTTCCTGTGGAGTGCCATGGCTTCGTCTAGGCGTCCCCAGTACTTTAGGATCACGGCCTGCTGGCCGTAGCAGGCTTGCAGAACATTGCGATCACCGGTCTGCTCCGCGACACGCGCTACCTGGTCCGTAAACTCGTAGGCTTCCGGCAGTCGGCCGCGTCGGTCGGCGAGAAGCCATCCCTGGCCCTCTAGATCCAAAGCCAAACCCCAGTGCCCTGTCTGCGCTCGAGTGGATAGCGCCCACTGAAACGCCTGCTGGAGATCGGCGAAGTCGGCTTCGCATTCACGCCAGTCTTTCTCCCAGTTTTCAAAGCGGCGATTCATAGCCGTAGCGTGGCGCATGGCCACAGCCTCCTCGGCTCCAGCGGCCTGCCGGATGAGCGGGTGGAGCGCATAACGTCGGCTTGTGCGATCGAGCTCCTTCGCGAGCGAGCGCGAAACCAGTTCCTGAAGCGCATCCAGAGCCTCAGCAAGCTCGGCGACTTCGGCAGCCAGTCCGAGGCGAAAACCTTCCGGAGCACAGACGGCCATCGCGCTAATCAGCTTTCGAGGATCGGGGGCGAGGGCGGCCAACGCTTCTGTGAGCAGGAGACCGACGTTGTTCGCGCCGTACTCCATCTTCTCGAGCGGCGGCAGCTTCTCGGCGAGGCTCTCGATGGTGTAATGCACGTCGCCACGGATCAGGCCCGCTGCGACGGCGATTCCGATGGGGAGATAGCCGAGCTGCTTGAAAAGCTGCTTCGCCCTTACGCCGTTTCGATCGGTTTCGCCCAGTGCTTCCTGGAAGACATCGAAACATTCCTCTTCGGTGAAAAGCTCCGGCGAGATGTCTTTGTGAAATGCGAGAAACTTCAGATACCGGTGCCGCGTGGTGATCAGCACAGAAGCGTAGCCGCCGGGGGCGACACGCCCCGGCTCTTCATCATCCACGTTGTCCAGGATCAACAAATATCGCTTCTGCCCACAGTACAGCTTCAGTTCTTTGACCACCGTGTCGAGATCACCATCAAGCTTGAGGCCGAGCTTCGCGGTCAGATCGCCGGCGATTTCGGCCAGGCTCTGGCGTTGGCATGAGATCCAGTACACGGCGTCGAACTCGCTGCGATACCGGTGAGCGAATTCGAGCGCCAGCGTGGTCTTTCCCATCCCCGGACCACCGTAGATGGGCACGACGGTGCCGGGCTGAGAAAGCCGCTCCTTTAACTGCAGCAATTCGCGCTCGCGGCCCACGAAGAACGGGCGCTCGGGTAAGAACGCGGGCGCGAGTGGCTTGGTCTGGAGTCCCAGAACCCAGGTTTTGATCTGGCGGAAAGCGTCGGGCTCGTTAGCGCGGGCGTCGAAATACTTCTTGTTCTTCAGCAGTTTCGGAATCTTGCAATCGCGATGGAGAACCGTCGCCAGCTCTATGACGCCGCTGTTGGTTTGATCCCAGTACACCGCGGTCCACTCCTCGCGCACCCACCGTGATTTCACCGAATCAGGCGAGAGGATGAGCAGCTTGACGTCGGCTTCGAGGCCCTCCTCGATGGCCGTGACGATGTTCTCGCCCGGCCCGATGGCGCGCTCATCGAGCCACGCCCTGATCTCGCCGCCCTGCTCCAGAAAATCCGCGAGCCGGCGGACGAACGGTTTATCCACACTGGAGTGTGAAAGGAATACCGTTCTCATGAAGTGTCGCCCCAGCATACCCGTCCTCGTGTCCGCATTTCAACGGAACTCCGCCCGCAATTCTGCGTATGATTTAATGAACACCGAAAGGAGACGTTTGCCATGGTCAAATTCCTGTTGTTCTGCATTCTTTTCGTCATGTGCTGGCCGCTGGCGCTGGTGGCTCTCGTGCTCTACCCGATTGTGTGGCTGTTTCTCCTGCCGTTTCGCCTGGTGGGAGTTGCCGTCGGCGGGGCGCTGGCGCTCGTGACCGCCATCATCTTTCTTCCGGCCAGAGTTTTGCGCGCCATCTGACCGGCTGTAGTAGCATCACAGAGTGCGATCGGGAATTCTTTGCGCCCTATTTCTGGGGCGAGTCTTTGCTGCTGACCTTCCTCCTAACCTGCATTCCCAAGGCGTGCCCTCCATCCCATCCGCCCTGACGGACGAGCTGGAACACTACAACAATATTCGCGCGGCGGCGCTGCTCGATTGGCATCCCGTGAAGCGCGAGATGCTCATCTCGACGCGATTCGGCGACGTGCCGCAGATTCACCGCGTAGCCATGCCCGGCGGCGCACGCACGCAATTGACATTCTTTCCCGATCGCACCGGCGGCGCGCGCTACCGTCCCGGCGCGGGCGATGCGTTTGTGTTCTCAAAGGATATCGGGGGCGGGGAGTTCTTCCAGCTTTATCGCTATGACACGCGCTCGCAAGCTGTCACCTTGCTGACCGACGGACATTCACGCAACACCGCCGAGTTGTGGTCGGATGACGGCAAGTCGCTGGCCTTTGCATCGACGCTGCGTAACGGGCGCGACACCGACATTTACGTGATGGACCCGGACAACGCGAAGAGCGCGCACCTCGTGCTCCAAGTGGAGGGCGGCGGCTGGTCTCCGTCGGCATGGTCGGCGGATGGACGGAACCTGGTGGTGGAAGACCGCCGCTCGGTGCATGACAGTTCGCTGTATCTGGTGGATATTGCAGCGGGCGCGAAGCAACTGCTGACGCCGGAGAGCGGCTCCTACAGTCACGCGCGGTTTGCCAAGGATGGCAAGGGCCTTTACCTGACCACGGATCGCGGCAGTGAATTCGAGCGCATCGCCTATCTCTCGCTCGCCACCCACGAGCTGATGTTTCTGCGGCCCGGGCAGAAATGGGATGCCGACGCGCTGGAGCTTTCGGCGGATGGCTGGCGCCTGGCGTACGTCCTTAATGAAGACGGATTTTCGACCTTGCACGTTTTGGACACCGCCACGCACCAGGACGTTCCGCTGCCGACGACGCCACGCGGAGTGATTGGAGGACTGCGCTGGCACGCCAACGCGCGCGATCTCGGGTTTACGCTCAGCTCGGCGCACAGCCCGTCGGACGTTTACTCGATCGACGTCGAAAAAGGCACTCTCCAACGCTGGACAGAGAGCGAGACCAGCGGCCTGAACGCAGAGGAGTTCAGTGAGCCGGAGCTGATCCGCTGGAAATCGTTCGACGCGCGCACCATCTCTGGATTCCTCTATATGCCGCCGAAAAGGTTCGCGGGGCCACGGCCGGTGATCGTGAACATTCACGGCGGGCCGGAGGGACAATCGCTGCCTAGCTTTCTCGGACGCACCAACTACTACATGAACGAACTTGGCGTGGCCATGATTTATCCCAACGTGCGCGGGTCCGCGGGCTACGGCAAGACATTCCTTGCTCTGGATAACGGGCTGAAGCGCGAAGATGCGGTGAAGGACATCGGCGCGCTGCTCGATTGGATCGGTACTGATTCACGCCTGGATGCCAAACGCATTCTGGTGACCGGCGGGAGCTACGGCGGCTACATGACCCTGGCGTCCGCGTTCCATTTCAATGACCGGCTGTGCTGCACGGTGGACGTCGTTGGCATTTCGAATTTCGTGAGCTTCTTCGAGCGCACATCGCCTTATCGGCGCGATCTGCGGCGCGTGGAGTATGGTGATGAGCGCGATCCCAAGATCCGCGAGTTCTTCGAAAAAATTGCGCCCATCAACCACGCAAGCGAGATCACCAAGCCCATGTTCATCGTCGCTGGTCGAAATGATCCGCGCGTGCCGGCGCAGGAAGGCGAGCAGATGGCCTCGGCCATCCGAAAAAACGGCGCGCCCGTCTGGTACCTGATCGCCGACGACGAGGGCCACGGCTTCGCCAAGAAGAAGAACCAGGATTTTCAGTTTGCGGCGACGGTGATGTTTGTGAAAGAGTTTCTGCTGAAGTAGCGACTATTCCGCACGCGCGGAATGCTCGCGAAGCCACGCTTCCAACTCTGCAAAGCGGAATTCCCCACATTCATACAAGCCAATCAGGAAGCGATGTGCGGAGAGATCATCGAAATTCAAGCGGTAGCCATTGACTCGCAGAAATGCCGCTGTCACTGTGACTGACACACGTTTGTTGCCGTCGATGAACGGATGGTTTTGCGACAGGCTCTCCCAGAGCGCCGCCGCCTCTTGGATCAGGTCGTCGTAGTAACCGCTCTGCGGGCGTGCCAATGCCGACTCAAGTGCGCCCCGGTCACGGAGTCCGGAAGAGCCGCCAAACCTCTCGATCAGGCGCGCATGAGTTGCAAGCACTTCTTCAATGTTTGGGTAGTATGTCACTGAGCCAGTCGGCGCAGTAATTCAGGGTGCTGATCGATGAATTCATCGACCGCGGCGAGGAAGGGTCCCTTGTGCGGGGTTCGGCTCTTCAAGTATTCGATGAACTGCACAACGGCAGCTTGCTCCTCGACTGAGAGGTTTTCGACGATGGCTGCGAGGTTCTGGGACGGCATACAAGCCTCGCTTTGATTATACCGTTCAGATCCCTGCGCCGCCCGTAAACGGTTTCGGCAGGCGCGGGATGTAAGCGCGGTCTTCGAGCGTGCGGCAGATGGCGTCGGCGGCCTCATCAGGGCCGGTGGGAAGTTCACCCGTGTTCACCGCCAGGAAACGGTCGCCGCCGACCGCGTGCTTGACGGCGTCCCGCATGCCATTGTCCTCCTCAGGCACGGCGCAGATCGAAATCAGCCCGGCGTCCGTGGATGCCTTGGCGGCGTCCACCATTCCTTCACCCGACAGCACATGCACCAGGCAGCCGCGGTCAAACAGTTTCCGCTCGAGCGCGTAAGCCAGCTCCTCATCGCCGGCGAGCCACAGCGCCACGGGCCTGTGTCCCGCGCGAATGTACCGCTCAGCGGGAGTCACTCGGCCGGTGCTCAACTCCAGCGCGGCCAGGTCCTCGGTGGGATGCCTTTCGCCCGCCGCCGCTCCCGTGATCATCCCCGCGGCCATCGTTTCGTTGGTTAGCGGATCAATCAGGATGAACGCTCCGGTCGCGCGGTTCTTCTCATACGCATCAAAAAACAGTGGACGCTTGGCCTCCACCGTCACCGAGCCAATCTCGTTAAACCCGAGCCCGTCCACCAGCTCATGTTCCAGGGTGTTGATGTTCACGCGATGCCGCACGGCGGTCACAGTTGCTGCAGCCTGCTGCGTCGTGTGCTTGATGAGATAGGGCCGGCCCGTTTCGAGCGGCTTTTGATTCATCCACACCAGCATGGCTTCGAAGCGCCGCGCGGCGTGCGGCGGATGCTGCGGCGGCACCAGCATGTCACCGCGGCTGACATCCACCTCGTCTTCCAGGCAAACCGTGACCGACATCGGCGGAAACGCTTGGGACAAGTCGCCATCGTATGTTGAGATGGATTTCACGCGCGAAGTTCGCCCTGAGGGCAGCGCCATCACGGAATCGCCCGGCCGAATCGTGCCGGAGGCCACCTGGCCCGCGAAGCCGCGGAAGTCCAGATTTGGCCGGATTACGTATTGCACGGGAAAGCGCATGTAGTCGAACGCGCGCTCGCGAGCCACTTCGACCGTTTCGAGATATTCGAGAAGCGCGGGTCCCGTGTACCAGCGCGTTCTCTGGCTCCGTGTGACAACGTTATCGCCTCCAAGCGCGCTGATGGGGATGAATTTCAGTTCGCTGATCGGAAGCCGCGCCGCGAAGGTCCGAAAATCCGCGCGCACTTGGTTGTAGACTTCCTGGCTGAAATCCATCAGGTCCATTTTGTTTATCGTCACCACGATGTGCCGGATACCGAGCAGCGTCGCTATGTACAAATGGCGGCGCGATTGCGGCAGCACGCCGTTGCGCGCATCCACCAGGATGATGGCGAGGTCGGCGGTGGAGGCGCCTGTCGCCATGTTCCGCGTGTACTGCTCGTGGCCAGGCGTGTCGGCGATGATGAACTTGCGCTTGGGGGTGGAAAAGTAGCGATAAGCAACGTCGATGGTGATGCCCTGCTCACGCTCCGATCGCAGCCCGTCCGTCAGTAATGCGAAATCAAGCGGCCCTGCGGTTTGATTGGTGGAGGCTTTCCGAACCGATGCGATCTGGTCTTCGTAAGCGCCCTTGGAATCGTAGAGCAGGCGCCCGATCAGCGTTGATTTGCCGTCGTCCACGCTGCCGGCGGTCGAAAGCCGCAGCAGATCTTTCTCTTCGTTCTGCTTGAGAAAAGATTCGATTCCCGCCGACGGCCGGTCTAACGTCGTGGCCATCAAAAATAGCCTTCGCGCTTCTTGATTTCCATCGACCCTTCCTGATCGTGGTCGATCACGCGATTCTCACGCTCCGAGCGGCGCACCAGCATCATCTCTTCGATGATTTTCGGCACCGTGTCGGCCTCGGAGCGAATGGCTCCCGTGCACGGACTGCAACCCAGAGACCTCATGCGGCACATCACCATTTCAGGTTTTTCGCCCGGCAGCAGCGGGATATCCTGCTCCACCGGAATGAGCGTCTCGCCGCGCACCACCATCGTCCGCAGTTTGGCAAAGTACATGGGGACGATCGGAATGTTCTCCAGGTGGATGTACTGCCAGACGTCCAGCTCCGTCCAGTTGGAGAGCGGAAACACGCGGATGGACTCGCCCTTGTCTACGCGGCTGTTGAAAAGATTCCACAATTCCGGGCGCTGGTTCTTAGGGTCCCACTGCCCAAAACTGTCGCGAAACGAGTAGACTCGCTCTTTCGCGCGCGATTTCTCTTCGTCCCGCCGCGCCCCACCGAACGCCGCATCATACATGCCTTCAGCCAGGGCATCCAGTAATGAGCGCGTCTTCAACAGCCCGCAGCACTTTTGCGTTCCCAGCCGGAACGGGTTCGCGCCATCGTCGATGGCTTTCTGGTTGATGTGGACGATCAGCCGAGCCCCGATTTCACTTGTAAATCTATCCCGGAACTCGATCATTTCGCGGAACTTATACGTCGTATCGATGTGCAGCAACGGGAACGGAATCTTGCCCGGATGAAACGCTTTCTGAGCCAGCCGGACCATCACCGAAGAGTCCTTCCCGATGGAGTACAGCATCACCGGGCGCTGAAACTCCGCGACAACCTCGCGCATGATGAAAATGCTCTCTGCCTCGAGCGCGCGGAGATGTGTTAAGGTCGGCTTATCCACAGGTGTAAGACTATCATAGCGAACTATTATGACTAAGTCTATCGAGATCATGGTGATAGCAGGGTGTCTCGTTAACTCCCTGGCAGCACAGGAGATTTCCCCAGAGCACATTCGCGCTCACGTGAAGTTTCTGGCGAGCGATCTGCTCGAAGGGCGTGGGCCGGGAACGCGCGGCGGCGACTTGGCGACAGAGTACATCGCGACGCAGTTTGCGCTGGCCGGGCTGAAACCGGCGGGAGACAGCGGAACGTACTTTCAAGCGGTCCCGCTGATTGGGGTCTGGACCCAACCGTCCGCGCAGCTCTCGGCGGTGAAGGACGGTCAGACCGTCGATTTCAAATGGGAGCAGGAATTTGTCGGCGTGAATGAACGGCTGACGGCCGACGATTCATTCGAAGGAGACGCCATTTTCGTTGGGCACGGAATCGTGGCGCCGGAATTTCAGTGGGACGATTTCAAGGGCGTGGACGTGCGTGGCAAAGTGCTCGTGCTGTTCACGAATGAGCCCACTTCGAATGACCCCAAATTTTTCGGCGGCCGCGCGCTCACCTATTACGGCCGGTGGTCTTACAAATACGAAGAGGCCACGCGGCGCGGCGCGCTCGGCGTGATCATCATTCATACGACGCCGACCGCCGGCTACGGCTGGGACGTGGTGCGGAATTCCTGGAGCCGCGAGCAGCCGTACGTGAAGCTGGCGCCGGGTGAACACGCGCTGTCGCTAGCCTGCTGGGTGACGAGCGAGGTCGGCGAGAAACTCGTGGGATTGGCGGGCCATCACGTGGACGAGTTACTGAAAGCAACGGAGTCGCGCGACTTCCGGCCCATCCCCCTGGGCATTCGCATTCGCGCCAATCTTCCGGCGAAAGTGCGCGACATCCAGACGCGCAACGTCCTGGGACTGGTGGAGGGCAGCGATCCAAAACTGAAATCGGAGGTCGTCATCTACAGCGCGCACTGGGATCACCTGGGGATCGGCACCCCAGTGAATGGCGATTCCATCTACAACGGCGCGGTGGACAACGCGACAGGCTGCGGTATCGTGATGGAAATGGCGCGCGCGTGGGAGGCACAGGCGAAGAAGCCCAAACGGTCGGCGCTTTTCGTGACCGTTACTGCGGAAGAGGGCGGGTTGCGCGGCTCAGAATATTACGCCGCGCATCCGGAGATTCCTGCGGGCAAGACGGCGCTGGCGATCAATTACGATGCGCTTTTCCCGTTAGGCCGCACGCGTGATGTGGTGGTGAATGGTGCGGAACGGACGACGGCGTGGCAAGTGGTTCAGGCTGTCGCCAAGCGCATGGGGCTTACCATCAACCCCGATCCGCGGCCGGAGCAGGGGGCTTACTATCGTTCGGATCACTTCGCGTTCGCGCACGTGGGCATTCCGGCGTTTTCGGTGGAGGAGGGCGACGATTTTATTGGCAAGCCCAAAGGTTTTGGCGAAAAGGCGTTCGATGAGTACAACGAGAAGCACTACCATCAGCCTTCCGACGAGTTTCAAGAAAGCTGGGATTTCTCCGGGCTCGCGGAGATGGCGCGCTTCGGATTTCTGATCGGGACCGAGGTGGCGAACCAGGAGCGCCTGCCGAGCTGGCATGCGGGCGATGAGTTTCTGGCGGCGCGCAAAAAGAGCGGTGTGAAGTAGTCAGGTCCGCCGTTTGCTCGCAGCTCGAATGCTGCGAACAAATCCGTAGAGCACGACGCAAACAAGGCCGATGGCCCAGACGGGGAGTAGCCAGCCGCGCAACGCGGCGCCCGCCTCAAAAGGCAGGCTTACGACGGCCGCGAAAATTCCGGCGACGAACCACCCCAGCAGAATCGCCAGCAGAGGAAGCCGCTGCCAGAGCCGGCGTGCAGCCTGCTTGATCACGCGCTTGACGGGCGCAAACGCCCCAAAGCCCCATCGACGGGGCGGGAGTTTTCCCTCGGCGATTCGCTGCGCGAGCTCGGCGGCGAAGGCTGCTTGAACGTATCCGGTATAAGTTCCTAGTTGGAACAACGCCTGAGCGGATTGCAGGTAGGCGCGAGCCAGCAGCAACGGGCGCGCCATCGCCGATGCACCTGCCGATTGCAGCACGGCGCGCGCTTCCGACAAGGAAGCTTCCGCATGGATGCGCTCGCCTAGCATGAGGCGCGTGACCAGGTCGCGCACCTGCCCCCTGATCGCCTCGAAGGCGGGATCCTCAAGTGCGGCGGCGGCCTGCGCGGGATGGGCGAGAATTGCCTGCTCCAGGTGCTGCAACGCGGCAGGCCGATCTCCGGCCGAGATGGCAGTTTGCGCGAGTTGATACTCGTTGGCAGCGGCGGCGCGCGCCGGTTCCGTATCCCAGGATTGCAGCAGTTCGAGGTCAAGCGCGGCCGAGACGGCTCGCGGTAGCTCATTGCCGGTGGGCAAGGGCGCCGGCGCGGCTTGTGGCGGCGGGGCGGGAGACCGGCCCGGCTGCGGCGGCGGAAGCGGCGGGCGCGGGGCATCCGGTGCGTCCTTATCCACAGATGGATGGGTTTGGCTAGGCGCGGTCTCGGTTGGGAGAACATTCGTCGATTTTGGCGCAGGATCTGGGCCCGTCTGGACGACTGCCGGCAGATTAGTCACGATCGGTCGTTGGGAGACGGCCGGAGCATCGCCGGTTACTACCCCAGTTGGCAAGACGCCGCGCGGCGGCTGATATGTTCCGGCCGCCGCTGGCTGATCGGCGCCACCCGTCGGGTTGATCCGGCTAGCCAGGTCTTGCACTTGTTCGTGCATTGCATGGAACGCGGGATCTTGCAGGGCTACGGATGCGTATGCGGGGCTTTGCTGAACCGCCTCTCCCAGATGTTGCATGCTGGTCACAGGTTCAGAAGCCAGCGCCGCAGTGCGCGCCAGTTGATAATCGGCCGCGCCTGCGGGCGCCATGTTCGGATCGGCGTGGTTCAGCAGATCCAGTTCCAGTGCGGCGTGAACGCTCTGGACGGAGACCGTATCCCCCGGCGTGGCGGACGGCTG
>Ga0116217_10005714_pt1 | contig 10888 bp, 6 predicted proteins | sample Sb_taG_6_FD_89697 | JGI IMG/M metagenome (GOLD analysis project Ga0116217, IMG submission 89697) | Peat soil microbial communities from Weissenstadt, Germany - Sb_50d_4_PS metaG | ecosystem: Environmental > Terrestrial > Soil > Wetlands > Peat | place: Germany: Weissenstadt | collected 2010-09-21 | reverse complement strand
GCAGAAGGGGCAAAGTAAGTCCCCGCAGGACTGGAAGGGCCGCTTCAAGGAGAATTCCGAGAAGATGCGCAATGGCTCGCTGCAACAAGTGGCCGAAGTGTTGAAAACCCTCATCATTTTGAACCAGGCCAAGCCTCTGTCTTTTCGCGAGAAGAAGATGATGGATCGCGCCTGGCAACTTCTCGTGGATGAGATTTCAGTGGCGCGCGGGACCCCGAAGGAGACGGTGGAAGGCCAACTCGTTCGCGCTCTCAATAAGTCGAATCTCAAAGCACCCCTTCCTAGCTAAGCTGTCTGGCCGCTTCTTTCCGGACGTCCTTGTTACCCCTTCCTTGAACTGCCTCGGAGTGTCGCCGGGCGGCCACCGCAAACTCACGTCTACAGATTCAAACTGAGACACTTCGCCAAACCTACTCCGCACTCCTACGTCTAATAGAAGAACAACTAATTCTGTGGGGGTGCAGCTTATGGGAGCTTTGGCCGGAGACATCCGCTATGCCGTGCGCGTGCTGGCGAAGAATCCGTTGTTTGCAGCGGTTTCAGTTCTGACCCTGGCGCTCGGCATCGGGGCCAATACCGCGATATTTACACTGCTCGACCAAATTCTACTGCGCCTGCTGCCGGTAAAGGATCCGCAACAACTGGTGTTGCTAACTATGCGCGGCCAGCACTACGGCAGCAATTGGGGCGGCAACGCAATCTCCTACCCGATGTTCCGGGACTTCCAATCGCATAACGAGGTATTCTCCGGCATGTTCTGCCGCTTCCCGACCTCGGCGAGCATGACGGCGGGAGAGCGGGCGGAGCGCGTCGACGTCGAACTCGTCTCAGGAACCTATTTCAGCGTTCTGGGCGTGCGGATGGCCCTGGGTCGCCCGTTCACGCCGGAAGAAGATCGCATTCCCGACGGCGCTCCCCTGGTGATTCTGAATTACAGCTACTGGAAGCAGCGGTTCGGGGGCGATCCGGGGATCCTGGGAAAGAAGCTGACCGTGAACAAGTACGACATGACGGTCATTGGCGTGGCGCAGGCGGGCTTTGACGGTGTGGAACTTGGATTCTCGCCCAAACTCTTTATCCCAGTGATGATGCAGCACGAATTGGTGATTGTCTCCCACGACTTTCTCACCGATCGCCGCACCCGCTGGGTGAACGCCTTTGGGCGTTTGAAGCCGGGGGTGACCGAGACGCAGGCGAAGGCGTCGCTCGCGCCGTTCATGCATTCCATGCTGGAGAATGAGGTTCGGGAGGCCGCGTTCGCGCACGCCTCCGCCTACGATCGCGAGCAGTTCCTCAAATGCTACATCGACCTGTTGCCAGGCTCGCAAGGCCGCGCGTCCTTCCGGCGCGAACTCTCCACCCCGCTCTGGGTGCTGATGGTGATTACCGGCGTGGTGCTGCTGATCACGTGCGCCAATCTCGCCAACCTCCTGCTGGCGCGTGCCAGCGGCCGGCGGAAGGAAATTGCGGTCAGGCTGGCGATGGGCGCCGGCCGGGGCCGAATTGTCAGACAGCTTTTAGCGGAAACGATCTTCCTCTCGTTGCTGGGCGCCGTTGCCGGGCTGGCGCTGGCGTTTGCGGCGGACAGGGCCCTGATGGCTATCTATTTGCCGTCTGATTCGACAGGCCTGAGTGTTTCTGCTGCGCCCGATCTTCGCATACTCGCCTTCACGCTTGCGGTCACGCTGCTGACGGGACTTTTGTTTGGCTTGGCGCCTGCGCTGAGGACCACCCGCCCGGACATTTCACGAACCCTGAAAGACGAAGGCGGGGCGGTGGTAGGCGGCGGACACGGCAAACTGCGCAACGCGCTCGTAGTGGCGCAGGTCTCCCTCTCCTTGCTGCTCCTGATCGGCGCCGGACTGTTTCTGCGGACGCTCAATAATCTCAGCAGCCTCGGTCCGGGCTTCCCGGCGGAACGGCTGGTGGGGTTTCAGATCGATCCTTCGCGGAACGGCTACACAACCGAGCGAGCCAAAATCTTTTATCAGCAATTAACGGATAGCCTAGGCTCGATTCCCGGCGTCCAATCGGTGGGCCTCGCGTCGATGCGCATTCTCGAAAACAACGAGTGGGACAGCAGCGTGACGGTGGAGGGCTATAATCCCGCCACGCCCAAGGATCGCCCCGAACCTTTCATGAACTCGATCAGTCCGAACTATTTCGCTACGCTAGGCGTGCCCATCGTGTTGGGCCGGGACTTCACCGTTAATGACAACCACGAGGTCAAGAACGGTCCCCAGCCGGATGATTGGACTCCCACGGCGGTGATGATCAACGAGAAGTTCGCGCGCCTCTATTTCCAGCGGCAGAATCCCATCGGCCGACACATGGGCTTCGGGGGCGATCCCGGAACGCACACCGACATGGAGGTGATCGGTGTGGTGAAGGACATCAAGTACACCAACCTGCGCGACGAAATCCCCGCCCAGGCTTACGTTCCGTATCTCGGCAGCCATTACCTCGGCAGCATGACGGTCTACCTGCGAACTGCGGCGGATCCTGACCAGGTGATGCCGTCCGTACGCGCCAAGGTCCACGAACTCGACGTGAACATGCCGATCTACGATATGCGCACCACGGAAGCGTCGATCAGCAACTCGCTTTCCACCGAACGGATGATCGCCAGCCTTTCTTCCGTCTTCGGGGCGCTCGCGACCCTGCTGGCGGCGCTCGGGCTCTATGGCGTGATGGCCTACTCGGTCACGCAGCGAAAACGCGAGATCGGCATTCGCATGGCGCTGGGCGCAGAGCCCGCGAGGGTGGTCTGGATGGTGATGCGCGACGTGCTGCTGCTGGTGGCGATTGGAATCGCCATCGGTGTGCCCGCCGCCATCGCGCTTTCGCGGGTGGTGGCGACTCAACTCTACGGCCTGTCGGCGCACGATCCCTCCACGCTAGCCTTAGCTACGGCCGCACTGTTGCTGGTCGCTTGCGCGGCCGGTTACCTCCCGGCCCGGCGCGCCAGCCGTCTCGACCCCATGGTCGCCTTGCGGTATGAATAACGGCCATTGACTTCTCAGGTGCGAGATTGTATTGTCTGGCGAGTCAGCGCTAGACGATATACGCGAAGGAGAATGTTTATGGCCCAGAATTCATCATCCGATCTGCAAGAGATGGCGAGCTCCGAAACCAGCCGCCGGGATTTCCTGAAGGGCGCCACAACCGTAGCCGCCAGCCTGCTGGCTCCGGGCGCGTTGCGCGCCGAACCCGCGGAACTGCTGCCCCAGGTGAGCTTGGGATCGCACCGTGTCTCGAGGCTGATCGTGGGAAGCAACCCCATGTTCGGCTATTCTCACGTCAATCGGCAGTACGACATGCATATGCGGGAGTGGTACACCGACGACCGGATCGTCGGCGTCCTTCAAGACTGCGAGAAAGCAGGCATCAACACCTGGCAGGCCAGTTTCAATTGGGACATGAAACGGATATTTCCGAAACTTCGCGGTGCGGGATGCAACATTCAATTCATCTGCCTGGCCGCCTCCTGGCACTTCGACGAGAAGATGGGCCGCACGCCGGAAGAAGTCTTGGATGGCACCGTCAAATGCGCGCAAGCCGCCATGGAATTCAAGCCTATCGGAATTGCATTCCACGGTCATGCCACCGACCTTCTCTTTCGCGCCGGGAAGATCGACCTGCTGAAGACTTACGTCGACAAGGTTCACGATATGGGCGCCGCCGCCGGAATCTCCACGCATAACCCCAAAATCCTTGCCGCGCTTCACGAAAAGGCGTTTGGCAACGACTTCTACATGGCGGGCCTGCACTACCTCAGCCGCCATCCGGAAGACTGGATCGCGGAGCTCGGCACGGCTCCCGTGGATGAGGGTTGGATTGCTTCCGACCCGCCGAAGATGGCTGCTGCCGTCCGCCAAGTCGATAAGCCGGCGTTGGTCTATAAGGTCCTGAGCGCAGGCCGCAAGTGCGCGTCCGAAGACCAGAAACGCAAGGCGATTGCCTGGGCCTATCAGAATATCAAGCCGATTGACGCAACGATTATCGGGATCTACCCGCGGTATTCGAACCAGGTCGCGGAGACCACCGAAATGGTGCGCGAAGCTCTCTCCTGACGAGGAAAATTGATCCGCTTAGACAACAAAGTCGCGATCATCACTGGCGCCGCTTCCGGGATTGGAGCCGGGATAGCCGAGCGGTTTCAAGAGGCAGGCGCGGCCGTAGTCCTATTCGACATCAATGGCGAAGGCGTGCTCAGTATGGAGCGGAAGCTCCGCCCGACCGGGCAGGCGCTCGCGATCACCGGCGACGTCAGCCGCGAGGAAGACGCGAAAAGCGCAGTCGAGCAAGCCGTGCGCACGTTCGGGGGACTTGATATCCTGGTCAACAACGCAGGCATCGAACTCGCGGGCACGGTCGTTCAAATGACCTCGAGCGATTGGGACCGTCAGATCAATGTGAATTTGAAAGGTGTTTTCCTGTTCTCCAAGTACGCGATTCCACACCTGCGCGGGCGCGCGGGGGCGATTTTGAATATCTCCTCCGTGCACGCCTTCGCATCCTACGAGGGCACCGCGGCCTACGATGCGTCAAAGGCGGGAATGTTGGGATTGACCCGCGCGATGGCCCTCGACCATGGCCGGGAGGGAATCCGCGTCAACGCCATCTGCCCCGGGTATATTGACACCCCCATGCTGATCTCACCGGGTTCCGCCCAATCCGACGCCGCTGCTGCCATGCAGCAGATTCTGGGCGTTCATCGTCTGGGCCGCATCGGTACGCCTCGCGATATCGCCGATGCGGCTCTGTTCCTTGTTTCAGATTCGGCCTCCTTCATATCAGGATCCGTCCTTGTAGTGGATGGCGCGATGACCGTGGCCGGACATTAGAAGCTGTTTCAAAACTGCCCGGCAAACGAGAGACTACTGAATGCCGCCGGGGATCCCCGGACGCCGCGCGAGCCCGCAGCCCCGCAGGGGCTTGACATGAGTAGCCGGGGGCAAAGCCCCATAAGAGTTAACCTAAAGACGCGAGGGCTACGAGAGCCGCGGAGCGGCGCGAGAGAGTAGCCCACGGCGTAAGCCGTGGGACCTCGTACGGCGTTCATATCCGCAGCCCCGGAGGGGCGACAGATACACTTGCCTGGGGCTCTGTCGCCCCTCCGGGGCTTGTACAAGCCGGGGCCGCTCCTCGATCCCACGGCTTACGCCATGGGCTACTCGCTGTCGGCCCTCCGGGCCTCTGGAAGCACGGCTTCGCGCGCAGTCGACCATCCCCGTTGCAACCGGGCACAGAAGGTTTTGGAACAGCTTCCAGGCATGTCCGTTGCCTCGGGCGAACGCGAGGGATTCATGAACCGGCGGAGTTTTCTGAAGAGCAGTGGAGCTTCAGCCTGCTTCACGAGTGGGCTTCACCTTCTCGAGGCGGGTGCGCTCGATCACGCGGCAACCCAGGAAGTAGGAACTGCGGCAGGCGGCCACGAAACAATGGTGGACTTGAGCCGGGCGGTCATCGTCCAACCTCCGGGCCTTTCACGCCGGGAACAGAAGGCCGTCTTAGTACTCAGGGAGGAAGTCGAGAAACGGACAGGAATCAACTGGCGGGTCGTCGACTCCTGGCCGGGATCCTCGCCGGCCATCATCGTGGGGCAGACGACAGCTCTCCAAAGCCTACCGGCACAGCTTTTCGAAAGTCTCTTCCCGCATCCCCCGGCGCTGGGCGCTGAGGGCTTTGCGCTGCGGGCCAGGACCGGCGCCGGCGTAGCGAGTGTGGCCGTTCTGGGCGCCGATGAGCGCGGTGTTCTGTTTGGCGTTGGGGGTCTCTTACGCGCGCTGCGGATGGGAAAAGGCAAGGTCACAATCTCGAGCCAGTTGAACGTTGCCACCAGCCCGAAACACTCGCTGCGCGGGCACCAGTTGGGGTACCGCCCAAAAACCAATTCCTACGACGGCTGGACGGTTGCCGTGTGGAACCAGTACATTCGTGACCTGGCCGTCTTCGGGACAAACGCCATCGAGCTGATTCCTCCGCGCACGGACGACGCGCCCGACAGCCCTCATTTTCCTCTCCCACCCATGCAGATGATGATCGAGATGTCGCGTCTTGCGGACGAGTACGGGTTGGACGTGTGGATCTGGTATCCCGCCATGGATTCGAGCTACGCTGATCCAAAGACCGTCGAGTTCGCGCTCGACGAATGGGGGCAAGTCTTCCGCGCGCTGCCCCGCATCGACGCGGTTTTCGTACCGGGTGGCGATCCCGGCCAGACGCGGCCAACTTACCTGCTGGCGCTCTTGCAAAAGCAGGCGGAGAACCTGCACAAGTATCATCCCAAGGGAGAAATCTGGATTTCTCCGCAATCGTTCAATCGCGAATGGACCAACGAGTTTTACCGGATCCTCGAAACGGGCCAGCCCGCCTGGCTCGGTGGAGTGGTATACGGACCGCAGAATTGCGATGCCCTGCCGGAGCTGCGTAAACGAATTCCAAAACAATACCCGATCCGCCTCTACCCTGACATCACCCACAGCGTGGAATGCCAGTTTCCAGTTCCGGATTGGGATACGGCTTACGCTTACACCGAGGGCCGCGAGGTCATCAATCCCCGGCCCAAGGGTTCGGCGAACATTCTGCGCCGCTATGCCCCCTATTCCATCGGTTTCATCAGTTACTCCGAAGGCTGCAATGACGACGTCAACAAGATCGTTTGGAGCGCCCTGGCCTGGGATCCGGAGGCAAAAGTAGTTGATGTGCTGCGCGAGTATAGCCGCTATTTCATTGGTGAGACGCATGCCGAAGGCTTTGCGCAAGGCCTGCTCAGCCTGGAGCGGAATTGGCAAGGACCCTTGCTCACAAACCAGCGCGTCGACGTCACGCTGCGGCAGTTTCAGGCGCTCGAGGACGCTGCCTCGCCTCGGGACCTCCTGAACTGGCGGTTCCAGCAAGCGCTCTATCGGGCGTACTACGACGCGTACGCGAGGCGCCGATTGTTGCACGAAACCGAAATCGAAAACCAGGTCACAACTAAACTGGAAGAGACTCGCCGCGTGGGCATTCACCCCGCTCCTCTCGATATCGACTCCGGAGAACCCAGCCGCCGCACGAGTGAGCTTGATGTTCCTGCCATCCTTTCGGAAGCGGAGGCTATCGTGGAAAAGGGTCTGTTGACTTCGCCGGCCGAGGATTTGAGAACCAGGATTCTGGAATTGGGAGAAGCCCTTTTCGAGAGCATTCGTATGCAGTTGTCCGTAGAGCGATACCAGGCGGAGGCGGTCTCTCGGGGCGCCAACCTCGATACGCTCGATGCGCCCATCACCAACCTGCCCTGGCTGCGGTGGAAGATCGGGCAGATTCGGGGGCTCGCCTCCGAAGAAGCGCAAATAAAGGCGGTCGAGGAAATCCTGAATTGGCCGAATCCGGGGCCGGGCGGGTTCTACGACGACTTGGGCAATCTCGCGAGCCAGCCTCACTTGGTTCGAGGGCTGGGCGGAGTCGAAGACCCGGAGTTCCGCGCCTCGGCGCTTGTTGGCTTTGACTACCCCGATGAGTTTGGAGATCAGGTGCCGGTTTCCTGGAAGAGGTGGGCGGAGTCGCTCTTTGATGCGCCTTTGGAACTTCGCTACAGCGGCCTCGATCCGCGCGGGCGGTACAAGGTCCGGGTCGTCTACTCAGGCGATGAACGGGCGGCGGTCGTCCGCATGAGGTGTAACGAGAATCTGGAGATTCATCCTTTCATACACAAACCCTGGCCGCCCCGGCCGCTCGAATTCGACATTCCTGCGGCAGCTACCGCGGCAGGCGAGCTGAGCCTGATCTGGAACCGTGAACCCGGCTTAGGCGGCAACGGACGGGGCTGCCAGGTGGCGGAAGTCTGGCTTCTCAAGAATGCGTAGCACAGACCCGGGGGGACGATGTGCACGTCAGATGCCGGCGTACCACGCGTATCCGCCTTCTGCCGCCGATGAGCCCATACCCTGACCGAACTTCTTCAGATTGTCAGTCAGGGTAAGACGCGTGATGTATTTGACGCTTTTATAACCGAGCTGCCGGGGGACGCGCAGTCGAAGCGGTCCGCCAAAGCCCACGGGAAGCTCGCCGCCGTTCATGCCGTAGGCGACGAGCGTTTGGGGGTGCACGGCATCGGCCATGTCGATGCTCTCATACCAGTCGGGCTGGAACGAGCGATAGAACACATAACGGACCTGGGGGAGCGCCCCCACAATGTCCAAGAGGTGAGACAGCGGCACACCCTTCCATTCGGCGACGTAAGACCAGCCTTCCTCGCAGGCGATCTCCGTGATCTGCGTGCTCGAGGGGAAACGCTTCAGCTCCGCCAGCGAGAACAAGGCCGGCCGGGCCACCATCCCATCAACGGCAAGGCGCCAGTCCGCAAACGCTCCCTGCTGAAGGAACTGGAACTTATCGCCCAAGGGATCGACGGCGTTAGCGAAGGGATACGTCGAGATCTGCCTCGGGGCAAACTCGCGCGCCAGCGCGTGGCGCCCCAACAAGCGCTGCGCCGCATACGTCAGCGTTTCGCCCGCACCGTAAAGCGTGCCGGCATCGGGCGGGATGAGTCCATAACGCGCCGCAAGCTTCGCCGCCACGGCGAGCCCGGAGGCGCCCGCGACGGTCGCCAGGCCGGCGGTAATGAGTTTCCGTCGTGACATCTGGTCCATACTCACTCCTTATGCGTGGTTAAGCGGCCGGTGATCATCGCGCCCACCCGATTTCGGAATCCAGCAAGACAAACCATAATGACGTGAACCAAAAGGAAGAGGACCAGGACTCCGGAAACAAAGAAGTGTAGGGTGCGCGCGGATTGCCGGCCGCCTAAAAGCGTGACCGCGCTTGGAAGCACCGAAGTGAACCCCGGGGACATTGCCAGGCCCGTCCAGATGATTAGTGGAAAGAGAACAAAAATGACGAGCAAATAGGTCAGGCGCTGTACCACGTTGTACGACCAGGCTTCTTCCTCACTCGGCCGCCGGAAGCGCAAATGCCGCGCAACGGCCGTCGCGAGTCCTCGCAGTGAGCGGTCAGACGGTGCGGGAAGCAGGTTCCGCCGGAAATGCCCTTTCCAGAATCCGAAGGCGACGTAAAGCAGGCCGGTTAATACCGCAACCCAGGCGGATTCGAAGTGCAGGTAGCGGCTCCAACCGTTCTGGTCCGGAAGCACGTAGCCGTAGCCGGTGGGAACGGTGCCTCGAGAGGATGGAATCCGCAGTGTGAATAAGGGAGGAGTACGCACGTTGCCGGTCTCACCCCAATAGAAGCGCGGGTGAGAGATGAGAATTTCGACTCCGGTGACGAGCAGCGCCAGGAAAGCTAAGGTGGTCAGCCAGTGCGTGCCGCGCACCAGAGCAGAGTGCCGTATATTGACCGTCGGCGAATTGGTACCGGTGGCGCGGTCGTCGGGTCCGGGTAGTTGGACACGAGGCGAGCCGGACGGCGCGTCGCCCGCCTCACGGCCTGCCACGGCAGCCCCACCGGTGGCCTCGAACTTATGCGGATTTCCCATTTTGAATCTTTAGCCCTACCCAAACGATACATCCAGCAGCTTCTGAATGCAACTGCAACAGAGGCAATCCGTCCAGAACAGGACATGCAGATCAGCAGTGTTATCTACGGCCATTGTGGTAGGGTCCCTTCGGAACCCACGCGAAGCGTTGCCAATTTGCAACTCCCGCGGGGCCTCATGCGCTGGCCCCTTGTGCAGCCGGCCCTTTGTTTTCTATAACATTCTCGCTTTGTTCCGGCGATTTTGAGGTTTTGTCGGCGTTTTGCTCTGCCGGACTTTCTGTCCCATGATTCGTAGCGCCCCGACCTGTCGGGGCACCTGCCGAACTGAAGTTCGGCGCTACCTCGGCACCGTCGAGCCCCACGAGCTTACTCAGTTCTTGCGCTTCCCGGTCGTTCGACTCATTGTCGGGAGGGCTGGCCTCCGGTTGCGCGGTTGGCGAATCGTCCCGACACTCGCGGGTATGTTCTTTGCGCATGGTCAGGAGAATCCTCACCTTCCGGTCGATCGCCCGGTCGAGCCCCATTTCCAGGCGCAGCACCATGTTGGCAGTCTCGTCCTCCGGAGCGAGACACGCGTCCCGCGCAATCGCGTCCTTCTCCTCCTGCGCCTGCATCTCGTCCGCGAACGCCGCCTCGACCGCCGCCGTCTGCTCCTCGAGCAGGAGCAACAATTCCTGGTAGCGGGCCTCCATCCCCGCCTCGCCCCCGAAGCTTTCCTTCACGTACTTGTCTAGCTCTGCCTGGTCCTGCTGGTCGTGGAGGTACGCCCATTTCATGAAGAGCCCAAGCAAGTGGCCGATCTGCCGGGGCCGCCACCCCAACTCTCCCTGGTAATACCTTTCGATCTGGTTCTGCTGGGCGGGCGTAAAGATCCGCCGCCGCACCTCGTCGCGAATCACCCCCCAAAGCGAAATCAGCATGCGCAGCCGCACCAAGGGGTGGTTGGGCTTGGGCAGGCCGAGCGCCACCGACTCGCACTGGGAGGGTTCGAAGGTAACGTCGGCGAGGGCCCGGGCGAGCCCCCGCCGCAGCTCCTCGACCGCCTCGAGAGCCTCCCGCATCAGGCCTGTCTCCATGCGCTCGATCCGCTGGCGCCGCCAGTAGAGCCTCGACAAGTCATCGATCTGCCGGTCCCACAGCGCGTCGCCCGGCCCGTAAGCGGTCGAGAGTTCGCGCTTCAAGGCGGCGTAGCGCTCGGGATCTTCGCCGAGGGCCCGCATGACGGCGGCTTCATTTTCAGGCGCCGCTTCACAGCCGTGCTTCACAGCATTCATTCTCATGCGCTCCTTCCCGGCCTCGCTGCGGGGCCCGGTCGAGCGCTCGGAATTGTGCCGCGCGGCGTCCACACGCCGGGGAGTAAGACAGGTAGCTTTGCGTAAAGACATAGTATTCTCCATGGTCAGGAAAG
>Ga0116217_10005712_pt1 | contig 10890 bp, 11 predicted proteins | sample Sb_taG_6_FD_89697 | JGI IMG/M metagenome (GOLD analysis project Ga0116217, IMG submission 89697) | Peat soil microbial communities from Weissenstadt, Germany - Sb_50d_4_PS metaG | ecosystem: Environmental > Terrestrial > Soil > Wetlands > Peat | place: Germany: Weissenstadt | collected 2010-09-21 | reverse complement strand
CGTCACGGTCGAGACCTATCAGTGGTTCGTCCGCAACGCCGGCAAGATCTCCGACGCCTACACGATCGTGATCTGCGACGAGGCGCACACCGCGCTCGGCGAGAAGACCTCGGGCGCGATCCGAGCCTGGTCGGGCCCGATCTTCATCGGCATGACCGCCACCGGCGCGCTGATCGCCCGGCACGTCACCGACCTGTTCCCGACGCAGACCTCGCGCTTCGACCTCGCGCAGGCAGCGCGGCGCGGCGTGATCGCGCCGCTGCGCTGCATCCGCATCCCACCGGGTCCCGGCGTGCGCACGATCGCCAAGGTGCCGCTCCGGCGCGGCGAAGTCGACACCGAGTTCGACCAGGAGATGCTGGCCGAGCTGCTCGACCAGACGCCGTTCAACATGGCGATCGCGGACTTCTACAAGACCCGCTTCAACAACGTCCCCGGGGTCGTCTACGCGGCCGGCGTGCGCCACGCCTACAACGTCGCCAAGGCCTTCCAGGACATGGGTATGAAGGCCAAGGGAGTGTCCGGCGAGACGCCCAAGCGCCAGCTCGCGCGGATCCTCGCGGACTACGAGTCAGGCAAGATCGACGTGCTCGTCAACGCCCAGCTGCTGGCGGAGGGGTGGAACAGCCCGCGGGCGACGATCTGCATGCACCTGGCGCCGACCGCCTCGAAGCGGATCTACCAGCAGCGCGTCGGGCGCGTCACCCGGCGCCACCCGGGCAAAGAGGCGGGGATCGTCGTCGACTTCGTCCACCCGGCGACCAAGCACGACGACCCGGTCGTGACGCTGCATTCGTTGCTGGATCGTGACGTCTACCGGGGCGGCGCGATCGTCGTCGGTCCGGTGCGGCGCGGTCGCGGCCGCCGGGTCCGCGTCGAGCGCCGGGTCCTGCCGGTGACCCCAGATCCGGAGCGGCGCGCGCAGGTATTCGAGCGCGAGCTGTGGCGGATCGCGGTCGAGCACCTCGACTACGGAGAGCAGCATGTGTGGGCGGCACTCGCCGGCGCTCGCGTCGCGCCCAACGGCTGGCGCCGGGCCAAGGCGATGCTCCACTTCGACCGCGGCGGCGAGCTGAAGCGCCGGTTCCTGCTGACCGCGGTCCAGCGCAACCGCAATTCGCAACTACGCCTGCGGGCGCTCCAGGAGATCGCGTCGAGTCGCGACGCCGAGGCGTTCGACACCGCGATCGACATCATGGCCGGCTGGCCGCGCGACGAGCGCCGCGAGGGCGTGAAGATCATGCTCCAAGCGCTCGCCGAGCGCCGCATCGGACGCCGCGACCAGGCCAACGCTTGGATCTGGCGGATGGCCGAGTACACCCGCGAGGTCCACGAGGAGTACGCGGTCCAGCGCTGGCCGGAGACCAAGCGGCTGCTCGGGTTGCTGGTGAACTCTTCAGGCGCCGCGCACGCGCGCAACGCGCGCCGGCTCGTGCACGCGGCGCGCAAGGAGGATCGGCGGCTGTCGGCCGCGCTGCTGGCCGCCGCGCTGGCGCACACCCCCGAGGCCGAGGAGGCACTGCGCGGGGCGCGGACGCGGATGGCCCGCAAGCCCGCGGCGCTCGCGCGCGAGCTGCTTCGCAACTTCCCCAAGGGCCGGCGCGGCAAGAGCCGGCGCAAGCGCAGGAGCCCGGCCGCCGCCGCCGGCGCGGCAGCGGAGGGCGCGGTCGTGGCGACCGCCGCGCAGAACGGCGACGAGCAGGCGATGCCCGCCGACGACGACGTCGTCGAGATCGACGTCGAGGTTGAGGTCGACGACGACGATGACGACGACCTCGATGTCGACGCTGGGCGCGACGAAGACGATGACGCGGACGACGACTCCTCGGATGACGACGAGGACGACGACGACGTGGACGACGACGACGTGGACGACGACGACGAGGACGACGACGTCGATACCGCCGCCGACGAGGACGACAACGAGCCCCACGACGCCGAAGCCGCGGCGTAGCGCCCCCTGTACGACGCGTCAAAGCTCGCCGGCTAACTCTCCCAAGTCCACATAAGCATGCCTGCCGTGCTTATGTGGACTCCGCCGCCCACGGAAAGCCGTCGGGACACGTTATGCAGGTTCACCGAGGTGAACCTCGCCGGCATCGAGCTGCACCTCCCCGCCGTCCGTCTTGACCACTAGACGACCCTCGCGGTCGATGCCGGCGCCGACCCCCGCGCCGTCACGCCACCGGACCTCGTGACCGAGCAGCGCATCGCGGGCCCGCACCGCTTCGAGGACAGCCTCGGAACCGGCGCCCAACCACACCTCGAGCGATCGCAGCAGCCCCCCCAGCCACGGCTCGATCGCGCCCGGCTCGAGCCCCAGCGTCCCTGCACGGTCGCGGTGCTCGGGCGAAAACTCCCCGGGCGCGACCGCCACGTTGACGCCGATCCCGACCACCGCCCACCCCTCCTGCAGACGGGCCTCGACGAGGATGCCGGCGACCTTGCGCCCGTCGACGAGGACGTCGTTGGGCCATTTGATCAGCGCCTCGCGCCCGATGCGATCAGCCACCGCCACCCCGGCCACCAGCGGCAGCAACCGCGGCGGCTCGCGGATCACGATCGAGCACAGCAGCGCGCGCCCCGCCGGCGCGCTCCACGTGCGGCCCTGGCGCCCGCGGCCCGCCGCCTGCTCGGTCGCCGTCACGACCGTGCCGTGCGGCGCGCCGCGGCCGGCGAGCTCGCGGGCGCGGGCGTTGGTCGAGTCGGTCAGGCGGAAATGCGCCCTGGGACTGCCGAATCGATCCACGGCTCGTCCTCGGCGGCTACCGGCGCGCCGCGATCGCGTTCGTGCGTTCGGTCTGGCGGTCGCGCTCGGCGCACGCGAGGCGGTCGACGCGCTCGTTCAGCTCAACGCCGGCGTGGCCGGTCACCTTGACCCACTCGATCTCGTGGCGCGAGGCCTCCGCCAGCAGCTCCTGCCACAGCTCTCTGTTCTTGACCGGCTGCTTGCCGGACGTCGTCCAGCCGTTGCGCTGCCAGCGAGCCAGCCAACCGTTCGTGAACGCGTTCTTGACGTAGCTCGAGTCCACGTGAACCCGCACCCGGCACGGCCGCTTCAGCGCCCTGAGCCCCTCGACCACGCTCTTGAGCTCCATGCGGTTGTTGGTCGTAAGCGGCTCGCCGCCGGACAGCACGCGTTCGTGCTCGCCCGTGCGCAGGAGCGCAGCCCACCCTCCCGGTCCGGGATTGCCCGAGCAGGCGCCGTCGGTCCACAGCTCCACCTCGGTCGCGCTCACGGCAGTCGGATCCGAAGCTCATCGTCGACCGCCAGATCCAGCCTCGCCGCGGCGTCGCCCTGGTTGACCGCCACGGAAAGCCGGCGGTAGGAGTCCTCGTAGAGGATCAGCTCGCCGGCGCCGGCGTCCGCGAACGTGCGCACGTGACGGGCACGCTCGGACCGACCCGAGGCAATCCCCACGTCGAGCACGGCGCCCACCTCGAACGAGGGCTCCTCCACATCGAGCTGGGCATTGCCGAAGCGGTCGACGTAGAGCACGTGCGCCATGAGCACACCGTCCACGACTCGCGGCTGGGGAAGCTCCACCACCGCCAGCCCCGCAGGATCGCACGGCTCGCCGGCATCGGCCAGTGCCGCGCCACCCGCCAGGCGCGCCGCCACCGGGGCGAAGATGTCGCGCCCGTGGAAAGTCGCCGACACGTACGGCAGCGCGAACGGCGAGCGCCCGATGTCGACCGCCTCGACGACTCCGCCGGCGCGCTCGACCGCAAGCGACAGCAATCCGTTGTCCGGACCGACCAGCAACCGGCCGTCCGCCGCCCGCAACGCGACACCGCGCCGCTCGCTGCCGACGCCCGGATCGACCACCGCGAGATGCACCCCGACCGGCAGGTACGGCAGCGCCCCGCGCAGGATCAGCGCCCCCGCCCGCACGTCCCCTCGCCGTACCCAGTGCACGAGGTCGATCACGCGCGTCTCCGGACAGATGCCGGCGATCACCGCGTGGCAGACGCCGACGAAGTCGTCCTCCAGGCCGTAGTCCGAGAGAAACGTGATGACGGGGCAGGGCACGGCCCCCGGGAGCCTAGTGGTGTGTCACTTCCCTCCGTGCGCCACGTACGCGGCCGCCTCCTCGTCGACGATCGCGATCAGGTTGCCGAGGGCGACGTTCGCGTTGGACGAGCCGCGATTTCATCGAGACATGGACGCCGTTGCGTCTCTAATTAACGCATCGACAACGCCGTCGATGTCGTGGCGGCTGGCCTCGACGTCGGGCTCGAGGCCGTACTCGCGAAGCGTCGCGCTCGTGACCGGGCCGATGCTGACGAGCCGCGCCCGCGGGCGCCACCCGGCACCGCGGCCCGCGGACTCGGAGAAGAACCGAACGGTCGAGGACGAGGTGAAAGTCACGTAGTCGGCATCCGCGACCGCCGCGAGCTGCGCGTCGGTCAATGGCGAAGCCACCGTCTCGTACAGCGCCACCACGTCGACCTCGGCGCCGCGCTCGCGGAGCGCGTCGACGAGCACGTCCCGGGCCTCCGCGGCCCGCGCCACCAGCACGCGCCGAACGGGGACGTCCACTAAAGCATCGACGAGACCCTCGGCCACGAACCGCTCCGGGACCACGTCGGCGATCACACCAAAAGAACTCAGCGCCGCCGCCGTCCCCGGCCCGATCGCGGCGACCCGCGCGCTCGCCAGCGCGCGCGCGTCGAGACCCGCGTCGTACAGCCGTGAGAACAGAAGCCGGACTCCGTTCGGGCTCGTCAGGCACACGAGGTCGTATCCGGACACCGAAGGCGCCGGCCCGTCGAGCGGCACGATCCGGATTGCCGGCGCCTCGACGACCGCCGCGCCGAGATCCGCAAGCCGGCCCGCCAGGCCGCTCGCCTGGGCGCGCGCCCGCGTTACCGCGACGGTCAGACCTGCGAGGGGCCGCGACTCGAACCACGCCAGCCGCTCCCTCAGACCGGCGACCGCGCCCACGACGACGAGCGCCGGCGCGCGGATCGCAGCGTCGGCGGCGACGGAAGCGATCGTCGCCAACGTCGCGATCGCCACCCGCTGATCGGGGAGCGTCCCCCGCTCGACCACCGCCGCCGGCTCGGACGCGTCGCGACCGCCCTCGACGAGGCGCGAGGCGATCAACGGCAGCTGGCGGACGCCCATGTAGAACACGAGCGTCCCCGGGAACGCCGCCAGCGCGCCCCAATCCAGCGCCGATCCAGGCTTGGTCGGATCCTCGTGCCCGGTCACGAACGCGACCGCGCTGGCCGCGTCGCGATGGGTGACCGGAATCCCCGCGTACGCAGGCCCGGCCACGCCCGCCGTGACACCCGGCACCACCTCGAATGCCACACCCGCCTCGCGCAGGGCCTCGGCCTCCTCGCCACCGCGCCCGAACACGAACGGGTCACCCCCCTTCAAGCGCACGACGATCCCCGCGGACCCCCCGTGGGACACCAGCAACCGTGAGATCTCCGCCTGCGGCATCGACGGCCCGCCGCCCTCCTTGCCGGCGTAGATCAGCGTCGCATCCGGCCGGGCCCGGTCGAGCGCGGTGGCCGGGATCAGCCGGTCGTAGACGATCACGTCAGCGACGGCGATCAGCTCGAGCGCGCGCGCGGTCATCAGTCCGGGATCGCCAGGGCCGGCGCCGACCAGATACACGGTCACGAAAGCAGCTCCCCGGCGCCCGCCGCCAGCAGTCTCTCCGCGACCGCGCCGCCCACCTCAGACGCGGGTCCGCGGAGCACATCCCTCACCCACGCCGACCCGTCGGGCCGGCCCACCCAGGCGGTCAGCTCGAGCACCCCGTCTCCAACCACTCGCGCGAACGCGCCGACCGGCGTGTTGCAGGAGGCGCCGAGAGCGCGTGTCAGCTCGCGCTCGGCGCGCACGCAGACGGTGGCGTCGGCGTCGATCAGCCCATCGAGCGAGAGCCGGCCGGGACGCGCCTCCAGCGCGAGAGCGCCTTGGCCGGCGGCGGGGACGAATGCGTCGAGGATGCCGTCGACCGCGTCGAGCCGCCCCAGACGCGCCAGACCCGCGGCCGCGAGCACGAGCGCGTCGCACTGCCCCTCAGCGAGCTTTCGCAGCCGCGTATCGACGTTCCCGCGCACCTCCACCACCTCGAGGTCCTCGCGGGCGGCGCGGATCTGGGCCGCTCGTCTCAAGCTGCTGGTGCCTACACGCGCGCCAGGACCCAGCTCCGACAGCGACGGCGCCCCGCAGATCGCGTCGCGCGGATCCTCGCGCGGTGGTATTGCGACGATCTCCAGCCCGTCGGCGAGTTGTGCGGGCACGTCCTTGGCCGAGTGCACGGCCACGTCGACCTCGTCGGCGAGAAGCGCGCGCTCGAGCTCCGAGACCCAGCGCGACTTGTCGCCCACGGGTCCGGCCGCTTCGATCTTCACCAGCTCATACTCCGTTCCCAGGCGCTCGCCCACCCACTCCGCCTGTGCGAGCGCCAGCGCGCTCCCACGCGTGCCGACGCGGATCAAGGGCGTCGGCGCCGGAGCTTGCGCACCTCGTCAAGGTCGCGTACCTCGGCAGCCGAAGCCGGCGCGCCGCTCTCGACCTCGAGGCCGAACAGATCCCGGATCAACGCCATGCGGGCGTGCACGCGGTCGTCCTGGAGCTCCTTCAGGCGCGCCGTCGGCGCGTGCAGCAGCCGGTTCACGATCGCCTGGGCCATCGCGTCGACCCGCTCGCGGTCGCGCTCGGAAAGTCCGTCCCACTTGGCGGCGTTCTCGGCCACCACCTGCTCGGCGATCTCGGTGGCGTGGGCACGGAGCGCCGCCAGCGTCGGAAGCACCTCGAGCGACCCCAGCCACACGGCGAACCGCTGGATCTCCTCCTCGATGATTCCCTCGGCCTTGCGCGCCTCGGCCTGGCGGACCTTGCGGTTGCGGGCGATCACGGCCTGCAGGTCGTCGATGTCGTACAGCGACACGCCGTCGATCTCGCCGCAGGCGGCATCGATGTCGCGCGGGACCGCGAGGTCGATCAGCAACAGCGGCCGCTGTCGGCGCAGCCCCATCACCTCGGACAGCTCGGCGGTCTCGAGCAGCAGATGCGGCGAGGCGGTCGCGCCGACCAGGATGTCGGCGCGCTCGAGCGCGTGGGGCAGCTCGTCGAAGCTCATGCTCTCTCCGTCGTAGCGCCGGGCCAGCGAGATCGCGCGGTCACGCCGACGGCTGGCGACGAACACCGGCCGGCCGCCGCTGTCGGACAGCGCCCGGGCGGCGAGCTCCCCGGACTCGCCGGTGCCGACGATCACGACCATCTTCCCGACGAGATCGCCGAGCTGCTCGCGCGCGAGCGCCACCGCCACCGCCGGCAAGCTCAGCTGCCGCTCGCCGATCGCGGTCTCGGTGCGCACGCGCTTCCCGGTCGCCAGCGCCGCCTTGAACAGGTGGTTGGTGAGCGGGCCGGCCGTCTCGCCGGCGATCGCGGCCTCGTAGGCGCGCTTGATCTGACCTTGGATCTCGGCCTCTCCGACGATCATCGAGTCCAGGCCGGCGGTCACGCGATACAGATGGCGGGCGGCGTCGCAGTTGCGCAGCGAGTAGATCGCCGGCGCCAGCTCGGTCGGCCGGATCCCGGCTTGGCTCGCGAGCATCGCCAGTGCGCGGCTCTCGGCCTCGACGGGGCTCCCGACGACCACGTACAGCTCGGTGCGGTTGCAGGTCGAGATCGCGACCGCCTCTTGCACCTCGCCGGTCCCCCGCAGGTCGCGCACGAACTCCGCACCGCGGGCTTCCGGCAGCGCCACGCGCTCGCGCACCTCGACCGGCGCGGTCTTGTGCGAGACGCCGATCGCGAGCAGCTCGCTCACGCCACCGGCTCTCGCTCGCGGTCCGGATCCCGGGCGGACCGCTGCGCCTCGACGTCGCGCCGGAGCTCGATCAGCTCGCGCTCGGTCCGGGACAGCCGCGTGGCCATGATCCCCACGTAGATGAGCACGAGCGCGAGGAACACGATGTACGCGCCCGCGACGTACTTGCCCGCGGTGTGCAGCGGAAGCGCGGGGGCGACGGCAAGCAGGCTCATGACGGCGCCGCGCTCCGCTTCAGCGGCGCCACCGAGTCCTCGCCGAGCAGCGCGCGCCGCAGCGCGCGTACCTGCATGCGGGTGCTCTTCGCCGCCATCTCGTACTTCCACAGCGTCACGTACAGCAACGCGACCCCGACGAGCGCCACCAGGAACGTGAGCCGCATCGACCCCGGCAGGTTCCCACCGGTGAGGGTCAGCACCCGCGGGTGGACGTAGGCCTGCGCGGCCCGGACCGCGATGAAGTTGAGCGGGACGAATGCGCCGGCGACGACCGCGAACACGCTCGCGTACCGGGACTGGCGCTCGGGATCCTCGATCGAGAACCGGAGCGGCTGATAGGTCGCGAACAGCAGCATCACGATCAGGAACGAGGTCAGCGTCGGGTCGCTCCACACCCACCAGTGACCCCAGGAGGCCTTGGCCCAGATCGTGCCGGTCAGCAGCGTCCCGATCCCGAAGATCAGCGCCATGTGGATCGCGACGTAGGAGCGGATGTCCCACTTGCGATCGCCGGTCCGCAGGTACATGGCGCCGAGCACGCCGCCGAACACGAATCCGCACAGCGCCGTGATCGCCAGCGGCACGTGGATGTAGAAGATCTTCTGGATGAAGCCCTGATTGGCGTCGAGCGGCGCGTAGAAGAACGTCAGCGCGAGCGCCGCCGTGATGGTCGCGGCGGCGGCGAGGGAAAGGCCGCGAAGTCCGCGGCCATAAGTCGTCAAAGCGTCAGTCCTCCAGGAGAAAGTCGAACACAGCGTAGGAAAGGAGGGCGAACACCACATCATAAAGAGCCAGGATCGCCACCCACCTACCCGGAGGCGAGCTCGAGGCATGTGCCACGAGCAGCGGGCCTGCCCCGCGCGCCATCCCGATCAGCGCAGGGAGCAGCAGCGGCAGGCCGATGATCGGGCCGATCAAGTCTCGCGCCCGCGTCTGGACGGCGATCGCCGAGACGAGCGTGCCGATCACGGCAAGGGCGACGTCGCCCAGCGCGAGCACCGCGATCAGGCCCGGCAGCGCCGGACCCAGCGACGGTCCGAGGAGGAGGAGACCGAATGCCGGCACCGCGATCACCTCGAGCACCACCAGGAACAGGAACAGCGCGATCGCCTTGGCCACCAGCAGCGCCGAGCGGTCGACCGGCGCCAGCAGGAACGCGTCGAACCCACCCTGCTCGCGCTCGGCCACGAACAGGCGGTTGATCCCGAGCATCGCCGCGAACAGCAGTGTGACGGTCAGGACGCCCGCCGCCAGCTGGCCGTCGATCGTGTCCCGGTTCAGCCCGAAGTGGAAGATCACGAACGTGACGATCGCGAACAGGATCATCGCCGGGAGCGTCTCGAGACCGCGTAGCTCGAGCAGCAGGTCCTTGCGCAGGATGGTGAGGACGGTCCTCATCGGGCGGACCCTTGAATCGCGTGTGCGTCACGCATACAGGCGCTTCACCGCCGCCGGGTCCACCTTGTCCGGGCTCGTCAGGAACGCCGCCCGCCCGTCCTCGAGCCCGAGCACGAGGTCCGCCTCGGCCAGCGCTGCCTGCGGGTCGTGGCTCGTGAGCACGCGAGTGGCCCCCGCCGCCCGCCCGATCAGCGGCGAGACGAGCTCGGTCGCGGCGGGGTCTAGGTTGGCCAGGGGCTCGTCGAGGAGCAGCAGCGACGGGGCATGGAGCACCGTGCGGCAGACCGCGAGACGCTGCACCAAGCCCCGCGAGAGCAGGCGCACCGGCTCGTCGGCCCGGCGCCGCATCCCGACCGCATCGAGCAGCTCCTCGACGCGCTCGGGCCCCACGCCGTGCAACCGGGCGTGGTAGCCGAGGTTCTCGCGGCCGCTCAGATCGCGGTACAGCAGCGGGTCGTGCGCCAGCAGCCCGAGCCGCCCGCGCACCGCGAATCCCCGCCGTGGCAAGGCCTCCCCGAACACGAGCACGTCGCCGGCGTGCGGCCGGAGCAGCGTCGCCAGGATCCGCAGCAGCGTCGACTTGCCCGCGCCGTTACGCCCGAGCACCGCCAGCGTCGACCCCGCGGGCACCAGCAGCGACACGTCCCGGAGCACCGTCCGCTCACCGAAGTGGCGGTAGAGGCCCCGCAGCTCAATGGCCGGGCGTTGGTCCACCCTGGTGCTGCAGCGTCGTCACCACGTGCCCGAGCGTCGGGCCGATGACAGGGAACAGCTCGCCGATCGCCTTGGGGTTGCCGGGGAAGTTGACGATCAGGGTGCGGCCCGCGATCCCCGATACGCCTCGCGACAGAATCCCCATCGGGGTGTGCTTGAGCGCTTCGGCCCGCATCGCCTCGGCGAACCCCGGCGCGTCGCGCTCGATCACCGCCCTTGTCGCCTCGGGCGTCACGTCGTCGTGGGTGAAGCCGGTGCCGCCGGTGGTGAAGATCAGCGCGGTCCCGTTGCGCGTGTGCCGGCGCAGGGCCTTCTCGATCGCCTTGCGGTCGTCGGCCACGACCTCGCGGGCGACGATCTCGGCGCCGGCGGCCTCGGCCAGCTTGGCCAGCGCCTGCCCGGAGCGGTCCTCGGCGCGGCCAGCGGCGACCGAGGTGGAGACGGTGATGATCGCGGTCTTCATTGAGGTCGGATGCACAGGGTAGGGTTTTGCCCGAGATGTTCGCGACCCGGAGTGTGGGAACGGGTTCGGCGGTCGAGCCGTCCCTGCACGCCTGTCCCGGCGGTGCGATCACGCTCTCCGGTCCATATCCGGGCCCGTAACGCCGAAAAACCACCCCAAAGCGGCCGATTGCTAACCCAATCGCAACCGCGCCGACGGTAGGTTGCCGCGCGGTCTATCGCTCTGGCCGGGAGCAGAAAGGAAGTGTGCGATGAAGAGGATCTTCACCGCGGTGGTCATTGCTGTCGGCCTGTCG